>Ga0315902_10003367_pt1 | contig 24017 bp, 15 predicted proteins | sample LakEriMetagenome_9_FD_203523 | JGI IMG/M metagenome (GOLD analysis project Ga0315902, IMG submission 203523) | Freshwater fungal communities from buoy surface, Lake Erie, Ohio, United States - Buoy 12 MA117 | ecosystem: Environmental > Aquatic > Freshwater > Lake > Lake biofilm | place: USA... | reverse complement strand
AGCAAGAGGCCGCGGCCGGCGACCGGTGAGCGGAGTCCCCCGGCTTCCGCCGGGGGCTTTTTGTGTGCCGAGAAGCCCCGGGTGGAAACCCGGGGACACCGGGTGTGAAAACCACCCCGCCATCCACGCCGCACGACCGGACGCGGTTCCCCGGTTCGAACCCGCATCGCATGGCCCACGGGAAGGCATACGACCCGGAGTCCCCCGGCTTCCGCCGGGGGCTTTTTGTGTGCCGAGAAGCCCCGGGTGGAAACCCGGGGACACCGGGTGTGAAAACCACCCCGCCATCCACCCCGCACGACCGCGCATCGTCAAAAGGCACGGGCCGAGGCCGAGTCTCAATTGGTCGCGTGCCAGCCCGCGTACGCCAGCAGCATCCACCCGCCGATCAGCAGCCCGCCCCCGATCGGCACGACGGCGCCGAGGATCTTGACGCCCGAGAGCGCCAGCGCGAACAGACAGCCGCTGAAGATCGCGGTGCCGACGAGGAAGCACCAGCCGGCGGCGGCGAGGCCGGGGGCGGGGCGCAGGGCCGCGAGCGTTCCGACGGCGACTGTCGCCAGCGCGTGCATCAGGGCGTAGCGGGCCGCGGTCTCCCAGTTGGCCGCCTGGCCGTGGGCTTCGAGGAAGGTCTTCAGGCCATGCGCGCCGAAGGCGCCGGCGGCGACGGCCAGGCCGCCGAGCAGGCTGCCGGCCGTGAGGAACAAGCGGCTCATGGGCGACTCTCGCCCATCAGTTTCTCTTCTTCCTCCTCCTGGATGATGATCCGCGGGGTGACCATCAGCATCAGGCTGTCGGTGGTCCGGCCGAGGCCGACGTTCTTGAAGAGGCGGTTGATGTAGGGGACCTTCGAGAGGATCGGCACTCCGAACTCATTGCGGCCCTCGCGGAGCCGCTTGATGCCGCCGAGCAGCACCGTGCCGCCGTCGGGCACGCTGACGGTCGTGGTGACCGTCGTGAACAGGAATTCCGGCAGCTGGACCGTGGTGCCGTTCGACTTCAGCTCCAACTCGCCCGCCGAGGCGACGCCGTTGGTCAGGCCGAGCAGACCGTTGGCACCGGGAAGCCGGACGTCGGCGCCCGACTTCTCGTCGCTGCTCTTCGACTTCGTGGACCGCGAGCCCTCGAATTGGAACTCCTCGACGCGGCCGATCTGGGAGAAGAACGGCACGAGCGTGAGCCGCACGAAGCGGCGGTCGTTGGAGACCACCGCTTCCACGTTCACCGCGGTGCCCTCGTTGAGGACCGTGATCACCGGCTGCTGGGCCGCCGAGAAGTCGCCGACCACCGGGACGACGGAGGTCACGAACGGCCGCTGCCGGGTGTCGGAGACGAAGGCATTCTGGCCGTTGAAGAGCGTCACCTTCGGCGCCTGGAGGACGTTGGACCGGGTGTTGCCCTGGGCGGCCTGGATGAGGAAGTAGGCCTCGATGTCGGAGAGGATCGCGAACCCGAAGTCGGCAGCCGAGGTGGCCACGTTGGGCAGGCCCGGCAGCTGGGGCACGGTGGCCGCGCCGAAGCTGTTCTGCCGAAACGGAATGGAGAAGTAGTTCGGCGTGTTCGCAATGTCATTGCCGAAGGTGGGGCCGGGCTGGTTCGGATTGGCGGGCTGGACGACCGCGTTCGGATTGAGGGCCACGCCCGGCACGCCGGAGTTACTGAGGCCGACGAGCTGCGAGCGACCACCCTGCCGGGTGGGGATGCCCAGTTGCCCTGGGTTCTGCGAGCTGTTGCCCTGGGTGGGAATGGCGGTCATGTTGAGCGGCTGGTTGACGCCCGTCTGGATGTTGAAGTCGAAGTCCACGCCGATTCGCTCGAAGAACGTGTCGTTCAAGGAGATGAATCGGACCTCGATCGTGACCTGCAGGTCCTGGAGCCGCCGCAGCTGCTCGAGCAGGTCGGCGATCTCCTCGTGCACTTCCTGCGTCTGGCTGACGACGAGCGAGAGGTTCGTGTCGAAGGGGCGGATGGCCCCGTTGCCGCCGCCGTCGGCCCAGGCGCCCGGGCCACCGACGGTGTTTTGGATCAGGTCGATGAGCGACTGGAAGTCGGCCTGGCCGCCGCCGATGCTGGGCGGGCCGAACGGGACCGCGGGCATCACGCCCGTCAACGGGCCGTTGCCCCGGCCCTGCATCTGGGCGAGCGAGCCGGCCTCCATGGCGGCGCCGGAGTCGGCCCGGGCGGCGCGGTTGAGTGCGTCCCGCGGCGGCTCGACCTGGACGGAGGCCGTGTTCCGCAGGGCCTGCGAATAGCCCTTGCTGAGCGCGCCTTCGATGCCGAGCCCGTCGGAGGAAAAGTTCGGGATCGGCTTGACGAGGTCGCCCACCTGGTAGGTGACGCTGTAATAGACGCCCTTCACCAGGCCGGGGCTGGTGATCTTCAGCACCTCGTCCTGCACGACGTAGCGGAGGTGGAGCGGCTCCAGCAGCAGCTTGAGGGCGCTCTTGAGGGAGATCTGCTGGGAATCGAGCGACAGCGTGACCGGCGTGTCGCTGGCCACGGCCTCCTGTTCCAGTCCCACCATGTCGAGGTGGATCGGCACGTCGGCCTGCTTGGCGAGCGCGGCGAGCACGACGGCCAGCGGCTGGTTGCGGAAGGCCGTCTGCACCCGGGTGTCGAGCTTGCGGTGGATCGCCAGTTCCGCCGGCGTGGCCCGCGACTTGCCCTCGGCCAGCCGCTGCGAGCGGTTCTTCGTCAGGTCCTCCCAGCTCTTCGTCTCCGGAAACTCGATCGGGCCGGTGAAGGGCGTCGCCGACCGCTCGATGTCGTCGGCCACGTCGAGGAAGCCGTCCTGCTGGCCGCTCGCGATGGTCTTCTGGGTCTCCATCCGGCGGATGACGCGGCTCTGGGCGAGCAGCTGGCGGACGACCGCGTTGTCGGGGGCGAGCTGGCCGGCCTTCTTGGCCACCGCCTCCGCCTCGGCGAAGCGGCGCTGGTCGATGAGCGTGTTGTATTCGTCCACGAGCATCGCGATCCGCTGGTCGACCTCGACCTTGCGGGCCCGCTCCCGGTCGATCTGTCCCTCGATCTCGGCGTTCCGCTTGTCCAGCGCCAGCTCGGCGCGGCGCTTGCCCGACGCCTCTTCGATATCGCGGCGGGCCCGCTCGATCCGCCGCAGGAGCTGGTCCTTGCGTTCCGTGGGAATCGGCTGGGCGGATACGTTTTCCGCCGCCTGATCGAGCAGGGCGAGGGCGTCGGCCGGCGACTTTTGGCCGAGCCGCTTGGCTTCGAGCTGCCGGGCCGCGACCTCGGCGGAGATCCGGGCGAGCAGCAGGTCGGGGGCGACCTCGCCGGCGTCGGCGGTGGCCGCGGGCTGGGGCCGCGCGGGCCGCGCGGCCGCTCGGCCGAGGGCCTCGTCGATCATCCGCTTCGCGGTGGCGGCGTCGCGGTCAGCCGCACCCGGCGCGGGAAGCTCCTCCGCGCGGGTCGAAAGCCACGAGCATGCCAGGATCGCGGCCGCGGTGTTGAGCACCATGAATCGACCGCGGATCAAGCGCTGCCGCCTCGTCGCCCGGGCAAAGGTGGGAGTGCTGGCCATGGTGCTGCTTCCTGTGCAGGGAACTTCCTGGGGGCGGGAGAAGTAGCGGCCCCTGCGGCGGCGGGTCAAGGGCAGGTCGGCACGGCGAGCAGCTTGCCCAGTTTGCCGCGCGGCGTCCCCGGCGGCGTGATTCAGCCCGACAGCGGGCCCGGCGCCGCGGCGGCCTTCGCAGCGGCCAGCCGCCGCACCACGGCCTTCTCGACGGTGGCCAGCAGCTGGTCGATGCGAAACGGCTTGAAGAGCACCAGATCGATGCCTGCCTGACGGGCCTTGACGATCGAATGGCCGGGGTCGTAGCCGAACCCGGTCATCAGCACCAGGGGCACCGGATCGACGATCTCCTTGAGCTTCAGCAGCAGTTGGTAGCCGCTCATGTCGGGAAGGCGAATGTCGGAAATGATCACGTCATACCCGTCGCTGCCCACGCCGCGGACCATCGAGGCGGCCTCGGCGCCGTCCCGGGCCGTCTCCACCGTGCAGCCGTACCGCTCCAGCAGGGCGTGTGCGGCGGCCCGCACCTGTTCGTCCGAGTCGACGACCAGGATCCGCCTGCCGATGAGGGGCTCGCGCCGCTCCCCATGCCGTCGCTGGGCGTGGGCCGAACTGGGGGCCATCTTCTCCCCCACCTTCTGGATCACCTGCTTGATGTCGCGGGCGTTCCGCAGGATCCGCTGCAGGCGCTCCACGACGTCCGCGTCGTGGCCGATGTACCGCTCCATGACGCCGACGGCTTCGTTGAGGATGTCGTCCACCGGCAACGCCACGGCCCCGTGGATCGCCTCGATGCTCTCGGCGGCCGTCGATGCCTTTTCCGCGACGAGCAGTTCCAGCGTGTTGAGGGCCGCGGCGACGTCGCGGGAAAAGATTTCGAGGAACTGGAGATCGGTCGCCGTGAAGCCGTTGGGCTCCGGGCTCTCGACGTTGAAGGTGCCGATCACCTGGTCGTGGAGCATGAGCGGGACGGTCAGCGAGCTCTTGGCCCCCTTGCAGCCCTCCAGGTACAGCGGATCCTTGGTCGTGTCGGCGCACCAGTAGCTGTGGCCTGTCGCGGCCACGTAGCCCGTCACGCCGTTGTGTTCCGGTCGGGCGTAGAGGATGCGGGCTTCCGCCGCCGGCTGCATGCCTTCGGCCAGCAAGGGCTCGAGCCGCCCGGTCTGCCGGTCGAGGAGCCGGATCTCCACGACGTCGAACTGCAGCAGGTCTTTCGAGTAGTGGAGGATGTTGCTCTTCAGCAACTCGATCCGCTCGGCGACGGTCATGTCGGCGAGTTCGGTGGGCGACAGGTCGGCCAGCTTCTGGCCGGCCGCATGGATGGCCGCCCGCTTTTGCTGCTCGAGGATCGTGTGCGTGACGTCGCGAACGGCGACGACCACCTGCGGGCCGGCCGCGGCCGGGAACCCGGCCGATGTCTTGATGTCGAAGTATCGGCCGTCGGCCGATCGCAGCGTGCCGCCGGCAGGGTGGCCCGCCGCGATCGCGGCGGTCAGGCGGTCCGCCCCGTCGTCGGGCGTCGTCGCCACGCCCAGGCATGTGAAGAACGGCCGGCCGACGACCGCCGAACAGCCGCACCACTGGCCGAAGAGGGCGTTCGCCCAGCGGACGGTGCCGCCGGCGTCGAGGACCGCGATCCCGTCGGGCAAGTGGACGACGATCTGCTCGTCCGGAATCGGGACCGCCGACGTCGCGGCGGATGCATCCGCGGGATCCGCCACCGACCACTCTCCTTGAGGTTCGTCCGCTGCCTCGCACCGGAAGTATAAAATCGCGTCGCTTCCCGGCCAAATCGGTCGCCGGCGTTGTCGGTGCCGGCCGTGTTCCTATACTCCCCAGGGTTCGCTGCAGGCCCGACAGGTTCGTCGGCCGCGGCTCTCCCGTACCGCGAGGCGTGTCGTGACCGAGTCGAGCCCGTCGTTCCTGGCCCGGCACCAATTTCTCATCTATCGACTGTTCTCGCTGTCCGGCCTGATCCCGGTCGGCGCCTTTCTGGTCGTCCACCTCCTGACCAACGCCTCGGTTTTGTCGGGAGCCGGTGCCTTCCAGTCCAGGGTCGACATGATCCATTCGCTCGGCCCCCTGCTGGTGCCGATCGAGTGGGCGTTCATCTTCCTGCCGATGCTCTTCCACGCCACCGTCGGCTTCCTGATCATCGCCAACGGGCTGCCGAATGTCGGCTCCTATCCGTATGTCGGCAATGTGCGGTACACCCTGCAGCGGGCGACGGGCATGATCGCCTTCGTGTTCATCATGGGGCACGTCATCCATCTGCACTGGATGGGCGCACCGCTGGGCGGAGGAAAGTTCGATCCGCATGCGGCCACGAGCTCGGCGGCCGTGGCCATCCATCCCGTCCTCACCTCCATTCTGTACGCGATCGGCGTGCTGTGCGCGGTGTTCCATCTGGCCAACGGCCTGTGGACGCTGGGCATCACGTGGGGCATCTGGACCAGTCCGGCCGCGATGCGGCGGGCCAACGCGGTCAGCATCGTCGTCGGGGTGCTTCTGGCGGTGGCTGGGCTCGGAGCGATCGCCGGCCTGCGGGACATCGGCGGCGATCCGGGCAAGCTGGGCCAGGCCCGGCAGGTCGAGACGATCATGAACGAAGACCGCGAGTCTCGCGAGCGGATGCTGCGGGGCGAGCCACCGGCCCGTCCCCTGGCGCCGGCCGTGCGGGCGGATGAGGCCGATCCGGGCGTGCGTCCGGCGTCCTTCGGCCCCCAGACAGGAAGGTGACACATGGCACAGCCGAGAGTGTTGGTGGTCGGAGGGGGGCTCGCGGGCCTCGCCGCTTCGATGCGGCTGGCCGAGCTGGGGGTCAGTGTGGACCTCGTCAGTCTGGTGCCGGTCAAGCGGTCGCACAGCGTCTGTGCGCAGGGGGGCATCAACAGCGTGAACGCCCTGACGCGGCAGCAGGGCGACAACGAGTGGAAGCACTTCGACGACACCGTCTATGGCGGTGATTTCCTGCAGCATCAGCCCCCCGTCAAGGAAATGGCCGACTGGGGGCCGCGGATCGTCGACCTGATGGACCGGCTCGGCGTGCCGTTCAACCGCACGCCGGAGGGTTTCCGCGACCAGCGGCGGTTCGGCGGCACGCTCTACAAGCGGACGGCATTCGCCGGGGCGACGACCGGCCAGCAGCTGCTCTACGCCCTCGACGAGCAGGTCCGCCGCCGCGAGGTCGAGGGGCGGATCAAGAAATGGGAGTTCTGGGATTTTCTCGCACCCGTGCTCGATGACTCGGGGCGGTGCTGCGGCGCGATCTGCCAGGATCTCGTGACGATGCAGTTCCGGGCCTTCCCCGCCGACGCCGTGGTGCTCGCCACGGGGGGCAACGGGCTGATCTACGGCCGCTCGACGATGTCGATGGTCTGCACCGGGAGCGCCGTGAGCCGGGCGTATCAGGCCGGCGCCTGGTACGGCAACGGCGAGTTCATCCAGGTGCATCCCACCGCCATCCCCGGGGCCGACAAGCTGCGGCTGATGAGCGAGAGCGCCCGCGGCGAAGGGGGCCGAGTCTGGGTGCCGCGGAAGCCGCAGGACCCGCGGGATCCGCGCGAGATTCCCGAGGCGGAGCGGTGCTACTTCCTCGAGGAGCGGTATCCGAAGTACGGCAACCTCGTGCCCCGCGACATCGCCACCCGCGAGATCTTCGACATCTGCACGACCGACGGGCTGTCGGTCGAGAAGGACCGCCTCTGTGTCTATCTCGACCTCACGCACATCCCGCGGGAGACGCTCAACCGCAAGCTCGGCGGCATCCTGGAGATCTACGAGAAGTTCCAGGGCGTCGATCCGCGGTCGGTGCCGATGAAGATCTTTCCCGCGGTGCATTACTCGATGGGCGGCCTGTGGGTCGACTACGAGCGGAGCACCTCCGGCGGGATGGTCGAGGGATCGCCCCGTAACCAGCAGACCAGCATCCCCGGGCTGTATGCCATCGGCGAATGCGACTACCAGTACCACGGTGCCAACCGCCTGGGGGCGAACTCGCTGCTGTCGTGCATCTTCAGCGGGCTGTTCGTCGCCCCCACGCTGGCCGCCGTCGCCGCGGGGCGGGGCGGGGCCGCCGACCAGCGGCTGTTCACCGCCGGCCTGAAGCGGGAGGAGGAGCGGCACCATGCCCTGCTCGCCCGCACGGCCGGCACGGAGAATCCCTACGAGCTGCACCAGGAACTCGGCAATCTCATGACCCGCGTGGCCACCGTCGTGCGGCGGAACGATCAGCTCGCCGCCGCCTATGGCGAGGTGTGCGCGATGGAGGAGCGGTGGCGGCGATGCGCCGTCTCAGACACGGCCAACTGGACGAATCAAAACGTCGTGTTCACGAAGGCCCTGGGCGACATGTTCCCGGTCGCGAAGCTGATCCTCAAGGGCGCCCTGCTGCGGGACGAATGCCGCGGCGCCCACTTCAAGCCCGACTTCGCCATGCCGGGCCTCGCGGCCACCGATCCGGTCGCCAAGCGGCGCGAGGCGGAGGAGTGGTGTGACCGGTTCGCGGAAAACACGCAGAAGTGGCTGAAGTCGACGATCGCGAAGTGCGGGGCTGACGGCAGTCCGCAGATCTCCTATCAGGACGTCGACACCTCGCTCATCCGCCCGCGGCCGCGGCTCTATGGGCTCGTCGGCGCGGAGGCGATCGAGGAGGTGTGGAAGGCCAGGGAGGCGGCGGAGACCGCGACGCCGGTCGGCGCCGGGGCATGAGGATCTGGAACAGGCTCGGGAGGCAACACCGATGATCAGGGCGGTCGAGAGCGACGGGCATGCAGCGGACGCCGGCCACGGCGCGGCCGGCAGGCGGGTGCGGGTGCGGGTGCTCCGCCAGGACGTGGCGGGCGGCGAGAGCTACTGGGAGCGGTTCGAGGTTCCCTACGAGCCGAACATGAACGTGATCAGCGTTCTCCAGAAGATCGCCAGCCTCGCCCGGGCACAGGATGGCAGGAAGGTCGCGCCCGTGGCCTGGGATTGCTCGTGCCTGGAGGAGGTGTGCGGTTCGTGCACCATGCTCATCAACGGCCGGACACGGATGGCCTGCTCGGCGCTCGTCGATCGGCTGCTCGCGGAGGACGCCGAGATCGAGCTCCGGCCGATGACGAAGTTTCCCGTGGTTCGCGACCTCGTGGTCGATCGGGGCCGGCTGTTCCGCGCCCTCGAGCGGGTCAAGGCCTGGGTGCCGGTGGACGATTCCTACGACCACGGCCCCGGCCCGCGGATCGCGCCGGAGGAGCAGGAGGACGCCTATCCCCTCTCGGAGTGCATCAGCTGCGGCTGCTGCACCGAGGCCTGTCCGCAGTTCACCAAGATCGAGGCCGTGCGCCGCGACGACGAGTCGGCCGAAGACTTCGAGAAGCGGCGGCGTTCCATGTTCGACCGCGGCTTCGTGGGGCCGCACGCGATCAGTCAGGCGATGCTTTTCAATTCCCACCCGACGGGCAGGATGATCGCCGACGAGCGGCTGGAATCGCTGACCGCGGAAGGGGGCATCCAGATGTGCGGCAACGCGCAGAATTGCGTGGCGGTGTGTCCGAAGAAGATTCCGCTCACGCGGTCGATCGCCCGGGCCGGTCGCGCCGCCACGGTGTGGGCGATCAAGAAGCTGTTCGACCGCTGACGACAGCCTTGGCAGGTCGGAGGCACATCCGAGGTGTGCTTCGACCTGCGAAGGAAAGTCGCCCTCCACGCCTGCGGAGCGATCTGCGTTGCCCCGTTTCGCGCCTTGTGGTGGTGCGCCGAGTGGCTCGACAGCGCGCCGCTGCCGGAAGCATCCAGCTGCGAACCGTGTCCTGGCGATCCGTTGAACTGGGAATTGGTCTCATCACCGGTCCAAAAAGCCCCGGGCGGAAGCCCGGGGACACCGGGTACAAAAACCACCCCGCCGTCCATGCCGCACGACTGCCGGATTTGCCGGGTGAGGGGCGGCGTGGTAGGGTCTTAGGGTCGTAGGGGTGGCCGTCTTCAGCGCCGCCCACATGGGGTTCGCCGCGCGGGCAACAGGATGCCCGCAGGCTCGAGCGAGCCCGGACGCGTGAAGAAGGATTGAGGATACCGAGTGTTTGTCGAAAAAAGGGCACGCCGCCCGGCGGAGTCGGGCAGGGCGGCCGTGGAGAATGAGCGAACCGCCGCGGGCGTTCGAACGGTAAACGAAGACGGCGGGATCCAGACGCGGCAGGCTCCTGCCCGCCACGAGCCTGCGGCGCGGCCGGTGGCCGCCGGTCAGTCGCGACAGGCCGAGACGCGGGGCTCCGCGCCCCAGGCGGCCAACGCCGAGGCCGTCGGCGGAGAGCCGGGGGGCAGCTTTCGCACGCTCGGCCTCTCCGCGGAAACGCTCGCCGCCGTCGAGCGGGCTGGATACACGGTGCCCACGCCGGTCCAGGCGGGGCTGATCCCCCGGGCCCTGGCGGGCGTCGACGTGCTCGGCCAGGCCCGCACCGGCACGGGCAAGACGGCCTCGTTCGTACTGCCGATTCTGGAGCGGATGCGGCAGCCGGGCCGCAGCGGCGGGCCGCGGGCGCTGGCGCTGGTCCCGACCCGTGAGCTCGCGGTGCAGGTCAAGGACGAGTTCGAGAAGCTCGCCCATGGGTCGGGCATCCATTGCGTCGCCGTCTACGGCGGCAAGCCCATCAAGGGTCAGATCGACAAGCTCGCCAAGCATCCGGCCGTGGTGGTCGGCACGCCGGGGCGGATCCTCGACCACATGAGCCGGGGCACGATCTCGCTCTCCGCGCTCGACATCGTCACGCTCGACGAGGCGGATCGGATGCTCGACATCGGGTTTCGGCCCGACATCGAGAAGATCCTGCGCCGCTGCCCCGAGAGTCGGCAGACGCTGCTCCTCTCGGCCACCGTGCCGCCGCCGGTGCAGAAGCTGGCCACGCGGTACATGCGCGATCCGGAGATCATGGACTTCTCCACCAACGAGCTGGCGGTGGAGACGATCGAACAGCGGTACTTCACCGTCGATCCGACGCGGAAGTTCGACCTCCTGGAGAAGCTGCTGGACCGGGAGCAGCCGCGGCAGGCGATCGTCTTCTGCCGCACGAAGCGGGGCACCGACAAGGTCCACGACAAGCTCGCCCGGCGCAAGTCGCGGCGGCCGGAGGAGGTGGCCTGCATCCATGGCGACCTCGCCCAGAACGTCCGCGACCGGGTGATGCGGGCGTTCCGCGACGGGACGGTGAAGATCCTCGTGGCCACCGACGTGGTGGGCCGCGGCATCGACGTGTCGAGCGTGTCGCACATCGTCAACTACGACATCCCCGAGTTCTGCGACGACTACGTCCATCGCGTCGGCCGCACGGGCCGCATGGGGCGGGAGGGCGTGGCCTTCACGTTCGTCGCCCCCGAGGAGGGGGCCCAGCTGACGCGGATCGAGATGCGGATCGAGCGGCTGCTGCAGCGGGACGAGATCGCGGGCTTCGAGGCGTTCGATCAGCGGCCCCGGCCGGCGCCGGTCGAGATGGTGCCCACGGGCGGCTTCGGCCGCACGCCGCCACCCGCCGAACAGGAGGCCGCCGAGCCGGCGAAGAAGCCCGCCGCCTCGATTCTCGGCAAGGGACGCGGACCCAAGCGCCATCGACGGGCGCTGTAGCCGCCGGCAGCCATGGATGGACGCACGGCCCGAGCCGTCAAGCAGCGGTTGGAGAGCCTCGCCGACGCCGGGGTGATCGCGCTGCCCAGGGCGGGCCGCACGTTCGCGGCCGCGCCCGCCACGCCGCCGCCTCCGGCCGCCGAGCGAGCGGGCCCGGGTGACGCCGCCCGGTCGCTCGCCATCCTCCGGCAGGAGGTCGCCGACTGCACGCGGTGCGTGGAACTCGCCGGCACGCGGACGCAGACGGTGTTCGGGGCGGGGCCGGCCGATGCCCGACTGTGCTTCTTCGGCGAGGCGCCGGGGGCCGACGAGGATGCCTCGGGGGAGCCGTTCGTGGGCCGCGCCGGGCAGTTGCTCACGAAGATCATCGAGGCCTGCACGCTGAAGCGCGAAGACGTCTACATCCTCAACGTGCTCAAGTGTCGGCCGCCGGGCAACCGCGTTCCCCTGCCCGACGAGGTGGCCAGCTGCCGCGGCTTCTTCGAGCGGCAGTTCGCCGCGATCGCCCCCGAGTTCATCTGCTGCCTGGGGACGACGGCCGCCCAGGCCCTGCTGCAGACGACGGAGCCGATCGGCGCGTTGCGCCGCCGCTGGTTCACGTTCGGGGCGGCCCGCGTGATCTGCACGTACCACCCCTCCTACCTCCTGCGAACTCCTGCGGCCAAGCGGGATGTCTGGGAGGACATGCAGATGCTGATGCGGGAAATGGGGTTGGGGGGGTGAGGGCGGCTTTCCGTCCAGTGGCCCAACCCGGCTCAGGGACGGCATGAGTTGCGTCGCTGGCGAAGGTCCGCCACGCTCCGCATCCTCACGCCGATCCCCGAGCCTCGCGGATTCGGGATGCAGCCCTGCGGAAATGCCGCCTCCGCCGGCTCTTGGGGCATGGGCAGTCCTGGCCAACGGCAAAGTCGGCTGTGCATGCCGATCCCCGAGACTCGCGGATATTTGATGCAGCCCCGCGGGTGGCCGCGGGGGACGGTTCAGGGGCGGGGGCCGGTTTTGCTGAAGATGACGGTCGTGACGGGCCGATGACACTGGCGGGGTTTGGTGGGGGGAACAGCCGCTGCGGGAGTTTTCCGCCCGGGCGGTGACGGCACGGCCGTCGCCGCCCCGGGCTGTTTCCTGGGGATGGGCAGGCGAACGATGCTGCAGGCATGGCTGGGATTCCCGCGTTCGCTCGCTGCCGGCGTGGCCGGTGCCGCCCTGCTCACGGTCGGCTGCACGATGTGCCCGGATCCCTACGATTACTCGGGACCCGTGCCCAACGGTTCCACGCCGCAAAACGACTTCCGGGCCCGCAGCAACGGCATCCTGCCGATCGGCGCGGCCCCGCAGCCGTATCCCACGGTCGTGAAGGCGACGCCGCAGCCGGTTCCCGAAGCCGCCCCGATCGTCAAGCAGCCGGTCGTCGAGCAACCGGTCGTGGCCGAGGCCGAGGACGACGTGCTGCGGCTCACGGCGGAGGTGCCCGTCATTCCGGAGGTCGATGCGGACGAAGCGGCCGCTCCTGAAACGGTGGCCACGGTCGAGAACGTGGCCATGCCGGATACCGGGGCGGAGGCGGTCCAGGAGAACTCCGCACAGGCCGAGGCTCCCGCCGTCGCGACCGTTCCCGAAGCGGTGCCGCAGCCCGAGCCCGTCGCGTCCGAGCCGCCGTTGCGGGAGACGCCCGGCTGGCGGACACGTCGCTGATCGAGCCGGCGGGGAATGCCTGCGATCGTCGGTGTGCCGGTCACCCGGGCTTCACCACGCCCGGCTCGGGAATCCAGCCATCGGGCACGACCGCGTCCTTGGGCACCACCGCGACGCCGTCACGGACGGTGAACCGGTCGCTGTCGGCCGTCGTCTCCCAGCCGTGCTCGTTGACGATCCGCGTGCGGCGGCCGATGCGGACGTTCTTGTCGACGATCGCCCCCTCGATGATCGTGCCGTCGCCGATCCCCAGCGGCGGCAGGCCGCGGGAGGCGTCGGCGGCGAGGTCGTCGGCCGACTCGTAGAAGTCGTTGCCGAGGATCACCGAGTTGCGGATCACCACGTTCCTGCCGATCCGGCACCGCAGGCCGACGACGCTGTTCTCGATCACGGCCCCTTCCCCGATCAGGCAGCCGTCGGAGACGAGGCTGTGGCGGACGCTCGCGCCGTCGAGCCGCGAGGGGGGCAGGAACCGGGCCCGCGAGTAGATCGGGGCCTCGGCCGAGGCGAGTTCGAACGGCGGGGCGGCGCCGGCCAGCTCGAGGTTGCACTGGTAGTAGGAGCGGATCGTGCCGATGTCCTCCCAGTAGCCGTCAAAGGGATGCAGGTGCACCTTCTTCGCGCGGATCGCCGTCGGAAACACCTCCTTGCCGAAGTCCTGGTAGTCGGTCTTCGTGAGCAGGTCGAGGAGGCAGTCGCGGTCGAAGAGGTAGATGCCCATGCTCGCCATCAGCGAGCGGCCCTTCGCCGGGATGCCCTGGGCGTCGATCCAGGCCGGATCGGTCCGCACCATCTCCAGTTCCGCGGCCGTCTGCGGCTTCTCCAGGAAGCCCTCGACCCGGCCGTCGCCGGCGAGCCGCATGATGCCCAGCGCCGAGGCGGCCGCGTCCGCGACCGGGATGCCGGCGATCGTCACGTCGGCCTTGCGGTCCATGTGGGTGGCGAGCATGTCGGCGTAGTTCATCCGGTAGAGCTGGTCACCGGAGAGGATGAGCACGTGCTTGATGTCGGGCTGCTGCAGGTAGCGGAGGTTCTGCCGCACGGCATCGGCCGTGCCCTGGTACCAGCCCGAGTTGTCGAGCGTCTGCTGGGCGGCGAGGATCTCGACGAAGCCGCCGCTGAACGGGTCGAAGGTGTAGGTGCGGCGGATGTGGCGGTGGAGGCTCACGGAGTTGAACTGCGTGAGCACGTAGATCCGCTGCACGCCGCTGTTGACGCAGTTGGAGAGCGGCACGTCGATGATGCGATACTTGCCCGCCAGCGGCACGGCGGGCTTGGAGCGGTCGCGGGTCAACGGATAGAGACGGGTGCCGCGGCCGCCGCCGAGCACGAGAGCCAACACGCGCCGCACTGCCATGATGCGATCCTTGCCGGGGGCCATTTGGAGGGGGCCCTCATGCTACCCGCCGGGGGCGAAATGCGGGACGGGGCCTGGCTGAGGGTTTCTCTGCGGCGGCTGTCTCCGACCTCGTTTTCTCCCGGCACAGTGGCTGACGCGGGGGCTGTTGGGGCTGATCGCTGTGTCGCGGCAGCCGGAGATATTGCGATATGCTTTCATTCCATAACCCGGGAGATTCCTCGATGACCGATCACCGCGACTGGCCCGGATCCGCAGCCCGGCAGGGAAGCGTCGATCGCGAATTGAACGCCGAGTTGGGAACGTTCTGGCAGGCGGCTGCCGCGCGGCTGGCCCGTGAAATCAACCTCGGCTGGTGGCTGGCCGGCTGGCTGCCCTTGGCCGTGGCCACGGGCTTGGTCGGCACGTTCGCCATGCTCTACGCGCGGTATCGCGGTGTGCACACCGGCTGGGTCTGGGCGGCGCTCGGTGCGGCGCTCGCTGCTGCGGCCGTCGCCTCCTGGTGGCAGGGGCGAAGCCGCTTCGAGTCGCTGGCTTCAGCCCGCGTGCGCTTGGAGGAGGCGCTGAGCCTCAAGGCCCGGCTGACGGCCGCGGCGTCGGGCGTCGGCGGATGGCCCGATCGGCCCGCCGGCGGTGTGATCGACTGGCCGGTGCGGTGGCGGTGGCAGCGGCTGCTGGGCTGGGCCGCCGGCGTGGCGGCGCTGCTCGCGGTCGCCGCCCGCGTGCCCGTGTCGGGGCTGCAGCCGGCCCGTGGCCACGTGATCGAGAAGCCGACCGACGCCCGCCTGGTAGAGCAGTGGCTCGATGCCGTGCGGCGTGAGAAGGCCGTCGAGGAGCGGTCGGTCGAGCGGGTGCGCGAGCGGATCGCCGAACTGATGGAGCGGCCCACGGAGCAGTGGTATGAGCACGCGAGCCTCGAGGCCGCGGGCAATCTCAAGGAGCAGACGGCCGCCGACCTCAAGGAGATGCTCGAGAATCTCGCCCAGGCGGAGCAGGCGGCGGCCAAGCTTCAGGAGATGACCGACGCGGTGCCGCAGGAACTGCGGGAGGCGCTCGCCAAGGACCTGAAACTCGCGGCGCTGGCCCTGGAGATGGGCGCCTTCAAGCCGCCGGCGGATCTGGCGGAGATGCTCCGCGCCATGGAGGGCCGCGACCTCGGCGACCTCACGCCGGCGGAATGCCGCGGCCTGTGCCGGAAACTCGGCAAGCAGCTCGCGCAGAACCGGGAGTCGCTCGAGCGCGCCCTGGCCGATGCGCCGGGCCTCGACCTCGACGGGATCCCCATGGCAGGCGAAGGGATGCTCGTGCCGCTGCCGGGTGAGGGGGACATCCAGCGCGGCCGCGGCGACGCGGAGCTCACGCTCGGCGCCGAGCACGATCTCGGCACCAAGCGGAAGGAGAAGGTGAGCCAGCCGCTCGATCCGGACCGGGCTGCCCCGGATGAACTCTTGGCCGTGGTCGATGGCGAGCACGAGATTGACGAGGCAGCCTACGACGGCCCGCAGGCCGGCGGCACCGCCAAGGCGGGCGACGGCGGCTCGGCGGTGCAGGTCGATGCCCTGCTCCCCGCCGAGCAGGCCGCCGTGCGGCGGTTCTTCGAGTGACGGCGTGCCATCGCACCGCGAGAGGCGCAGCCGCGGATCGCAAAGGCCCGTCGCGGTAGGTCGCCACGCCGGGGCTTTTTGTGGGGCGGTTACGCGGCCCAGAAAGTCCCGGGTTTTTTGCAGCGCCGGCTCCAAGAAGCCCCCGGCGGAAGCCGGGGGACTCCGGGTCGCGTGACGCCCTAAGAAAAGAGGCAGCGACCGGGAGTACAGTGGCGGCCATGACGCAATCCGACGAACCGGTGACGCGGGCCTCGCGGCGGCCGTGGTGGCAGGACCTCCGCTGGATCACGGCGGGGGTCGTGGCGGGCATCGTGGGCTTGCTCGCGTGGGGCCTGTTCGGCCCCGAGCCGCCGATCACGGTTGCGCGGAATACGACGTTTCTCACCGCGCCGCTCGCCGTGGACGGCCTGCCCGATTACGGAGCGGCCCTGCTGGCGGCGATGGGCCCGGCGCCTGAGCCCGAGGAGAATGCGGCGGTGGAGCTGCTGCAGGTGCTCTGGCCGCTGGGGATCAATGCGGCCGATCAGCCGGCGGTCTGCCAGGCCCTCGGCGTCCCGGCCACGCCGCCGGCCGACCCGCTGCGGGATCCGACCCTAGATGCCGCGACGAAGGTCACGCACGAGATGTTTGACGCGGCGCTCGAGCGGCCGTGGACCGGGGCGGAGTTTCCGGAACTTGCAGCCTGGCTCGTGGCCCGCGAGGCGGCGCTCGACCGGCTCGTCGGGGCGGCGGACCGGCCGCGGTACTGGCTGCCGAGCCCCACGCTCCTGCGGCGTGAGCCGCAGATGCTCGTGGGCATGCTCCTGCCGGAGTTGAGCGACGTTCGCATGGTCGCGCGGCTACTCGTCTGCCGGGCGATGGCGCACGTGGGAGCGGGCCGGCATGCCGCGGCCTGGCGGGACATCCGCGCGGTCCATCGACTCGGGCGGCTGCTCGCCGTGCCGGAGAAGGAGCCGCAGTTCATGGTGACGCAGTTGGTGGCGATGGCGACCAACGCCCAGGCCGACGCGGCCCTCACCCGGGGCCCGCTGGCCGCTGCCGATCTGCCGATCGACGTTCTGGCCGGGATCCGCCGCGATCTCGACGCGCTCGGACCGCTGCCCAAACCGGCTGACGGCTTGGCGAACGAGAGGCTCGTCGGGATCGACGCGATCGTCTGCCTGGCCCGAAGAACGCCCGGAGGGCGGACGGGCAGGCGAAACGCCCTATTCGGAATCGGACCAGGGGGACTGCTCGGGGCCGCGCTGCTCACGAGCCTCGACTGGGACCTCGTCCTCGAGCGGATGAACGCGAAGTACGATCGGTTCGACGCCGCTGTTCGCCTCCCCACGCGCGCGGCGCGGCAGACGCAATTGGACCAGCTGACGCAGGAATTGCAGGAGCCGGTCAGCCTCAGCCGCTCGGGCTGGGAAACAGCCGGTCAGGTGCTGCTTGGATCGTGCAGCCGCGGGCACCGCAGCGTCTTCGTCAGCGACGCGTGGCACGCGTTGTTCTTGCCAGCGACCGGAGGCGGGCTCAATGCATTGACCCGCGGCCAGGCCTCGTTCAACCTCACCCGCACGGCCGCGGCGCTCGCGGCGTGGAAGGCCGACCGGGCCGCGGGCGACGAGTCGTATCCCGAAACGCTCGCCGCCCTCGTGCCGCAGTATCTCCCGGCCGTGCCGCTCGACCCGTTCACCGACCAGCCCTTCATCTACGAGCGACGCGGGGCGGGCTACCTGCTCGCGAGCGTGGGCGATAACGGTGTCTATGACGGCGGCGACGACATGAACGGCTGGATCGTGCGGGGCGAGTGGCAAACATCCCGGCAGGAAGTGGATTCGCGAAAATGGGACCTTGTCGTGCGGATGCCCGTGCCACCGCGGCCTGCGACGCCGTAGGACGTTCCGCGCGTATCGTGATCGACGCACCGGCGAAAGTGCCCGCCATTGGAGGCGGCACCGTGCCCTTGAAGCCCGAGGCGTGAGCCGAGGGAATACGGCCAGGCTTCCGGTGAGGCGACGCGTATTCCCTCACCTTACGGTTCGGGCTTCCCGGCAACGGCAGCGGCAGCAGAGCGACGGTGGAGCGACAACGGCGGTGCGGATCACGCGGCGTCGCGCGGTGGGGGCGGCCGCCGCCGCGGGCCCCTGCTCCCATCCCCAACGCGGGCGGGGTATGATGGCCCGCTCCACGCGAGGTCACGCCGATGTCGTCCGCCTCCCATGCCGATCCGGCCGCCGCCGCTTCGCTCACCGAGCGGCAGGCCGACTTCGCCGCCGAGTCGATCACGCGGCTCGCCGCGGCGCTCAACACGGTGCTCTTCGGCCAGGAGCGGCTCGTCGAGATGGTGATTGTGGGCCTCCTCGCCCGGGGCCACATCCTCCTCGAGGGCCTGCCCGGCCTCGGCAAGACGGAGCTCGTGAAGGGGCTTTCCAAGGCCCTCGCCCTCGCGAGCAAGCGGGTGCAGTTCACGCCCGACCTGCTGCCGGGCGACATCACCGGCAACCCCGTGCTCGAGGAGGTGGACGGCCGGCGGAAGTTCGTGTTCCAGCCCGGGCCGGTGTTCGCCAACATCCTCCTCGCCGACGAGATCAACCGCGCCAGCCCGAAGACGCAGTCGGCCATGCTCGAGGCGATGCAGGAGCGGCGGGTGACCGTGATGGGGCAGACGCACCCGCTGCCCGCGCCGTTCTTCGTGCTCGCCACGCAGAACCCGATCGAACTGGAAGGCACCTACCCGCTCCCCGAGGCCCAGCTCGACCGCTTCCTCTTCAAGCTCGACGTGCCGAGCAACGACGTTGACACGCTCGAGCGGATCGTGCTCCACCGTGAGATCGGCGTCGAGCCGGCGGTGTCGCAGGTCATGGACGCGGCCCAGTTGGAGACGCTCCTCGGCCACGTCCGCCGCGTCTACATGCCCCCTACCGTGGCCAACTACATCGCCCGGCTCGTGAAGGCCACGCATCCCGGCCCGCCGCACGCCGCGGGCGTGAAGTTCGGGGCCTCGCCGCGGGCGGCCCTGGCGCTGGCCGCCGCGGCCAAGGCGAAGGCCCTGTGCGACCGGCGGATCAACGCCGCCTACGAGGACGTCCGCGCCGTGGCGGCGGCGGTGCTGCGGCACCGGGTCGTGCTCGACTACGGGGCCAAGCTCGAAGGGCTGACGACCGACGGGCTCGTGGCCCGGCTGCTGGAGCAGGTGCCGGTCCAGGACAAGCCGCTGCCGTCGAGCCTCGCCGCCGCGAAGGTGTGACATGGATGTGCGGTGGGCACAGCGGCCGATGCGGTCCGAGCCGGCCCGGGGACGGCATCAGTTGCGTCGCCGGCGGCCGCACGCCACGCTCCGCATCCTCAAGCCGATCCCCGTGCCTCCGGTTGCCGGGACGGCGGGACGAAGGTGGCTGCCGACCGTGCGATTCGTGGTGTGCATGCTCGCCTGCGGCTGCTCGGTCGCGGCCCGGGGCGACGTCGAGAAGCTCTACACCGATCCGGCCAGCGGGATCCAGGTGGAGGTCGAGGGCTGGGCAGGTCACGTCTCGCCGGTGACCGGCCGCGACGTGGGGCTGATGCCCGTGACCGTGACGATCACCAACGGCAGCCCCGCGGACCACGTGTGGACCGTCGCGCCGACGACGGGCTACGGCTCGTCGGCGGACGTGACGCCGAGCGGACGGATCGCCGTGGCGGCCGGGGCGACGGGCCGGATGACGCTCTTCGTGGACAATAGCGGCGGCGGTGGCTGGGGCGGGAGACAGGCATTTCAGGTGACCGGCCCGGGCGTTTCCTCGACGTTCCCCGTCGATTGCAGCCGGGCATCCCACCGCCATGGCGGCGCCGCGCTCCTCCAGTCCGGCATCTCCAAGGAGGTGCAGGCGGCCCAGGGCAACCCGTTCGCCAAGTACACGCTCACCGGCGGCCCGCTCGACATGTCGCGGGCTCCGGAAGACTGGCGGGGCTGGTCGGCGTTTCGCAACGTCCTGCTCACGGAGAGCGAGTGGCGAGGGCTCGCCGGCGGCCGCCGCAAGGCGCTGCTCGACTGGGCGGCGACCGGCGGACGGGCGGGAGTGCTCGTGGCCGACCGGGCGGCCGATCGGCTCGGCCGGCTCGGGTTCCCGACGGCCGGCCCCGACGGCCGCCGGCGGATCGGGGCCGGTGAGATCGTGGTCGTGCCCTGGGACGGCTCGAAGCTCGCGGCCGGCGACGTCGCGGCATTTCTCGACGGCCGCACCACGTTCGAGGACGCGCTGGGCGACTACCACCCGCTGTCGAAAGCGTCCGGCGGTCGGCACTACGGCTCCGTCCCGACGGGCGGCGGCTGGGAGCCGGGCTTTGGGCGGCTCTGGGACCGCTTCGGGCTGCGGGCGCTCCCGGTCGGCTCGATCCTCGCCTTCCTCGCCATCTTCGGCCTCGTGGCCGGGCCGCTCAACGTGATGGTGCTCGCCGGCAAGGGGCGGCGGTCGCGGATGTTCTGGACGACGCCGGCGATCTCGCTGGCCGCCACGGCCTGCCTGCTGGCGCTGATGTTCCTGCGGGACGGCGTGGGCGGCGCCGGCGGGCGGCGGGTGCTCGGCCTGCTCGCGCCGGAGCACAACACGCTCGCCATCATCCAGGAGCAGTTCAGCCGCACGGGCGTGCTGCTCGGGTCGTCGTTTCCGATCGCCGAGCCGGCCTGGCTCGAGCCGCTCGGGCCGCGGGACGATCGGGCGGAGTTCATCGAGGCCGACGGGCGGACGCGGCGGGGCGACTGGTTCCGCAGCCGCTCCGATCAGGCCTTCCTGGCCACGGCCGTGCGGCCGTCGCGGGCGCGGATCGAGTTCGTGCCGGGCGCCGATGCCACACCGCCGGCCGTGATCTCCAGCATCGAGGTGCCGCTCGAGCGACTGTTCGTGATCGACGAGGAGGGCCGCTACTGGATGGCCGCCGACGTGGGCACCGGCGAGAAGAAGCCGCTCGTGGCCAGCGACGCCGACGCCTACGCCAAGTGGTTCGCGGCGCTCGAGGCCGATGCCGGTCCGGTCCGCCGGCAGGCGGTCGCGGCCGTGAAGAACCTCCGCGGCCACGCCTACGCCTCGAGCCCGCAGGCCGGCCCGGTGGCCGTGGCGACCTTGGGCTCGATCCGCTGGATCGACGAACGGGCCGACTTCGTCGGGCCGTACACGAGGAGCGGACCGCGATGACGACCCCGGCGCCCGTCGCCCCCGCCGCGTCGGCCGGCCCGCTCGTCGAGGTCCGCGGCCTGCATCGCGTCTTCGACGCCGTGCACGCCGTGCAGGACCTGTCGTTCACGATCGCCCGCGGTGCGGTGGTCGGCTTCATCGGTGCCAACGGCGCCGGCAAGACGACGACGATGCGGATCATGGCCACGCTCGACGAGCCGACATCGGGGGAGGTGGTGGTGGACGGCCTCGACGTGGTCGAGGAACCGACGAAGGTCCGCCGGCTGGTGGGCTGGATGCCCGACGCCTACGGCACCTACCCCAACATGACGGTCTTCGAGTACCTCGACTTCTTCGCCCGCTCCTACGGCTTCTCCCGCACGCAGCGGCGGGCGCGGGTCGAGGAGGTGATGGACTTCGCCGACCTCACGCCCTTGGCCGACCGGCAGATGGGGAAACTGAGCAAGGGCATGGGGCAGCGGCTGTGCTTCGGGCGGATGCTGATCCCCGATCCCGAGTTCATGATCCTCGACGAGCCGGCGGCCGGCCTCGACCCCAAGGCCCGCCTCGAGTTCAAGAACCTCGTGCGGCTCCTCGCCGCCCGCGGCAAGACGCTGTTCATCTCCAGCCACATCTTGAGCGAGCTGGGCGAGATGTGCGACTCGCTGCTGTTCATCGACGGCGGCCGGCTGGTCTATCACGGCGACGCCGAGGCCCTGCGGCACGGGCCGCCGGCCGGCGCCGGCGACGCGGCGGCGATGGTGGTGGTGGTGAGCGTGGCCGGCGACCCGCGGCCGCTCGTCGAGTGGGCCGAGACGAACCAGGGCTGGAGCGTCCGCGAGGAGCGGCGGGACGGTGCCCGGCTGGCCTGCGCGGGCAGCGACCCGGCCCTGCTCGCCGACGGCCTGCGGCGGATCGTGGCCGCGGGGATTCCGGTGGTTGAGTTCCACCGCGAGCAGCGGCGGCTGGAGGAGGCGTTCGTGGACATGGTGAAGGAGCGGCGCTAGCCGGCCGACCGGCGACACGTATGGCAATGGCAATGGTCCGGCTCCGTGGCGGCATGCCCGGCGCGATGCGGGTCTGCAGATGGCTCCCGCACGGCGGGGCGTCGCGAGCGTCAGTCGTTCGCCGCGGTCGGGGATGCCTGTGCCATGCCGCCGGACGTTCGCCTCGGCCCTCCAGGCCTCGGCTCTCTGCATGTCCGCTGCGCTCCGGCATCCTTGCCTCCGCTTGCTCCCATAGCCCGGCGTCATGGCACAGGCATCCCCTCCCTGGTGCAAGGTAATTCATGGCCACGGGCGTGATTGACGCACAATGCCAGATGCCGGCCGGCGGTTGGCGGGGGGACGACTTCGCCTCCTGGCTGCCGCCGATGCTTGTCAAGGAACTGCGGCAGGGCGTGCAGTCGGGCGTCTTCTTCTGGACGTTCCTGCTCTTTCAGGCGGCGCTGTTCCTGCTCTTTTCGCTGCAGGTGCTGGTGGTGGATGCGGAGCCCGCGGCGGTGGGCATATTCAGCTTCTTCTTCTGGCTGGCGGCCGTGGCGGGCGTGGCGGTGCTCGTGCCGCTCCGCGGCCTGGGTGCGATCGGCGGCGAGCGGCAGGGCAACGCCCTCGACCTCTTGCAGGTCACGCGGCTGTCGGCGACCCGGATCGTCGTCGGCAAGTGGGCCGCGCTCGTCGCGCAGTCAGGCCTCGTGGCGGCCACGCTCCTGCCCTACCTCGTGATCCGCTACTTCTTCGGCGGCGTGGACGTGCTCCGCGATCTCGCGGGCCTGGGCTCGATCCTGGTCGCGGCCGCGGGCGTCGCGGCGGCCGCCATCGCCCTCTCCACGCTCCCCTTGTGGCTGCGGATCGGCAGCGGCCTGGCCGCGGGTGGCGCTGTGTTCTTCGGGCTGGTGGCCATTCTCGAAGGGGCATTTGGCCGCTCGTTCTTCAGTTGGATGGGCTGGGAGACGGTGGCCGGCCTGCTGGCGATCGCCGCCGCCTACACGCTCGCCTGCCTCGAGTTCGCGGCCGCGCGGATCGCGCCGCCGGCGGAGAACCACGCCCTGCGGCAGCGGCTGCTCGCCCTGCTCGTCGCCGCGGCCTGGCCGCTGGCCGGCTGGTGCGGCACGCGGGAGGCGGCCGTGGGCACCGTCTTCGGCACCGCGCCGCTGCTCGTCGCCACGGCCGTGGCGACGCTCGTCGAGAGGCCGAGCCGCCTGCGGACGCTGTTCGCCGGATTTCGGCGGGGGGGGCCGGCCGGCCGCCTCGCCGCCACGTTCCTGGCGCCGGGCTGGGCGAGCGGGCTGGTGTTCCTGGGGATCCTGACCGTGGTGTGCGGCGCCGGCTGGCTCGGCGTCCTCACGCGGTTCGTGACGGCCGACGACCGCCCCGTGGCGATCGCGTTCTCCGCGCTCGCCGCGGCCGCGATCGTCGTTCCGCTGCCGGTGACGTTGCTCTGCGGCCGGGTCGGCCATCCGCTCGTGCTCTACGCGCTCGTGCAGATCGTCTCCTTCTCCGTGTTCGTCTTCGCCAACGCCTTCAAGGAAAACGACCAGCCGTGGGCCGAGTACGAGATCGGACGGCTAGTGACTCTGCCGTTTCCCTTGGCCGCGGCCTGCGCCCTGGTGGCCACGCACAAGACTGCGGTGATGCGGCTCCTCGCCCCGACGTTCACGATCGCGGCCCTCGCCGTGATCGGCCTGGTGCTCGCGATGCTGGCCTGGCCGTGGCTCCGCGAGTTCGCCGCCGCCGACCGGCTCGTGCGGGGCGAGACGCCGGCGGGCTCGCGGCCCGGGGCGGTCGCCCTGGCGCGGCGGGCCGCGGCCGCTCGGCCCTGGGTCTGGCGGGGCGACGACTTTCCCGGCTGGCTGTCGCCGATGCTCGTCCGCGAACTGCGGCAGGGCGTGCAGTCGGGGATCTTCGCCTGGACGTTCATCGGCATCCAAGGGGCGATGTTCGCCCTCATGACCTGGGCCGTGGGCACGTTCGGCGGCACCCTGGAGGGAGGCTATGCCCGCGACTTCGCCGGCATGTTCTGGGCGGCGATCGCCGCGGCGATCGTGGTCGTCGTGCCGCTGCGGGGCCTGACGGCCGTGAGCGGCGAGCGGGCGGCGAGCAACCTC
>Ga0315902_10003366_pt1 | contig 24020 bp, 1 predicted proteins | sample LakEriMetagenome_9_FD_203523 | JGI IMG/M metagenome (GOLD analysis project Ga0315902, IMG submission 203523) | Freshwater fungal communities from buoy surface, Lake Erie, Ohio, United States - Buoy 12 MA117 | ecosystem: Environmental > Aquatic > Freshwater > Lake > Lake biofilm | place: USA... | reverse complement strand
CCCTCTCCGGCACGATCACGCCTCCGCGGCTCACCGCCCTCCGGCCCATCGGCGACATCAACGCCGACGGCCGCACCGACTTTTACGCGGCGGACGTGGCCGCGGCCCAGGGCTACATCTTCTTCGGCCCCGTGATGGCCGCGGGTTCGCAGGCCGCCCGCGACGTCGCCGACGTCGTCGTCAACCTCACCGACTTCGGCACGCTTGCCGAGGGCAGCGGCGACGTCACCGGCGACGGCGTCGCGGACCTCGTGTTCGTGAGGTACGCCTCGGCGAATTCGTCCGTCGTCACCATCATCTCGCAGCAGAACGGCAAGGTCTGGCCACGTTCGCTCTCGAACACCACGTTGTCGATCACGACGGTTGCCCCGGCCACGCCGACAACCGGCGGCGACGACTACTCGCTGCGGTGGTATCGGCAAACGCTCAGCGACAACTTTCCGACGCAACCGACACCGGCGCTGCTCGATTGGGACGGCGTCATCGCCGACAAGTCCAATCAGCGCGGCCGCGGCGAACTGGTGCTGTCTACATCCACGGTGGCACGGGTCTATAGCTTCAATGCTACGGCGACGACTCCGGCATGGAACGCCGCCGTCGCAACGTGGGACTCGATCTCCTTCGCGCCGGTCGTTCTCGGCGACGTGAACGGCGATGGCCGAGATGACCTGGGGATCGTCAACTCTACCGGCATCCAGGTGTCTGCTATTGGGGCTGCGCCAGGAACGCGGCAGACCTTCACCATCACGGGATCCCCCACGGCCGGAACCATCTTCCCGCTCGGCGACATTGACGCCGACGGCTACGACGACATTGCCGTCGTCACGACGGGAACAAGCCGAGCCGTCCAGATCTACAGGGGCGGCAGCAGCGTCGCCGGCATGACGACCCTGGCATGGACGAGCCCCGCGATTGCATCCGCGGCCACCGTCCAGCTCATCGGCGGCGATTTCAACGGCAACGGCCGCCGCGACATCGCGATCCTGCAGTCCGGCGTCACGCCAGCGTCGGTGGTAACGATCGTCACTGACGTCGCGGATCCGGCCACACGCCAGACGTTCACCATCAGCCTGCCTCAGGGCTCGACCGACACGTTCCTCTACGACTCGATCCGCCTCGCCGACACCAATGGCGACAGGAGCGACGAACTGATCCTGGGCTACGGGCCGGCCATCACGACCGGCAGCCGCACGCTCGTCGTGCCGGGCGGCCGGGCACGGAACAGCCTGTTCAATCAGCTGAGCGACCCCAAGGAACTGGCCAACGTCTCCGTGACGGGCAGCGGCAGCTTCCTTGCCGGCCGCTATCGCAAGGCCGATCAGCAGCTCGCGAACGCCGAGGCCAAGAAGTGGTACACGTTCACCACGCTCGGCGACGGCCTGCCGGGCGACGTGCTCACGGTGTATTCGCACAAGACCGTCAACGGCGTCTTCACGGTGATCGGCGGCCCCGAGGGCGTGACGTCGATCGCGCCGGAGCGGGCCGGGCTGATCACGGCGACCGGCCCGGAAAGCGTGGGAACGCCCTCGTCCTCGCCGACCGTGACCGAGATCGGCATCACGGCGACCAAGCCCGGCATTCTCGAGTTCGATCTGTCGTCGCTGCTCCGTGCCCGCGTCGATCTCGAGGGCCTGATCAGCGCGGCGAGCCTGGTCCTGCGCTACGACACACTGAGCACAAACACAGAGGCCACATTCACCGTGCTGCCCGACGAGGGCGACAACCTGATCAGCGGCTCGACCGCGCCCACGGGCAAGGCCGACGACGCCTGGGCCGTCCCCCCCAACTGGAAGTGGAGCTGGAAGCAACAGGTCCTCGCCAACACGCAGACCGCCACTGTCTCGAGCCCCAAGCTCACCGATGCGGTCCGCGAGTTCATCCGGCTCGGCCACACCAAGCTCACGGTCCGCATCGAACTGCTGACGGGTGCCCTCACGCTCAAAACGTCGCTCGACCGGAATCTCGACCAGATAGTCCCTGCCGTCACCAGGCTCGACGTGACGCCGACGGCGTTGCGGCAGCAGGGTGTGCTCGTGGACGTGTTCGACGCGTCGGGCGTGCTTCTGCGGCAGGGGGCCACGGCGGTCGACTTCCGCCGATTCGACGCCGGCACTTACTACCTCCGGGCCTACGCGAAGAACGGAGCAGCCACTGACGTTACGCCCGAGCCATTCGCCCTCGACTTCATCGCCCCGGAAGCCGGCCAGACCCGTGTCATCTACGACAACTTCGACCGCGACTGGATCACCGGCGGCGACGGCGCCGACACGCTGATCGGAGGCCCAGACATCGATCGGATCTCGGGCGCTGATGGACTCGATCGGTTTACGGCGGACGTCTACCCAAGCAACTACAAACTCACGCTCAACACTTACACGGGGCCATCGCTCAAAGATTACGCAGTCAGCGGCTCTGGTGTGCCGGTTGGCACCATCGTGCTCAATCAGGAAACCGTCAATGGTGTCGTAACCCTGACGCTGTCGCGTTTCATTTCCACGCCTGACGGTCAACCAGCGCTCGACTTCACGAAGGCCGGTTCGCAAGCGCAGTCGGTGGCCGCCGCCGGATGGGCGCCGGTCACGATCGAGTCCAGGAACCGCGGCGCGGAACTCCGCGACACCCTTTCCCGCGACGACGTCACCGATCTCGTCAACGAGTTCGTCACCGCTCCCGACACCGCCGAGGCGATGTCGCAGCAGCCGGCCGGCCGAATCGATCGCGAGATCGCGATTCCTGACAACGGGCTGCGGCGGGCGCTGGCCCGCGCCCTCGATATCAAGACGACGCTGCGGCACGACGGTGAGCGGCACCTCGCCCGACCGATCCTCGCGAGCGACCTCGTCGCCCTTACGTCGCTCGACGCCAGCGGCTTCAACATCGAAAGCTTGGCCGGGCTGGAGATGGCCACGAGCCTTCGCTGGCTCGACCTCTCCCACAACAAGATCGTGTCGCTCGAACCGCTCCGCCCCGGCGTCTCCCGCGACCTCGTCGATGCCGGCGCCCGCCGCGGGGCGGCCACGCTCGAATACCTCGCGGTGGACGACAACCTCATCCTGTCGCTCGAGCCGGTGGCCCTCCTTCGCGGCCTCAAGGTGCTCTCGGCCGACGACAACCGGATCGCGTTCCTCACGCCGCTGCAGGGCCTCTCGAGGCTCGAGGCCCTGAGCCTCGACCGGCAGTCCCTCCCGCAGTTCGGCCAGAACTTCAAGCCGGTGCTCGACCCGGGCAATCTCGGCGACTCCACCACCGTGTCGGGCTCGACCTACGGCAGCGTCGCCTCCACCTACATGATCGCTGCAAAGGAGGTTACGGTCGCACAGTATGTCGAGTTCCTCAACGCGGTGGCCAAGGCATCGGATGCCAACGGGCTCTGGGCCTCCGCGATGGTGACGCAGATCTCGCGAACCCCAGCCACGGCTGGCACGTTCCCGTGCACATACACCGCCGTCTCTGCCGCGGCAGCCAATCCGGTCACGAACGTATCCTGGACCTCCGCGGCCCGATACGTGAACTGGCTGCACAACGGCGCCACCGCCGGCTCGAGCACCGAGCGCGGCGTCTACGATTTCGAATCCGGGGCCAATGGAGAGAGCGTGGCGCGCTCCGCGGACGCCCGGTTCTGGCTGCCCACGGAAGACGAGTGGTACAAGGCTGCGTATTACAAGTCGGGCGGCACGAACGCCGGTTACAACACTGCGGCTGGATCGACGAGCGGCTACGGCACCGTCGATCAGTCCACCACGGCCACGACCGAGTGGACTGAAACCCGCAGCGGCACCAACCGTGTGCAACGTGGCGGTGCCGCAGCAAGCGGCACCATGGCGAATCGAACGCCCGTCGCTGCATCCACAGCCAGTGCAACCGTCGGCTTCCGCGTCGCCGGCTTCTTCGCCGGCACCGATCTCACGCCGCTCCGCACGCTCGGCAAGCTCGCGACGCTGAGTCTCGTCGGAGCGACGGATGACAACAAGAAAGATGCCACTGTCGTCGGCAGGACAGCCGACGCGATCGTCGGTGGCATCCAAGACATCCGCCCGCTAGCCGCGCTTGCCAACCTGCAGTCTCTCTACCTCCGCGACAACGCCATCTCCGTGATCGACGCCCTCGCGGGCCAGACGGTGATCGACTCAGGCGTGAACGCCGGCTACACGAAGACCGAACCAGCCAACAGCCCATGGGTCACCGACACCCGCGGCTCGTTCCAGACCGGCCAGCTCCTTCCGCCGGGCAGCAACGGCACGGCGTCCTACACGTTCACGAATCTCGCTGCCGGCGACTACGCGATCGAGGCCTCCTGGACCGACCACTCCAGCCGCACGACGGCCGCGACCTACACGTGGACGGTGTCGTCCGACCGCGACGTGCCGCGGACCTCGACGTTCACGAACGGGGTGTGGAACACCTCGTTCACCGGCTCCACGATCGCCACGGCGCCGTCCGTAGCCCAGTCGTCCCGAACGGTGACGATCGACACGTCCACGATCACCTCAACGACGGCATCGCTGCCCGCCGACCTGATCACCGGCAACGATGGTGATGCCTCGCCCAGCCTCTTCTTCGGTTCGGCGTTTTCCTGGAGGCTGGCCACGCCCGCCGACACGGACGTCACGCCGGACACTGCCATGATCGTGGTGCAGGGCAACCTCGTGATCCCCGACGGCTACACGATCGTGGCGAAGGGCGACAGGCCGCTCGCGCTCCGCGTGGGCGGCGACGTGTTCGTGGGCGAGGGAGTCGTGTTCGACGCCTCGGCCACGCGCGAGCGGCCGGGTGCCGGCGGCGGCGCTGGAGGCACGGGCGGACCCGGCGGCGACGCACAAACCGCCGGCGGCGGGGCTCCGGGGCAAGGAGCAAGCGGCGGCCAGGGCGGCGCTGGGCAGGCCGGCGTCGCCACCCAGCAGGGCGTCTGGGTGCGCAACTACACGTCACTCGGAAATGTCTGGTCGCGCGAGTTAGTCACTCGGGACAAGGACGGCAAGCCACTCCCGCTCTACCAGGTGTACACGGTCGATGTGCGAACGCCAGGCAGAGTCCGGCTCGGATCCGCAGCCGAGCTCGGCACCCGATCGGACCGGGTCGATATTCCGGGCGTCATCGGCCGCCAAAACGCTTTCCCGACCGTCACCAGCGCGAACAGAAATAACCACTTCGGCTTCTGGGCCACCGCGTATCTCCATGTGCCCGCCGGCGAGGGCGGAACGTACGAGTTCCAGATCGACTCAGACGACGGCGCCCTGCTCTGGGTCAATGAAGCCAATCCCACATCCGCGGCGACGGCCATCGTCAAGAACGACGGCTACCATGCGGTCGGCAACCCGCAGTTTGGCAGCGTGGCCCTGACGCCGGGCTACCACAAGATCGACGTCAAGTGGTTCGAGTGGGAGGGCTACCAAGGCTTCGACCTGAAGTGGCTTCGACCAGGGAGCGGCGACTGGGAGACCATCGACGCATCGCGTCTCTTCCTGCCTACCGACACACGGGGCCAGACCGGCTCGTCGGGAAGTGCGGCTCCGAACAACGCCACGGCCGGCAGTAATGGCGACAGCGGGGAAGCTGGGCTTCGAGGCCAGCCCGAGTCGCTCGGCCCCGCCGGCTCGGGGGGCGCCCCAGGCGGCAGCGGCAAGGGCCAGACAGGCCAGCCGACGTCCTCCGAAAACGGCGGCCGGGGAGGCTGGCTCCCGTTGGTCGGCGGCAGCCTGGTGAAGGCAGATGGCGGCAAGGACGGGCAGCCGGGCGACGACGGCAAGGACGGCGCAGCGGGCATCGCCGGCGTTGCCGGCCTCGGTGGCCTCTATCGCCAGACGACGCCCGAGTCGATCGCCGCAGGCACCGGCGGTGCCGGCGGCGGCGGCGGCGGAGAGGGCCAGGGCGGTGGCGGCGGCGGTGGCGGCCAAGGCGGCGGCGGCGGTGGTGGCGGTGCATTCGGCGTCAGTGGCACGAACGGCGGCATGGGCGGTGCGGGCAAGCCTGGAACGGCGGGCGGCAAGGGCGGCGCGGGCGGCGTCGGCGGCGCCGGCGGTGGGGCATTCGAGATCGTGGCCGACGGGCGAATCGTCGTCGGCAAGAGTTCCAACTGGCTTGCCCGCGGCGCGGCGGGCACGGCCGGCATCGGGGGCGATCCCGCCACGCCGAGATCGGAGACGCGGAACCCCGGCTTGCCTGGCGCGGCTCCGCCGGCCAACCTCGTCGAGGGGTTGTTCACCGGCGGCGTCGGCGGCACAGGCGGCGCTGGTGGTCTCGGCGGTACGGGCGGCAAGGGCGGCACGGGCGGCGCCGGCGGCGCGGGCGCCGGCGGCACAGTGCGGCTCAAGGCGTCGGATGTCGTCGTGAATACCGGTGTGACGTTCGATGTAACGAGCCTCACGGCGACGGGCACCAAGGATGTCTCCTCGCTGCCGGGCGAGATCGGCCGCGTCGTCATCGGATCGAACACGGCCACCGGATCGTTCACCGTCGAGTCCGACGCGGATTTTGAGCGGCTTAGTACGTTCGGCGGCACGCTGAGTGACAATCCGTTCATTCCAGGCAGCGTCAACGTCAAGACGCCAAACCTCTCGGGCGTGCTCGCCGCGGTGGATGCATCGAGGACTGGCTGGGGCCAGCTGGCCGCGGAGGCCTATGGCGTCCTCGCCAAGCGCAACCCCAGCACGGCCGCCAACCAGCCGGCGTGGATACCGCTCGCCGCCGCCGATCTGCTCGCCCGCGACGTGATCGAGTCGCCGGAGACGCTGCCCGTCGGAAACCTCGCGTATCCGCAGGGCGGGCGACGACCGGCCGATGCGCTCGCGGCGCTCATCCGCGTGGACCGCGGCGTCGCGTCCGCGCTCTTTGGCGGCGACTTCGAGGGCTACGACCTTCTCCTCTATGTCAACCTCACGGACGCCGCCATTACGGCGCCCGAGATGGGGATCGACGGCCGGTCCAGCCCGCTCAAGCAGGGCGGATGGGCGACGGATTCGCTTTTGGGCGGCAGTGGTGGCGTGTATGACCTCGCAACCCTCCCCGCGAACGCCGTCTACGCCACGCTGGTGCCCGACCGCGACGCGGTATTCAGCCTTGGGCTGACCTACGAATCCAAGCGAATCGTCAACGCCGATCCGCTCACCAAAAACGAAGTGCTCTACATCACAAAGCCCACAAATGGCACCACGGTTGACCAGCGGGCCGTCCCGCGGGGCACCGACGCCAACGGTGTGCAACTCAAGATCGACACCACTCCGTCGCAACGGCTGTCGGGTGGCGTGATCCGCGTCGAGCCGGGTACGACCGGCGCGGTCACGATCACTCTCGAAAACTCCGCCGCTGGCCGAGCGGGCATCCTCTCGGCCGACAGTATCCGCCTGCAGCGACTGGAGACCGTCCTCCCCAACCTGCAGTCGGTGGATCTCCGCGGCAATCCGCTTGGAAATGGTGCCTACGGCGACGATCAGCGTGCCGGCATCATCGATACGACAGCAGCCACGCTCAGCGGACGGTCGGGAGTGGCCGTCCAGTTGGATGGGAACAAGTCCGCGCCGACATTCAAGTCGTCCGAGACGTCCGAGACGTCCGTTCCATCGCAAATTGCTTCTCCGGGCATCGCGATGTCGCTGTTGTACACCGACAACGGCGCGCTCGCCCTTGCCCGCGATGACGGTGAGTCGTCTGCCCTCAGCGTAACGAGCGATTCGGCTCTCATCCGCGCAACGGCGGCCGGCACAAAGGTCACGATCACTCCAGTCGCCACCGACAAGGGCAGCACCTTCGTCGGAGCTGCGACGATCACAGTGACATCCTATGACCGCATGACCCCGTTTGGTCCCGCCGGCCGGTCCTACCAGCACAGCTTCGACGTCGACGCTGGCACCGTCGGCATCCAGGACGTCGTCCGCATTGATGCAAACGGCAACGGTGTCGCCGAGCAGGCCGAGACCAAAGTCGAAAATGTAATCGTGACGGCGACGCTCACGAGGAACGGCACGACCACCACCGCCACGACGATTTCTGATTCACAAGGCCGCTTCGCCTTCAGGGGCCTGGCTCGAGACGTTCAGTACACGGTGACGGCAGGCGGCAGCGCAGGTAAACCCGTGCCAACGGGTTGGCTGCTGCCGGAATCCGCCGGGCGAATCTTCACATCGCTGAACGCGCTGGACGGCAATCGAGTCGTGGTGATCGAGAGCACGGCGGTACGCACGACTGAGGCCGAATACCGTATCGCCATTTATGACACCACAGACACAAGCGGCACACCAGTGTGGCGACAGACGACTGCGTTATTCACCGGCCCACGGCAGTCGAACGACTCAGACGGCGTCGGCTCCGCGAAGGTCAGCGGTGACTGGCTTTATTACCTTAGTTCCACTGCGACGCCTCAATATCAGTTGCGCCGCTTCAATATCGCTGATCGCGTCAGTAACGAGTTGATAGCGACCTTTAGCACGTACGCAGCACCGCTTCTTGCCGCGAGCGGTCAGTTGGTGTTCTTGCGGACGGAATCAGCCCTCGAGGTCTGGAATGCAGACACCAAGCAAAAGGCTGCATCCATCGGCGGGCTGACCGGCGGCGACCGGACCAACATCCTCTACTCCCGCGAGGTTGAACAAGGCGCCGACGTGGACTTTGTCTACGTGACAGGGGTTGAGTACGGTGAAGCCCTCATCGAGAAATATCGGGTAACGCGCTCGGGCACGGCGGTTACCGTCGCGCCGGCAGCGAACTTCGGGACCGCCGGCCTCGTCCGGTTTTTTCCTGGAGGCCTTTACGGAATCGGCCTCTCGTTGGCGACCAGCACAGACGGCCGGGTGTATTTGGGTTCGGTTGGGCTGAATTTCAGTACCGAAACATACATCCCGAATCTTTCCGCATTTGATCGGGCGACCGGAACCAAACTGTGGGATCGTGTGCTCAACGAGGTGAGCGGACAAACCGCGGCAATCACCAATGTGGTAGCCGAAAAGGCCGGCACGGTGTACGTCGCCGGGGTTACAAACGGCGCGGTCGGTTCCGTTCCGAACAAGGGACTCTTGGACGCATATGTAGCCCGTATCGACAATGACGGCGCGGTGTCGTGGGTGCAACCGACCAGTAACACAACGAGCGATGACTGGCTCTTGAATGACCGCGTAATCCTAGACAATCGTGGCAACCTGGTGCTCGCCGGACTCCGAGGCGACTACGTGCAAGGATTCACACAATCGATCACGACGGTCGCCTCGACGGGGCGATTCGTCATGTCACCCGCGCCGTCTATCTCGGCAGCAACAGCCTTGTCGTATGGCTCGAACCTGGGCCGCACACTGACAGTCGACGAAGGCGAGGCAGTCGTCTTCGGGATGCTCTCGCCCCCGACCGGACTGACGAGCGAACTGCTGCCGGGGGCGGTGAAGCTTTCCTGGACGGCCAGTCCGCCGACGACCGCGCCGGCCGTCACGGACTACATCGTCGAATGGTCGACCAACGGCACAACGTGGACCCGCGTGGACGACGGCACGTCCACGGCCACGACGGCGACGGTCACCGGCCTGCCCGGCGGGGCCGCCGTGACGTTCCGCGTGGCAGCGGCGAATCGCGACGGCATCGGCCCTGCGGCCACCATCAGCGCCACGGCGCCTATCGCCGTGCCCGCGGCGGTGACTGGCCTGACGGCCAGCGTGCCGGAGGGCGATGCTGGCGATCGAACGGTTCGGCTCTCGTGGAGCGCTCCCGTCAGCAATGGTGGTAGTGGGATCACGGGCTATGTGATTCGCAGGTCCATCGACGGAGGGACAACGTGGACCAATGCGATGACCGTGCCGGCAAGCCAGACGACGGCTGACGTGACCGGGCTCGCAAACGGCGTTGCCGTGATTTTCGACGTTGCAGCCGAGAACGTGTCAGGCATCGGTTTGCGAGTCGTCTCGAGCACCGCGGTGCCGCGTGCATCCTCGACCGTCGGAGCGCCGCGAAACCTCGTGGCGAGCCTCGCGACCACGCCCGGTAGCGTCAGTCTCACTTGGGATCCGCCCTCCACGGGCATCGCGCCAACTGGGTACCTCGTGGAATACAAGCGCACAGCCGACGCGACCTGGACCGCGTTCAACGCGACGACAACCACGACCAGTTCCGGCAGCGTAACGGCCACGGTTTCGGGGCTGGCGGGCAGCACGGCCTATCAGTTCCGGGTCACCGCTACGACCGTCGGGGGTCTCAGCCCGAATGCGGCACTGTCGAACTCGGTGACAACTCCCGTCGCAGTCGTGCCGGGAGTGCCGACGGGCGTGCAGGTCATGCCGGGCACGATGCTGAATGAGGTTATGGTCTCATGGTCGGCGCCCGCAGTTGGTGCCTCCATTACGGACTATGTGATCGAGTATTCCTCCAACTGGTCTTCGACGACAGGTGCTACCTGGACGACTGCCAACGACGGTGTGTCGGCGAACACTTGGGCCTCGATCACCGGATTAACCGCCGGCACCTCGTATGTTTTTCGTGTGTCTGCAATGTCCGTTGCCGGTGCCGGCCAGAAGAGCGATCGTTCGGCAGCCATGACGGCCACAGCACCGTCCGTGCGGTTTGTGCATGTCGGCGATGCCAACAACACTGCAGACCAGACGGGCTACGGGGCCGTAGCCTACGAATACCGCATCGGCATGCATGAGATTACGATTGGGCAGTACGTGGAGTTTCTCAATGCTGTCGCCAAGACCGACACGTATGGTCTGTTCAATCCCCTCATGTCGACGAAGTCTTGGATTGCTGGGATCGCACAGAGCGGTTCAAGTGGAGCGTATTCATACGCGGCACTCGAACCGGTTGGATACAAACCCGCTGGTGCGGATAGCGCGTCGGGCCGCCCAGTCTCGTACGTGAGTTGGTTTGACGCGGCCCGTTATGCAAATTGGCTCTCGAACGGCAAACCGATTGGTCCGCAAAACGCCTCCACAACCGAAGACGGCGCCTATCGGCTGATGGGAGCGACAGCGGGCTCAGCACCTGCGAAGAATCCCGTCAATCCCCATACGAACCAGACCCCGCTTTTTTACATACCGACGGAGAACGAATGGTACAAAGCGGCCTACTACAAGAGCGGTAGTGTAAATGCCGGATATTGGAAGTACGCAACACGAAGTGACAATGACCCCGGAAACTTTCCCTTCTCGGACGGGAACCGAGCAAATTTTCTCTCGCTGGGGTACTCAGCCGTCACCGGGTGGGGTGATGAATACCAGAATTATTTGACGAACGTCGGCACGTTCACGAGCAGTGGGAGTTCCTACGGAACTTTCGACCAGAGCGGAAATGTCTTCGAGTGGAATGATCTCACCGGAACACAGGGTTCAATAAACAAGGCGATTCGTGGCGGAGCTTTTAATTTTTCAGCGGCGGACCTCTCGGCAAACAATCGAAGGGAGTTTGCTTCCTCCACGGAGTTCAGCCAAATAGGTTTCCGTCTCGCAAGCGCCTCCGCCCCTGCGGCCTTTATCGCCTCTTCACTTTTCTCCGCTCCGACAGCAGTGACGCTTCAGGTTTCGGGATTGGCTGCCACGGCGCGCTGGCAGCCGCCACAGACGTCTGCGGCGATGGCACGGCTGGGGTACGTCATCGAACAATCGTCCGACGGCGGCCGCACGTGGACGGCTTCTGGCACTGCCGCGGGCAACGCCACGACGTTGGCGATCTCCGGCCTTACGCCCGGCGTGACTTATTCCTTCCGCATTGCTGCGACGTCCGCCAGCGGAACTGGGGCCTTCTCGGAACCGACGGTCCCGCAGATCGCCACCGCAACGCCCGCGGTGCCGGCTGCACCCACGATCGGCACGGTGTCGAACACGAGCGGCGGCCGCGTGACGGTCGCTTGGACGAGGCCCACAAATACCGGCAACTTGCAGATCACCGACTATTTCGTCGAAGCGTCTACTGACAACGGCCTGACGTGGACCTCAGTCGCGGACGTCAACCCAACGAGCGAGTCAGTCACGATCGCCGGGCTCTCGCGTGGCAGTTACTTGTTTCGGGTGTGCGCGGCCAATGAGCTTGGCTTGGGTTCCTTCTCGGCCTCCAGCGCCCCGTTCACCCTCGCGGCCGTGCTGCCGGCAGCGCCGACGATTGGCATCGTCACCGCCGGCGATGCTCAGGCGACAGTCAATTGGACTGTCGTGAACGATGGCGGAAGCACGATCACGGGATTTGCCATCCAACAGTCGCAGAACGGCGGAAACTCGTGGCAGACCGCCACGCTCGCCGGCACGCTCACCGGATCGAGCCGCTCGGCCACGATCACCGGGCTGACCAACGGCTTCGCCTACACATTCCGCGTGAGTGCCACGAACGCCGTGGGGACATCCGTATTCTCGCCGCCGTCGGTGCCCGTCACACCGCTCGTTCCACAGACCAGTCCGGTGAGTTGGGATCTCGATGGCGACGGCGTGTACACCCCGGCGGCGGGCGGCGTCGCGAACCCGACGGCGACGTACGTCGTCGACGCCACATCGACGGATCTCCCGGCGCCCGTGGGTTTGACGGCCTCGCCCTCACCGGGTGGCGTGGTGCTGAGCTGGAACCAGCCGATCGCGGCGGGCAAGCCGGGCGTCATCGACTATGTCGTCGAGTGGTCGGTCGATGGCAACTCATGGACGCGTTTCGATGACGGCACGAGCACGAGCACCACGGCGACCGTGACCGGCCTCACCGGCGGACAGTCGTACCAGTTCCGCGTGGCCGCGGCGAACGTCAACGGGATCAGCACGCGACGCTCGACCGTGACCGCAGTGACCGGCGCGACCAGCCCGGCACCGGTAACTGGGCTCGTGGCCACGATCGGTGGGCAGACCGCGACGCTTTCCTGGACCCGCCCGGCCAGCGATGGCGGCAGTCCCATCTCTGGCTACGCGGTTCGTTGGTCCATCGACGCCGGGGTGACCTGGGTCGCTGCGCAGACCGTCGCGGCCGACAGAGTGACCGCGGATGTCACAGGACTTGCAGGCGGCATCGCCGTGATCTTCGACGTGGCGGCCACCAATGCTTCGGGCACCGGGTCGCGGGTGGTCTCCAATGCCGTCGTGCCGGTCTCGGCTCCTGTGGTCGGCACGCCGCAGAACCTCGTAGCGGCTCTCGCCACCACGCCCGGCAGCGTCACGCTCACCTGGGATCCGCCCGCCGCGGGCCTCACGCCAACCGGCTACCTCGTGGAATACAAGCGGGCGGCCGACGCGACCTGGACGGCGTTCAACACGACGACCACCACGACCGGTTTCGGCGGTGTCGCCGCCACGGTCTCGGGGCTGGCGGGCAGCACGGCCTATCAGTTCCGGGTCACCGCTATGACGGTCGTGGGGCTCGGTCCGAACGCGGCATTGTTGAACTCGGTGACCACTCCGGCAGCAGTCGTGCCGGGAGTGCCGACAGGCGTGCAGGTGATGGCGGGCACGCTTTCAGGCGAGATCTGGGTGTCGTGGACCGCGCCGGGCGTGACGAGCGGCAACATCACGGACTACGTGATCGAGTATTCCAGCAATTGGACATCGACGACAAGCGCTACCTGGACGATCGCCAATGACGGCGTCTCGACGAGCACGACGGCATCGATCACGGGCCTGACGAATACCACGAGTTACGTGTTCCGCGTCGCGGCCAAGAACGCCACCGGCACGGGCAGTCCCTCCGAACGGTCGCCCGCGGTATCGCCCAACGGCCCGAACTCCGCCACGTTCGTTGAGTTCGTGCATGTCGGGAATTCAGGAAACGCCGGGCAGACGCTGACGTATTCCGGCGTTCCCATGACGTTCGGCGCGGTTGCCGACGCATATCGCATCGGCAAGTTCGAATTGACGAACGACCAGTACGCGAGATTTTTGAATGCCATCGATCCAGTCGGGACGAACCCCAACTCGGTCTACAATGCCACTATGGGCAGCGACGCCCGGGGTGGGATCACGAACACCGGCACGAGCAACGGCAGCCGCTATGCGGTAAAGCCGAACATGGGCGGCAAGCCCGTCAACTTCGTGAGCTGGTTCGACGCGGCCCGCGTGGCCAACTGGCTGCACAACGGCGCGCGGCCCTACGGCAGCACCGACGCATCGGCCAATGCCCCACAAAACACCGGCGCGTACACACTCGGAACGCTTACGAACGGAACTGCTCCGGCAAAGAACGCAGGGGCGCTGTTCTCGATCCCCTCCGAGAACGAGTGGTACAAGGCGGCGTTCTACAACCCTGCGCTCAGCAATGGCGCGGGCGGCTACCGTGCCTATGGCAACGGCTTCGACACGCAGCCGACTGCAGTCACGGCTTCCGCCACAGGCGTCGGCTCGGCGGGCGGCACGGGCAACTTTGCGAACTACAACAATGCGGCCGTCTGGAATGGCCAAACCGGCAACGTAACGACGGTGGGCACCAATGGCGGGCCAAGCTTTTACGGTGCGTTCGACATGAGCGGCAACGCATCGGAGTGGAATGACCTCACGGGTGCTGCCGGCTCGTCTCGTGGGCTCCGCAGCGGCAACTGGCTCAACGCCGAAGCGTTCCCCTCGTCGTCCTCCAGCAGGGGCACGTACGACCCGTCGTTCGAGCTCAACTTCATCGGTTTTCGTCTCGCAAGTCCCGTAGCCCCTTTGTCCTTTATCTCTTCTTCACTTTTCGCTGCTCCGTCTCTAGTGGCGGCAGAGGTTACAGGCACAACCGCCACGCTGCGATGGCAGCCGCCGCAGGCGGCTGCCACGATTTCGCGCCTGGGATACGTCCTTGAGCAATCGTCCGACGGCGGCCGCACCTGGACCGCGGCTGGCACGGCCGCAGGGACCGCCACGACGCTTGTGTTCTCCGGTCTTACGCCGAACGCGGCCTACGCGTTTAGGATCGCTGCCACGTCGGCCACTGGCACGGGTGCATTCTGCGACCCAACGCTCCCGCAGGTCGCCACCGCAACGCCCACCGTGCCCGGGGTCACCACGATCGGCACGGCATCGATCGCAAGCAGCAACCGCGTGACGCTCACGTGGACGAAGCCCGCCAATACCGGCAACCTGCCAATCACCGACTATCTGGTCGAGGCGTCGACCGACAACGGCACCACGTGGAATCCCATCGTGGAAGGCGCCTCGTCGAACGAGTCGGCTTCGATCCCCGATCTGTCGCCCGGAACATACGTCTTCCGCGTCCGCGCGGCCAACGCCATGGGCCTGGGGGCCTGGTCGGCGAGCAGTGCTCCGCTCACGCTCACGGCCACCCTGCCTGCCATTCCCACGATCGGCAGCATCACGGCGGGTGATGCTCAAGCCACGGTCAGGTGGGCGCCAGGAAGCGGCGGCACCGCGATCACGAGCTTCACAATCGAACAGTCGAGCGATGGCGGCAGGACGTGGCAACAATCGGTTCTTGACGCTGTGCCTTCCGGCGTCGCCACGGCGGCCACCGTCAAGCAACTGATTAACGGCGCCGCGTTCACTTTCCGTGTCAGGGCCGTCGGCGTCGGGGGCACGAGTGCAGCGTCGAGTCCTTCCACTCCCGTCACGCCGCTGCTGGCGACTCCGCTCTCCATCGCCGATGCGGGGCAAGCCGGTCGCGTCGAGGTGGCCGCCGGCATCAAGGTCGGCAACGCCACCTCGACGGTCACGATCTTCGTGAACCCCGTCGCGCCAACGTTCACGAGCTCACCGAACGCCAATCAGACCGCCACCGAGGGCGTGCCGACCACCGTCGCGCTCGGCGACTTTACCGGCCCCGATGGCGACGGCACCTCGGCCGACGGCACCCAGTGGACCGTGGACGTGCGGTGGTGGCCCAAGTTTGGGAGCCGCCCGGCCGCCTTCGACGCAGGCAACTCGCAGCCGTCGTTCACCGCGGCCCGAGGCACGATCCCGGCACAGAGCCTGACCTTCCCGCGGAAGGACATCTACACCGTCGAGGTCACGGTCACCGACAACGATGGCCAGACTGCTGTGCGGACTATGGATGTCACGGTCGGCCCCGGAAGCCCGCAGGCCGTCGTCGGGCGAATCGTTTCGGGGTCGTTCCAGCCGCTCAGCGGAACCGACACGATCACCGAGACCGAGTCGCTGACGCTCGAAGGCCGCGTCACCAAGCAGGGCTTCGCGGGCGTCGCGCCCCGACAGTTCTCATGGGAAGTGAGGAAGGCTGGTTCGCCTGACATTTTCACTGCCAGTGTGACCCGACAGTTCACGTTCACGCCGAACGACGGTGGCATCTACGAGATCGACTTCAAGGCGTCCGACGAAAACGGCACCTGGACCCCCGTCATCACCCGCACGGTCACCGTCACCCACGCCAAGCCGCAGGTCGCGATCCTCGGCGTGCCGCAAACGGGCGCCACGGTCTTGCAGGGGAAGCCAGTCGCACTGATGGCCACCGCCGCTGCTGCCCGTACGGGCGATTCGATCGCAGACACCGACATTGCGTGGAGCGTGACCGGCCCGGGCGGTTTCCAACAGGTGGGGACCGGCAAAGCCTTCTCCTTCACGCCAGCGCGACCAGGCGACTACCAGGTCACACTCACGGCGAAGGACGATGACTTCCCCGCCTCTGCTGTCGGATCGACCACGGCCACCATCACGGTCGAGAACGTCGTGCCCTTCATCCCGGGCGACGGGATGACCGTGACGCTCCCCGTCGGAGTCACATCTGCGATCGAGGGCAAGGCGATCTCGTTCAAGGCGCGGGCCTTCGATGCCCTGACCCCTGACGGCGGCGACGCGCTCGTCTACACGTGGACCAAGGTCACCCGAAACGGCGTGGACTACTCGCTTCCCGCGGGCACTGCCACCAGCCGCGACACCCTCACATTCACGCCGGACGACGACGGCATCTATGCGGCCACGGTCACCGTCAACGACGGCTACACGGCCGCGGCGGCCCGTCCGACGGCCACCGCCACTGTCACAGTCGGTAATGCCGCCCCCACCGGCATGCTCAGCAGCAAGGTTGTCGGGGCCGCGGCCGACGGCACGGTCGTCCCACAGGGCGGTCAGATCGAGTTCCGAATCACCCACGGCAACGACACGGCGGGCGGCCTTGACGCCTCAACGAAGGACATGGCCGCCGGCCTGCGGTACTCCTTCGACTTAGACGACGACGGCATCTGGGAAGTGCGCGACTCGGTATCCAGCACATGGACAGCGCCGGTCTTCGTCGTTCCCGGCGTTCGCACACTCCGCGCCAGGGTGACCGACAAGGATGGCGGCGAAACGATCCAGCGAATGTCGGTCACGGTCGCCAACACCGGGCCCACTGTCAACGATTTCTCGATGACTCATCCCGCTCCTGCCGGATCGCCGTCCGCATCCGGCGTGAGCGGCTTGTCAGCTCGGTCGGCCGCGTTTCGTTCGTTCGCTGCTCCGGCGTCGGCGACCACGACCGCCGGAGGCGTGCGGCTCACCGGCTCCTTCACCGATCCCGGCAGCAGCCACGAGACGTATCGCGGTACGGCGACCATCCGACGGACGGACGTCGCGCCGCTCGACCCAGCCGCGGCTCCGGTCGCCATCCCGGTGATCGTGCGGCCCGACAACACCTTCGACGCCTTCTACGCCTTCGGCACCGGCGGCACGTATGAAGTCGCCGCGACGATCTACGACAGCCAAGGCGCGGCCTCGAGCCCGCAGACACTCAACGTCCAGGTCGTGGAACTCACGCTCTCGACCACCACGGTCCACGAGAACGCGGGCCCGAACGCGATCGTCGGATCGCTCGCCCTCTCGTCAGCCGAAACCGACGTCGTGTTCTCGCTCGTGGCCGGTGACGGCGATGCCGACAACGCATTCTTCGACATCATCGGCGATAACCTCGTGGCTCGTGCGAGCTTCAACTATGAGGCCGGCTCGGTCTACTCCGTCCGCGTGCGGGCCGAAGGGCCGTCATCCGGCATTACGGAAAAGGTGTTCACGATCCGGGTCGCCGACGTGAACGAGGCTCCTTCGGCCGTGACGCTCGGCAACACGGTCACGAGCCTCTCCGAAGCCACGAGCACCACCGGCCGGATTCGCGTGGCCGACATCGCGGTGACCGACGACGCGATCGGCACGAACACGCTCTCGCTCTCGGGAGCTGATGCCGCGGCCTTTGAGCTCGATGGATTCGCGCTCTATCTCAAGGCGGGAACATCGCTGAACTTCGTCGCCAAGCCGAGCTACGTGGTCACGGTCGCGGCGGCCGACACGACCGTCGCCGGCTCGACGCCGGCCACCGCCATATTCACGCTCTCGATCACCCGGGCCGGCAACCAGCCCCCGGCTTCGGTCGCGCTCGCCAACGCCGTGACCACGCTGCCCGACTCGACCGCCACGGCCAGCCGCGTGAAACTCGCCGACATCGTGGTCACCGACGACGGCCTCGGCACGAACACGCTCTCGCTCTCGGGGGCCCATGCCGCGGCCTTCGAGATTGACGCAGCCGCGCTCTACCTCAAGGCCGGCACGTCGCTCACCCGGGCCCGCTACGACGTCACCATCTCGGCCGAAGACGCATCGCTCGAAGCCGCTCCGCCCGTGACGGCCAACTACACGCTTACGATCGATCGGCTGCGGGTCACATCGCTCGTGCCGAATGCCTCGGGCTTTGTGGCTACGTTCAACCGGCCGATCGATCCGACCGTACTCAACCTCTACGACGAGGCCGGCAGCTTCGGGGCGACCGATCTCACCGTGGTCGGCGCCACCACCGGCACCGTCCGCGGCTCGCTGATCCCGGCCGCCGACGGCCGCTCCGCGACGTTCGTAAAGACCGGCGGCTTGCTCGCGGCCGACACCTACACGGTGACGCTCCGCAGCGCCGCTAGCGCCTTCCGCGACGCCGGTGGCCGCCTGCTCGACGGCAACTCCGACGGTCTGCCGGGTGGCGACCATGTGACCACGTTCACCGTCGCCCCCCCCGCCGCAACGGCCGTGACCGTCAGCCTGCCCGACTTCGCTCGTGGCTTTGGTCAGACCGTGAACGTCCCAGCGACCGGGGCCGGCCTGCCGCTCTCGCTCAGCACCGGCAGGAACGTGTCAGGCGTGAACCTCACGCTGCGGTACGACCCGGCGCTGCTCACCGTGACGGGATTCACGCTCGCCCCGGCCCTGACGACAGCCGGCGTGCAGGCCACGGTCAATACGGCCACGCCGGGGCAGGCCTTCCTGCAGATTCATCACACGGCGGAGTTGACGGGAATCGAAGGGACGCTCGTGCTTGGCACTTTCGCGGCCAGCGTGCCCACGAACGCCCCCTACGGCGGCAAGCAGACCCTCACGATCGAGTCGCTGGCGGTGTTCGATGCCGCAGCCGGCACACCCCAGCCCCGTGCGGCGGTCGCCGACGCGGCCGTTCACGTGGCGGCGTTTGCCGGCGACGCCAGCGGCAACGCGATCCTCCAGGCCAACGACGCCATCCTCGCCGCCCGCATCGCCACGTCGGTCAACTCTGGCGCGACCGCGTTGCGGCTGGCCGACCCGACGATCGGCATCGACATCAGCGGCGACGGTGCGATCCTCGCCAACGACGCGACGGCCATCGCCCGGGCGGCGATCGGTGCGGTGGTTCCGGAGATCCCGACCGTCACGGCGGGCACGCGGCCCACCCCGACCGGCCGCGACCCGATCCTGAAGATCGGCACGGCCAGCGGCGCGCCCGGTGCGACTGTCCTCGTGCCCGTCACCCTGCAGATACCCGCCGGCGAGGCGGCCACGGCGTTCTCCGGGTTTGACATCGTCGTCGGCTTCGATGCCACGAAGGTCGCCTTCGCCTCAGCGTCGGCGGCGACGTTCACCGCCGGACTGACGTTCCAGGTGAACACGGGCCTGGGTGCCGGGCTCGTCGCGATCTCGGGCTTCACGGCCGGCAAGACGGCGTCGCTCACGTCAACCGATGGGGCGACGGTGATCGCGAACCTGTCGTTCACGATCGTGGCCGGCGCGACGGCCGGACCGACGGCCGTGAATCTCCGCGCGGACGATGGCGGCCTGGTGACGACGGCCGTGTTCGACGATGCGGCGGTCGCCACGATCCTCGCCCCCGCTCCCACCAACGGCACCGACGCCGGCGACGGCAGCATCACGGTGTTCAGTTCTCCGCAGGTGACGATCGGCGGCACGCTGGCCGGCCTGTCGGCCGTCTACGGGACGGCCTCGTCTGTGACCACGTTGACGGTATCCGGTACCGCGCTCATCGGGGACGTGACCGCGACGGCTCCGGCCGGGTTTGAAGTGTCTGCGGACAACGTGTCGTTCGGCACGATGACGTCATTCGTGCGGTCAAATGGTGCTGCGTCGGGAACGCTGTACGTCCGGCTTGCGGCGAAGACTCGGGTCGGCTCCTATGCGGGGGTCGTCAGTTTCGCATCGGCGAACTGGGACGGTGCGACCACAACCGTGGCGACGAGCACGGTGACGCCGAAGACGTTGACGGTCACGGCCAACAACTCCAGTCGCACGTACGGCCGCAACAACCCGACCTTAAGCGCGGTCTTCTCCGGCTTCGTGGCGGGCGAGACGGCGGCGACGGCGGTCGCCGGCCAGCCGCTGGTCACCACCGCGGCGACGTCGGCTAGCGGCGTGGGCTCCTATCCGATTACGCCGTCCATCGGCTCCCTGACGGCGACCAACGGGAACTATGCCTTCACGTTCGTGGCCGGCACGCTGACGGTAAGCAAGGCGAACCTGACAGTGACGCTCGACAACAGGACGAAGGTGGTGGGCCAGCCCGACCCGAACTTCACGTTCGCCGTGGCGGGGCTCGTCAACGGCGACACGGCGGCGGGCGTGCTCACCGGGGCGGCAACGCGGGGGCCGGGCGAGACGGCGGCCGACTACACGATCAGCAAGGGCACGCTGGCCCTGCAGTCGAGCGGTGCGGCCCTCAACTACAACACGCCCACGTTCACCAATGGCACGCTGCGGATCCTGGCGGCGGCGAAGCCCCTGTTCGTGAGCGGGGTGTTCGTGCGGGGCAGTGCCTGGAACGACAACTACCTCGGCCTGCCGAGCTTCGCGACGGCGTCCGGCGGCACGCGGCTGGGCTTCGCGCTGGGCGACGGGACGACGCAACTGGCGAACTCGCGGCTGGTGACGTGGAACAACGTCAACCGGGTCTCGGTGCGGTTCAGCGAGGCGATCAACGCCCCGGCGGCGGGCAGCCTCACGCTGATCGCGGTGACGGGGGCGGGTGTGGGGACGCAGACGACGGTCACGTCAACGGCGGTGACGCTGGCGGAGGGCAACACCGTGGCTACCTGGACGGTGCCGACGCTGGCGTCGGGCAAGTACCAGCTCGTGCTCCGGTCCAGTGCGATCACGGCGGCGACCGGCGGCGGCCAGTTGGACGGCGACTGGACGAACGCGTCGGCGTCGAGCACGTTCGCCAACGGCTCGGGCAACGGGACGGCCGGGGGGGACTTCGAGTACCGCTTCAACGTGCTGGTGGGCGACATGAACACCAGCGGCTCGGTGCTGGCTGGCGACCGCTCGGCCGTGCAGTCAGCCCTGGGTTCGGCGGTGACGACGACCAACTTCCGCCTCGACCTCAACGGGTCGAACTCAATCGTGTTGGCGACCGACGTGAATCCGTTCACGGCCGCCAATGGCCCGCTCGCGGGGGGCACGACGAGCCTCACGAATCTGGCCAACAGCTTCTCCGCGCCGGCCCTGACGGCGGCGGCCGGGGCGACGGTGGATGCGGCGTTCGACGTGACGTTCACCGACAACGCGGCCTGGCGGGCCGCGATCACGGGGATCCGGGCCGGGGCGACGGCGGCCACGGCCACGGCGATTCCGGCGGCCGCGTGGACTGCGGCGGCCGGTCGGGTCACGCTCGACCCGGCCCTGGCGACCCAGCTGCAGACCAGCGGCAACCGCGTGATCGTGATCTCGGCGACCGGCTACGCCGACGTGACGGTGACGCAGGCCTTGGGCGTCGGCGCGGCGGCGAAGCTCGGAATCGCGACGCAGCCGGTCGGCCCGACGACCAATGGCGGGGCCCTGGCCACGCAGCCGGTGGTGCGGATCCAGGACAAGTACGGGAATACGGTGACCACGAGCACCGCCGCCGTCACGGCGGCGGTGGAGAGCGGCACGGGCGCGTGGACGCTTGGCGGCACGCTGCTGCGTAGCGCGGTGGCCGGCACCGCCACCTTCAGCGGCCTGTCGGCCACGCGGACGGCCGGATCGGTGACGGGGGCCCGGATCCGGTTCACCAGCGGCACGCTCACGCTCGTCGTCTCCAACGAGTTCACGGTGCCCTGAGCGCGGGCACGGCAGACCGGTAGGGCAGACGGGGCCCAGGCGCCCGCCGTTCGCGGCGGGTGCGTCTGCCGGCCGGGCGTACAGACGGGTGGCGATATCACCCTTTTTTACGCGGCTAAAACGGGGGAAAGAGCCACCCTCACGGAAAGTTGTGAATTTTTCTTTTTCAGCCACTTGACAGATTGCTGGCCGCCCCCTAAACCTAAGATCGTTCGTGAACTTTGCAGTTCGTGTTGCAGTTCTTAAGGAACGCTACTGACAGCTCCCGCCACGGTTGAGTCGAGCAATCGATACCGTTCGGCACTCTTGATCGCCGCTTCCGCCCGGGTGTCCCGGGCTTCTCGGCTGACGGAGCTGTTGGTTTTGGGGTTCACACCCCTGTCTCTCGAAAAATCCTCCGGGAAAGTTCGAGGTTTCGGTACGACGGGCTCGCTCTGCGGTGACTGGGGCTGCGTTTCCACACCCCGTTTCACGGAGAAACCCAGTCATGTCCATCCTCGCCATTCGTTCCCGGTTGATCGCGGCGGCCACGCTGGTTGCCTGCCTGATCGCTTCCACGGGTGTCACGGTGGCTGGGCCGATCGTGGACTTCTCGACAGGCCTGTCGTCGACGATGGCGCTCAATACCACGGGCAGCATGACGCTACAGTTCACGAACGTGGGCGACGCCGCCCAGGGCGTGAACAGCTATACGCTGGGCCTGCTGATCGTGCAGACCAGTGGCACGGGCACGCTGACGTTCGACTCATGGACGAAGCCCGCGAATCCGGTGCTCATCGGCGACGTGGCCACGGAGTACACGCCGTTCGACCCGCCGGCGCTGTTCCCGCTGAACGCACCGGTGTCGATCGGCGGCACGGAGTACTTCGAATATTACGCCGTGCAGGTGGCCGCGACGGACGGCTTCAACTACCAGCTTCTGGCGTCGGAGACGAAGAATGCGGGCCTGATGACGTTCACCAACACCGGTGCCGGCACCTGGGACGTGTACATGGTGAACCAGGAACCGCAGATCGGAGGCCTGCCGCTGAGCTTCATGCAGCTGGCCGACGCGACTGCGATGAACTTCGGTAATCTGCCGGTGGCGAACGGGGCGTCGCTGCAGATTGGCACGATCACCGCCGTCCCCGAGCCGAGCACGATGGTGCTCGCCGGCCTCGGCTTGGCGGCATCCCTCGTGCCCGCCGTCCGCCGCAGGCTCGCCGGTCGGCGGAGTCGGCAGGACGTGGCCTGAAGCCCCGGCCGGTCGCCACGTTGACCACGCCGGTTCGTTTCAAACCGGTACCAGGGCGTGGGCCATGTCGCAGACCACCCGGCCAACTCGGAAATCGCCCCCCTGCTCCGGTCAGATGCAAACGAACACCAGAGCATCGATCCGAGCGTTCCCGTTGATCCCGCCCTCCGTGGCGAACTGGTCGCTGCCCGCCCGAGCCCGGGGGAAGGGTGGCTGACATCCCCGCCCGCTTGCTGCAAGGAGACGCTCGGATTCCAGATTCGACGGGAGCAGAACCGTCGAGGTCGTTGAACCAGAACACGGCATGCCCGCGTACAATCCCCGCGGGAGACCTCGTGCCATGCCCCAGCCGGCGTTCACTGCCCGCAATCTCACGCGGATCTACCGCATGGGGGAGGTGGAGGTGGCGGCGCTCAACGGCGTGGACCTCGACCTCGCCCGGGGCGAGTTCGTGGTCATCCTCGGCCCTTCGGGGAGCGGGAAATCGACGCTCCTCAACATCCTCGGCGCGCTCGACGTGCCCACGGCCGGAACGCTGCTCTTCGAGGACCACGACCTGACGACGGCCGACGACGCGGCCCGCACCGCCTATCGCC
>Ga0315902_10003365_pt1 | contig 24026 bp, 24 predicted proteins | sample LakEriMetagenome_9_FD_203523 | JGI IMG/M metagenome (GOLD analysis project Ga0315902, IMG submission 203523) | Freshwater fungal communities from buoy surface, Lake Erie, Ohio, United States - Buoy 12 MA117 | ecosystem: Environmental > Aquatic > Freshwater > Lake > Lake biofilm | place: USA... | reverse complement strand
ACACAGAAAGATGATCTGGGGGGATATGACGCCTACCTTGCGGCAATGTTAGGTACCGTTCTCTTCGGTATTTTCAATTTTTCAGCCCAGGCTTCAACTGCACTCTTTTTAGCTGGATTCACTTCAGGGCTACTTTTTATGGTGAAATTTCCAATGAATTCAAATGAGTCAAATGTGTCCGACAACGAGCAGCCAGTGTTGAAAAAAGAGATAATGACTGCCACAGTTGATCCGTTTGATTCAACCGGGTTGTCCATTTCTTCATTGAATGGGAAATATGCCATCGTTGAAGAGTATGCACAGCTCAACTTTGAGTTGGGTCCGAAAGGCGGACGCACAAAAGGGGCGTTTAAGCAAGTACGAGGCTCTTTTCAGTTCGGGGAAAATGGAGAAAATATGAGGGTTAATGTGGAACTCCCCCTATCCGGACTTTCAACTTTCAATCGATTTCGGGATGAGTCGCTCAAAGAGCCGGAGTATTTCAATGTTTCCCAGTATCCGACCATGTCCTTTGAAGGCGACGATTTCGCAGTTACAGACGATTTAATTGTTCTCAACGGCTACTTTACGATGTTGGGGAGGCGAGTCGATCAGGTTGTTGAAATGAAATACGTTGGTTCTGAAGTTCACAATGGACAGTCGTATCCGATACTTATTGGTCGGGGCACGATCGATCGTACGCGCTTTGGTATGCGACCGGACCCCAAAGAAGGGAATGTGGTGAATTTCAACTTCCGAATTTCACTTAAAAAATAAATGATTCAGAAATACAGGGCTTTGCCGTAGAGCTTGCCTTCACGGAACACAATTGCAGGGAAGGGAACCTTTAAGTGGTTGAGTTGCTTCAGGATCAGGCTTGCCCATTTCTTTTTTACCGGAATCCTCGATAGATCCAAGTCAAGAGAGAACAGCCACTCCCGGGATGAATCAAACGATCGGTTCTCTCCTCCAAGTGAAAGAATAGCCTGGTCCTCATCACCGTAAAGACGTTCATGAGCACTGTAACCAATCGAAAAACAGAGCCAGTTCGGGAATTTCCCTTCATCCATGAAGTTACCCGGGCTAATCGACAACCAATAGGATTGCCCATTGTAATCTTTGAGCAAACTTTCGGTGAAATTCCCTCCCAATACTTCCGGTCGATAAGCAGCAAATTCAGTCGGTCGATAGGAGAACTTTGGAATCAGACGCTGTTCCTTCCAGAGCAGTTCCTGTGAGGCATATCCCAAAACGCCAACGGTATTGGATGCGAGGTCTGCCCATGAAAACCCCCAATCCTCACTCAGTCCATCAAACACCTCCAGTGTAGCCTGATAGCCCCAGGCAACGGATGATCCCACCAACAGGGATCGTTTTCTGTCAAGTCCGGTCCAACGAAACATAGAACTGCTTAAATCATTGATCTTCCAGGCAGTGTAAACATGTCCGAGCTTATCCATCTGAAGCCAACTTCTGCTATCGTCGTAGGCATGAAATCCTGAAAGCTCCTGTTTACCGTACCAAACTGTGTAAAGTGCCGTCATCGACCCTGCCCAAGTGGTGCTTGTAGCGATACCGATCCCAGTTAACCGCTTTTTATTCAGTGTAACGCTCAGTTCTAAAAAGGATTTCTGTCCTCTCAGATGAGCATGAAAAATAGCGCTCATGAACACGAAGAGTAAGGTTTTCCGAAGCATGTTGTGAAGGTACATTTTAGACGCATAGTGTTCACAATCTTGTTGAAAAAATAAAAGTGCACAACCTGCGTTCTAGGTGAGAACCTTTACCTTTAATTTTTACTGAATTAGAAAGGAAGATCAAATGAAAATGGTTAGAAAAGACTGGAACGAGATCCGCATTAATGATAGCTGGGCGATCTTCAAGATCATGTCTGAATTTGTGGAGGGCTATGAGCGAATGGCGAAGATCGGACCATGTATTTCTGTTTTTGGTTCTGCCCGAACACAGCCAGATAATAAGTACTATCAATTGGGCGTGGAAGTTTCAGAACTGTTAGCCAAAGGAGGGTATGGTGTGATCACAGGAGGTGGTCCCGGAATCATGGAGGCAGGCAACAAAGGTGCTCGGCAGGGTGGGGGCAAATCCGTCGGACTGAATATCGATCTCCCTTTTGAGCAGAACCATAATCCGTACATCGATCCGGAACATAATCTTGAATTCGATTATTTCTTTGTGCGCAAGGTTGTATTTGTGAAGTATGCTCAAGGTTTTGTAGTGCTTCCGGGTGGATTTGGAACGCTTGATGAAATGTTCGAGGCACTTACACTGATACAAACCAAAAAGATCAATGAACGCCCGGTGGTGCTTATTGGATCTGATTACTGGAAGGGATTGTTCGATTGGATCGAGAACGTGATGTTACATCAGGAACATAACATCTCTTCTCAGGATCTCGAGCTATATAAGATCGTGGATACCGCTGAGGAGGCGTTTAAATACATCGACGATTTCTACAAGTCACATGCCTTGTCACCAAATTTCTGACCCGCCCCAGTTTCGCGGATAGTTGTATATTTGTCACACAGTAGTTGAGTTATGGATCTTCTCAGGAAGTTGAAGGAATATATCTGGACAAAAACCTTTTTGAAAAAAACGGGCATTGTCTTCTTGTTCTATTTTCTGGTGGTGCTACTCACGATTTTTATCCTTGATATCTACACCAATCACGGGCAGCTGATCAAAGTTCCCAATTTGGTAGGTAAGAACATCAAATATGCAGCTTCCAAATTGGAAGAGATGGATCTGGCCTATGAAGTGCTAGATTCAATTTACGATTCGATCAATCCTGCAGGTACTATCATCTTGCAGGATCCTATGCCAACCTATTTTTCAGGTGTTCATGTTAAAGAAGATAGGATCATTCGTTTGAGGATCTCGAAAAAGACGAGGTTGATAGAAATGCCTGATCTCATCAATAATTCACAGCGCTTTGCAGAAAACATTCTGAAGAACAGAGGATTGAAATTCAGAATACAATACAAACCTACCATTGAAGCCAGTGGAGCAGTGCTCGATCAGCGATACAAGGGTAGTCCCATTAAAGAGGGCAAAAAGATCCCGATCGGTTCGATTATCACTTTGATCGTGGGGCGGCTGGAATTTGGTGCTCCTGTGGATATACCCAATCTGATCGGAATGAATATATATGAGGCAAGAGCCGTCTTAGATTCGTTGGGTAAATTTGAATATTTACCCGTTTGTCCGGATTGTTACAGCTATGAAGATTCCGTTATGGCGAAAATCTACTCCCAGGCACCGGAGTTCATTGAGGGAATGCAAGTTCCGGGTGGAGCAACTTTCCAGGTCTATGCATTGAAAAATCCGCCTGAAGAACCCCCAAGTCCAAAGTGATGAAGACTCTTGTACTTACCGGTTACGTCCTGCTTGCAGCTTTCGTGCAAGCGCAGGAGTCTTTGGCGCCGCTAACTGTAAATAGTGCGCTCGGTCCGAATATGTTTTCACCCAAAGATGGCAATACATTCGACAGCACTTTCATTTATTACTCTGACACGCTCAATCTCCCCCTGTTTGATGAATTCAGTCAGGATCATTTTCAAACGTATGATTTCGCATTTTCTGATCCGGGAGTTACGAGCGAAAAGAAATACAGGCTTTTGGACAATGCCACATTGACACCACTATCCAACGACGTTTACTTTACTGCACAGCCGACGTTCCGAAGGATCTACGATCTTGCGACTTCTGAATTTATCGATGAAACGTTTGTCCCTACCAATGTCAAGGTTGGCAACCTTGCGGCATATCCGGTCAATTACGTAACAACACCGCTTTACCCGCCATACTATATCTACGATACTATTGGTGCTCCGGACGCTTCTGATACGATCTGGATTGTTGGGCCCGAATTTTTTCAGGATTCAGCCACGCAGTTCTTTGCCAACCTGAACGATCCGAACGCGTATTGGCTGGATGACTATGCGTATCATAATTACCGTTACGCCTTCGAACCGCGTTCACTTGGAGTGGTCACCTTCGACGGTTTGGATGAGAATGGTTATCCTTACGCGATTGGGTCTACCATCACCAATTATGCGGATGTGCTGACATCCAAACCGCTGGATATGTCTCCATACAACGCAGGTGACTCTGTCTATTTCTCTTTTTTATACCAACGTCAAGGATTTGGTGATGTGCCTGAAGATGGAGATTCCCTTGTTCTGGAGTTCTATGCAAAGGATCTTGATCAATGGAACAGGGTTTGGAGCACTAATGGAGGACCTGCAGGCCCTTTTGAGGTTGGACATCTGCGTATTTCGGATGCAAACTACTTTGAAAAAGGTTTTCAGTTCCGCTTTAGGAATTATGGTTCGCTGGCTGGAGCGCTGGATCATTTTCATGTCGATTACATTCATCTTCGTGCACTATCGGGATATCAGGATACCTTGTTCAAGGATTTCGCCTTCGTATACCCAATCGGAAGCCTGCTTAAAGAATACACTTCAGTTCCCTGGGACCACTACAAGAATGCACCCTTGGATAAAATGAATGATGCTTTGGAGATCGTCGTGCACAATGGCAGTAATCTTGATGAAAATCAGCAGAACGGAGAGGTTCAGGTGAGCTATTCAGGCAATACTGAGGGGACGTTCATATTGCCGGGTGCTGATCTTTCCAACGGTGATCTGAATTACAATGCCCTTACAACGTACACATCGTATCATGACCTCAGCGGTGGATATGTGTATGATCAAACTAAACCCGGAACAGCAGTTTCTTTCGATATTCTTGCCACTGCGGATGCACAGTTTCCGAACTACACAGAAAATAACTCTACAAGTGGAATTCAGTATTTCGCCAATTATTACAGCTATGATGACGGTTCCGCCGAGGCAGCATATGGTCCAACCGGATCTCAGGCAAGATTAGCGGTGCGCTACAACGCTTATGAGGCTGATTCCCTTATTGGAATGAGGATCCATTTCGTACCATCAGTGAATGATGTTTCGGATAAACTTTTTCTGCTTTCGGTGTGGAGTGATAATGGGGGGCAACCCGGTGCATTGCTCTACGAGGATGATGCATTCTTCCCAAGACAACCTGTATATCTTCAGGGACAGAATAATTTTTACACCTATTACTTCAAGGATACTTTAAAAGTCCCAGTTGGACAGTCGTTCTATGTTGGCTGGCGGCAATTCGATCCAGATCGCTTGAATGTAGGATTCGACCGGAACACAGTGAATAATGATAAAGTATTTTACAGTGTGGACAACGGATTTACCTGGAACACCTCTTCGATCGAAGGTTCTGTCATGATCCACCCCGTGTTCTCAACCTCATTGGATGCAGAGTTGGGAATAAACAGCGAGCTCCGAGACCCTGAGGAGGTTTTGCTTTATCCGAATCCTTCCGGCGGACAAATAAGCATCCGAACATCACTCCAGAACTATCAAGGTGTTGAAGTATTCAATGCATTTGGCCTGAAGGTTTTTGAGGCTAATGGCTATGCATTTGATCTGAGCGACCTTGCATCGGGAGTATACTATGTCCGTCTGATTGGTCATGCGCACCGTTCGTATAAAGTTGTCATTGGTCGATGAGTGAGTTTGTAGAGGAATCAGAATCCGACGAGGAAGAATTATACGAGCATTACCGTTTTAAAGTTGATCCCGGACAAGAGATTGTTCGCATTGACAAATTCCTGATCGATCGACTGTCGAAAACGTCACGCAACAAGATTCAGGTGGCAGCCCGAAACGGCAACATCCTTGTTAATACCAGGCCGGTAAAGCAAAATTACAAAGTCAAGCCCGGCGACGAGATCTCCATGGTATTGCCATACCCCGTTCGCGAGATCGAACTCATACCTCAGGATATTCCGCTGGACATTGTGTACGAAGATGACAGTGTGATTGTAGTCAACAAACCGGCGAACATGGTCGTTCATCCCGGATATGGAAACTACAAAGGCACCTTAGTAAATGCACTTGTTTATCATTTTGAACACCTTCCGAGAAAATCAAATGATTATTATGGTCGTCCCGGACTGGTGCACCGTCTGGATAAGAATACGACAGGCCTGATAGTGATTGCCAAAACAGAGGAGGCACTCACGCATCTTGCCAGACAATTTTACGATAGAACAACCGAGCGACGCTACCAAGCTTTGGTATGGGGAGATGTTCAACAGGATGGCACGATCACTGGTAATATCGGAAGATCATTGAAGAACAGAAAGGTCATGACGATCTTTCCCGATGGAGAATATGGTAAGCATGCAGTGACCCATTATCGCGTGATCGAGCGCTTTGGGCTTGTGACCTTGGTGGAGTGTAAATTGGAGACAGGCAGGACACATCAGATCAGGGCGCACATGAAATACATCGGACATCCGTTGTTCAACGACAATGAATATGGCGGAGATACGGTTGTGAGGGGGACAACAAGCGCCAATTACAAGAAGTTCATCGAAAACTGTTTTGAATTGCTCCCCGGACAAGCGCTGCATGCGAAAACACTTGGTTTTGAACACCCGGTAACAGGGAAATACATGCAGTTTGATTCAGATCTTCCATTCGGGTTTTCCGCAATCCTAGGTAAATGGAAAAATTATACGGAAAGTGGAGCCGCTGGGATTTGATCATAATGTTTTGTCAAAGATTTTATTTGAACCGTTCTGACATAATTTCTGCAAAATTGTATCTTTGAGTTCGTTGTAATTAAAGGTGAAATTGCATTATTAAGAAAATATTAGTTTCTTCGCAGTTGATTTTCAATTTGAAAAAGAGTTCTATGTTACGTAAAATCGCTCTATTCGTTGGTCTTTCCGTTTGGACGACCCTTGCAATTGCTCAAAGTAAAGTGATCGTTGAAGCTGAGACTTACTTCAGAAGTGAGAAGTATTTCGAGGGGGCTGAAAAATGCAGTCTGGCCTATTTCAAGCTAAAGCGAAAGGGAAGCCTCGCTAAAAAACAGAAAGCAGACATGGCCTTCAAAACAGGTGAATGCTATCGTTTTACAGAGCGTTACCGTGAAGCCAATGAATGGTACGATCGAGCGATACAGCTTGAATATCAGGAACTCAACCCAGAAGTTTTCTACAACAACGGAGAGATGCTGCGCACAATGGGTGAGTTCGATAAAGCGATCAAGAACTTTGAAGAATACCGTAAACTTGTTCCTTCTGATCCTCGTACGGATGTAGCGGTGCGATCGAGCAATGACAATAAGGATTTCATTGCCAATAAAACACGCCATGTAGTCGAGAATCAGACAGCCATTAACAAGGACGAAATGGATATGGCCCCAATGTTTGCCGACCGAAAGGAAACGAAGCTGTACTTTGCATCCAGTCGATCGGGATCTACAGGAAAAGATAAGGACCCAAGAACAGGTGAGAGCTACATGGATCTATGGGTTTCAGAGATCGATAAGAAAGGGAATTGGGGAGAACCGACTTTGGTTGATAAATCCGGATTGATCAACACTGAGGATAACGAGGGTACCGTTTGTTTTGACGGTCGTGGAAAGAAAATGTTCTTCACCCGTTGTCCTAATGAGAAGAAACAGAATTTGGGATGTGATATCTGGATTGCAGAATCGAAAGGGAAAGATGAGTGGGGCGAACCAGTCAAAATTACTCTGAAAACAAGCGATACAATTTCTGTTGGTCACCCATGTGTTACGGATGACGGGAATTTCCTGATCTTTGCCTCAGACATGCCCGGTGGACAAGGCGGTCGTGACCTTTGGTATGTGACTTACGACAAGAAGAACGATTCCTGGTCTGCACCAAAGAACTTAGGTCCGGAGATCAACACGAAAGGAAACGAGTTGTTTCCTACGTTTGGAAAGAATGGTGAGCTTTTCTTTGCCTCGGACGGTTTGATTGGCGTTGGAGGACTGGATATTTTTGAGGCTCAGAAAGTGGAAGGACAGAACCAATGGGAGAATCCTAAGAACTTGGGTCATCCTATCAACTCTGTGAACAATGATTACGCGCTGATCCAGATCGATGAAAAGAAAGGATATTTTACATCGGAGAGAAAAGGAACCAACGGTGAATGGGCAGACATTTATATGTATAGACTTCCGCCAAACTTGTTTGATCTGAAGGTTATTGTTTCGGAGCTTGGTGACAAGAATAAAAAGATTGCTGATGTGCGCGTTATGGTGAAAGGTTCCGACGGTTCGGCATGGGAAGGATTTACCAGAAAGGATGGCTCTGTTTTCTGGGATAAGAAAGCAGATGGAGCACGGTATGTGAATTCTGAAACATCTTATTCCATCGCGATCACCAAAGACGGGTATCACGAAGATAAAACGGGTTCTAAATTCACGACACTTGGATTGAACTATGATCAGAATTTCATCATCGAAATGGCATTGTTGCCTAAAAAGCCAATTCGTTTGCCAGAAGTGCGTTATCCGCTGTCCAAGTGGACTTTTGTGAATGATTCTACGATCAATTCAAATGACTCGTTGATGTTCGTATACAACCTGCTTCAGGAATATCCGGGAATGGTGCTCGAGTTGAGTTCACACACAGATGCCAGAGATACTGATAAGCGCAACCAGGTACTTTCTGAAAACCGCGCCAAGGCATGCTATAAGTTCCTCGTAGAAGAAAAAGGTGTTGATCCGAGAAGAATAGTTCCGGTTGGAAAAGGAGAAGCTGAGCCCGCAACTTGGGTGGATCCGGCAACGGGACAACCGATTCGACTTACGGAAGAGTACATTAATCAGTTCAAGACCAGCGATAAAAAGAGGTTTGAAATGTTGCATCAGCTGAACCGTAGAACAGAAGGTAAGGTGTTGAGTATGGAATTCGATCCAAATACAGCTCCACAAGCACCTCAGATTTACAGAGAGTTTCAGCAGATCCCGAAATAAGTAGCTAGCGAATTTTTAATAAAAAGGGCTGACTCATTTGAGTCGGCCCTTTTCGTTGAAAAATACCTTCAGGCAACAGTTCACAAGTAGGTTATTAGCGATCATTTTTATTTAGAATGTATCGATTGAACGGTCTTGATGAATGAAGTGTTCATGAATTTTTCGTATATTCATAAGAACCTATTCGCTGATATGAAAGAAACCTACCTCCATCTCCTTTGGAAGCAAAAACGCATTCCTTTTCACAAAATGCACCTCACTACCGGAAAAACATTTCGTGTAGTTCATTCAGGCAATTACAACCGAACAGAATCCGGACCTGATTTCAGCGACGCAAAGATTGAAATCGATGGTATCCTTTGGTGCGGTTCGGTTGAAATTCATGTGCGTTCTTCCGATTGGTATAAACACGGCCATCATCGTGATCCTGTATACAGCACTGTGATCTTGCATGTTGTACTCATACATGATCGGGAGGTATTTATTGGTGAAGAAAAACTGCCGGTATTAGAACTTCGTGCTGCGATCGAATGGAGCCATTACAAGAAATACATACAGTTCAGTGGATTGCAGAAAAAAATGCCCTGTCAGAGCTGTATCAGCACCATTGATCGTGTTTTCATAAGAAGTATGCTGGAAAAATGTGCGATCGAGCGGATACAGCGAAAAATAGTTCAATTTGGTAATCCATGGGAAGACCTATCTCCCTCTTACATTTTTTTTAAGCTTTTGTGCGGTGCTTTCGGTCAAAAAGTAAATACCCAGCCATTTTCTGAGCTCGCCGTGAGAATCCCTTTTCATATCTATAAAAAGCTCAATCAAGAAGATAGAAAAAACATGATCGTTGCCACAAGCGGATTGGACAAACTGCAGGAAGAAAGATTGGCAACATCCGCCAATCGTCTTAAAGAAACTCACAGACTTGGGATAAATGAAACAGTCAATCCGGTTTCATGGAAACGGAAAGGGCTCCGTCCAACATCGGACCCGATGAAAAGGATCGAACAGCTCGCTCGCTTTGCGAGTGTGATCAACTATGAGGCGTTCGAAATGAATACCCATGAAGAACTTCTTCTCGAACAATTACGCAATGCTTTTGACAGTTCCAATTTTTCCTCTGATGTTAGCGTCCTTAAATTGTCTGCAGGGCTTTTTCAACAGATCCTGATCAATGCCTTTGTCCCATTCTTGTTTCTCCGGGAATCTGTTTCTCAAGACAACAGTAATAAAAGATATGGCCTGGATCTCTTAGACAAGCTCGCGCCAGAAAAGAACAACATCACCGCTTATTGGTCCGGCATAGGATTTATTCCACAGACTGCACTTGAATCGCAAGGACTATTAGAACTCGATAAAAGGTATTGTCAGCTTAAAAAATGCCTAAATTGCACCATTGGAATAAAAGTATTAGCAGGATGAAACGACATGTGCAGAAACTATTGTTCTTTTTTGAAATGAGATCCTATGGCGTATGCAAGTGGTGGGCAAGGAAGCTCGGGATCAGACAGGAAAAAGTAAGGCTGGGATTCATATATGCTTCCATTATGACATTGGGCTCTCCTTTGATCGTCTATTTGATCATGGCATGGATACTCGAGCATAAACATTATTTTAAGTTTCAGGCGAGAAAGCGATCGTCTATTTGGGAGATCTAGTCATGTTTGTTTATAAGGTATTTCGGAAATTTTATTTGTTTCTGGCACTCCTGGCAGTTATTGTTCTGACAGGAACTGTCGGTTATATGACCATTGAAGGATGGGGATTTTTTGATGCTGCCTACATGACTGTGATCACGATCACAACAGTTGGCTTTGGTGAAGTACATCCTCTTTCAGCTGAAGGCAGAATTTTCACCGCAGTGTTGATCATATCCTGTTTTGGGGCCTTTGCTTATTCAATTTCCGTACTTACCAACTACATTGTAGAGGGGGAATATAAAGCAAATCTTAGGGAGTTTAAAGTTGGACAAAAAGTCAGAAAAATGGAAAAACATGTGATCATTTGTGGATACGGTCGTGTCGGAAAACAGGTTGCCGATGACCTCAAACTCTATGAGCAGCCTTTCGTTGTTATTGAACAAAATGAACAGATCATAAATGAGAATTCTGACGACAGTAATACGGTCTTTATTCAGGGTGATGCGACTCATGATGCTGTGCTCGATAAAGCAGGGATCGGAAAGGCTAAGGCGCTTATATCATGTTTGCCGAAGGATGCAGACAATGTATACGTCGTTTTGGCTGCCAGGCAATTCAATAAAGAGCTTGCTGTAATTGCTCGTGCATCTGCTGTTTCAGCTGTTTCAAAGATAAGGATAGCCGGAGCGGATCATGTGATCATGCCAGACTCGATCGGAGGTTCCCACATGGCGGCATTGATAAACAGCGCTGATGTAATTGAGTTTATGGATGCAATTAAGGTTCAAGGCAAGTCGGGGGTCAATATTGAGTCCATTTCTTTCAGTGAACTACCGGAAGAATTTCGGAATAAAACCATTGGTGAATTGGAAGCGAAACGCATTACGGGTGCAACAATTATTGGATTTAAGACTCCGAGTGGGGAATATATTATCAATCCGGATATGGACCTGAAGGTAATACCTGACTCTAAGCTTTTTGTGCTGGGTTCAGCCGATCAGATCAATAAGTTGAATGAACATTTTGGCATCCATCACTGAAATGAAAATACTCATTACAGGCTCTAATGGACTTTTGGGTCAGAAGATTGTGGCACATTGTCTCAAACAAAGCATCAATTTTGTCGCTACTTCGAAGGGACAGAACCGCAATCCAGAATGTCCGTCAGATAAGTTTCAATCCTTGGACATAAGCGTCGCAGAGGAGATTAGAATGGTCCTGGACAGAACGAATCCAACACACGTGATCCATACTGCTGCGCTTACAAATGTTGATTATTGCGAACTCCATCCTGATGAATGTCAGCTGACCAATGTCGTGGCGGTGCGCTATCTCTTTGATGAATGCACCAAGAGAGGAATTCATTTTCAGCTGCTTTCAACGGATTTTGTCTTCAACGGTGACCGTGGTAATTATCGCGAAGAGGATCAAACGACACCGTTAAGTGTATATGCGCGATCGAAGGTAGATGCGGAGGATATAGTTCGAAGCGCTTCAACAGATAATTGGTCCATTGTGCGAACAATTATTGTCTACGGAAAAGGTCACGCGTTATCGCGAAACAACATCGTCAGTTGGGCTAAAGAAGCATTATTCGCAGGGCAGGAAATGAAGATCGTTGACGATCAGTTCAGAGCCCCTACCTGGGCAGATGATCTGGCTTGGGCATGCATCAGGATCTGTCAATTGAATGAAAAAGGGATCTTTCATGTTTCTGGTCCTGAAACCATGTCGGTTTATGAGATCGTCGAGCGTATCGCCGATTACTATAATTTACCAAAAGACCACCTCCTGAGAGTTTCAAGTGCTACCTTGAATCAACCCGCAACACGACCACCCAAGACGGGGTTTGATATCAGTAAATCGAGGAGGGTATTGGGATATGCGCCAAAAACACTGGAAGAAACACTGGATCTGATCTGAAAGCCAAAGAATAAAACAGTATATTCGCCAAACTAATACTTGACTATGACAAAGACTGAATCAGCCGGTTGGGGCTCGCGTGTCGGACTTGTCCTTGCAATGGCAGGGAACGCGGTCGGACTTGGTAACTTTTTAAGGTTTCCGGCGCAGGCGATCGAAAATGGTGGAGGGGCATTTATCATCCCTTACTTGGTTTGTTTTCTATTGATGGGACTTCCATTGCTGTTTGTGGAATGGTCGATGGGTCGATACGGCGGTAAATTCAAACAACACAGTACGCCCTTCATTTTTGATGCAATGGGGAAAGCCCCATACTGGAAGTACTTTGGAGTTTTTGGGATCTTTACCAATATCGCGGTTGCAGCTTTCTATTGTTATCTGGAATCTTGGGCTCTGTCCTGGGCATATTATTCGGTAGCAGGAACTTTTACTGGCATGTCACAAGAGGAGGTTACTGCATTTTTTCAAGCATATATTGGTTTAGGATCAAGTCATCCGGTCGTTTTCTGGATCATTTGCCTGTTTTTAAATACCTGGATACTCTCCCGTGGCTTGAGTGGAGGAGTAGAAAAGGTAGCCAAGATCGGTATGCCGCTTCTGCTCGCATTTGGATTGATTCTAGGTATCACGGGAATCACATTACAGGCAGGTGGTGCAGATGGCCCGATCAATGATGGTGTAGTAGGGTTGAATTATCTGTGGACTCCTGACTTCAGTTCAATTTGGAGCTTTGATGTATGGGTAGCCGCTGCCGGACAGATATTTTTTACCCTGTCGCTCGGTATGGGGAGTATTCATTGTTATGCATCCTATTTGAACGCTAAAGAGGACGTTGCACTGAACGCTATGTCGGCCGGTTGGATGAATGAATTTGTTGAAGTAGTTCTGGGTTCCATGATTATCATCCCTATTTCCATTGGTTATCTGGGGATTGAAACCGTAACGGAAATGGTATCCGGAGGCTCTGGTCTGGGGATCGGGTTCGCCGTACTTCCCAAGTTATTCGCTGATTGGGGGCTCTTCGGAATCTTCGCCGGTGTAATGTGGTTCGGGCTGCTTTTCTTTGCGGGGATCACATCTTCACTTGCTATGGGTACGCCAGTTATGGGATTCCTGAAAGATAATTTTGGTGTCGGCGAGAAAGCAGGTGCATGGATCTTTGGAGGCATCATATTGCTACTAGGGATCCCGTGTGTTTTAAGTCAGGATGCCTTCAACGAATTTGATTATTGGGCGGGTACCATTTCGCTTGTGATCTTTGCACTTGTAGAGATCATCCTCTTTGCGTGGGTATTTGGAATGGACAAGGGTTGGAAAGAGATCAATACAGGGGCAGATATTAAAGTGCCGGTCATTTTTAAATTCATCATTCAATATGTATCTCCCGTCTTTCTTCTTGTTGTATTTATCGGTGCTGCCCCCGGAATTTACGAGAACGCAACGAAAGATACTTCATTCTACGGATGGACGGCTCGTTTTATGCTTCTAGCGCTCTTCTTAGTGATCTCCGTATTTGTTTACGTAGCCTCAAAAAAGAATCGCTCAACCAAATTATACTGATCCATGGCAACATCTGCATTAATTCTTGTCGTAACGGTTTGGTCTGCAGTGACCTTCATCACGGGATATTTTTTCTATAAGATCCTTACCGTTCCCCAAAAACCGGAACCGGATTCATTTTCTGACGACGACGAACAGGAATAGGAATTCTCATGCCTGCACCGCGGGAACCATACATTTCTAAAAGTAACCGTAGAGGGGTTGTACTCCTGTTGGTTATTATCCTTGTCATTGTTTTCATTCCAAGAGTTTTGACGGTGTTCTTTAGTAGGGAATATTCTCTTTCTTCTTCCGAGCTGCTTATCGCCGAACAGGTTGAAGAGGAAGTTGCATCGCAAAGAGACTATTATCCCCGTTACCGAAAAAAAAAGAGATTCAAGCTCCCTGGTAAAGCTTTTGACCCGAACACCTATGTGGCGGGTGATTGGATGGCTCTCGGACTTTCCAAAAAACAAGCCGATGTGGTTGTGCGGTTTTCTGCCAGGGGGATCAGGAACTATGAAGAATTCAACAGAATAACGGTCATTCCCGAAGAGCTGAAAGTGATGATAAAGGACTCACTCATTTTTCCTATCAGACAAACCGAGAATTTCTATGTAAAAAAACCGGAGGAAAAGAAAAGACCGCTTATCGAACTCAATACCGCCTCTATTGATGCACTGATCGAGTTGCCCGGTATCGGTGAATATACTGCTTCGAAGATAATACAGTACAGAGATCGCATTGGTGGGTTTGTGAGAACTGAACAGCTCATGGAGATCAAAAAGATCGATCCGGAATTGTATGCCAGACTGGATAAGTTAATCACAGTCGATGCTTCTGTTCTGAAAAGGATAAACATCAACTCTGCGGATCTGAAGACCATCAAATCTCATCCTTACTTTGATTATCACATAGCAAATTCCATCGTGAAAATGCGGCAGCAGAGAGGTGGAAAGTTCCTTCGAATCGATGAAATTTTAGAGTCCGAACTGATCGACCATGAACTCTTTGAAAAGATCAAACCATATTTAACTTTGTAGCATGACACTAGAAGAAAAACTCAGACAAACCATAAGAGATGTACCTGACTTTCCGAAGGAGGGGATCATGTTTAAGGATATATCTACCATCATGTTGGATCCGGAGCTGTCCAATGATATTGTTGAACATCTTGCAGCACGTTACAAGTATGAGAAGATCGATGCAGTCGCCGGATTGGAGAGCAGAGGATTTTTGTTCGGTTTTCCACTAGCCATGAAGTTGGGAGTCCCGTTCATTCTCATCAGAAAACAAGGTAAATTACCTTATCATAAGATCAGCCATGCATACGATCTCGAATACGGAAGTGCGGTCATTGAAATGCATGTGGATGCGCTTACAAAAGGACAAAATGTTTTGATCCATGACGATCTTTTGGCAACCGGAGGAACCGCTGCTGCTGCTGCCGAACTTATTTCAAAATGTGGAGGCGTGGTAGCTGGATTTGATTTTTTGGTCACACTTGATTTCTTAAATGGAGAAGAAAAACTACGCCCCTATTCTGACAATATTGCTAATTTAGTGCGCTTTTAAAATCAGATCTTTACAAATAATGAATTTCGAAAGGAACGAGAACCAGGAAATGATTGCGCAAATGGTGCGCGATTTTGCAGAGAAAGAGATCCGTCCGAACATGATGAAGTGGGATGCTGAAGAGCACTTCCCTGTTCAGACAATGAAAAGAATGGGTGAATTGGGCCTTTTGGGGATCTTCGTGCCGGAGGAATATGGCGGATCCGGCTTTAGCTATTTTGAATATGCCACTGCCCTGATGGAACTTGGAAAGGTATGTGGTGGAGTGGGATTGAGCGTAGCCGCCCACAATTCGTTATGTACTGGACATATTTATTACCATGGTTCGGAGGAACAAAAAAGAAAATATCTTCCCAAGCTTGCTTCCGGCGAATGGATAGGCGCGTGGGGTCTTACTGAGCCAAATACCGGTTCGGATGCAATGCGAATGAAAACAGTTGCTCAAAAGGACGGTGACTACTGGGTTATCAACGGCGCTAAGAATTGGATCACTCATGGTCTCTCCGGTGATGTTGCGGTTGTGCTGGTTCGTACCGGTGAATTACTCGATAGCAATGGAATTACTGCTTTTATAATTGAGAAAGATACACCAGGCTTTTCAGCGGTAAAAATTAAAGACAAGTTCGGGGTCAGAGCGAGTGAAACGGCAGAGTTGATCTTTGATAACGTCCGTGTTCATGAAAGCCAAGTCTTGGGAAAGGTAGGTGATGGATTCCGTCAGGCCATGAAAGTTTTGGATGGAGGCCGGATTTCGATCGCAGCACTGAGCTGCGGCGTCGCCAGAGGAGCTTATGAGGCGGCAAGGAAGTATGCCAAAGAAAGGGAGCAGTTTGGACAGCCCATAGCGCATTTCCAGGCGATCGGATTCAAACTAGCCGATATGGCGACGGAAGTAGAGGCAGCTGAATTGTTGACCTTTCAGGCGGCCTATCTCAAGAACAATCATTTACCGGTCACTAAGGCAGGTTCCTATGCGAAATATTATTCGAGCGAGGTATCGGTGAAATGCGGCAATGAAGCCATGCAAATCATGGGAGGATACGGTTACACAAAAGAATATCCTGCCGAAAAGTACTTGCGTGACGCACGACTGATGACAGTGGGAGAAGGAACGTCGGAGATTCAGAAATTGGTCATCTCCCGAGAAATTTTAAAGTAACTATTGGTTTCATTGAAATTTAACCTATATTTGCAACCCATTTGACGAATAAAAATAAGAAGAGAATATGTTGATCATTCCGGTAAAAGAAGGCGAGAACATTGAGAGAGCGCTGAAGAAGTACAAAAAGAAGTACGATAAGACCAACGTTATGAAGGAACTCAGAAACCGCAAGGAATTTGAAAAGCCATCCGTTACAAAACGTCAACAAAAGCTTCGTGCAGTGTACCGTCAGCATATGCAGCAAAACGAGATCTAATTGAAACTTTAGATTAAAGAATACGTTAAGGAGCTTAAAGGCTCCTTTTTTTGTTCTCATATGTTCCAGCGATTCGAGCAATATCTTCTGACGGAAAAAAGATTTTCGGATCATACGCTTCAGGCTTATGTGTTGGATGTTTCGCAGTTCTTCAGTTTCGCGCGAATCGAATTCACCGATCTTCAGACTATTCGTGCCTCATTGGTTCGTTCTTGGATCGTAGAACTTTTCGATCAAGGTATGTCAAGAAAGTCGATCAACAGGAAATTATCATCACTCCGAACATATTTTAAATGGCTCAAGAAAGAAGGTGTGTTGACAGGTAACCCGATGTCGAAGGTCAACGGACCGAAAAATGAAAAAAGACTGCCGCAATTTGCGCGTGAAACAGAACTGAGGAGTGATCGTCTTGATAATTTGTTCACGGATGATTTCGATGGTTTGCGTGACAGACTAATGCTGGAAATGTTCTACCAGACAGGGATGCGTCTGTCTGAGCTCATCGGGTTAAAGGATGCTGATGTGCAAGCTGACCGGGTGAGGGTGCTTGGTAAGCGCAACAAAGAGCGCCTGATCCCTTTGTCTGAAGGTCTTCTTGAGCTTGTTCAAAGTTATCGTGAAGCAAAAGCATTTGTTGCTCAGGGATCCGCGAGTTTTTTCGTGTTAAAAAATGGTAATAAACTCTATCCAAAGTTTGTTTACAGGAAAATTAATGGTTATCTTGCTTGTGTAACGAATTTGGAAAAGACAAGTCCACATGTGCTTCGCCATACCTTTGCGACACACATGCTGAACAATGGGGCGGGGCTTGAAACATTAAAGGATCTTCTGGGTCATGCAAGTTTATCAGCTACTCAGGTTTATACCCACAATTCGTTTGCTCAATTATCAAAGATATACTCACAGGCTCACCCGAGGGGCCATAAAAATTGATGTCATGAAAATTCAAGTCAACGCAGTCCGGTTTACAGCCGATCAGAAACTCATCAATTTCATCAACGAAAAGGTCAATAAATTGGAGTTGTTCTATGACAACATCATCAACGTCGAAGTTTTTTTGCGCATCGACAAGGAGAAGGCCAAACTCAACAAGATCACAGAAGTGAGGATCCACATACCAGGTAAAGAGTTGTTCGCCAAAAAACAATGTTCTTCCTTCGAGGAAGGGATTGACCTGACAGTAGAGGCCTTACGTAAACAAGTCAATAAACACAAGGAAAAGGTAGTTTGACATATCGATTACGAGGAAAATTTAGGGCGACAGCATGAGTCGCCTTTCTTTTTTTGAAAAAAATCACACATGTATATTGGATTAACCGATTTGTTTTATAAATTTGCAAACCCAAATCGGGAGAAACACTTTAAGTTCTTTCAATACTGGAATAAATTACCAACACCGCCGGTGTAGCTCAGTTGGCCAGAGCAGCTGATTTGTAATCAGCTGGTCGGGGGTTCGAATCCCTCCACCGGCTCGATGTGTTGGGGAGATACTCAAGCGGCCAACGAGGACAGACTGTAAATCTGTTGGTGTACACCTTCGCAGGTTCGAATCCTGCTCTCCCCACAGTGGATTTTAATAAGCGGGAGTAGCTCAGTTGGTAGAGCGTCAGCCTTCCAAGCTGAGGGTCGCGAGTTCGAATCTCGTCTCCCGCTCATTTTTTGAAAGAAAGGCCGGTGTAGCTCAGGGGTAGAGCGCTTCCTTGGTAAGGAAGAGGTCACGAGTTCAAATCTCGTCATTGGCTCCAGTAAAAGATGTTTCACTCAGGAATGGGTGAAATTTTGTGCATTTAAAAGTTTGTTTTTTTATTAACTCGTAACAAATAGAACAATGGCTAAGGAAAATTTTGATCGTTCCAAACCACACGTGAACATCGGTACTATCGGTCACGTTGACCACGGTAAAACAACCCTGACAGCTGCAATCTCTTCAGTGCTCGCATCGAAGGGTTTGGCTCAGGTACGTGATTTCTCATCAATTGACAACGCACCTGAAGAAAAGGAGCGTGGTATTACTATCAACACGTCTCACATTGAGTACGAAACGGCTAACCGTCACTACGCTCACGTTGACTGTCCGGGTCACGCTGACTACGTAAAGAACATGGTTACTGGTGCTGCTCAAATGGACGGTGCTATCCTTGTGGTGGCTGCAACTGATGGTCCAATGCCTCAGACACGTGAGCACATCCTGCTCGGACGTCAGGTAGGTGTTCCAAGAATCGTTGTGTTCATGAACAAAGTGGACATGGTTGACGATCCTGAGCTTCTTGAGCTCGTTGAAATGGAGATCCGTGAATTGCTTTCTTTCTATCAGTATGATGGCGACAATGCACCGGTAATTCAAGGTTCTGCGCTCGGAGCGTTGAATGGTGAAGCGAAGTGGGTTGCTACAGTTGAAGAATTGATGGATGCAGTTGACTCTTACATCGAACTTCCTCCACGCGATATCGACAAGCCTTTCCTTATGCCGGTTGAAGACGTATTCACGATCACAGGTCGTGGAACTGTTGCTACCGGTCGTATCGAGACAGGTGTGATCAACTCAGGTGAGGCTGTTGAGATCCTAGGAATGGGTGAAGAGAAACTCACTTCAGTGGTTACTGGAGTTGAAATGTTCCGTAAGATCCTTGACCGTGGAGAAGCTGGAGACAATGTTGGTCTTCTTCTCAGAGGTATTGAAAAGACTCAGATCAAGCGTGGAATGGTTATTTGTAAGCCAGGTTCTACAACTCCGCACAAAGAGTTCAAAGCAGAGATCTATGTCTTGAAAAAAGAAGAAGGTGGTCGTCACACACCATTCCATAATAAGTACCGTCCACAGTTCTACTTCCGTACGACGGATGTGACAGGTGAGATTCACCTTACTGACGGACGTGAAATGGTTATGCCTGGTGATAACGTAACAATCACTGTTAAGTTGATCGTACCTGTAGCTATGGACAAAGGACTTCGTTTCGCGATCCGTGAGGGTGGTAGAACAGTAGGTGCTGGTCAGGTTACTGAGATCGTAGCTTAATAAAAACGAAATATCAAAGTTTAAGGGGAGTTCGCTCCCCTTTTTATACGGGCGTAGCTCAGCTGGTAGAGTAGTGGTCTCCAAAACCATTGGTCGTGGGTTCGAATCCTACCGCCCGTGCAACTCAAAACGAATAAAGTGTCAAAAGTAAGACAATATTTTTCCGATACGTTGAACGAAATGGTTCACAATGTGACATGGCCAACATGGAAGGAGCTGCAAGCAAATACCATCGTAGTTGTTGTTGCCTCTGTGATCATATCCTTAATCATCTTTGCAATGGATTTCGTTTTCGGGATCACAGGAGATGATCAATCCTTTTGGAAGGGTGTGATGGGCTTTATTTATGATATGTTTTAAGTTTCTGAAATGGGAGATATCAAGAAACGATGGTACGTGGTACGTGCCGTAAGCGGTAAAGAAAAAAAGGTCAAAGAATACCTTGACCTAGAGATCGCCCGTTTGAAGCTTGGAGATTACGTCAGTCAGGTACTTATTCCAACAGAGAAAGTGTTTCAGATCAGAAACGGAAAGAAAGTGAGTAAAGAACGTGCTTATCTTCCTGGTTATGTTTTGATCGAGGCGGCGTTGGTTGGCGAGGTTACCCACGTAATAAAAAGTATTCCGAATGTGATCGGTTTCTTAGGCACGGAAAAAGGAGGTGATCCTGTACCTATGCGTCTTTCTGAAGTGAATAGGATCTTGGGCAAGGTGGATGAACTCTCGGAGACAGAGGAAGAAATGAAAATCCCTTTCGTCATCGGAGAATCGGTGAAAGTGATCGATGGTCCTATCAACAACTTCAGTGGAGTGATTGATGAGATCAATGAAGAGAAGAAAAAGCTGAAGGTCATGGTGAAAATCTTCGGAAGAAAGAACTTGCTGGAGCTCAGCTACATGCAAGTGGAAAAAGAAATTTAGTTGGTATATTAACCCGTAGGAGTAAGGAAAACGATCAAAGCTTCCCGTGATTACTTACGTTTGACTACATAATTCGAATACAAATGGCTAAAGAAGTAGCAGCGTTGATCAAATTACAGATCAAAGGAGGTGCTGCCAATCCGTCGCCCCCCGTAGGTCCCGCTCTTGGTGCTAAAGGGGTTAACATCATGGAGTTCTGTAAGCAATTCAATGCGAGAACCCAGGATAAGGCAGGAAAGGTTGTACCGGTAGTTATCACCGTTTATGGTGACAAATCGTTTGATTTTGTTCTCAAAACCCCGCCTGCAGCAGTTCAGATCGTGGAGCACACGAAGATCAAAAAGGGATCAGCTGAGCCAAACCGTTCAAAGGTTGGTTCAATCTCTTGGGATCAGATCCGTGCTATCGCGGAAGATAAGCTGCCGGACCTAAATTGTTTCACAGTGGATGCCGCCATGTCGATGGTAGCTGGTACTGCTCGAAGCATGGGGGTTACAGTAAAAGGTGGTGAGGCGCCTAAAACCAAATAATTTATTCAGTCATGGGAAGAGTATCTAAAAAGAGAAAAGAGGTACTTGCCAAATTTGATTTGGCAAAGCCTTACACCTTGACCGAAGCATGTGATTTGGTTAAGGCGATTACCACAACAAAGTTCGATGCATCTGTTGATATCAGTGTGCGTTTGGGTGTTGATCCACGTAAAGCAAACCAAATGGTTCGTGGAACGGTGGCGCTTCCTCACGGTACAGGGAAAGATGTGCGTGTACTTGTGCTTTGTACTCCGGATAAGGAGGCAGAAGCAAAGGCGGCGGGCGCTGACCACGTGGGACTGGACGATTACATTGACAAAATCAAAGGTGGTTGGACTGATATCGATGTGATCATTACAATGCCCGCAGTAATGGGTAAGGTAGGAGCTCTGGGACGAATTCTCGGACCACGAGGGTTAATGCCAAATCCGAAAACGGGTACTGTAACGATGGATGTCGCAAAGGCTGTAGAAGAGGTAAAAGCAGGTAAGATCGACTTTAAGGTTGATAAGTATGGTATTGTCCATACTTCAGTGGGAAAAGTAAGCTTTGAAGGTGGAAAGATCCGCGACAATGCAAGCGAACTGATCCAGACGCTTATCAAAATGAAACCGTCTGCGGCAAAGGGAACATACATCAGGAGTATTTACTTGAGTTCTACTATGAGCCCTGGCGTCCAGGTAGACACGAAGTCTGTTAGTGCTTAAAACTTACTGAAATGACAAGAGAAGAGAAAGCAAAGTATATAGATGAGTTGGCGGCTGAACTGAATGAAGCCAATATCTTCTATCTGGCAGACACAGCGGAATTAACAGTGGAAGTTGTAAATAGCCTCCGCAGAAGATGCTTCCAGTCCAACATCCGAATGAGAGTAGTGAAGAACACGCTGCTTCAGAAGGCGATGGAAAGAGTGGAAGGGAAAGATTTCGGAGACTTGGGAGAAACACTTTCAGGCGCGACTTCTATTATGTTCTGTGAAGTAGCTAATGTTCCTGCCAAATTGATTCAGGATTTTCGTAGAAAGAATGAAAAACCTGTCCTCAAGGGTGCTTACATCGAAGAAGCGGTCTTCATTGGTGATAACCAATTGGATGCCTTGGCAACGTTGAAGAGCCGAGAGGAATTGATTGGCGACATTATTGGCTTACTGCAAAGTCCGGCTAAGAACGTTGTTTCTGGACTTAAAGGTGCCGGCAGCAAGATCGCTGGTATCCTGAAAACGCTCGAAGAACGAGCATAATTATTTAATTATTTATTGAACCTTTTTAAAACAAATAAAAATGGCTGATCTGAAGCAATTAGCGGAAACGCTCGTAAACCTTACAGTTAAGGAAGTAAATGAACTGGCAACAATCCTCAAGGATGAGTATGGAATTGAACCAGCGGCTGCTGCACCGGTTATGGTTGCAGGAGGTCCTGCTGCAGGTGGCGGTGAGGCTGCCGTAGAGAAGACTGAGTTCGATGTGATCCTCAAGGCAGGTGGTGCCAACAAGCTTGCAGTTGTGAAGCTTGTTAAAGAATTGACTGGAAACGGTTTGAAAGAGTCTAAGGACCTGGTTGATGCTGCTCCATCTACATTGAAGGAAGCGGTTTCTAAAGACGAGGCCGAAGGACTTAAGAAGGCTCTCGAAGAGGCTGGAGCTGAAGTTGAGATTAAGTAATCCTTAATTTATTCCAGGAAAGGCGTCCCGACGTAATGTCGGGATGCCTATTCCTGTTTTAATGTGTAAAGACACATTTTAGTGCCCTGTTTAACAAATAAAAAGTTTGGCCTTGGCAACATCAAACAATACTTCGACCAGAATAAATTTTGCATCAAGCAAAAGTAACTTTGAATACCCTGATTTCTTGGATATTCAGATCAAATCCTTCAAAGAATTCTTTCAGCTGGAAACTACTCCGGAGAATCGCGAAAGTGAAGGATTATTTAAAGTTTTCGCTGAGAACTTCCCGATTTCAGATACCAGAAACCAATTCGTATTGGAGTTCCTGGATTATTTTATCGATCCACCAAGATACACCATCGAGGAATGTATCGAGCGTGGGTTGACCTACAGCGTTCCGCTAAAGGCTAAATTAAAATTGTACTGTACTGACCCCGAACATGAAGATTTTGAAACGATCGTTCAAGATGTTTATTTGGGTACCATACCTTATATGACACCTAAAGGTTCCTTTGTGGTCAACGGAGCTGAGCGTGTGATCGTTTCTCAATTGCATCGATCTCCGGGTGTTTTCTTCGGTCAGAGCCGCCATGCGAACGGTACTAAATTGTATTCTGCTCGTGTCATTCCTTTCAAGGGTTCCTGGATCGAATTTGCAACAGACATCAACAATGTCATGTATGCATACATTGACCGAAAGAAAAAATTGCCAGTAACAACTCTCTTCCGCGCGATCGGGTATGAGAGTGATAAAGATATCCTTGGGATCTTTGGGCTTGCCGATGAGGTAAAAGCTACCAAAGCCAATCTCAAAAAACTTGTCGGACGGAAACTCGCTGCTCGGGTATTGAAGACCTGGATTGAAGATTTCGTTGATGAAGATACGGGTGAGGTAGTTTCTATCGAACGAAACGAGATCCTGCTAGATCGTGAGACAGCTCTTGAAGATC
>Ga0315902_10003362_pt1 | contig 24031 bp, 32 predicted proteins | sample LakEriMetagenome_9_FD_203523 | JGI IMG/M metagenome (GOLD analysis project Ga0315902, IMG submission 203523) | Freshwater fungal communities from buoy surface, Lake Erie, Ohio, United States - Buoy 12 MA117 | ecosystem: Environmental > Aquatic > Freshwater > Lake > Lake biofilm | place: USA... | reverse complement strand
CGCCTTCGCCGCCGCAGACCCGGCCGATAGAATCGTGGTTTTTGGATCTTTCCACACGGTGGGCCTGGTGCTCAAGGCGGGCTTGCCACGGCGCGCAGCTCCTCATGTGGTCGCCCCCCCCGGCTGATCATGGCCCTGTCGTCCTTCTTCAAGCGCAACAAGTCTGAGGACGCTGTTCCCGCCGATGCTGCCCCGGCCAAACCGACGCGGCGCGGCGGCCCCTCCACCTCAGCTTCCGGCCTCTCACACGAGGGCCCCGCAGTGGCACAGGCGCGCACGCAGGCCCGAAGGCGTCTGATCGGTGCGGCGGTGCTGCTGCTGCTGGGCGTGTTGTTGTTCCCGCTGATCTTTGAGACCAAGCCCCGTCCCCTGCCCATGGACCTGCCCATCACGGTGGCCCCCACGGCGCAAACGGGCAAGGCCGCGCCCGCCGCCACGCCAGTGACCCCCGTGCGGCCGGCGCCCCCCATGATCACCGAGACGGCCGAGCCCGAAGCGCCGCGCGCGTCCGCCGTCGCCGCCACCATGGCCAACGCTGCCCCTGCTCCTGTCCCCGCGGCCGCAGCGGCAGCAGCTTCATCGGTCCAAGCTGCGGTAGCTCCCGCCCCGCAGACCAAGGCCTCAGCGCCGGCCGCCGTGCCTGCCCCTTTGGCCGCCAAGGCCGCAGCACCTGGCTCTACGGCCACCAAAACTGGCGCACCCGCACCACAAGCCAAGGCCTCCGCGCCCGTGCCTCCTGCCACCACGACACCCACGGCCACTGCGCCAACCCCTGATCCGGCAGCCGGGCGTTTCGTCGTGCAGGTGGGGGCCTTTGCCGACGACGCCACCGTGCGCCAGACGCGCCAGAAGGTGGAGAAGCTCGGCCTCAAGACCTACACCCAGGAAGTGAACACCGATGCCGGCAAGCGCGTGCGTGTGCGGGTGGGCCCCTTTGCCACCCGTGACGAGGCCGTACAGGTCTTGAACAAGCTCAAGGGCGCGGGCTTGCCGGGCGCCGTGCTCACCCTGTGATCGGCCAGCTGCCCTGGGTGGATGCGGCGCTGCTGGCCGCGTTGCTCGTCTCCGTGCTGCTGGGCCTGGTGCGCGGGCTGGTGTACGAGTTGATGGGTTTGGCCGGCTGGGTGGTGGCCTACTTCTCCGCGGCCTGGCTGGCGCCGCAAGCCGCGCCCTACATCCCCGTGGGCGTGCCTGGCTCGGCCTTGAACCACTCCGCAGCCCTGCTGGCCTGCTTCATCGGGGTGCTGGTGGCCTGGGGCCTGCTGGCGCGCCTGGTCCGGCTGCTCATCAAAGCCACGCCCCTGTCCTTCATCGATCGCGTGCTCGGTGCTGCCTTTGGCGCGCTGCGCGGCTTCGTTCTTTTGCTGCTGGTGGCCACCGTGGTCACGCTTACGCCCGCGGCACAATCCCAGGCATGGCAGGCCTCCACGGCAGCGCCGGTGCTGGTGGGTGCGGTCAAGGGCGTCAAGCCTCTGCTGCCAGACGCGGTGGCCCGCTGGCTGCCGGGCTGAACCGGCTTTCCATCCGCCAACGTGCTCTGCGCTACTGCCCGCCCTTCCTCCAACCCCAAGGCAAACCATGTGCGGCATCGTCGGCGTCATCTCCCAGGCGCCCGCCAACCAATTGATCTATGACGCGCTGCTGCTCCTGCAGCACCGCGGGCAGGACGCGGCAGGCATCGTCACCATGCAGGGCACCAAGTGCTTCATGCACAAGGCCCGCGGCATGGTGCGCGACGTCTTTCGCACCCGCAACATGCGTGCGCTGCCTGGGCATATCGGCCTCGGTCAAGTGCGCTACCCCACGGCGGGCAATGCCTATTCCGAGGAAGAGGCCCAGCCCTTTTACGTCAATGCACCGTTCGGCATCGTGCTGGTGCACAACGGCAACCTCACCAACGCCCATGCGCTGAAAGACGAGCTCTTCGCCGTCGACCGCCGCCACATCAACACCGGCAGCGATACCGAGGTGCTGATCAACGTGCTGGCGCACGAGCTGGAGTTGGTGGCGCGCAACCTGCCGCTCACGCCGGACGAAGTGTTCAAGGCCGTGGCCGCCGTGCACCGGCGCATCAAGGGCTCGTACGCCGTGGTGGCGCTGATCGCCGGGCACGGCCTGCTCGCCTTCCGTGACCCCTTCGGCATCCGCCCGCTGTGCTTCGGCCAGACCGACACGCCCGGGGGCCGCGAGGTCATGGTGGCCAGCGAATCCGTGGCGCTGGAAGGCACAGGCCACCGCCTCACGCGCGACGTGGCCCCGGGCGAGGCCTTGTTCATCGAGATGGACGGCACCGTCCACACCCGGCAGTGCGCCGAGCACCCCTCGCTCAACCCCTGCATCTTCGAGTACGTCTACTTGGCGCGGCCCGACTCCGTGCTCGACGGCGTCTCGGTCTACCAGGCGCGGCTCAATCTGGGTGAGACGCTGGCGCAGCGCCTGATCTCCACCATGCCGCCCAGCGACATCGACGTGGTCATTCCCATCCCCGAAAGCAGCCGGCCGAGCGCCATGCAGCTGGCCTACATGATCGGCAAGCCCTACCGCGAAGGCTTCGTCAAGAACCGCTATGTGGGCCGCACGTTCATCATGCCGGGCCAGGCGGTGCGCAAGAAAAGCGTGCGCCAGAAGCTCAACGCCATCGGTATGGAGTTCAAGGGTCGCAATGTGCTGCTGGTGGACGACTCCATCGTGCGCGGCACCACCAGCAAGGAGATCGTGCAGATGGCGCGCGAGGCGGGCGCTCGCAAGGTCTACATGGCCTCGGCCGCGCCGCCCGTGCGCCACCCCAACGTCTACGGCATCGACATGCCCACGCCCGAGGAGCTCGTGGCCCATGGCCGCAGCCTGGAGGAGATTCGCGCCTTCATTGGCGCCGACGCGCTGATCTACCAGGACGTGGACGCCATGAAGCGCGTGATCCGGGCCCTGAACCCCGCGCTGGCGGGCTTTGAGGCGAGCTGCTTCGATGGCCGTTACATCACCGGCGACGTGACGCTGGAAGACTTCGCCACGCTGGAAGCCCAGCGCCGCGCCCAACCCGCTGAAGAAGACGGCCCCGCCCACAGCCGCCTGGCGCTGCAGGAAGCCGCAGAGAACGCACCATGACCGACAAGAAGACCCTGCCCCGCCTGAACCTGCCCGAGGGCGTGGGCCTGGACACCCTGGCCGTGCGCGAAGGCTTGCCGGCTTCGCCCTATGGCGAGAACTCAGAGGCCCTGTACCTGACCAGCTGCTTCGTCCACCCCAACGCCGAGACGGCCGCGCGCCGCTTTGCGGACGAGGAAGAGGCTTTCGTCTACAGCCGCTTCTCCAACCCCAGCGTCACCATCATGGAGCGCCGCCTGGCCGCGCTGGAAGGCACCGAAGACTGCATCGGCACCGCCAGCGGCATGGGTGCCATCCTGCTCATGATCATGGGCCTGCTCAAGGCGGGTGACCACGTCATCTGCTCGCGCAGCGTGTTCGGCTCCACCATCAAGCTGCTGCAGGGCGAGTTTGGCAAGTTCGGCGTGGAAACCACCTTCGTCAGCCAGACCGACGTGGCCGAGTGGCAGGCTGCTGTGCGGCCCACCACCAAGCTGCTGTTTGCCGAGACGCCCACCAACCCGCTGACCGAGGTGTGCGACATCCAGGCCCTGGCCGACATCGCGCACGAGGCCGGCGCCCTGCTGGCGGTGGACAACTGCATGTGCTCGCCCGCGCTGCAACGGCCGGTCAAGTTCGGCGCCGACATCATCATGCACTCGGGCACCAAATTTCTGGACGGGCAGGGCCGTGTCAATGCCGGCGCGCTGTGCGGCCCGGCCTCGCTCATCCGCGGCAAGTTCTTCCCCGTCATGCGCAGCGCCGGCATCAGCCTGTCGCCCTTCAACGCCTGGGTGGTGGCCAAGGGCATGGAGACGCTGTCGGTGCGCGTGCTGGCGCAAAGCGCGCGCACCCTGGCGTTGGCGCAGTGGTTGGAAGCGCATCCGGCGGTGGCGCGCGTGTACCACCCCGGCCTGGCCTCGCACCCGCAGCATGCGCTGGCCATGCGACAGCAAAGCGGCCATGGCGGCGCCGTGCTGTCATTCGATGTGAAGGGCGGCCGCGAACAGGCCTTCAGCGTCATCGACGTCACGCGGCTGTGCAGCATTGCTGCCAACTTCGGTGACGTACGCAGCATCATCACTCACCCCTCCAGCACCACCCACGGCCGGCTCACCGAGCCACAGCGCCAGGCCGCCGGCATCACCCAGGCCATGATCCGCCTCGGCGTGGGCCTGGAAGACGTGGTCGACCTCAAGGCCGATCTGGCCCGTGGGCTGGATGCGCTGGTTTGAAGATGATCCTCCGATGAGCTCAACCCCCGTCCGCACCCGCATCGCCCCGTCACCCACCGGCTTCCTGCACCTGGGCACGGCCCGCACTGCCCTGTACTCCTGGGCCTACGCACGCCACCACGGCGGGCAGTTCGTGCTGCGCATCGAAGACACCGACGTGGCCCGCTCCACGCAGGACTCGGTGGACCAGATCATCGCGTCCATGAAGTGGCTGGGCCTGGACGTTGACGAAGGCCCCATCTTCCAGATGCAGCGCCTGGCCCGCTACCACGAGGTGGCCGAGCAACTGATCGCTGCCGGTCTGGCCTACCGCTGCTACTGCACGCCCGAAGAGCTGGACGCCATGCGCGAAGCCCAGCGCGCGCGCGGCGAGAAGACACACTACGACGGCCGCTGGCGGCCCGAGCCCGGCAAGGTGCTGCCCCCGGTGCCCGCCGGCGTGAAGCCCGTGGTGCGTTTCAAGAACCCGCAAGACGGCGAGGTCACCTGGAACGACCTGGTCAAGGGCCCGATCACGATTGCCAACCGCGAGATCGACGATCTCATCATCCTGCGCCACCCGCCTGAGGACGCCACGGCCGAGCTGCCCGAGGCGGCGCGCACGCTCGGCGTGCCCACCTACAACTTCGCCGTGGTGGTGGATGACTGGGACATGCGCATCACCCATGTCTTCCGCGGTGATGAGCACGTCAACAACACGCCCTGGCAGATCAACATCTTCCACGCCGTCATGAGCTTGCCGCAAAGTCAAGCCGGCTCAGCTGCTGATCGTGCGCAGGGCGCAGGCACAGGATCGAGTGGCGCCGTGAGCGCAAGTGCGCAAAGCAGGGCGCTGCCTCAGTTCGGCCACTGCCCCATCATCCTGGGTGACGATGGCCTGAAGCTCTCCAAGCGGCGCGGCGCGGTCAGCGTCACCGCGTATGAGGAGGCCGGCTACCTGCCCGAGGCCATGCTCAACTACCTGGCCCGCCTGGGCTGGAGCCACGGTGATGAAGAGCTCTTCACCCGCGAGCAGATGGTGCAGTGGTTTGATGGCTCGCACCTCGCCAAGAGCCCCGCCCAGTGGGATCCGGCCAAGCTCGCCTGGGTCAACGGCCAGTACATGAAGCAGGCTGACGATGCGCGCCTGGCCACCTTGCTACGCCAGCAGCTCGCCACACGCGGCATCGCCGACGTGCAGGGCGTGGACCTGCATGCCGCCAGCGCGCTCTACAAAGACCGCTGTGCCACCGTGGTGGAGTTGGCCGACTGGGTGGAGATGATGTTCGTGGACGTGCAGCCCAGCGAGGCCGACCTGGCCGCCCACGTCACCGAGCCCGTCAAGCCCGCCCTGCGCGCGCTGCGTGACCGCCTGGCCGAAGTGGACTGGAGCAAGCCCAGCATTGCCCAGGCCCTGAAGGAAACGCTGGCCGCCCACGCGCTGAAGATGCCGCAACTCGCCCCGGCCGTGCGCGTGCTGGTGTGTGGCCGTGCGCAGACGCCGTCGGTGGATGCGGTGCTCGCGCTCTTCCCGCGTGAGAAAGTTTTGCGCCGCTTGCAGCACGTGTGAAAAACCTGCCTATAATGCAAGGCTTGACTGAACGGCGCTTGCCACAAGGTTCACAAGACCACGGGGGTATAGCTCAGCTGGGAGAGCGCTTGCATGGCATGCAAGAGGTCAGCGGTTCGATCCCGCTTACCTCCACCACTCAAGCTCTTGCATTGCAAGAGGGCGGGTTCTGCAGGTGACGTTCAGGTGAAGAAGGTTTAGTCCCCTTCGTCTAGAGGCCTAGGACACGACCCTTTCACGGTTGTAACAGGGGTTCGAATCCCCTAGGGGACGCCAAGTTGCGGCAGCGCTTGGGGCTCGAAAGAGCCTAGAGCTGCCGGCCACGCGGAGTGGTAGTTCAGTTGGTTAGAATACCGGCCTGTCACGCCGGGGGTCGCGGGTTCGAGCCCCGTCCACTCCGCCAAGTACTCCGGAAGCCGCTGAGGCCCGTCAAAGGCGTAGCGGCTTTTGTTTTGGGGCGATCTGTCGGTGTTTCTCCGGGCCCGCCCGTCATACAAGGACACCTTCATTCGCGTTCACTAGGGCGGCGCCGGCGGCCGCAGAGTGCCGAGCAACGCGCGGGCCTGGAATCTTCCACGCACCTGCAACCCGCCCGCTCATACAATATTGAGCTTTTCGGCAAATTGAACTTTCCTACGTTGATTCGCGGGATGAGTCGCGATTGCTCACCTCCTGGACTGCCCCTCATGCTCTCTCGAAAGATATCCGCTGCGCTGGCGTTGACATGGGCCGTATCCATCGCGTGGGCCCAAACGGGCAACCAGGGGGTTGCTGATTGGGGCGGCGCTGGCTCAGCAGCGGCCCCGCAGGCACCTGCTGGGGTGGTGCGCCTGGGTTCTCCAGGTTTCCGGCTTGGTGCTGATGCGGCCAACCCGGCCGACTCGGCACCCCGGGGGCGCGATACGGCTCCAACCACTCCGTTGCCCAACGAGCCGAACGAATTCCAACGCTTCGTCTACACAGCCACCGGCCAGGCCCTGCCGGTGTTTGGCCAGAACTACTTTGCCAACACGGGTCTGGGCTACCAACCCGGAGACCAGATGCCGGTGCCCCAAGACTATGTTTTGGGCCCGGGTGATGAACTGCAGGTGCGTGCCTGGGGAACGGTGGACTTGGACACCCGGGTGGTGGTGGACCGCTCTGGCCAAGTGAACCTGCCGCGTGTGGGCACCATCAGCGTGGCGGGCCTCAAGGCCAGCGAGGTTGAGGAGCACCTTCGTGCCCAGATGGCGCGCGTGTTCAAGGGCTTCACTTTGAACGTGACGCTTGGGCGTTTGCGGAACATCCAGGTCTTCGTGGTTGGGCAGGCACGGCAGCCGGGTACGTATACGGTGGGCAGCCTGTCCACCCTGGTCAATGCCATATTCGCCAGTGGCGGACCAGGGCCCAATGGCAGCATGCGTCGGGTGCAGCTCAAGCGACAGAACGCGGTGTTGGTGGAACTGGACCTGTATGACTTCATCGTTCGGGGAGACCGCTCACGGGATGTGCGGCTGCAAAGCGGAGACGTCATCGTCTACGCCCCTGCGGGCCCCCGCGTGGCGGTCATCGGGTCTGTAGATTCACCGGCCGTGTTCGAGTTGCGCAGCCGTGAGGCGGGTGTGGCTGGTGGCAGCACCCTGGCAGAGGTCATGGCCTTGGCAGGTGGTGTCCGAGCCCTCGCCAATGCCCAGCAGGCGCGTGTGGACCGCATCGACCCTGCCAACCCCAAGGCGCCACGCCAGGTGGCGCTGCTGAACTTGGCGGATGCCGACAAGACTGAGTTGCGTGATGGCGACATCCTCAGCCTGCAACCGGTGGCGCCGCAGTTTGCCAATGCGGTGACCTTGCGCGGTAACGTGGCCAACCCCCTTCGGTACCCCCATACCCCGGACATGCGCATCAGCCAGCTGATACCAGAGCGTGAAGCTTTGGTGACTCAGGACTATCACATCCGCAAGAACAGGCTGGTGCAGTACCTCGATCCGAGGCGCGGCGCTGAGCAGGAGCAGACGGCCGTGCCGCCGCCCGCCGGGGCCGCCCCGGGGCAGGGCCCAGAATTGCAAGCCGCTGCGCGCAACCCCTTCAACCAGGGCGCCAATCAGCGCACGGTGCAGCGCTTGGCGCAGGGCGAGCCGGCGGACGACCGGCGCACCTCGCTGGCTGTCTCCGAGCAAACCGTCCGCAACCTCGTCGACGAACCCAACTGGGAATACGCCACCATCGAGCGGCTGGACACCGACCGCATCACCACCAAGCTGCTCCCCTTCCATCTCGGCAAGGCCGTGCTGGAGAAAGACCCGGCGCATGACCTTCAGCTGCAGCCAGGAGACATCGTCACCATCTTCAGCAGCCGTGAGATCCGGGTGCCGCAGGCCCGCACCTCGCGCCTGGTGAGGGTGGAAGGCGAGGTAGAGCGCCCCGGTATATATCAGCTTCAGGCGGGCGACTCGCTGCGCGGGCTGCTGCAGCGTGCGGGCGGCGTCACGCCGCAGGCCTACCTCTTCGGCACCGAGTTCTCGCGTGAGCGCACCCGGCAGAAGCAGCGCGAGGCGCTGGATGACGCCATTCGGCGGCTGGAGGCCTCTCTGGCCAGCGCCGGCTTGCGTCAGGCGGCTAACGCGGCATCCGGGTCTGACGCAGCCGCTGCTGCCCGCCTGCAAGAAGCAGAGCAGCAGGCCCGTAACGCCCAGCTCAGCCGGCTGCGCGCGGTGCGGCCCAACGGGCGCATTGCCTTGGAGTTGCCCACTGCCATCGCCAGGTATGACGAACTGCCCGACGTGCCGCTGGAAGATGGTGACACCATCGTCATCCCAGCCCGCCCAGGCTTCGTGTTTGCCGTGGGTGCGGTGGCCAACGAGAATGCGTTGCTCTGGCGCCCTGGCCGCAAGGTCAAAGACTATCTGCGCACCGCGGGCGTGCTGCGTGATGCTGAAGAAGCCGATCTCTTCGTCGTGCGGGCTGATGGCAGCGTCATCCAGTCTCGAGACCGCAACACCGGTTTCTGGGCCTTTAGCGGCAAGCCGCTGGACAACCTAGAGCTTGCCCCCGGAGACACCATCGTCGTGCCTGAGAAGCTGGACCGTGAATCCCCGTGGAACGCCTTCGTCCGCGGCGCAAAGGACTGGACGCAGATCCTCTCCAACTTCGGCATTGCGGCAGCGGCCATCAAGACGCTGCGCAACTGAAGCGGTGCCAGCTCATGAACATGTCTACTGCTGAAGCTGGAGCCGCGGTGCCTGCTGCTGGGGTTGACGACGGTACCGAAGGCGAAATCAGCCTGCTTGACTTGGCCCTGGTGGTGGCAGAGAACCTGCGGCTGCTGATCCTGGGGCCGTTGGCGGTGGGCATTACTGCTCTGGGTATCAGCTTTGCGATCGAGCCCACTTTCACCGCCAAGGTGGTGATGATGCCGCCACAGCAGCAGCAAAGCGCTGCGGCCTCTGCGCTGCAAAGCCTGGGTGCACTGGGGGGCTTGGCGGGTGCTGCGGGCATCAAGAGCCCGGCAGACCAGTATGTGGCCCTGATGCAGACCACCACGGTGGAAGACCGCCTGATTGAGCGCTTCAAGCTCATGGAGGTGTACAAAGCGGACTTCAAGGCCGATGCCCGCAAGGTACTGGAGCAGAACACCCGCATCGGCGCCGGCAAGAAGGATGGCCTGCTCACTATCGAGTTTGACGACAAGAGCCCGCAACGCGCGGCCGAGGTGGCCAATGCCTACGTGGAGGAACTGCGCCGCCTGACCAGTGCGCTGGCCATCACCGAGGCGCAGCAGCGTCGCGCCTTCTTTGAAAAGCAACTCGCGCAGACCAAGGACAAGCTGGCCATCGCACAGCGCGCCCTGCAGGCTGCAGGTATCAGCGAAGGTGCCATCCGCGCCGAGCCCAAGGCCGCCGCCGAGGCCTACGCCCGGCTGCAGGCTGAAGTGACGGCCAGTGAGGTACGGCTGCAAACCATGCGCGGCTACCTCGCTGAAACGGCTCCCGAGTTCCAGCAAGCGCAGAACCAACTCACCGCCTTGCGTGGCCAACTTGCCCGGCGTGAAGCTGTCAACATCACCGGCGCCCAGGGCGACTACGTCGATCGCTTCCGCGAGTTCAAGTACCAGGAGACGCTGTTTGACCTCTTTGCTCGCCAGTACGAGGTGGCGCGCATCGACGAAAGCCGCGAAGGCGCCGTCATCCAGGTGGTGGACGCTGCCACCCCGCCTGAGCGCAAGAGTAAGCCCAAGCGCGCCATGATGGCCGTGGTGGCCACGTTGGCCGCCGGCTTTGCGCTGCTGCTGTGGGTGTTTGTGCGGCATGCGCTGCGCAACGCGCGGCAAGACGCGCACTCCGCACAAAAGCTGGGTCTGCTCACTTCTGCGCTTCGCCGCAGTGTGGGCCGCAAGGCCTGACGGCCCTTTCGCCCCCGCACCTTCAGTCAGGCTCTTCAAGTCATTGGCCCATGCCCATGCACTGGTACCTGGTCTTCACCAAACCGCGTCAAGAGCAGGTCGCTTTGGAGAACCTGGAACGGCAGGGCTACCGCTGCTACCTGCCGCAATGGCAGGTGGAGAAGAAGAAGCGCGGCCGCAACACCGCTGCCTGGGTAACCGCTTACGAGCCTCTGTTCCCCCGGTATCTCTTCATCGAGCTAGATACCGGCCCCTCCGGGCTGGGCTGGGGGCCCATACGCTCCACCACGGGCGTCACCTCGCTAGTGCGCTTTGGCCTGCAGCCTGCCAAGGCTCCTGCGGGTTTGATCGACGCTCTCCGCGCCATGGAGGCCGAGCACGCTCAAAGCACGGCCCGCCCCCTGGAGCCAGGCGATGTCGTGTCTTTGCGCGAAGGGCCGTTTGCGGGCCTACGGGCCGTGTACCAATGCCAAGACTCCAACGCCCGCATCACGCTGCTGCTGGAAATAATGAGCCGGCCTGTGCGGGTGCAGGTGGAGGCGGCTGCAGTGTTCCGCTCGGCTGCACCACCCGCGGCCCGCGCTGAACCCGCGGTGGCTTGAAAAGGTAGGGATGCTCAGCCCAGCGGTTTGGAAGTTTTCGGTTCGTGCCCTGTCGGGTGCGGGCCGCTGGCGCCTGCCGGCCGCGCTGGCCTTCGACGCCGCGGTGGTGGTGTGGTGCTGGCACGCCGCCTACCTCTTCCGCATGGGGTGGGAGCGTTGGCAACCCGCGCGACCTGAGTATGACGACGCAGTTCTGGCTGCGGTGTTGGTGACAGAACTGGCCTTCCTGCGGGCGCTGGGCTTTTACCGCATGCCGTGGCGGTTCTTCGGGTTCAGAGAACTCACCCGCCTGACAGGCACCTTTGCAGTAGTGGGTGCGCTGCTGGCGCTGGTGGTCATGGGCCTGGGCCTGGTGGGAGTAGCCCGGTCGGTGTTGATCCTGCACCCTATGTTCTGCGTCCTGGCGCTGGGGGTCTCCCGCATGGCGTTGAGGCTGCTGTGGGAGGAGTCTCAGCGCCGTGCAGCGGCTGAAGTCGGAGCGCGCCAAGCTGTGGTGCTGTGCAGTGACCTGGGTTCTGGCCTGGCTAAGGCCTTGAAGCCCATTCAAGCCAGCAAGCAGTGGATGCTGTTAGGTGCTTTCACACCCGTTGCCACATCACGCAACACCGACGCCGCTTCTGGTCTCAAGCTGCTGGGAGCTTTGTCTGACCTGCAGGGCCACAAGGTGTGGGAGCGTACTGACTATGTGCTGCTGGTGCGCTCTGGCGGGCCGGAGGATGCAGCGCTCTCAGAGGCTGCCTACAAGACGGGTAAGACGGTCATTCCCGTTGAAGCCAACGCGGGCATCGAAACTCACGCGCCCTCGTTCGCTCCGCATTGAGCTCTGCAGCGTCCCTGGCCTACAGGGAGCAGGCCTGACGAGCCGTTTGCGCAATCTTCCGAAGGTAAGATAAGGGCGGTCCCCTTACTTCATTACTTTTTGAGGGCTGCCATGCTGACCAAGCGCACGAGCAAGAATCAGGTCACCCTGCCCAAGGCCATTGTCAAGACGGCCGGTGAGGCCGACTACTACGACGTCACAGTTCAAGACGGAAAAATCGTCTTGCCCCCCATTCGTTTGCACCAAGCGGATGCCGTACGCGCCAAGCTCGAAGAACTGGGCATTACCCAAGAGGATGTCAGCGAAGCGATCGCCTGGGCGAGAGAGCGCTCGTGAGCCTCCCGCGGGTTGTCCTTGACACCAACTGCCTGATCTCAGCCCTGATCTTCTCGCGGGGAAGGTTTGCCTGGTTGCGTGAAGCCTGGCAGACCCGGCGTTTCGTTGCCCTGGCCAGTCATGACACGGTCAGTGAGTTGCTGCGGGTGCTCGCGTACCCCAAATTCAAGCTGACGCGCGAAGAGCGGGAAACCCTCATCGCAGACTTTCTGCCCTATTTCGAAACTGTCAAGATCGATACCACGCCTGAAGGCCTGCCGGACATTCGCGACCCGCAAGACATCATGTTTCTGGTGCTAGCTGCCGCCAGCCGTGCCGATGTTCTGGTCAGTGGAGACGGTGACATTCAGGCTGTTCGCGATCAGTTTCACATTCCCATCTTGACCCAGGCGGAATTTGCGGACTGGTTGCAGGCGCACTGATTCACCCCACCTCCAACGTCCTCGCATTCACCTCCTCTGCCGGCATCATTGCCACACTCGGCGTGAACCGGGGCAGCTACATCGGTGGGCCTTTGGCAAGTCATCAATAAGACGACCTCCGGATGTAACGCATAATTCACACCGATGTTCGATATCCAGACCTATCTGACCGCAGAAAGTGTAGAGCCCTATGCGGTCTGGTTGGCGTCTCTGTCAGACAGGCAGGCTCGGGCCAGAGTAGCAGTGCGAATAGGACGGATGTCCAGCGGAAACCTGGGGGATGTCAAGCCGGTAGGCGACGGCGTGTGGGAAGCGCGTATCGACTGGGGCCCAGGCTACCGCGTGTATTACGCGCAAGCGGGCAAGAGGCTCATTCTTCTTTTGGTTGGCGGTGACAAACGCCATCAACAGTCAGACATCAAGCAGGCCCAGGAGTACTGGGCCGATTGGCAGCATAGAAGGAAGCTCAAATGACCACTGCGAAAGTCAGTCGCTCACATGACGCCACCATGGTCGAGATGCTCAAGTCTGACCCGGAGTTTGCCAACGAGTACCTCGCCGCAGCATTGGACGAGGCAGACGAACCCGGCGGTCAGCAAGCGCTTCTCATGGCGCTACGGCATATCGCGGAGGCACAAGGCATGTCCTCTGTGGCACAGCGCGCAGGCATCCCGCGTGAATCCCTATACCGTGCCCTGGGGCCGCGAGGTAACCCTACGGTGAAGACACTTCTTGCCATCGTCAATGCTTCGGGACTCCATCTCTCGGTGGCCAAGCAGCCTGGATGAAGCCCTGATCGGTTTCTCACCCCACCCCCACCTCCAACGCCCGCGCATTCACCTCTTCCGCCGGCCTAAACTCCGGCACCAGGTTGCTCCGCCGCCATTCCCACCAGGCGTGAAGCGCGGTACTTGCTTCAACGCACCCAGCGACGGGCATCCTTCAAGAGCAGCAGCAGTTGTTGCTCGCGCAACGGGGATGCGATGAAACCGAACCGGGTGTAAAACCGTGCCGCATCTTCATCAATGGGATGAGTCAACATGGCCCGGATGCTTGCCTGTTCTGCAATCAGCAGCGTGCGGCGAATCGCATCCTGGAGGAGGCCAAAGCCTAGGCCTCGCCCCTGGTCCAGGGTGGAAACCGCGAGCCGCGCCAGGATCACCACAGGTAGCGGGTACTGCCCCATCCCCTTGCGAAAACGCTCGGGTGCTTCCAGCGTATCGACCTGACCCACGGTCAGGCTGAAGTACCCCGCCACGCGACCATCGCCTTCAGCAACGACAAAGGTCTTGGCCGAGCCGCTGCCCTGTGCTTGTCGGGCATGGCGCAAGAACCAGTCGTTCAGCGCCGGCTTGCCGCAGTCAAAACCTTCCAACCGATGGTGTGGGGCCAGAGGCTCAGGGGCGCGAAGCGTCACTTCGTGTCCCAGGGTGCTTTACGCGCGAAGAGATCACGCAAACCGTCGTTGGCCTGCTCGGGGCGTTCCAGCAAATCCATCAGAGCCTGATACTGGCTGCCCGAGACCATGAACAATCGTTGGTCGAGCAAGGTCTGCTCCGCAGCCAGGCATGCACTGTCAAGGATGAAATCAGTCAGCGACTTGTGCGCTACCTCAGCGGCACGGCGCAGCACCGCCTCTTGTTCGGGGGTGGCACGCAGGCCGAGGCGGGCAGACCGGGCGGAAGGCGAGGATGCAATGGCAGTCATGGCAGCACCTGTTTTGTGAGATCAATTGGCGCAATGTTAGTACAAACGACACGCGTCATCCATCAAGCGCCGGGTCGAAGGCCGGGCGTACAGCGCTGGCTGTAAACACTACCCCAAAGGGATGAAGCCACCGAGGTGTATGAACGGGCCTAGCAGTGCCTCAGGAGTCAAGTTGACTCGCTGCGGGTTTGGCACAGACTGCCGCCATGTTCGTCAGTGTGATGTAGCGTTGGCAGGTGGGATATGCCTGGCCAAGTCCATGCTGTCGTGCAGCAGCCGCAGGACATCGATGTATTGGTCTTTGGCCTCACTGAACACCACAAAGTGACGCCCACTTCTGCCCTGGCGAGCCACGTGCAAGGTGCTGATGCCGGGCCCGATGTCGTGTCGCGCTTTGATACCCAGCTGCTCTGGTCCGTCATGCAAGGCCTCGATGGCCAGGGTCAGGGTCTCAGCGTAAGCCTCGGCTTGGCGCTCACCAAAGTTTTCAATCGTCCAGGTGATGATTTCGGAAAAATCCAACTCCGCCTGCGCAGCCAGGCGGACTTTCCAGACTACGCTCATGCAGCTGCAGCTGCCTTGTTTGCAACGGACCAGAGGTGGTCACGCAGCGACGCTTTGGTGTCAAAGGATTTGAAACGTCCTGCGGCGATGTCTGCAGCCCCAAGCTGCACAGCCGCACGAAGCGCTTCAAGCCGATGGGCGTCTTCCGCCTCGCGTTGCTCCACCAAGCGAAGCCCTTCGCGCAGCACTTCACTCGCGTTTTGGTAGCGACCGCTGGTGACCAACTGCTCGACCAAGGTGGCTTGGTGATCTGTGAGCACAACGTTGCGTGTGGGCATGCTTATCTCCGAATCGACATCATTGGCAGATTATGCCAATCCAGGTGTTCGAGGTCAAACGGTTGGGCCTACCGGCGGCGGGCATCGCAGCCCAGCCCCTACATCCAAGGCACTTCAATTCCGCGTTTCACCATTTAGCCTGCGTCCCAAGACAGACTGCTGGTTCAGCACATTCCACTTGGCTCCCATTGAGAACAGCGTTAATAGGCACGTCTCAACTGCCATCAGGAAGTCGCATGGAAAACGTCATCCTCACGCCCGAAGTTCTCGCAAAGCGCTGGTCGATCAGCCTGTCGACCGTCGCCAGATGGCGATCCGAGGGCATGGGCCCCGCCTTTCTCAAGCTCCGGGGCCACGTTCGCTACCGGCTCGAGGACATCGAATCTTTTGAGCGGCAGACCCTGCAGAGTGCCACAGGCTGCAAAAGGGAGCCGACGAGCCCTAAGGACTGACCGCATGCCAAAAATGATCGCACCCCCACACGCATTCACACGATGGCGAGCGTCAGATGACCGATCGGCTCTGCGGCAGGCCGTACCTTGATCTCAATGTCGTACCCAAGACGATTCAGGCACTCCATCAGCTTGCGCTCAGAGAGGTTGGCGAAGTCACCGCGCATCATCGCCGACACTCTTGGTTGCGTGATGCCCATGCGCCGGCCAGCCTCTTCTTGGGTCAAGCCAAGACGACGCACGGCACGGGTGATCTCGATCACTAGGCCGGACTTGATCTTGAGCTTCTCGGCGTCGGCCAAGCTGAGGTCGGCGAACACGTTGCCAGAGCTGGTTTCGATCTCGATACCTTCAATCATGCGCTTTGCCATGTCCTAGCTCCTGTGCCAGCGCCTCGGCTACCTTGAGCCTGGCGCGAATGATGTCCATGTCCTCTTTCTGTGTGGCGATCCCGCTCTTGCTCTTCTTCTGAAAGCAATGCAGTACACACACCGCTTCCGCGAACTTCATCTCTGTTTCACCCATTTCGCCAGTTTATACCAGTTAAGGTATGAACTCAGCGCTGCAATACCACCGCGCCGCCAGCGCAATAAGCGTCGTCTGACGCTGGAGATGTTTCTGCGAAGGTGGGCATGTCGCCGCAGCATTTGTCGGAGATTGCGACTGGTGTGCCGCAACGGCCTGATCGCCTCGGACCATGCCGTGCGCAAGACCCATGTCGGTCGAGCGCTCGGGTCGGACGCTGAGTCGGTCAACCTCTACCGCGACGACACGCTTGCCGCCGACGACAGTGCCTTCTTACTGAGGGTGCGGGATGTGGTGGAGGCCGCCGTCTCGGAGACGACGTTTTGGCAGATCGCGCTGAAGATGCAGAAGACGCGCGAGATCCCGCTGACCGGTGACCCGGTCAAGGCCGTGGAGGTGCTGGCCATGCACTCACGCCCACCGACCTGCTGAACTCCTGCAACAAGTCGCACGGCCGCCTTTACGATCAGTCATGAAACGCTGTACCTGCATCGCTCTACAATCCGGCGATTGCTTCAAGAATTGCAGAACGAAATGAAAGCGACCAAGGTAGAGGGCTCGTGATCCAAGCGTTGATTGCTTTCGCCGTTTCTGTGGTGGTCAACCTGCTCGTGTTGCGCAACGCCAAGCACAACGCTCATGCCCTTGACCATGATTTGTCTGGCCCGCAGAAGTTTCACCGCAAACCGGTGCCCCGCATCGGGGGCCTTGGCATCCTGCTGGGAGTGGCCGCCGGTCTTTTGGCCTTTGAGCTGGTCGCTGCGCCAACCGCTGAGGCAAGGGACATCACTCACGTGGGCTGGCTGCTGTTGGCCTGCGGTCTGCCTGCATTTGGCGCTGGCATCATTGAAGACTTGACCAAGAAGGTCAGCCCCGGTAAGCGTCTGTTGGCCACCGCCCTCTCTGGGTTGCTGGCAGCCTGGGCCCTGGGGGCGTTGATCCGCCACACTGCCACCCCCGGGCTGGATGCCCTGGTAGCCACCACGGCGGGGGCCTATGCCTTCACCTTGCTGGTCGTGGCTGGCACCGCCAACTCCGTCAACATCATTGACGGTTTCAACGGCCTTGCGTCCATGTGCGTGGTGATCATGATGAGCGCGGTAGCCTATGTGGCCTACCAGGCCAATGACTCGGTGGTGTTCACCCTGGCCCTCTTGGGCATTGGCGCCACGCTAGGGTTCTTCATTTGGAATTTCCCGGCTGGTTCGATCTTCTTGGGCGACGGAGGGGCCTACTTTCTGGGCTTCTTGTTTGCAGAGCTTTCCATCTTGCTGTTGGTGCGCAACCCGGGTGAGGTCTCCCCTCTGTTCCCCTTGCTGGTGTGCATCTACCCTGTCTTTGAAACCGTCTTCTCGGCCTACCGCCGCAAGGTTCTGCGCGGCCAGTCTGCCGGCAGCCCGGACGGCATGCACCTGCATTCGCTCATCTACCGCCGGGTGATGCGCTGGGCCTTGGAGGAGGAAGACGTGCGGGCTCTGACGCATCGCAACTCCATGACGTCGCCTTTTCTTTGGCTGCTATGCATGCTCTCGGTGATGCCAGCCGTGCTGTTCTGGGACCAGACGGCACTCCTGGCTGTCTGCCTCGTGCTGTTTGTGGTTACGTACTTGGTGCTGTACTGGAGCATCGTTCGATTTCGATCACCGGCATGGCTGCATGTTGGCAGGCCATGAGATGGCGTCTACTTCAGGTGCTCGGCGCTGTTTGCGGATAGCCGCAAGAGCAGCGGCAGCGATCCGGACCAAACTTGGGTACAAGGTATTCCATTTGGGGATCTGAGCTCAAGCCAGAACGCACTGCCCCCATCGAGCCGAGTCCATCATCACCGGGTCACGCCATACACCAGCAGCCCCAGCCACTCATGCAAAGCCGTCTGCCAGCGCAGCAGGCTGTGAGCCAGTGAGTATTCGGTTATTGAGGTTGAACCGCCCGTGCGGAAGTCCACCGGGTACGGCGTGACCTTGCATCCCACGGCCTCGAACTCGGCCATGCTGCGCGGCATGTGCCAAGCCGATGTCACCAGCAGCCACGGCTGCTGGCAGCGCTCGCCCAGCAGCTTGGCCACTTGCTGAGCGTTTTCTCGGGTGTTGCGCGACCCATCTTCCAGTCGCACTCGGGCCATGTCCAGCCCCTGCTGTTGGTAGAACACCTTGGCCAGTTCCGATTCGGTGACTCCGGTGGTCAGCAGTCGGCCTTCGCCTCCCGAAAACACCAGCTCCAGCCTGGGGTGCTGGCGTATCAGCCCCACCGGCACCGTCATGCGCTCGGCCGCATCACCCAGGGGCACCTGGCCATGGGCGGCAAAGGTGTCGGGGTGGCTCACCGCACCGCCCAGCACGATGATGCCGACATGGCGGTCCATCGCCTCGGCCGTCGGCACCGGGTAACGGTTTTCCAGTGGGCGCAGCAATGCGTCTGGGATGGCACGGAACCCCAGCAGGCCCAGCACCACCAGCCCACTCCACAGCATGATCACCGCCGGCCTGCGCCATCGCATCAGGATCAGCAGCGCCAGCGCCCACCACAGGGCCAGCCAGAACATGGGCTGTGTGATGGCAGACAGCAGTTTTGAAAAGATAAACATCCGGTCGGTTCTTATGAATTCACACCGCTACGTCACGCCAGTGGCGACCGGCAGTTATCTTGAGCGCCCCCCCCAAAGCGCGTGAGTGTGTCACTCGGTCGCAAAGGGTGATCCCCCATTGGCCAGGCTTCAACGCACCCGGCGACGGGCATCCTTCAAGAGCAGCAGCAGTTGCTGCTCGCGCAACGGGGATGCGATGAAACCGAACCGCGTGTAAAACCGTGCCGCATCTTCATCAATGGGATGAGTCAGCATGGCCCGGATGCCCGCCTGTTCTGCAATCGGCAGCGTACGGCGAATCGCATCCTGGAGCAGGCCAAAGCCTATGCCTCGCCCCTCGTCCAGGGTGGAAACCGCGAGCCGCGCCAGAATCACCACAGGTAGCGGGTACTGCCCCATCCCCTTGCGAATACGCTCGGGTGCTTCCAGCGTATCGACCTGACCCACGGTCAGGCTGAAGTACCCCGCCACGCGACCATCGCCTTCAACAACGACAAAGGTCTTGGCCGAGCCGCTGCCCTGTGCTTGTCGGGCGTGACGCAAGAACCAGTCGTTCAGCGCCGGCTTGCCGCAGTCGAAACCTTCTAACCGATGCTGCGGGGCCAGAGGCTCGGGAGCGCGAAGCGTCACTTCGTGTCCCAGGGTGCCTTGCGCGCGAACAGATCACTCAAACCGTCGTTGGCCTGCTCGGGGCGTTCCAGCAAGTCCATCAGAGCCTGATACTGGCTGCCCGAGACCATGAACAATCGTTGGTCGAGCAAGGTCTGTTCGGCAGCCAGGCACGCACTGTCAAGGATGAAATCAGTCAGCGACTTGTGCGCTACCTCAGCGGCACGGCGCAGCACCACCTCTTGTTCCGGGGTGGCACGCAGGCCGAGGCGGGCAGACCGGGCGGAAGGCAAGGATGCAATGGCAGCCATGGCAGCACCTGTTTTGTTAGATCAATTGCCGCAATGTTAGTACAAACGACGCACGTCATCCATCTAGCGCATGGCGGAGGCGATGGGGATGACCTTCACCATTGAAACCTTCGATGACCCAGAAACCGGCCAACCCACCCCCTACGGCCGTTTCAGCCGCAACCGGCAGGACGAAGCCACCGAGGTTTATGGACGGGCCCAAAAGTAGGCACCGGCCCACACGCACGGAGCCGAAGAGTCCTTCTGCCGGCCTTACCAGGTGCTATCAGGCTTGATGTTTCAGCCTCTGAACTTCGGCGTGGAAGTTCCGGCCAAGTTCAGCTATCAGGGATTCGATGTCGCGCACCTGGTGTTGAACCGTAAGCACCACGATGCCTTGCGGCACGATATCGTAGATCAGGAAGTGCTGCCGAGCAGGAACCATCAAAAACGGTGCTGAACGGTGCTGCCGTAAGCGACCCCCTTCCGGATTGGCGGCAGCCATACCCATCACCTCGTACAGATCGGCAAGGTACTGGTTGGCAACAACTTCGCCCCATTCACGGCGCGACCGCGTGTGGATACGGCGCAAATCCAGCGCTGCATTGCGGGTCAGCAGGAACGTGCCTGGCGATAGCGCGTCATCTCCAGCCATCGGCTTCCTTGCGATCGAGCGCCGCCATGTCGGCCTTGAAGTCGCCGCTGGACTCAAAGACGCGGCTTGCCGCCAGGTCTTGGTAACCGGCGAGGATGGCGTCCTGCACAAACTGGCCTTCACGCCGTTCCATGTCGCGTCGGATCAGGTCGCGCACGTACTCACTGGGCGTTTCGTAGAGACCCGCTTGGCCGACCATTCGATCCACGAATGCAGCTAAAGGTTGCGACAAGCGCGCGTTGATGCGTTCGGACATGGAGGCCTCCTGGAGCGTTCAGATAGAAGTATTGTCGCACTGGAGGAGACATTTGTCGCATCTATTGCCACAGAAGAAGGCAAGCAGGGCAAGGTAACGTCCCGTTTCGATGGGAACGGAAACCTCAAAGGACCGACTGACCACATGCCAAATAAGCTACCACCCCCAACACGAATTCACACGATCGTAGGAACGATTGTTCCGTGGCTCCGCTGCGCTTCACGCATGGACACTTTGATTCCCGCCTTCCTGCGCCGCCAGCGCAACCAGCGTCGACTGACGCTGGAGATGTTGTCTGCCAAGGTGGGCATGTCGCCGGAGCATTTGTCGGAGATTGAAAGCGGCAAGCGCGATCCGCGTTTGTCGTCCATCGAGCGCATGGCGGGGGCGTCCTTCACCATCGAAACCTTCGAGGTGTATGAACGGGCTTACAAGCAGGCATTGGCCAAGCAGATGCTGGCTTGGTGCCCCATGGACAACATCGGCGTGCGCTTTTTTGCTGGGTGATATCGCCTTGCAGCTCACGTACGGCCTTCACACGAATTTTCTTGTCACCTAGAGTATAATCTCGTCAATATTCCTGTCAGACTGGCTTCGAATGGATAAGATTATGGCTTATTATTGTCATGTGACAAGATTGGTGAACTTGACGTGATTCGCTGTACCATGACTCCTGCCACGCTGCCGCCCCGCCATGAGGCGCTGCTGCGCCACATCCTTGCCGCAGGGCAACCCGTTGCGCCAAGCGAGTTGGAGCGGGTTCTCATAGTCTCCCGCCCCACCATCAACCGGGGTTTGCGGGACCTTCTTGCCGCTGGCTTTCTAGAAAAGCTGGGGGATGGCCGCTCGACCCGATACCGGGCCACCACAGCGGCCGGGGAAGCGCTGCGCGCTTTGACCTCTGGCTTGTCTGCGCCGGTCGCAACTGGAGCCCTTCAATGGTCAACGGCTGCACAGTCACTCGCCGAGGCGCTTCGTGCACCTTTGGGCACTCGAACCCCTGTGGGCTACGACAGGGGATTTGTCAACGGCTACATCCCGAATCAGTCCAGCTTGTTGCCCCCCCAGCTGGCCACAGACCTGTACCACGCTGGCCGTAGCCAGGACCAGCAACCCGCAGGAACCTACGCGCGAGAGGTGCTCGAGCAGCTGCTCATCGACCTGTCCTGGTCGTCATCACGCCTCGAAGGCAACAACAAGAGCTTGCTCGACACGAAGGAACTCTTCGAACTCGGCCAACACGCCGGCCCGCTCGATGAAGACACACTGATGCTACTCAATCACAAGAGCGCTATCGAGTTCATGGTCGATGCGGTGCCGACGGAGGGCATCACCGCGCACGTCATCGTCGACCTGCAGGCCAAGCTGATGCGGGACCTGCTTCGCGACGCACGTGACATTGGCAGCATCCGCCGACGCATGGTGAATATCGACGGATCGGTCTACAGCCCCAGCAGTATTCCCTCGCTCCTTGAAGAGGTGCTGAACGCCTTCATTGACAAGGTGCGCAACATCCGCAACCCGGTCGAGGCCGCCTTTTTCCTGTGGGTGAACCTGGCCTACCTACAGCCCTTTGCGGACGGCAACAAACGCACCAGTCGCCTGAGCGCGAACATGCCGCTCATGCTCTATAACTGCGCACCGCTGTCATTTCTGGACGTGGAGCGCTCGGACTACGCGACCGCCATGCTCGGTGTCTACGAGCAGCGCAACGTGGCTGCGGCTGTGGACTTGTTCGAGTTCATCTACCGCCGTTCGATTCAGAAGTACAGTGTCCTGCGCGCCTCTCTGTCGGCGCCCGACCCGATTCGCATCAAATACAGACAAACCTTGAACGAGCTGATGCAGTTCGTTGTCTTCCATGGCAAAACGATGGACGCCTCATTCGCCGATGTGCACGTTGATGCTGCTGACAGCGCGGCGCTACGCCTCATCGCGGATACCGAACTCGACCAACTGGAGCCGTACAACTGCGCCCGCTACAACCTTGCGAGGGGCATGACACAGCGATGGATAGATGCTGGGCGCCGCCGATGATGAGCAAGCGCGATCCGCGTTTGTCGTCGATCGAGCGCATGGCGGAGGCGATGGTTCGCGGTAGGGACGCCCATTGCTGAGGATCAGTGAGTACCGTTTCGGGTGATTGTCCCGGTCAGGCAATAGCCTCGAGCCCCTTCTTCTGAATCACGGTCAGCAGACGCAAGGCTGGCCCTCCCGGCTTTTTGACGCCACGCTCCCAGTCAGACACCAGATTCTTCGACACGTTGAGGTAGCGTGCAAACACCGGTTGCGAAATGTGCTCACGTGCCCGGATGGCCTTGATCTCCTCTGGCGCAAGCACATGCACCGGCGTCAGGCAGGCATCATCGAACTCACGCATCGTCTGCTTATCGATCGCCCCGATGTCGTGCAGGGCATCCATCGTTTCATGGATGGCGGCAAATGCGTCACTGCGGTATTTTTTTGCCATCTTTCTTCACCTCTTCAAATTGACCGTTTTCAATCAACAGACGAATCTGTTCGTCTGACAGTGCAAGGATCGATTTGGCAGCCTTCTTGAACTGCTCTTGCTCGTCGTCACGGATGTTGCCAAGATCGCTCTTGGGAAAGCCAAAGACGAAAAACGCCTTGTCACCTTTGCGGTACAGCACGATGCTGCGGTAGCCCTTGGACTTGCTCTCTCCGGGGCGCGCAATTCGCTGCTTGATCACGCCACCGCCGAGATCGGCATCTACCAAGCCTTTCTCTGCACGATCCACCGCCTCCCAGAGCACTTCGGCCGAGATTTTTTCTTTTCGGGCAAAGCGCCCAAACCACGCGTTCTTGAAAACTCTCAAGCCACTCGCTCCCAAAACAACCCCAATGTATCACACAAGGTGTGACTAACAAGCGGTTCTGATGGTTGCCCACCTTGCCTTCCCCCGCCCAAAGCGCGGGGTACGTATTCACCCCCCCTGCAAGGATGAGGTGACGTACGCAGCCGGGACAACGGCGACAGCAGTTGCTCAGCCGGTGGGCACTGGCCGCAGTGCCGCAGCCGGTACCAGACTCGGAGGTGCCGTCTTGTCGATCCAGGCGATGACTGCGCCATGCAGGTAGTCCAGCAGATCGCGTCCTTGGCGACGGCAACTCTCCATCGCGCTGTAGCCGCGGGCGATGAACTCATCCCCCCGGCGCGATCGCGTCGGCCCGGAGATCTTGCGCTTGAGCACCAGCGTGCGCAGCGCCTGCTCGGCGGCATTGTTGGTGGGCTCAACGCCTGGATGATCGATAAAGCCCCACAGTGCGGGCCACAGCTTGAGCAGGTTCGCGCAGGTGTTGGCCGTGCGTCTGCACACCAGATCGGTGGCGCCCGCCTGCAAAGCCAGGCGCAAGCGGCGTTGGACTGGCTCGAATTGCGCATGGGTGGTCAACCCACGCTCACGCCAGCGGAACATCACGTAACCCAAGCCCAGCAGACGGCGCCCTATGCGCCCGGCCGTGCCTGGCCTCTGGGCAATGCGGGTGAAGTCCCGAATCAGGTGTGCCCAACAAACCTGACGCTGACGGGCGTCGACATAGTCGGCCCTGCAAAACACCGTAACCCATTGTCATCATTGAGATTTCAGGGTCGATGCTGATTGCCAGAACTCCCAGGAAGATATTCAATGGGCTTCAGTTTCTGAGAGTTCTGGGAGCTGAAGCG
>Ga0315902_10003361_pt1 | contig 24043 bp, 21 predicted proteins | sample LakEriMetagenome_9_FD_203523 | JGI IMG/M metagenome (GOLD analysis project Ga0315902, IMG submission 203523) | Freshwater fungal communities from buoy surface, Lake Erie, Ohio, United States - Buoy 12 MA117 | ecosystem: Environmental > Aquatic > Freshwater > Lake > Lake biofilm | place: USA... | reverse complement strand
CTCGCAGACCAAGCAGGTTGGCAATCGGCCGGAGTCATTCAACCAGGTGATCCCCAAAAAAGCGCACTGATCGATGCGATCACCAGCGACGACCCGGAGTCTCACATGCCTCCGGCGCCCAAGCCCGCATTGAAGCCCTCGGAAATCCAAGCCCTACGAGCCTGGATCTCCGCAGGGGCCTTCGATCCACGCACGGATCCCAATGGCTCTGATCCCAATAACCCATCGCCTTCGATCGGACCGAAAAAACGAAACCGGATCTTCGAAATCACCGACGCCGATCGCGCCTATTGGGCTTTCCAACCCCTTGCAAAACCCGAGAGCGAACCTGCGGATTTGCATCGCAGCCTGTCGGATAAAATCGATCGGCTCCTGCCGAGCAATCATCTACCTGTGGCACCTCCAGGCGAACGACTCCGCCGACTTTACCTGGACCTATGGGGGCTGCCACCGAGCTTCGAACAGGTCCAAGCGTTCGAGAAAGATCCCTCCCCTGAACGCTGGAATTCGATCGTCGAGGAACTGCTCGCCTCGCATCACTACGGCGAACGTTGGGGCCGATACTGGCTCGATTGGGTCCGCTTCGCGGAAACCAATGGCTACGAACGCGATGGCCTCAAACCCAACGCATGGCGATACCGTGACTATGTCATCGACGCTTTGGTCCAAGACAAACCCTATGACCAATTCATCATCGAACAACTCGCCGGTGACCAATGGGCCGAGTCCCAGGGATACAGCCCAAACCACCAACCCAACGCGTGGCGCGATTCGGTCATCGCAACGGGCTTCTACCGACTCCATGTTTGGGACGATGAGCCCGATGATACCCTTGCTGCTGAGTTCGATGACGCCGACGATATCATGGTCACCATCGGGTCGGCTTTCCTTGGGCTGACCATCGGATGCGCACGATGCCATGACCATAAATTCGATCCGATCAGCCAAGAGGACTACTACGCACTGCTGGCATTCATGCGGGGAATCGATCCCTATGGACTCTCGAAAACTGGGGGAGGGGGGCGTGGGACAGGTCGTATCGAACGCATCCTGGCCTCCCCTGCCCAAGTTGAAGCCTGGGATTCGAACCGCCAAAACCAAATCGCCGAATTGCAAAAAACACTAGACCAAACGCTCGATGCAAACCTGAGGTCGGAACTCGAAAATCAGATCAAGGGCCTTCGCGATTCGCTCCCCCCTTTCGAGAAAGCCCTTGCGGTATGGGAGATCGGTTCAGAGCCCAAGCCCACGCATGTGCTCCATCGTGGGGATCCAAACTCACCGAAACAGCAGGTCGCCTCGCGCCCTCCTGAAGTCTTCTCGCACTTCGGAGAAGAGCCAACCTCGGCTCTCGAAAAGAGCACACCCCACCGTTTGCAACTCGCCCGCTGGATCGCTCACCCTCAAAATCCTCTAACGGCTCGCGTCCTGGTCAACCGAATATGGCAACGACACTTCGGGATCGGAATCGTTCCGACAACCGATGATTTCGGAAACACCGGCCTGCCACCTGCGAACCCACTTCTGCTCGATTATCTTGCTGGTGAACTGATCGAATCGGGTTGGTCGATCAAACATCTACATCGTATCATCCTGAGCACCCAAGCGTTCAGCAAAAGCTCTCGGCCCGCGATCGACCCGGATGCCCCTAGCTACTATCAACCCCAACTCCATCGTCTCGACGCCGAATCGATCCGCGACTCGATCCTGTCGGTCAACGGCACGCTCAACGATAAAAGCTCGGGTCCTAGCGTCTACCCCACGCTGAGCCAAGAAGTCAAAGACGCGGCCAATCCAGTCTCGGTCTCGATGTGGCAGGAAAGCCCCAAGCAACTCCAAAACTGCCGTAGCGTTTATTTGATCGTCAAGCGGTCCTTGAAAGTCCCCTTCCTCGAAACGCTCGATTTCGCGAATAGCACCTCGCCAACAGCCATTCGAAACGTCACGACCACCGCCCCGCAAGCTCTCTTGCTGCTTAATGACCCATGGATCCACGAACAAGCCGACCAGCTCGCGCAGCGATTGATCCGAGAGGCCGGCTCGGAATTGACCCAACAAATCGACCTTCTCTGGAAGCTTGCTTACCAACGCCCCGCGAGCGAACAGGAACTCCATTGGGCCAGCTCCTATCTGCAAAACAACCCGCAGCGATTGGCAAGCCTCTGCCGATCGGTTCTCAATAGCAACGAATTCCTCTACGTGGATTAATCCCTGATGCTCCCCGAAGACCACCGGCCGAATCCTCGGCTCGACCGTCGGCACTTCTGCACCCAAACCGGCGCAGGCTTTGGCTCCCTGGCCCTTGCTTCGATGCTCCAGGGACAGGAGCCCAAACTGCCGTCGAAAGCCAAATCGGTGATCTTTCTATTTATGTTCGGGGGGCCCTCCCAAGTCGATCTGTTCGATTACAAACCCGAACTCCAAAAACGCGATGGCCAAAGCATCCAGAACGAGTTCCGACGCGGGAGCAAAACCCAAGCGGTCCTCCAAGCCAGCCGCCGCAACTTTGCACAACACGGAAACTCAGGACTATGGTGCTCTGATGCGTTTCCAAATATCGCCAAACACATGGACAAATTGGCGATGGTCAAGTCTCTGACGAGCGACTCATTCGCCCACGGAAGCGCCCTGCTGCAGATCAACTGCGGGCGAATCCTCCAAGGCCACCCGTCGCTCGGCTCCTGGGTCAACTACGGACTAGGATCCGAAAACCAAAACTTGCCCGGCTTTGTCGTGATGCTCGACCCCAGAGGTGGTCCGACCAGCGGTGCTCCGAATTGGTCCAACGGATACATGCCAGCATCCTACCAAGGCACCTTGATGCGATCCGGAACCCAACCGATCCTGAACCTCAGACCTCCCGCAAATATCGATGCAGCAAGCCAACGCGCCGAGATCGATCTGCTCAATGAACTGAATCGCAATTATTCGCAAGATCGCAATGGCTATTCAGAGCTAGACGCCCGTATCGCTAGCTACGAACTAGCTTTTCAATTGCAAATCGCAGCGCCCGAAGCGATGGATCTCAGTCAAGAAACCGCAGAGACGATCGCCATGTACGGCATCGATGAACCCAAACCCGAATGGCACCCACTGGCGCTCGGACCGAGCACCTTCGGTCGCCAATGCCTCATCGCCCGAAGACTCGTCGAACGAGGGGTGCGCTTCATTCAAATCTACTCCGGGGGCGGGAACGCCGGTGGACAAAACACCTGGGATGGCCATCATGGAATCGAAGAGAACCTCAAGCTCCATTGTCCCGAAGTCGATCGACCTATCGCCGCCCTGCTGTCTGACCTAGAGCGGTCCGGTCTGCTTGAATCGACCCTAGTCGTCTGGGGAGGTGAATTCGGACGAATGCCCGTCTCGGAGACTTTTAATACCGGCGGCAAACCTGGGGGGCGAGATCACAACCCCAAGGGGTTCACTTACTGGTTCGCTGGCGCGGGAGTCAAGCCTGGGACCAGTTACGGCCAGACCGATGAACTCGGAGAAGCTGCCGTTGAGAACCCACGGCACCTTCGAGACTTGCATGCGACGATCCTGCAACTGATGGGGCTCGACCACCGCAAACTGACCTACTTTCATGGAGGTCTGGACGAAAAGCTCACCGGTGTGATTGATGCGTCGCCGATCCGCGAAATCATGATGTGAGCCGCAGATGAGTCTTGCGAATTCGGCCTAAGGCCGCTTCGTTAGGCGTTTGCCACAGCTTGCAAGGGATCGGTGGATCGACTCGTACTCGGGCATGGCCCCTTTGCGAGGGCGGACGACATAGTCGACCGATCCGGGCAGACTGTGTTGAAGCCGTCGAAACGCTTCGCGTATCAACCGCTTCCATCGGTTCCGCACCACGGCGTTTCCGACCTTGCGAGACATAGATATTCCGAGCCTAGGACGACTGAGCGAATTGGCTGCGGTATGGATAACCAAAACCGAGTCGGCAATCACCCGACCGGTCTTGAATAAACGATCGAAGTCGCGTTGCCTGACAACCCGTTTGGATTTGGGGAATCGTTCAGAAGGTTGTTCAGGCATGCATCGCGACTGGAGGATCAATCGTTGATCTTCGCGTTGGAGATGAGTTTAAGGAACTCTTGGTTGCTGGCGAATCGACCGAGTTGCTTGGTCAATTGCTCCATGGCTTCGACAGGATTCATCGAGTTGAGAGTTCGCCGAATCATTGTCACGGAGTGGTAGGTATCTGGGTCGTGAAGCAATTCCTCACGTCGGGTGCCTGACTGCGTGATATCGATCGCAGGCCAGATCCGTCGATCTGCCAATTTGCGATCCAAGACCAGTTCCATATTTCCAGTACCCTTGAACTCTTGGAAGATCAATTCGTCCATGCGAGAGCCGGTATCGACCAAGGCCGTTCCGACGATCGTCAAGGATCCGCCTTCGGCAAACGCTCGCGCGGTCGCGAAGAGCTTCTTGGGGATGTCCATGGCCTTGATGTTTACACCACCGGACATCGTAGGACCCGAGTTTCCAACCCATTTGTTGAAGGCACGAGCCAGTCGGGTGATCGAGTCCATCAGCAAGAACACATCCTTGCCCATCTCGGCGAGCCGTCGGCATCGGTCGACGACCAATTGGCTCAATCTCACGTGCGAGTCGACGTCTTCATCCAAGCTGCTTGCGATGACTTCACCACGCTTGACATTCATTCGCATGTCGGTGACTTCCTCTGGCCGCTCATCGATCAGCAGTACGATCAATTCGACGTCCGGGTAGTTTTCCGCGATCCCCCTGGAGATGTCTTGAAGCATAATCGTCTTGCCCGATCGGGGTGGAGCGACGATCAGACAGCGTTGGCCACGCCCAAGGGGAGCGAGCAGATCGATCACCCGGTTGGTCAGAGGCTTCGTGCCGACTTCAAGCCTCAGCCACTTCTCTGGATTGATCGCTGTGAGGGTATCGAAGACTTTGACGTTGGCGTACTCCTCAGGCTTCATTCCCTCCACGTCGAGGATTTCTCGGACGCGAGGACCCTGAGAGCGCCGGCTATGTTGCATCACCGCACGGATCTTGAGTCCCTGGCGAAGCCGGAACTTCTCGATCATCGTCCCAGGCACAAACGGGTCGGACCGTTCCCGAGAATAGTTGTTCGAGGACGATCGCAAGAATCCATAACCGTTCGGATGCATTTCAAGCATCCCGTAGAATTCCTCACCGGGTTCCTCTTGAACCGCCACGGCCCCCTCTGGCCGAGGAATCGGATTGCCATCCTCATCAAGTTGCGGCTCTTCAGCACCTTCGTCATTAACCGGAGTTTCATCCGGATTTCCAAAGGCTTGTTGGTAACCTGGACCATGTCGCCTGCGAGGACGACGAACGCGAGGCCGAGAACCCGGCGCCGCACCCGCACCACCACCACTTCCACCCATGTCATCTCCGTGTGAACGCGATCGGTAACGCTTCTTTTTTGGCATACAATAACCCAGAAATCAACGAAAAAAAGAATCCTTGGGCACGCGGGAACAACGAAATCGAAGACCCTGCGAGACTTTAAAAATCTGGGACGTTCAACATTCCGTGAACGTCACGACAACCTAGTTGCTGACTGTCTGCTGGAACCCAACTCGGTGATGCTCACATGCACCACGGATACCAGGAACAATGAAACCGTTCTGCCAATCGCTACCCTAGAAAGGGTGGCCTAAGCGCATGAAACGAGGAGAACACAACCGTTTCCGACCAGCAATACCGCAAGCTTAGGCGTTTCCTGCGGAAATGTCAAGCGTTTGGCACTTGTGGCGGATTTCTTCCGGCAATTTTAGCCGAAAACCTCCAATTTGCTCGACCCTCATCCTTCGCGCATCCGATGCAATCGTAAAAGTCACCCCGCAATTCCTCCTCGGTCACTCCGGAGCCGTTACAATGCAAGTCCGCTATGCTCTCCTACACCCAATGACGCTCCTGCTGCTCTGTGCCGCGATTCTTGCAACGGCAATGCAAGCAAAACAAGTCCAAGCCGCCGGTGAGCAAGCCGGTGAGCAAATCGAGTGGTCCGAGAACCTCGCCGAGACGATGAAACTAGCCCAAAGCTCTGGCAAACCCGTGCTGGTCCACTTCTACGGTGACCACTGCCCTCCGTGCCGTATGCTCGAGAAGAAGGCATTCAAAGACCAACAACTCATCGCCGCATTCGACGAACATATCCTCGCAGTCCGTATCAACGCCGAACAGGACACCAAAACCGCCGCGATGTTTCGCGTCAATCGTTGGCCAACCGATGTGTATCTCTACGCCAACGGGGATGAGATCTATCGAAATATCAGCGCGCAAGACCCCGGGGTCTACGAAAAAACCATCGTTAAAGTCGCCGAGAAAAATCAACGTTGGATCGCACAACGCCCAGCGATTCGATCCGATTCGCCCGGGCAAGATCGATCGCTGGCGCGGGCCGATAGCAAACCATCGTTCTCGCCTCAAATCGCCATGGCGAGCGGCCAACGGGTGACCCAACCGGCTCGAATTCGTCTCACCGAAACATCCGTCGCCTCGGTCGATACCGCCGAGGTCTCCATCGCCCAAACCAACGAGTTGACCCTCCCCGAACTACCGAACCCTCTGGATGCCCAAGCACCCAAGGTGATCGAAGCCCTTGCTCCGAGCATTGAACCGCCAACATCAACTCCTGCCCTAACCGAAGCTGCGCCAACCAAATCGTCACCGACCGAAGCACCATCGACCGAACCGCTCCCTACCAGCGTTGCACTGAACGGATTTTGTCCGGTCTCCCTGAGCGCGTCGATCGAAGCCTCCCAATCGGGAAACAACGCGCAAGCAGCCTGGGTCAAAGGCTCTCCGGAATTCGCCGTCCGCCATCGAGGTCGAGTCTATCACTGTGTCTCCCAAGAAATGCTCGCCAAATTCCTCGAATCTCCCGATCGCTTTTCGCCGGTGTTAAGCGGTTGCGATTTGGTCGAATATTCCAAATCGGGCAAATGGATCGATGGTGACTGCCGATTCGGTTTTATCGAACAAGAAACCGGACGAATCTTTCTTTTCTCCTCAAGTTTGAATTGCCAAGAGTTTGCGCAAAACTGTGAGGCATACTCGAACATGGTCGGCAAGCCTGCTGCTCGTTAGAGGTTCGCTCTACGCTCGCCGCCCTATTTCCTAACCTTTAGGACGGCAAGCATGGCTCGGCATTCTTTCATTCGGCGATTCGCAAAAAACAATTTCCTGATGACCCTCGTCTCAGGTGCGGCAGCAGCACTTTCGGCCAACGACTCGGCCTGCGGGCAATCTATCCACTGGCCCCGGCAAGATCTAGCCATCCCTTTTGAACTCAGTTCCATCGGGACCCCACCGGCTCAATTGGTGCTTGAGGTCTCCGAGGATTCCGGAAAAACCTGGCAAAGCGTCGCCAAAGCTGACCCCAAGCAACGTCAGTTTCAATTCCAAACCCAACGCGATGGGGCGTACTCCTTTCGAGTCAAGTCGCTCGACCTCGGTGGTCAAGTCATCGATCAACCAGGCGAGACAATGCACATCGTCATCGATTCGACCAAACCGACCGGGCAACTCCTGATCGATCTGGACCGAAAAGGGGACCTTCAAGCCGAATTCCGAATCGTCGAATCTTCGCTCGATCACAACTCGATCCGCCTGGAATACCAAACCGAACTCGACTCGGCTTGGAAAGAGATCTCCTGCAAAACCGAAAAAGGGACCCAAGAGCACGAATGGATCGGATCGGCCAGTTGGTCGATCCCCCACCAAACGACCCAACTGGTCGTCAAACTCTCGGGGCGCGACCATGCAGGAAATACCTTCGATATCACCCGCATGCCTAGACTCCCTAAGACCGCTCTGGGGCTCACAGGCTCGATGAAATTGGCAAGTACCCGACAAGACGGAACGCCGGCTACGGACCGACAACCGGCAACCGCCTCGCTACCGACCAAACCTACCCCAACATCGCTCATCGGCTCAGGGGTGGCCAAGCCCACGTTGAGTCTTCCAACCCTCCCAGGCGGTTTGAACCTAGCTCCTGCCTCGCCCGCCAAAACCCTACCCACAAAAAGCATTCCTTCGCAACCTACACCGGCCCAACCCCCGATGTTTACCTCCACCGGACTGCCCGTGCGAAACATCGAAAACATCCCTGCCGCAAGCCTGAGCAACTCCGCGCCGCTGGCCGAAGCGTCCGATGCCCAACGTCCAGAAATCTCTCGACTCCCCTCCCTGGATCCTCCCTTGCCTAACCTCTCGAATCCCCAAGCCAACGCCCTGCACTCGTCGAGCAAATCCTTCGAACTCGATTACGCTATCGTCAACGATCCCGGCTCGCCAATCGCAAGCGTGGAACTCTGGGGCACCCTCGATCAAGGCAAATCATGGGATCGATGGGGGGTCGATGCCGATCGCGAAAGCCCCTTTGATATCGAAGTCGAAACCGAAGGAATGTTCGGCTTTCGAATGGTCATCGTAGGAAGCAATGGCCTAGCCTCCCGTCGCCCACTGCCGGGCGATGCGGCCGATGCCTGGATCCAAGTCGATTCGACAGTGCCTCGCGCTCGAATCCTCAGCGCTCTGGCAGGAAAAGGATCCGATGCCGGTTCCTTGGTCGTCGAGTATCAAGCCCTCGACGATCACTTCATCGATCGGCCTATCTCGCTCTACTATTCGGAAACGCCCCATGGGCCCTGGATCCCGATCACCCAAGGTGCAAAAAACCAAGGCCGATTTGCATGGACCGCCGAGAACCACCTGCCTGAAAAAGTCTACCTTAGACTCCATGCAACGGATGCCGCAGGGAATGTAGGCGAACATATCTTGGATCTGCCCGTCGATGTCCAAAACGCCGCTCCTCGGGGAAAAATCCAAGGCTTCCGTCCCCGCTAAATCCGATCTCTGCGATTTGGATCTACCGCAAGTATCTCAAGTATCGCAAGTATGGCTTGACCAAGCCCGCTAGGTATAATCCAACCGATGCGGGATCGTGGGCGCTTGCTCGCGCTGCCTCGCTAATCCCGCACGCGACGTCCCAACGAGCTTAAGCCTTGCCATGCGCCAGACCGGTCCTGCTGTTCACCGATGCCCATCGCACCGACGGATCTCCATCTGTCGCATCGGCTCGATGCATGCCTGCTTGTCCATCGCCCTGCTCTTATCCCAAGTCACGGCGCAGCACCCGGTTGCATCCGCTCAAGCCGTTGGCCAAACGCTTCAGGAGTCGGGTCCGAAAAAACTCGCATCGAAACATCTACCCAATGCGATTCAAGTTCGCAGCGGCGTGATCTCCGGAGGGCTTCCCGAAGGCTCAGCGGCATTCGCGGAACTCCGCGATCTCGGGGTGCAAACCATCATCAGTGTCGATGGTGCAAAGCCCGATTTGGACTTGGCCAAAGAGTTTTCGATGCGCTATGTCCACATCCCCCATGGATACGACGGTATACCCTCCGAGACCATCGCGGCGATCGCCAAAACACTCAGCGAACTGCCTGGTCCGATCTATATCCATTGCCATCACGGAAAACATCGAAGTCCAGCGGCTGCCGCGTCGGCCTGCGTGGCCCAAGGAACCTTGAGCCAATCCGAAGCGATCGGAATCCTCCAGCTCGCAGGCACCAACCGCGCCTACCGAGGCCTCTTCAAGACGGTCAAAAACGTCAAACCGATCGATCCACTCGAGTTGTCAAAGCTCCGATTCGATTTCCCCGCTTCATGCGATGTCCCTCCCCTGGTCGATGCCATGGTCGCTTTGGAAGTCACCTTCGCGAAATTAGATAAGTTTGCGATGGGCGGTTGGAAGCCTCTCGAAGCGACCGAGTCGCTCGACACGCCCCACCAAGCGGTCCTCCTTCAAGAGCACTTCGAGGAATTGCTCCGCCTCGATGATGTCAAAAACTATCCAGGGCCGTTTCGCGATCTGCTCAAAGAATCCCAGCTCGCAGCTCTCAGGGTCCAGAGTATGCTCAACCCCAGCGCGCCGGCCATCCTGGGTGCACTGACGCCCGAGCATCGCGAGGCCCTTGGAGTCAACTGGAAGTCCATTCGCTCAGCGTGCACGGATTGCCACCAGCGATTTCGCGATCTACCCAAATAGGTCGCCGAATGCCATGCTACTTAGCGTGGCGTCCAAGTCGACGGTCCCATTCCTGCGGTTTTTCGCAAAGGAATCGTCCGGCGATTGACCATCGTCGATCCGTCGGGCATCGTGAGTTTCGCATAGACTTCCACGCTCGTGCCAGCGGGCCTTTGCTCGGTCCATCGGATCGGAATGTGCAGACCCGGCGCCGATCCGACCGGCTCAAGATAGTCCTTGAGTTCCGCATCGGAGAATTCATAACGACCGATGCGTGCGACCGAGCCGTCGGCAAGTGTCTCTTCGACTACAAGAGTTAGAGCTCCAAGCGATGGCACAAACTGCCCGGCGGTATTGCGCGGGATCAAGACCAAAAATAGTCCGTCATCACCGGGCTTGCCATCGGAGTTCTGAGCTCGGCACATCGTCGGGTGCCAGTCGATTTCTCGGACGCGGCTGTCGGTAGGCTTCGTCGGGATCCTTCCGGATTTCCCTCTCGCTTCGAGGGCTTGGACCGCAGAGGTTTGGATCACCGGTGCTGCGGTGCCGGATGGGCCAACGCCGGATGGGCCAATGCCGGGCGCTGTCGATGCAGGGAGCTGGATTTTTCGATCCAAGAGGGAAGCTTCCGAGTCGTTCGAGGGCAAGCCTCGCGGGGCTCGTTCGAGGATCGAACCACTTTCGATTCCAGGAACTCCCGGCAAAATTGCGTCTGGAATTTTGAACTCCGGTGTTTTCAACTCCGGTATTTTCAGTTCCGGTGTTTTCAGTTCCGGTGTTTTCAGCGAGGGGGGCCCTAGCTCAGGCAGGAGATCCTCGCTTGGTTCCCTTCGCATTTGAGGATCGATCGCTTGAGGTTCACGCACTTGCGGCTCGGGAACCAGCGAGCTAGGAGGCAGCGACTTAGGTGCCAGCGACTTAGGAGCAATGGGATCAGGGGCCGGCAAAATCGGTTCGGTCGCTTGTTTCGGGACGACGATTTCCGGCGGCTCGAGGATCAGCGACTCGTCGTCTCGCTTGCGACCCGAGGGAAGCTTCAAGGGAGCTGGAGCACCGCTTCTGCTTTTGGGGGATTCGGGCTTTTGCGATTCGGGGCGAACCATCAAGGGCCGGTCGGAGGGCGAAGTGTCGAGGCGACTCGTTTGACGCTGGATCTCTTGCAGTCGCCCCTGGAGCTGAGCGTTGGTGCGGCGCAGGTCTTCGAGCTCGAATTCCATCGATCGGTTTTCCGCATCGAAATCATAGACGAGGTCTTCGAGAGCTCGGTTTCTTTGAGCCATCTGCTCGACATACAACTCGGTGACGGCTCGCTGGCGGCAGGCTGGAAAACTCATCAGCAGCAACCCAAGCAGCATCCAGCGCGTAAGGTACCACTGGCCGAGCGGAAGGCCGAAGCGCCGCAGTACCGGGAGTCGTTGTTGAGGTTTTGGTGCAGAACCGATCATGCAATTGCTGGTTGGCCAAGCCCGAGATCTTTCGCGAAATCCACGACGTTGGTGGACCTCGAAACGTAGTAGCCCATCGGACCTTGCTGCGTCAAGGCGAGTCGTCCCTTGAGGATATGGAACGCTAGCAATAAGTCGGATTAGGAGGATTTGGTGGATTTTGACGATTGGGTGGACTTTTGCATCAAGATTCCTTTCAGATCGAGACGAAAAACGGGATTGGGGGCGGGTTGGAATTGGCGGCGACCAAGCGTGGCGCTTGCAAACAAAATTTGGGTACATTCTCCACCGGTTAACTCGCATGACACATACATACCAGTCTCGACATACGGATGATTGTTCGGTCGCATCGTTGGGCATCCGTTGGATATTGCTCGGCTCGATGTTGCTGGCTTTAGGTTCTTCGACAGGATGCAACCTCCTTTTTGGGCGTCGGGGAGGACCGGGAGGAGACTTGGATTTGACGCAATTGCAGCGAGAAGGTTATTCGCTTGGGGCCAACGGTGTGATGCTCGGTGGGACCGTCGACGACACGAGTGTGTTGTTGGAGGTCAATGACGGCAAGAAGCATTTGGAGAAAATCCCGATGACCGAGGGCCAGCCGATGTTTGTGGCCGATCTGATCCGCGACGCGAAGTTGCACAAAAAGGTAGGGCGAATTCATGTACGGGTGGTAAGGCCCAATGGCACGTCCGCACCGGTGAGGATGGATATCGACTTTGACGAGTCGGGCCGACGCGTCAAAGAGAGTACCAACTACTCGCTCAGGGCTGGCGATCGCGTGGTGGTAACCAAGGACGAGTCGAACTTCGTCTCTCGCATGTTTACCAGCCCTACGTTGTCCGGGTTGATGCGATAACGAGCTACCCATGTCGGATCGATGGATTGACACCGCCTCGGCTGTCGTAGGGGTGTTTTTAGTGATGGGTGTGGGGGGCTTGGCCCGCCATTGGAGATGGTTGAGCCCAGAAGTCGATCGTTCGCTTGCGAGCTTGACTTCGTACGTGCTCATGCCATGTCTTTTCTTTCACCGCATCATCACCGACGCTTCATTATCCGCGGATCTTGATGCTTGGTACCCTGCTGTATTGGGGTACGTTTGCACCTTTCTTGGGGTCGGGATCGCTTGGTGGACAGCAAGGACCTTTGGCGGTGGCTTTGGGCTTGCATCGGATCCGGAGCAAAGGACCTTTGGACTGACCGTAGGGATTCCCAATTACGGGTACATCGCATTGCCGTTGGCCGAAGTCTTTTATCCTTCGTGTGTCGTGACATTGATGGTCCACAACGTTGGGGTCGACATGGCGCTTTGGAGTGTTGGTCTTTACACGATTTCGGGCAAGGGGATCGACGCATCATGGAGGCGGATCGTCATGAGTCCGCCTCTTTTGGCCGTAGTTCTAGCCGTGTTGATCAAGCGATTCGATGGGGTCGCCTGGGTGCCCGGTCCGATCGAGCAAGCGACCCAGAAGTTAGGGCTCTGTTCGGTTCCGATGGGTTTGGTCCTAAGCGGTGCGATACTCTACGACTATATCGGCATAAGTTCATGGGCCAAGGCTTGGCGAATTTTGAGTTTAGCCATCCCGATCCGCATGATGATTCTGCCTTTGGTGATCCTTGCGATCGCGACTTGGGGGACAGACTCAGAGTCGCTCAAGCAAGTGTTATTGATCCAAGCGGCGATGCCAGCAGCGACCTTCCCGATCGTCATGACAAGGCTCTACGAGCAAGACGTCCAGACCGCTTGGGTCGTTGTGGTGGCGACATCGCTTTTGAGTCTCTTGACGATCCCGGTTTGGATGATTTTTGGCGCAGCATGGTTGGGATTTGGCTGACTTGCTTGCCCCCCGGTGAGTCGTCTTGTCGTCGTTGTCTCGCTTCAACTCTGAGGAACCACGGAACAAACCGAATACACGGAAGCATGACATAACGGTGTTGGTCTTAGTCATCAGATTGTCGAACACCTCGCGTGGCACGAACTCTCTCGACGACCTTCTCACCCTTGACGGCGTCGCGCTCCGAAAATAGAGTCGCTGGTCGAGTCTCGATCGGTCGCTAAAACACTGGGGTTTTGCATGTTGCCTCGATGGACCTGACGACCTGAAACGGTATCTGATGAACCGATCGAATGGAGTATACTTGTCGCAGGTCAGCGCCTCGCACTTGGTCAACGCCAGGGGCTTAGCTGGCCATGCCAAGTTCCATCACCTAACAGAAACAAATGGAGATCCCGATGAAAATCACTCGAACTCAACTCCCGCTCGCCGCGGCGCTCGCGTGCGTGTTGGCTTTTACGACCGCACAAGCGCAGCAAGTGCCGTTGCCCAAGACCCCCGCCGACGTTCCTGGCCCCGCCGCAGGCACCTTGATGACCAAGGAATATGTCCACATGGTAGGCCGCATGGCTTATGTCTGGGGCTATCCGATGGTCAACTCGCACAACCGCCGCGCCGGATTCGCCTATGTGACCAGCCAGAACGGCAACGTTGCAGGTCTCAACGGCGGTATGGTCCCCATGGCACCCATCGGCCAAACGGGGATGTTGACCGATTACGTCAAGCCGGAGCAGACCTTCGTCACCTGTCCCAACCAGGACGTGGTGTATGGCGCTGGTTATTTCGCGCTCGACAAAGACCCCGTGGTTTTTCAAGTGCCGGATTTTGGCAATCGCTTTTGGGTTTATGCGCTCTATGACGCGCGCACGGACGAAATTGCCGAAATCGGCAAGCCCTACGGCACCAAGCCGGGCTTCTACATGATGGTGGGACCGAACTGGAATGGCCAGACGCCCGCTGGCATCACCGCAGTGGTGCGTTCTTCAACGGAATTGGGATTTGCCATCCCACGCATATTTAAAGAAGACACTGCCGAGGACACGAAGGCCGTTCAGCCGCTGATCAATCAGGTCATGTTCTATCCTCTCAGCCAGTACGACGGCAAGATGAAGAACACCGACTGGAGCAAGCTGCCGAACTTCCCGGCGCCGGCAGGCCCTGGGGGCGAGACCAAGTGGGTCGTTCCCGAGAAGTTCTATGACCAGCTTCCCGGAGTGATGAAACTCGTTGCCCCGCTACCCGGTGAGGAAGCCCTTTACGCTTGGATCCGTTCGGTATTCGAAGCCGCCGAGAAAGACCCGGCGACCAAGCAGGCGTTGGTGGAAGCTTTCGTGGCTGCCGACAAGGAGATCATCGACCCGATGTTCCAGTGGAAATACAACGGCCGCTCGGCTGGCAATGGCTGGTACTCACCGGTGAACAACGCGCAATGGGGTACCGACTACCTCAACCGCACCGCCACGGCCAAGTCGAACATGTATGACAACAAGCCCGACGAGACGAAGTACATTTACCGCGATTACGACAGCGAGGGCCAGCAACTCCACGGCCAGAACAATTACACCGTGACGTTTGCCAAAGGCCAGGAACCACCGGTCAATGGCTTCTGGTCACTGACTCTCTACAACGATAAACACGTCTTCCATGCGAACACGCTGAAACGCTACTCGCTGGGCACCAAGAGCAAATCGTTCCTGAAGTACAACCCAGACGGTTCGCTCACCTTGTATTTCGGTGCGAAGTCGCCTGGTAAGGACAAGGAAAGCAACTGGGTGCCTGCGCCGGAGGGTACGTTCTCGCTCTACATCCGCGTCTACTGGGCTGAGCAGTCGGTACTCGACGGCACCTGGATGCCGCCGCAGGTTCTGATGGTGAAGTAATCACCGATAGCCACTGGATAGCTGCCAATCCTGGCCTGTAGCCACCTGTCGCCGTAGCCACCTGTCGCCGTAGCCACCTGTCGCCGTAGCCACCTGTCGCCGTAGCCACCTGTCGCCGTAGCCACCTGTCGCCGTAGCCACCTGTCGCCGTAGCCACCTGTCGCCAGACGGTGGAGGCTTTCTCGCGCCGCCGTCCACCGCTTGGCAGCAGATGGTTCGTGGTAACCTGTGAGCCAAACCAACTGGGCCGTTTGGTACCGGCCAGGATCAACCCAAGCCGACTGCAAATGCCACCGCGTATGCTTTGCAGTGGGAAATCGACACCTCGACTTTGGTGATCCCAAGCTCCTTGGCGATTTCCAACGCTCGGTTCCATAAGATCACCGATGGTGCTCCAGAAGGCAAATTCACCACCTCGACATCTGTCCACTGGATTCCTCGGGACCAACCGGTGCCTAAGACCTTCAATACCGCCTCCTTGGCCGCCCAACGCCCCGCATAATGCAACTCAGACATCTTTCGGTCTCCGCAATAGGCGATCTCCCTGGCTGTAAACACGCGGCTCAAAAACTCCTCGCCATGCTTGTGCTCCATTCCAGCAATCCGCTCGCACTCGATGATGTCGGTCCCTATCCCAAGCACCCCTCTAGCGGCCTTCGATCCTTGTTCTTCCATTAATTTATTCCTCGCCCCTTGCTGCTTGTATCCCCGATGGAAGCATCGCCAGCAATTGCCTCTGCGATAGTATCGTCAACGATTGGCCCTCGGAACGCCGATCCTGGATGTCCCGCTCTCGACGGGCTGTCAGCCCCGCAAGAGCTTGGGCAAATCCCGCCAAGCTCCCTGTTTGGTCCGGTTGGCTATCGGTCTCCTGAAGGTTCCCTTGAATCACATAGTGGGTCTGCAAATTGATGTCCGTTTGCACTTTGGCACCCAACTGACTTAAAAATGCTGCCGAATCCTCTCGGTCCAAACCCAACAGGGTTCCTACCAAAACCAAGTGCTTGCCCTGCATCGGTAAATCCCCTTTGCATTGCGTCAAGATTTCGTCGGCAATCCGACGCCCCCGACGCATGGGGTCGGTTTCCAAAGGTCCACCGTCGCGGCGGAATCGCCGGGGCTCTACCCTGGTTGGACTCTCCTCGACCTTCTCGATGCGAGAGCGACGGACGGTCCTTGGGTGCCGGACCCGATCGCTCCAGACCCGACCTCGAACCAATCCGAATTGCTCCTCGAGTTGCTCAAGACTCCCAGCCCCAGAATTCATAGCCGCTTGGATCAGGATAGCTGCAGAGGCCTTGGCGTCCTCGAGCGCATCGTGGTGCTTAAAATCGATGGCCAAATGCTCTGCCATCGATGCGAGCGAATGCGATCGCAGTTGAGGCCATGCTCTCTTGGCTAACAATCGCGTGCACAGCACGTCCATCGGTGGAATCGCAAGTTCGTAGTGCATGCAAGTCGACATGAGCACGTTGGCATCAAAACCAGCGTTGTGCGCGACGAGCACCGAACCGTCCAACCACTCGTAGACCTCCGACCAAATCGCGTCCCAAGTTGGCGAATCGAGGACATCGCTCGCACAGATTCCATGAACGGCCACACATCGGGGCGAGAAATACAATCGGCCTGGACGTATCATCCATTTCTTCTGCCGCACGATTCGCCAAGGCTCTAGGATCGCGATCCCCAATTGGCAAGCCGAATTGGCCTGATGGTTGGCGGTCTCAAAATCCAACACTGCAATCGTTTGCATCCGCGGAACCTTAAACTGCCGACCGGCAAGCCGGGAACAATCGGGCCTGCCGCTCGGCCGATAGCTTACCGGCATACTCGGAGACCTCGTAAGCCTCGACGAGTCCGGGACTAGGACCCCATTGCTTGTTCCAAAATCGCTGCGTCCTTGCTGCAGTCCTCTGGAGGAAGAACTCCTTGAGCCACACGTTCCAATCCCCCGGATCGCTCGGGGCTGGTCCAAGACGCTCGATCCATGGAATCCACTCAGCGAACTGGGAACGATGGCATTGGAGCATCCGCAGGATCCCTCCGAGGTGCCCGGTCGCATCGAGGGTAAAGTCCGCGCGGAATGGCGAAGGCCTTGTGAATAGATCGACCATGTAAGCCACGACAGGTTCGCGACGAGGTACCGGGTAGCCTGGTGCGACCTTCGGGACCATCACCATGTACGAGGCGTCCTGGACGGCTTGACCGACGGCCCGATGGTCTGGATGGTAATCCCAGGGCCTATGGGTCAGAACCAAATCGGGTTGAAAGTCCCGGATTTGGCGGATGACCGCTTCGCGGACTGCAAGGCTTGGCTCTAGATATCCGTCAGGAAAATCCCAACAGTCGTAGCGACATCCAAGCACCGAACCGGCCTCGTGCGCTTCGATCCTGCGCCGCGCGACCAATGCATCGGAACTCATTTCGTGGTGTCCCGATTGCCCATTGGTCACACTTACAAGCTGGATTTTGGCCCCGTGCTTTCGGTGCTCATGAAGCAACCCACCTGCGAAAAACTCCGCATCGTCGGGATGAGCTCCCAAGACCAGAACGCGGCAGGCCTCATCGAGAGCATTCGTGCTGGATGCATCGTGCATAAAAAATCAATCTCAGTCGGTTTGCTTTATTTCAAGGGAGTATCGAGTCGAGCCCAGTACGGATGCTGCCGGTCAGCCCGTCCGAGTACATCCTCGAGAATCACTTGGGTCGAACCATTGATGTCGTATCGCCGCGTTGTTCCCTTGGCATCAATCGTAATCTTCTTGCTGAAATCCACCATGTCTGGATTGAGCCAAATGCTGTACTCTTTGGCCGCCGCCTTCTGAATCCTCACCGAATTGTTCTCCCTGTTCAAGGACGCTTCGATCTCGTACTCGTCCCATTTGTCAGGCTCGAGCAGGGGATGGACAAGCTTCTCGGGATTCAACTGAGCCGTCTCGAACCACCAGAAGTAACGGTCCCCAGCCCGGCTTGTGACCACGTTGAAACGATCGGGGGCAACGTTTCTTCGCCGAGTCGGTACCTGCATCCAATCGACGATTCTCGGGAGCTCCTCCTGAAAATGATCGTGTCCGCGACCGGTATAGAGCGTGATCATTGTGTCGACCTTGCGATCATCGAGCATGTTGTCCCAAGTCGATGCGTTCAAGTACATCGGGTTCTCGCCATCGAATTGGCCGTTGACAAAGTAAGTCGGTACATACTTGGAGTTAGGCCAATATTGGATCACGTATTTCTTGGCGATCCCGCCGATGATGATCGCCCCTGCCCACATATCCGGATGTGCGAGGGCCAGGTCCCAAGCCGCATCGGCACCCATGAAATGACCGGCGACAAAGATACGATCCGAGTCGATATTGAACCGCCGCATCGCATCGCGAAGAGGCCTGAGTATCCGCTGATGCTCGTTCTCGGTGTAATTGTACATCGGCTGCTTCGGCTCGTTCCATTCCGGCGAAATTACGATATAGCCGTTGCGCGAAGTATCCCCAAAACACCTCAATTGCGAATCGTAGCGGTTCAACGAGGTCCACCAGTCGAGCGAATCGTAAAACGGAAGCTCTTCGCTGGGCAGAGCCAGCACACAGGGGTATCTCCGATAGGGGTTGTACTCGGGGGGCAACTGAACCATGTATCGGACCATACCTCCCCCGAGCTCTCGGCTGGTCGGAACTTCCAGCAGGAACCGACCAGGCACCGATCGCTCGGTCAACGTCTGGGGGTCCTCTGAGCTGGGAACCTGAAGTTTGACCTCCGAGGTCGGCTCGGTCTGGACCGCAGGAGGCATGTTTTCAAGAATCCTCGAGACATACCGAGGTGTACCTGATTCGAGCTTCATGATCCCTTGGATCAACGCATCATTCTTCCGCTTTGCACCGAGCAGCTCGGAGATCATCCTTCGAGCGATGTACCCGGATCGGACCACCGAGAGGTTTCGCTCTGCGAGCCCAGCTCCATAAAGCCAGCCGGAAAAGCCTAGGGCGATCCGTTGGTCGGGGGTCAAGGTCGGATCGGTCCTCAAGTTGGTGTAGTCGGCAAAACGTACTCGCGTGTCCTCGGTCAAATGCTTCGATATCTCTTCAAGGACCGGTTCGAATTCTTGTTGCACCGACGGATCGGTTCCCTTGGACAAATCCTCTCGCAATGAATCGAGGATCTGTGAGCACTCCTTTTTGACCGTGGCGATGGCCTCAAGCCTGCGCTCGATCTTCAATTGCGTTTCGACCGAAAGGGTGTTGGCCTCAAATCCGCGCAGGATTTGTTCGGCTTGCATAAACTGTCCGGCGTTTTGCGAGATCAATGCCGCGTCGAACATTTGCTCAGCCAATAACTGATCGATCCGTTTGATCTCGGACCGACTGGTCTGAAGCTCTGGGAATCGTTGGATGGCTTGCACCAACATCTCACGAGCCTCCACATACCGCTTGGCTGCCAAGTACACACTGACGATGTCGAGCCAGTCCTGAGCCCGATTCGGATCGGCATTGCGAAGCAGCACTTCTCGAAGTTGTGCTGGCGGTATCGCCGACATCGCGACTCGCATATCCCAAGTGATCGAGGTCTGAAGGGTATCTCCCCTGAGCCCTTGGATCCGGACGTACTGAGGAGAGACCTCGGTAATCCCCTGGACGATTTGCTTGTTGGGGGATTGAAACATATAGATCCGTCGACCAAAGGGGTCGAAAGGAGTCGCGCTAAATGCATTTCCGAGCCCTCCTTGAATGACCAAGTCGGTTTTGCTCACATCGCTCTGATTGACCTTGATCGGGATCTTGAAGGGCTCAGGCGTTTCGATCGGTTCGCGCGCGACGCGCTTGCTGCTGACGTAGGTCATCCTCAGGCCGTCATCGATCTCGGCGATCCGGACGGCCGCCTGGGTCTCGTTGCTGCCTGCGAACCCTTTCTTGTCCAAACGGGCTTGGGCCCTGAGGATTCCAGGCCCGATGGCCAAGCCGTTATCGAGGATCAGCGTTTGTTGCTGGGCAATCGATCGATCGACCCATGGCCCGGCAAGAATCATCGCTGCCAAAAGGAGCCATAGCCGCCGAGGCCAAGAGTCGGTTCGCATGATCTCTTTGCCTTCTTGGTTCGCGTATCGACCTGTTCGCGGTTTGGGGCCTGCCAAAGATGAGGCTATCGACCGCCGAAGTATTTCTTGAGGGTTTCCGAAGCAGCGTCCTTCGTGTTTTTCGTAGTAGGTCCCGTCGTCGGCTTGGGCAGTTTCATCGGGGGTTTCTTCTCAGGACGCTTGGACTTGCCCGCAGTCCCTTCAGAATCCGTACCCGATCCGCTGTCGCCGACCGAGGCGTCCTTTTCTGGAGCTACCTCTGTCATCTCATGGAGGATCTCTGAGTCCAAATGGGTCGTCTCATCCAGCTGGAACTTGCGAGTGTCGGGTTCGGCATCCACGACGCGCCGATCGACTTGGTCGGCCTCGAGCAACCACGAACTGATGTCGAAGCTCTCTCTGGAATCGGTGAGCTTGGACTCTGCCTGCTCGACGATCCGCTCTGCGACCTCTTGGGCAGTGTGGACCTCAGGCTTCTTGGCACTGGCGATTCCGATTTCGATAAGGACCTCGAACTCCAATTGACCAACACGGATGTGGTCTCCTGACTTGAGGATTTTGGCCTTCTCGTGCGACAGTTGCTTCTCGTTGACGAAAGTCCCGTTGCGGCTTTTTAAATCCAGGAGCAATAAACGACCTTCCTTTTGAACCAAAGCGCAATGACGTCGGCTGACCGACTCGCTTTTAGGTCGGAGTTGGCAATCGTCTCCGCGTCCGATGAAGAATTTCTCCTCCTTGATCGGAATCAATTTCCCCTCATGGTTTCCAGAAAGAACCTTGAGCGAAATCTTCATAAGCTTCCTCGCGTAAATAGACTACAAGCCGTCCCATGTCCCAAGCCTTGGTATCCCAAAGGCTCGGTGTGCTTCCGACGCGGGCGAAATCGTCTAAAGCACTTTTTGTCAACCGGGCAATCAACTAAATTCTAACCGATCGCTCACGCAGATTCAATCGGAAACTATCCTCAGTTAATCCCAATAACCCACCGATCGCTGAGAATACTCGCTGTTGAAACCAATCCTCCCAATTGGATTTACCCTCACCCCCCCCTATTGGCGCGTCCCTGCTCCCGAGATCCTCAACCCCCAAGAGACTCCGATACTCCAAGGATTTTTCGATTAAGAAGCTCCCGTGCTGCAATAATCCAGTCTTGACCCGCCGTTGAGCGCTGCCGAGCACTTTGTGGTCTTGGCCCTGATCCCCCCCTAGGACCACATCCACAGGCGTCCGCCGATGGAAACAAAGGAAAGGCTCGTTGGACTTCGAGGCGGCCTTCGGCGAACAGGTGCACGACTCCGACAACTTGGCATCCAAACCCAGTGCCTTTAAACCCTCGACAACCCCCTGGTGCACGGCTCGGTATAAAAGCTCGCTGTGCCCTTTGGACGAGGCTAGGGGCTCTGTACCACTCGGAACGATGATGCTGTAGGTCAACTCTCGATCGTGAAGTATCGCCCCACCACCGGTCTTGCGCTGGACCCAAGCCAAAGCCCTCAGGCTCGGATGTTCCCTGGTGTCCTCGGCTAGCCCAAGCTGCTCGATGCTTTGGAAATGACCGAGCGACAAGGTGGGCTCTGACCAAGAGTAAAATCGGACGGCAAGCAGTGGCCCATCCGAAACGCTCAACCATTCGCGCAATCGATCGCGCTGGGGGGCATCCTCGGCGACGAGCCAATCTAAATCGCGAGCCCCTAAGCCGTTGAGCAACCGCTCATCGATGGCCATGTTGTCCCGCCCCAAGCGAGCAGAATCTTCCAACACGAGCATCCGCAGATGTGTGCTCATCGATTCAAATCCTCTGGCGTTGGATGCCCGTGTTGCGCATCAACCATTCTGCGCCAAGAGCTTTTGATAAGCCGCAAAGTCGAGCAACCCATCGAGTTGACTCGGATCGCTCATCTTGACTTTGATCAGCCATCCTTGGACGTAAGGATCGGAGTTCAAGGTCTCCAAACGGTCGACGATGCCATCGTGAATCTCGACGATCTGACCTGCGATCGGACTGTACATCGGACTGACGGCCTTAACGCTCTCGACCTCTCCGAATTCCTGCCCAGCCTCGACCTGCTGGCCTACCTTGGGCAACGCCATATAGACCAAGTCATTGAGTTCCGCGACGGCAAACGCAGAAATCCCAATCGTCGCAATCCCGCTGCCATCCTGCGGCGCGTAGACCCACTCGTGGGATGGTAGGTACTTTAAGTTTTCTGGTTGAAGTGTCATCGACTCGCTACCCTTGAGGAAAATGATCTGTCCGAAAGCAGAAATCTAAACGGTATTGGCCCGCTTGTAAAACGGCAATTCCTGGACCCAGGCCCGAGCGGTCGTGCCCCGGATGTCGACCTGGATCTCAGCTCCTAAGATCGCCGCGTGGCGGCTAAGGTAGGCCATCGCGATCGGTTTTTGAAGCGTCGGAGAAAAGCTTCCACTCGTTACCGTTCCAATCGGGTTGCCCGCCATGTCGAAACAAGCCGATTGCTCCCTGGCCGCTCGACGACCCTCGAGCACCAACCCCACGCGTTTGACCGCAAGCTCCTCCTTGGATCGCTCGGCCAAGATGTCCCGGCCGACAAAGTTCCGGTCTTTGCATTGGCAAGCAAAGCCCAATCCGGCCATGTAAGGATCGATACTCTCCTCGAGTTCATGGCCATAAAGGGGCATGCCCGCCTCGAGCCTTAAGGTATCCCGAGCCCCGAGCCCCACCGGGGATACCCCAAAGGCTCGGCCAGCCATGAGCAAATTCTCCCAAACCCGAGGCGCATCCTCGGCCCTTACAATCAACTCGAATCCATCCTCTCCGGTATAGCCCGTCCGCGAGACAATGCAGGGCTTGGACATCTGCTCGGTCACCCTTGCGCGATAGTATCCGAGCTCCAAGACGCTAGCAGGAAAAAGCTTCCCGCAAACTTCGATCGACTTGGGACCCTGGATGGCAATCATCGCCGTCGAATCGGTCGCGTCGTGGAACTCCACATCCGGAAAGTCCTCCAAATGGGGAGCCAACCATCGCACGATCTTGGCCTTGTTGCTGGCATTGACCACCAACAAAAAGTAAATCTTCCCGCTTGGGCTCTCCAGGCAACTGACCAAGACGTCATCGAGGATCCCGCCCGACTCGTTGCACACCAAAGAGTAACGGACCTGACCGGGCTGCATGTCCAGTACACGCCGCGTGAGGACTTGCTCGAGCAACTGATCGGCCCTGGGTCCGTCAAAACGCAACCGACCCATGTGCGAGATATCGAATACCCCCGCCGCTTGCCTAGTCGCAAGGTGTTCTGCGACGATCCCCGTGTATTGGATCGGCATCTGATACCCTGCAAAAGATGCCATCCTGGCCCCGTTTTGGACATGCCAATCGGTCAGCGCTGTTTTGTGTTCTTGTGTTTCCATAAACCTAACGTCTTAAAAAATCTCTCGCAAAAATCTTCCGCAAAAACCTTCGAATAGAAAAACTGCTGGGCGCTCAAACAGCGCAAGAGCATAAGCACATGACAAGCTCCCCACTAATGTTTGAGGTGCTCGATGAGAAACTCCTGCGAATTGGCAAACTCCGATTCCTTGCTCCCAGGGAAAACCAAATCGCAACGGACCCCTTGGGCCACGCAAGCCTTGCGGAACTCGATCCCATACATCGCCGAATGGGTCGGATCGGGCTCGCTCCCGCCGTACTGAGGCTTGGACTTTTGATTCGGATACTCCAAGAACAAGGGCGGATCGTCCTTGGTCACCAACTCGATCGGCGAATATTCGCGAATCCATGGCAAGACCTT
>Ga0315902_10003360_pt1 | contig 24048 bp, 35 predicted proteins | sample LakEriMetagenome_9_FD_203523 | JGI IMG/M metagenome (GOLD analysis project Ga0315902, IMG submission 203523) | Freshwater fungal communities from buoy surface, Lake Erie, Ohio, United States - Buoy 12 MA117 | ecosystem: Environmental > Aquatic > Freshwater > Lake > Lake biofilm | place: USA... | reverse complement strand
TCTATCGGTCCTATCTGTAAAATATTCTTCCTTGATGAACGGAAGTACCTTACGTAAGAATTCTTCATTATAAATTAAATTCTTTAGAATTGTTTGTTCCAGTTTCATCTACTACTTCCTGTTCCATATTAGATGACATTATTTCCACCAATAAGTCACCAATGTAATTTTTAAAGTCACTATCTTTTTCCAGCTTAGCTGGCTTCTTAACTGGTGATTCTAACACATCATAAGCAAAAAGTAAATAGACCTGTTCATTTTCTTCCTTAAATTTAACCTTACCATATTTGAATATGGTATCTTTGTAAGGACCTTCCAAAAATTTGATGTTGACTGCTGTTGTATCATCCTTTGGATAGATGTAACAGTAATGTATTCCTTCGACCATTATGCACCATTCATAGTTTCAACATCAAATGTTTCATCAATGTTGCTTGTCATAATTTCTCCTGCAGCCACACGGTATTTGTTCTCAATGAAATCACGGAATGATTTCTGTTTCAGAATAGGCATCCAGAAGTCTTTGGTGTCGGTGTCCTTCTCACGGTAATTCTTTTCCTCAATCACACCATCGGAATCGACACGTTGATACCAACCATTCTTTGGTTTAACCACATGTTTGGACTCAAGAGCAAGGTCAAGTAAACCAGACCAAGTGCTAATACCACCGTCAAAAGATACGCTAACAGGTATCTTAGATTTTTCTTTGACATATCTACTTTTCTCTACGTTGATAATGAAGTTATAACCGGTAACTTCTGTACCGTCTTTTTCTTGTTGGCGACCAATGATAAAAATGTTATCGGCTGAGTAATAAGAACCAGTACCACCACCAACAATATCTTTAGGGAACATACCAATTTCTTTGTATGTGTGGTTAACAACAATCATCGGAATGTCTTTCAAAGACAAATGTGGTGTTACCATACGGAACAAACTCTTAACTTGTTTTGCACGACTCATATCTGCTACAGATTTCTCAGCCAACGCATCTTCAACTTCTTTTTTGGATGCCAAGTTACCAATTGAATCAATGACGATAATCAATTTATCACCACGTTCCAATTGTGTCAACTGTGCCATTATGTCGAATTTGAGTTGTTCAATATCTGTAAGAGGAGTATGGAGTACCCTGTTAGTGTCAATACCAAAGGAATCAAAATAAGACTGCGGAGTACCAAACTCTGAATCGTAGAATAGAAGTGCTGAATCTTGATATTTGTCCAAGTAAGATTTGGCCATCAATAAACTGAATGCTGTCTTAAAGTGTTTGGATGGACCTGCCCACATTGTAAGACCTGGTGTTAGGCCGCCGTCTAATTTACCAGAAAGTGCCACATTAATAATTGGCACTGCGGTTGGAATCATATCCTTCTCATTGAAGAATTTTGATTTTGACAAGATAGCAGAATCTTTGATACTACTATTCTTTTTAATTTTATCTAATATACTCATTTTATCATCCTTTAAAATTTACCAGCATCACGAACTTCTTTTTCTTTAAACGAATAAGGTTCTTCATAATCATACTTAGGTTCAAGTGTTTTCACGGGAACATGGTGTTCTTCGTACATAATAGAATTTTGTGTGTTGTGAGTTTCAATTGTTACCTTCTCATGTGTAATTGGTGGTATTGTTTCACCAGTTACATCATCAATGACAATCATATTGTCTTTTTTAATCTCCACCGTTTCTTCTTTTGGTTTAACAACTGGTGCAACCATCGGTTTCAAATTCTCAAAGTGTTTGAATGGTTGTTTCAAGTATGCATACGGATCAACCGGTTCTGGTTGAGGTTCAACTTTGACATCTTCATCCAATTTTTTGGCAGTTTGTCTATCACGTTTAAAGAAGTCTTCAACATGTTCTTTTTCTTTCATAGACATGTTGTATGCAATCAACAACAGAATTGCCAACGGATCAAAGACTACAATAATCAATAGAATGACAAGTCTTACCGCTTTGTCGATAATGTCACCATCAGCCTCTGAATCATACGCCAAGGCTGCAATGTATTTGATTGGCCCGATATCCGCTTCAATCTTTTTAAGCTCTGTAGATAGAGGCGCACGTTCCTCGGAGTATTTGGCAATTGTGGCTTGCGACTGTTGGATTTCTTGAAGTACTCTAATCCTATCTTTCTGTTGGGAACGGCGTATCGCTTGTGCCGTAGCGGCACCTTTTTCATCTGTTGAGCGACCCATCGTTTGGTCCACAACCTCATCATACTGTTTAATAATCTTACGGTTTGCCTCGACATTCTCTTTCTCCGTTTTAATCTTTTCATCCAGTAATGCAATTTTATCCACAAGTGGTGCATTATCTGCTGAATGTTCTAAGTGTGCCTTTGATAAGAAACCAAAGATACCCATAGATGTAATCAACATCAAAATGGTTACAGCAATTGATAGATATGATTTGATTAATATAGGACATTCTCTCCAGTTTCTATACAACCAAGATACTGTTACGAGTTTTGATGCTTCAAGAATAGAACCCATAATAATAACTGGCCAGAAAGAACCCGGAAAGATTTGTGCTAAACCAATAACTGAATAGTATCCAGCAACGGCAGATAATGCTATTGCTGTTAGTAACGTTAAGAATATCATCCGAAAAAGTCCTCTAAAGAATTATTTTTTTCCGCAGACCACTTCATACATTTTAAAATGACACTGATTGGTTCCAGAAATGCTTTGTCGAATTGTACATCATAATCAATATAGTTGTCAAGCTCAAACTCTTTAGGTATTCTACCAGGGAAAGAAACCACATCATTCTTAAAATGATTCGGCATTTTCAAATAGGTAAATTTGAGTTTTTCACCTTCTTGTATGAGTGGATATTTCTTTGTGAGATTCATTTGTTTCAAGTGGTGGTTATATACAATAGCACCACGAACATGAATCGGTGTTCCTTTTTTGAACAACATTACTGGATCGGAATAAGTATTTAGCCCATTTAGACCCCTTGGAAAAGATATTTCTTCCGCTGGTAATGTTCTAAACTCTTTCCTAAACTCGGCAATAAAATCTTGTACTTGTTGTTCTGTACCAGTCATCATCAACTTAATGGCAGCCTTCATCTTCTCACGAATAGCAGATGGTGTCGATGACTTAATCATTTCTAAACCCATCACTTTCATATGAGGTTCAGCATACTGCACACCTTCGTTGTTATATACGTTTAGAATATAACGTTTCTTGGCAGTCCATACACCTTTGTCAGAAAGACCTTCACGTTTCATTTGCATCTTCTGGTCATATGCATGAACATAATCAGCCAGTTCTTGGTATGATTTGTCGATGTAAGGTTGAATCTTTTCTTCACAGATTTTATCCATGACAGAAATTACTTTCTGTTTATCGGTTTGGTCTTTAACAAACTTGTCAACCAACTCACCCATACGGAGATAAATTGAATCGGTATCAGAAGCAATGACATAATCATTTTCTGTACCGAGAAGTTTGTTCATGTATTGGTTGATTTTCGCTTCGATCCATCTGATGGAAAGCTGGCCTGCCGTAGTGACTCCCAAAGCCATGCGTAGGTCATAAAACCTAAAATACTGACTTCCCAAAGCACCGTAGGCAGAGTTAAGGGATACTTTCTTTGCGAGCTGGAGGTTGTTGTATCTGGCAACTCGTTTTTCAATGTCGTATTTTTTTGATTCGTCTTTTTCATTTTCATACTCCTGTGATGCCTGTAACATCAACTTTTTAAATTTTTTGCGGTCATCATACATCTCAACCATCATCTTAGGTAAGAAACCTTGAATGTCGGTACGGAAGAATTGGCCGTTTGGTGTGATTGTGGCATTTTGCAAACTTGAAATGTCAATTTGTCTTTTCAAGAGTTTATCAACAGTAACACCTTGTGAAAGTATATCACGCATTTCTGTTGTATAATTTTCTGGTTCAATCAACGTTTCTGGTGAAATATTATATTGCATCATCAAGTGAGGATACAAACTGTTTAAGTCAAATGATGCAACCCAATTGTGTAGGCCAACTTGTGGTTCTTTAACATATGCACCTTCAAACGCAGCATCTTTATCTTGTATTTCTTTTGGTGGAACAATAATGTCTTTACCTAACAAATAGGAATATGTTAGTGAATCCCACATACGTGTCTGTGCAAACACATCTTCATAGTTACACTTAGTATCATATGCAAGAGTTAAGGCCAACTCAATCAACTTCAACTTGTCTTCTAGTTTGATAATCAATGCAACGTCTTTAATGTTGTATTCAATAAACTTTTGATAGTTCAGTCTGTACAGTTGGTGTAAGTTCTCATATTCATCATATGAAATCTTGCCTTCACCAAGTTCTACTTGTGCGATATTATCTAGTCGATAGGATTCTTGTGATTTACCACCTGGCGCATACCATTTGTACAACTCAATATAATCAAGTGATTCGATACCAACAAAGCTGTATGCAATCAACAAACGACCATTGATGTTGGTTTTACGTTCACTGATGTAGTTCCATGGAGACAACATCTTGGTCTTATCTTCACCAAGAATTTTACGGAAACGATTAACAAGATATGGTATATCAAAGAACTTGGTGTTCCAACCAGTGATAACATCGGGGTACATTTTGTACCATAGTTCAATAAATTTACTACAAAGTGTATATTCATCTTTACACTTGATATAAGTTACACTTTCTGGTGTATCATTACGAAAATCACCACAACCAAACACATAAGTGTGGCCATTAATAAAGGTCAATGCAATTGCGGTGATAGGTTCATTTGCAAGGTATGGATCAGGGAAACCATTTTCTGAACCAACCTCAATGTCGATAATTGCAACACTTACTTTATCTTGTTCCCAATCGACCATGTCTGTATGTTGTTCTGCAATAAATGCATATTCAAACCTTGTGTTACCATAAATTTTTGGTGCACCATGAAGACCGTCATATTGTTTCACATATTCTCTGGCTTCACGAATACCATCGAATCGTTTTGGAACAAGGTCTAAACCATCAAGTGACTTGTGTGTACCTTTACCAGTTCGAGCTGGAAGATAAAGTTGTGGTTCATAATCAATCTTCAGTTTGATTCGTTTACCATCTTTGACGCCACGATAAAGAATTTTTCCACCGAGCGACTGTACGTTTGTATAAAAAGTTGACATTAACCTGTAATAATTTGTTGTTGACCTGGAAGAATAATGCCTGCGCCAAAAATCTGGTCATAATTCTTCACAAAGTCTTCTGCGGGAACGTAGTAGTATACAATATGTTCGTGTTTCAAGGCAATAGTAGAGTCTGATTTTTGTTCTGCGTGGATTGGAAATGGTGCGAAACCTACATTTGGTTGACCATCTTTACCACGTACAATTGCGATACCCAATGGATTTTTAATTACCATCTTATTCTCAGTTTCCATCTCAACTTCACCAATGAGTTCTTCACCGGTTACCAATTTCATTGCATATATTTTCATGTTAATCCTATCCTAAATAATTATATAGTGTGAACTGAATCAAGATTATATCATTTTTTTATCATAAAGTCAAGTAAAAAAATGGTACAAAATATAAATGGATCCAATCACACTCTTTGCATTAGCAAATGGTGCAGTATCAGCCGTCAAAGCTGGTTGTAAACTATACAAAGATATCAAAGGAGCTGCTGGGGAAGTTAAAGACGTCCTCAAGGACCTTGACGACCAGTTCAAAAAACTCCATCCCCCTGAAAAACCTGCCACGACTGAACAACGCAATCAGTTTATCCGTGAAAAGAATAATGTAATTGAGTTAAACAAGAAAGCAAACTCAAACCAACACACTAACATTTATACCGAGATTGGTGAACATCTTGGTACTTACTATGATAACTATTACAAATGCATGGCTATTTTTGAAGAAGAAGAACGCCGTGCTAAAACTGAGGTGTATCATGGTGATGCCAGTTTAGGTAAACGTGCATTACAACGTGTTCTAATGCGTAAACAACTAGAACAAATGAGTATTGATTTGCGTGAACTGATGGTGTATCAAAGTCCACCTGAACTAGGTGCATTATACACCGAAGTTGAGGAGATGATGAAACAAATGGGCAAAGAACAAAGTGTTCTTATTGCCAAAGAGATGAAACAACAAGCAATTTTGGATAAACGCAAACGAGCAAGGATGGCAAAACTCAGACAAGAATTTGTAATCGGTGTAGGAGTTATGATAATGATAATTTTTCTAGGTGGATTGTTTATGTGGGTAGCATATGACCGCCAAAGAAAATATCCACAATATGGAGATGGTTTAATACCAAAAACGGAAGAACAACGCAGACGAGAAGCATTACCACAGAAATACGTAGGAAGATGAAAAACAAACTACTGTTCACTTTATTAACCACTAGTGCAACACTTATGATTACAAACCCGACCATCAATATAAACTTGATGCCGGATGCTATCATATATACAAAAAGCATTTCAGAAAATACTGGTGCTTATTGTAATTTGGAAAGAAGTTTTACGGATTCAAAAGGAATACAAGTTTGTGAATACAAATGTGATAACCAAAAAAGAGGAAGTAAACTTGTGCATACAACTTCTATAAACAGTGCTAGGGCTTGTAAGTCTAGAGTACCTGCACCATGATATTTAATCCGTACGGAGCCTTCGATTGTTATATAGAATTTTTATTAATCTGTTATTTTTCACCATACTTCTTGGTCAATCACCAGTCAAAGCAGAATTCCTCACAGCCAAATCCTGGATTGTGTCGGATTTAAATGGCACTGTATTGGGTGGTGAAGATTATGATAAGGTTAGGCCTATTGCCAGTATAACAAAATTGTTAACTGTTATGGTTGTAATGGATACAAATCCTAACATGAGTCAGATATTGACAATGACTACAAAAATACGAGACCGGTTGCCAGTAAAAAACCAAGCTATCAGTCGAGCCGATTTGGTCTCTATGACCATGATACACAGTAGTAATAGAGCCGCATATACACTATGTGAACATTATCCTGGTGGTATGGTTGCTTGTGTTGAGGCCATGAATGATAAGTTGAAGAAATTAAAAATGGAAAAATCCATTGTTTATGAACCAACAGGATTAGATAAAAGGAATGTTAGTACTGCAAGAGAGCTGGTGATACTGACAAAGAAAGCGGCAGAATACAGCAATATAGTTTATGCTAGCCGCAAGTTAGAAATAAAAATAAAAGTAAAGAAGAAATGGTTTGTTTTTAGAAATACAAACCCAATGATAGGACACTATCAAAACATAGTGGTCAGTAAGACTGGTTTTATAAATGAATCTGGTGGATGTATCACGCTTCTATTAGACACAAGTGAAGGTGATAGAGTGGTTGTTGTATTGGGTAGTAAGAATACAAAGACAAGAATTCCTGAAGCGGAATTTATATATGAAGTGTATAAAGATTAGTGGTTGCGGGTCACGGAGTTGCACCGGAACTGAGGATTATGAGCCCACTGTGATACTGTTTCACCAACCCGCTTCATTCCTTAATTAAAGGATTGTATTCATCGTCATACAATCCTAATTCTTGATTAATTCTGACAATCTCATCCAGAGCCTTTTCTCTTTTTTGGCGCATACGATTTTCTTCTAAGATTCTATCAAATTCTTCTTGTTCGTATTTGTCTTCCTCTAACTCTTTAGGTGAAGGTTTACGGAAGATGGCATCATAATTATCCGCAAATTGTTTTTGCGAAACACTAAACGGTCTTGGATTAGAACCTTTACCACCATCCGACATATTACTCTCCGTAGATGTAAGCGATATCTTGAATCTTCACTACGAAATATTCTTGTACAGCTGCAGCCTTACCCCAATCTGGTTGAACAACATCACCAACCTGTACCTCTGTAACCTCTGGACCAACTGCAAGTACTCTTGCTTTATCTGGTTCTTCGGAATGTTTTAGGATGATGCCTGAAGCGGTCTCTTTAACATTTTCAAGCCGTTCAATCAATACTTTATCGTGCAATGGTTTAATATTCATAGTGTCCTCAAAATGGAGCGGTCTACTGCTTTGCTCAGTTAACACAAGGGGGTACCTTGTATCGTACTATTACAAACCGCATTAAATGGAGCAGAGTGTGGGAATCGAACCCACGACACCAACTTGGAAGGATGGAATTTTACCATTAAACTAACCCTGCATAAAATTTGTTGTAGTTAACTTGGAGCGGGCAGTGGGAATCGAACCCACAACTAAACCTTGGCAAGGTCTTGTGTTACCACTAGCACTATACCCGCATCATGTGTATTATATATGCTTTACAATCACTTGGCAAGCACATTATGAAAATAATTGTCCGGTTTCTTCAAACCAAAGATAATCCAATACTGAAGTATTCAAAGTCTCTATGGCTTGTTTTGGTGTTTCCACTAAAGGTTTGCCAGCAAGGTTGAAACTAGTGTTCAATAGAATGCCATGACCAGAAAGTTTTTTAAACTCAACCAAAAGGTCATACAAATATCCTTCTGATACAGTTTGTACTCTACAGGTGTTGTCCACATGTGTGACACCAGGAATTAAATCGGTCTTAACATCAAATGATTGTGTCATAAACAAATTCTTCTTGGTTCTACCCATATCAAAATACAACTCAGCATCTTCTTCCAAGACAACAGCAGCAAATGGCCTATACCATTCTCTACGCTTGATTTTGTTAACAATATCTTTTGCATCAACATTCAATGCATTAAACAATATGGAACGATTACCCAAAGCACGTTGTCCGGCCTCAGCTAAACCTGTGTATACTGCAACAGATTTATTATCATGTAAAAGTTTTGCAATATCTTGTAATGATGCATCAACACCTTTATATGAAGTAACATCATGTTTAAAACCATGAAATGAAATACTTTTAACTGGTCTAGAGGTACAATCGCCCGTTTCTTTATGAAAATGGTATAAAGCACAACCAATCGAGATACCACTATCAATCGACAATGGTTCGAAATAAAACTCAACATCAGGAAATTGCTTTACATAGTATGAATTTGAAAGTATATTCATTCCATACCCACCAGAAACACAAACCTTTTTTATACCAGTTTTATCTATTGCTTTTCTAATTAAGTTGGCACCAATCTCTTGCGTTTGTAATTGCACATCTTTTGCAAAATCAGCATAAGGTTTATAATTTGTTTTGGTGATAATCTTTTGCAAAGGCAAAGTCTTTAAAGCAATTATTGTTTCCGGACCACCTATTTGTGTTGGTGTATTTTCATGTACTGGTTTATATTTGAAATTTTCTGAATAACCATTTGGTGGTGCAAATATAGGTAAAAAATCGTGTGCTGCACAATTAAATAAATCTGTGTTAACATAGTAATCGTTTTTTATATAACTATTATTTGTTGATTTTCCATATGAAGATAATCCCATAACTTTGCCAGATTCTTCCATCGTTTCATTGATGTGAATTGCGGCGCATCCATATAAGAATCCTATACCCATATAATTTCCAAAAACAACTTCACAATCAGGATATTTTTTCTTCCATCTTGTAATTTCTTTTGTGTAATCGTGTCCTTCATATGAACCGAAATTTTTATAAATTGGTTCTACCGAACTAGGATAATCTCCAACATATACAGATTCAATCTCTTTATAATTAATAAATTTACCATCAGGTGCTGTTGCAAAATTTACTTCACCAGCACCATCAGCAACAAAGATAAGTGATTTATCAAAACCACTATTGTAAAAAGCCAACGAGGCATGATTGCGGTGGTGTTTACTATCATATTCAATCAAAGGAAAATGATTATATTTTTTATAATATGATAGTATAAATTTTTTAGAACCATTAGAAATTTTTTTCCATTCTGTTGCAATCGAAGCATCCACAGAATCGGGTAAAGGTATTTCAATGTCTGTTATGATTTGTTCTTCCACATTTTCTGGATTAACATCTAAGAATTTTTTTGGTTCCGTTAATGCAATCTTTGTCATGTAAGGTAAAGATTTTGATATCTTCTTTAATAACCTTTCATCATAATTATCATTGTTTGAAACTTCTAAATTGTGAAACTCACTGAATACAATTTTATCGAATGTTAAATTAGTTTTTAAAACATTAAACAAACAATGTTCTAAACCAGAATCGTGTTTGTAACCACTATATCTTTCCTCTAAGAAATAAACAATTGAATCACCATCATATATACAGCATGATGAATGGTGTATTCCGTGTTCACTATGTATAGCCAAAATTCTCATATAATCTCCAAAATGGTACGAGTAACCGGAGTCGAACCGGTACGCACATGGCGGCAGATTTTAAGTCTGCTGGGTCTACCAATTCCCCCATACTCGCATCACATGGCAGGTCCGTTTCCATTTTTGAAACCGACCATACCACCTTCTTCTTTGATTCTTTTGATAACATCTTCAAAAAGAATCGGTCTAAAATCTGTTTGTTCAACACAAACACAATGGTATCTAGTATCAATTTCAGGCTTAGCTTTTGCATGTTTAGCAATCTTTACCCGATTTGCATGAAGGTGTCCATGAATGTTTACACCGAAACGACCAAGACTTTCCTCATGAATTGGAATGTGTGACAGAATCATTCCGTTCATTACATGATAAGCACGTAGTTCACGGAAGTGTTGTCTGTATTCCTCATCACGAAATATATCATGGTTGCCACGGATAAGAACTTTATCGCCGTTAAGCCTATACAGAGTACTCATTGCTTTACGGTTGATAACAACATCACCAAGATGATATACCTTATCGTTTGGTCTTACAGTTTCGTTCCATCGCTTTACCATTTCTTCATCCATCTCATCAGGATTATCCCATGGCCTAAGCTTTGTCACACCGTCCTCACGGAGAAATCTACACACACCAGCGTGACCAAAGTGTGTGTCACTTACTAAAAATACTGATGGCATAATAAACTCCTTGTTAAATGGTCCGGCGTGAGAGAATCGAACTCCCATTAGAAGGGTAGAAGCCTACTGTATTATCCATTATACTAACGCCAGATTTTTTGGTGCCCCAGGAGAGACTCGAACTCTCAAAATTTGGCTTCTAAGACCAACACGTATACCAATTCCGTCACCGGGGCAATAAATACTCATATGATACCAACATCAAAAAGACCTACAGTAGAAATGTTCTACGGACTGTATGCACAACAACCATATGAACCACATGGTTATTATTGTGTGCCTTCTGATTTTGTTCCATCATATGTTACTGAGAAAAAATCTTTTACTGAGGATGAATTATATATCACACAAGAAAAAGAGTTTGTCTTAACAACATTAAAACAAATTGGTGCTCCTACTAAGAATCGAACTTAGGATACATCCTTACCATGGATGTGGTATGCCATTTACCTATAAGAGCATGGTACCCAAGGTGGGATTCGAGCCCACATAACCTTGATTTTGAATCAAGTACGTATACCTATTCCGTCACTTGGGCATATTTGGTGCTGCCTAGAGGAATCGAACCTCTTTCAATGGTTCTTCAAACCACCGCTATGACCACATCAGCTAAAGCAGCATAATGGTACCTTGTGACAGTTTCGAACTGCCGACATCCCACTTGTAAGGAGGGCGCTCTACCACTGAGCTAACAAGGCATAAATTGGGGAGAAGTACGGGAATCGAACCCGTGATGGCGGAATCACAACCCGCAGTTTTACCACTAAACTAACAACTCCATATTACTGAATTGCTTCCTGTTCTGCCAGAATTCTTTTCAATCTGTCAGCACAGAAACTTGCAGCAGGTGCATCTGGTTTAACCATTGGTGTCATGTTACATGTACCTTTGATATAACCAATTGCTTGCTGAACAACACATGAACTACCATGAACATCATCTTTATTTAAATCAAGATGAACTTCAACATGATAATCTTCCAACACTTCTGCTAATGATTGAAACAATTCTGAAACTTTATAAACTTCAGTCATCAACCTCATAGCAGGTTTACTTTTCTTATGGTCGTAATCCAATTCACGGTGAACATATCCGAAAATCTTACAACCATGTCGGCCATCAATATGAACTACAACTGCTAGAGCATAGTCAGCATACCAAACACCATTCACTCTGATTCTTTCAGAGTCGGCACCAAGATAAACCTTGGTATCAGGACCTTGATTTGCAAGGTATTGTCTGACTTCTTCTATATTAAAATTTTTCATATTAACCACCTTCTAATAAAACTTGGCATCCCGCTAGGGACTCGAACCCCAACCAACGGTTTTGGAGACCGCTATGCTGCCATTACACCAGCGAGATATTTGGTACCGAGAAAGAGAATTGAACTCTTGGCCAACGCCTTATCAAGACGCTGCTCTACCACTGAGCTACCTCGGCATTTTGGAGGGCGATGAGAGAATCAAACTCCCACTTCAACGTTCGTAGCGTTGTGTAATATTCATTTTACTAATCGCCCATAATATTGGTGGTGATGGAGGGACTCGAGCCCCCAATCTTCTCCGTATGAAGGAGGTGCATTACCGTTTTGCTACATCACCGAAATTTGGTGGAGAATAGGAGAATCGAACTCCTATAAACAGCTTGCAAAGCTGCCGTAATCCCATTATACTAATTCCCCATAAACTGGTCTCCCTGCAAGGATTCGAACCTTGACCACACGGCCCCAAACCGTGTACGCAACCTGATAACGCTTCAGAGAGAAAAACTGGGGCCCCATGACAGAATCGAACTGCCGTAACCTGACTACAAAACAGGTGTAATACCATTATACTAATAGGGCGAAATTAAATGCTCTGCATCCTGCGGCGGTAATTTAGTGTATCATCTCTTGGGTTGCCCCGCAAATCTCACACACCTTCCACCCGCTTCCCGACCAGGACCGTTAACGCATTGCCAGCGGCCTTTCGGTAAGAAGACTACCACCCTTGAGAGTCACCTCACTTCTATCCTGCGGGTCACAGTATCCGCTAACAAAGCGGAGCGGCTTGGCTCCAGAGGCAGGGATCGAACCTACGACCAATTGATTAACAGTCAACTGCACTACCGCTGTGCTACTCTGGAATATTCTTATACTAACTCATATTCTAAATCTACTGACTCAGAATAATAACCGTTTGATTCTCCCAACCAACGAACATCAACATAACCTTTGCGTGTAGCAAATTTGTAAAATGTCCATGAACGAGATTCAATGTATTCATCTTCTCTAGCTTCTGGTATTTCACCTGATACTTCTTCAGCAATCAAAAGTGGTTCACCTTCTAAATCTGATAAATCGCCTACAACACTTTCAATGTAAACCGATTCACAACAATCTTGATAATGATAGAATTTGAATTTTTCAGTATCATTAGCAAATATCATTTCACGACCATCTTGTGTCACCGATGTGAACACTTTACCAACCATATCTTCTATATTCATTTTTATTTCCTTACAACAATATAACATTTGGCGATGCGTGGGAGAATCGAACTCCCATCTTCGGATAGACAATCCGAGATAATGACCATTATATGAACGCACCTAAAATAGTATAAGCTACTTGTTTCCACACAAGCCCTTAATTGAGCAGTTACTCTGTCCATCCATTTTATTCTAATGTCTGTGTGCAGTTAGGATTCTGCCTATCAGAGTCTGGGGAGTGCTATATTCCCACCCCGCTATCGGTTTTCTGCCACCGGATCTCTCTCGCTAATCAAACGCCACTTTAACGAAAGTGGTAACGGGATTTGGTGGAGATGGTAAGATTCGAACCTACTCACCCGAAAGAACAGATTTACAGTCTGCCGCAACTCTCCCACTTTGCCGCATCTCCAATTTTTTGGTAGAGGTACAGAGAATCGAACTCTGGTTAATAGGTTAAAAGCCTACTACTTTACCACTAAGTTATACCTCCAAACTACCATTGTTAAGTGCTATCGTGCCTATTTGTGAACAATGTAGCTAGCACTCACAAGCGAATAGCAGTTATATCAGGACCCGTTCCTCGCACAGTTGAGCCCGCATAGTCATAGCGTCCTATGACGATACCTTGATAACACTTAACAATGGTACACCTAGGGGGAATCGAACCCGCCGTTTATGCCTTGAAAGGGCATCGTCCTAACCGTTAGACGATAGGTGCATAAAGCATTCAAAATTTTAAAGAACAATGATTGATTTCTCAATTCATAGATGAAGTATAACACAACCATGAATGTCTGTCAACCAGTGTGTTGTATTTCTACAACACTTGTCGTATAAATTTCAAATTTAATTTTTATACGACTAATTTTTGGAGTAGGTGACAGGAATCGAACCTGCATAAAACAGATTTGCAATCTGCTCCCTAGCCTTTCGGGTCACACCTACATGTTTCTTCGTTTTTAAGACCTCTCTGACTACCCAGTCTCGCTGGCATTTACTGGCAGAAGGTATCGGATTCGAACCGATGCGCCGCTTTCGCAACGACAGTTTAGCAAACTGCTCCCTTAACCTCTCGGGCAACCTTCTATGTTTGGCGGAAGACGGAGGAGTCGAACCCCATCCCATTTCTGAGAACCTGGTTTTCAAGGCCAGTCGCAGGACCAACCCCGCTGCATCATCTTCCATATAGAAACACACTGCATCAATGTGTTTTTATATGGCTGGGGTACCTTGAATCGAACAAGGACCTACGGATTCAAAGTCCGCAGCACTACCACTATGCTATACCCCAATAAACTACAACAAATTTTTAAAGAACAGAGTGTATTGTATCAGAACCAAAGATTCTGGCAACCACTATGTTGTATTGAAACAACAAACAAAAAACCCTAGATTTTTTAGGTCTAGGGTCTTGTGTTTGGAGTCTTAATTAGAACTTATGTTTTAGTTCTCTCTCTTTACACAAAACCCGGTCGGCGCCCATGAGCTATCACCACAATTAATTGTGCGATACTCTTGATGCAACGTAAAGGATATGTGTTTAAAATTTGTCATAGTGTTATTATATAGGAACTTTTATGTCTTGGCAAGCGGTTATTAAAAATTATTTTTTATACTTCTGTATTAAGTCTTGTATTGTATCATAATTTGGTTCGGAACACAAGCTCGGGACGATTAATTTTACCACATCTGTATCTAAATCCCACCACTTTAATTCCATCAGTGCATCAATAATTCTTTGTTCAAACCTAAGTTTGATTGTTCTTGCTGGATTTCCACCGACCATGGCATAAGGTTCAACATCACGTACAACGTGTGAATGTGCAGCAACAACAGCACCATCACCAATCTTTACACCAGACATGATTGTGCATCCTGTGCCTAACCAAACGTCATTACCAATAATTATATCACCGTTTGTACTTGGATGTCCTTCAACTTTACCAACGTTGATTTCGTTTGTGCTTGTGTGGCCAAAAGGAAATGTTGTAATCCAATCAACTCTATGATTGCCACCAAGAAAGACCTTTACATCCCCAGCAACTGAACAGTATTTACCCATTTTTACTTTTACGCCTGGTTCATTTGTGATAACTTTTATGTTACCTTGGCCATATGTAAATTTATCCGCTTCAACACTCATTCTTTTTTCCATGCAATCGGATTATAATTTATTGGACCAGATGGGTCAACAAAGTCAGCAAACGTTTCCCACAAGTGTTCAGATATAGCAAACTTCGTAAGTAGTCCTGGTTCACGGCCGTAAGCATCTATTTCCCATGGCTGAACCCAATAATCAATTTTGTCTGGATCAACCCGTTTACCTCTCCATCGGGTCAACTCATCGTTCGTTTCACCATCAATGTATTGTTTCACATGAACCATTTCATGTGCCAAAGTTTCCAGTATTCTTCTGGATCCAATATTTGGATTTATTTCTATTAGGAATTTTCGAGGTTGTTTTTGTGTATTGTAATCTTCAATACTAGCAAAACCATATTCATCTATCTTTGTACAAAATTTAATTTCGGTTGCACAATTATTCCTTATCCGTGTATTAGGTATCAATTCTTTAGCGAAGAATTGGGCAGCTCTTTCAACAAAGGGCTTAAAATCTTTGTCTGGACAGTTAACCACACGAATAATCATCCTGGTCTCCTAAGGGCACAATTACCCTCAGCTATTTAGGAGTATTAGATTTTTTCCACCCAAACGGCTGCTTTTTGTAGGAATTGGATACCATCATCACTCCGATAAGAGTTCCGATATAGAACACTATTAATACCACTTTGGTATATAAGTTTGGCACAGTCCAAACATGGAGCATGGGTAACAAACATAGTAGCACCCATACCAGATTCGGTAGATTTAGCTAACTTGGCAATCGCATTTGTTTCTGCATGAAGTACCTCTGGTTTGGTTTTAAGTTTATATCTTTTCCATGTGTCCGACTCTTTTGGTAACTGTTGTTCTAAACAATCACCATCATCACAATAGATTTTATCTTCACAGTTGTTATCCCAACCAGATGGCATACCATTGTAACCAATTGAAATAATTCTGTCATCTTTGACTACAATGGCACCAACATGAAGTCTTTTAGCCGAGGACAATCCTGCGAATGTCTCGGCAACTTTCATATACGCATCACGAAATTTTGTTTTCACAGGACCTCGTAATCTTCTTTACCACAGTCGCACTCTGGACAAGTAAAATCATCAGGTAATGTATCCCATGCACCTTCTTTTTCTTCATCGTGGACGTGGCCACAAACTACACATACGTGATCCATTATAGTGCCTCCAATTTTGCTTTGTATGCTTCTGCATGACGTTTCTCAATCTTAGCCAATGCTGCAAATTTCTTTTCTGCCTTAGCAAGAACTGCACGGAATTCTTCAGCGTGTGTGTGACTTTCTGCAATTTGGTGTGCAGCTTCACGTTCTGCTTCTTTGTTGCCTTCTATCTCTGCATCTTTTTTCATATTAGGATACATTGTAGTGAACTCATATGTTTCACCTTCGATGGCCATTTCAAGACATTCTTTGGTAGTTGGTTTACCAACCAACAACTCAAGGTGACCCCATGCATGGAGTAATTCTTGGTCAGCGGTGTGCCAAAAATGTTTGGCAATTTCCTCATGACCTTCTTCCATAGCAATCTTTGCAAAGTAACGATACTTGATGTGCGCTTGACTTTCTCCAGCCAATGCCGCCTCAAGGTTTTTAATTGTAATAGACATGATAATCCTTAATAAAAATGGTGGGCCGACTAGGAATTGAACCTAGACTCAATGAATTATGAGTTCACTGCTTTACCATTAAGCTATCGGCCCTTATTTGATATATTCTAATGATTCTTTCCGCATTAATTTAGGTGTTTCCCTAATACCAATGTTTTTGATTACGTAAACAAATTGTACCCCATCAATCTCTTTAGTCTCTGGTGAACAAACGTAGTAATTCTCCAACGTGGTTTTCACACGTACTTTTTTGATGTATTGTTTTTCAGTTTTCATAATGTCTCAATTATACAATAAAAAAAGGGGTCTGTCAAGACCCCTTATGGTAATTATCTACCTTTAAGGTCGGGTCCCGACCTGTGTTGTTTGATAGCCTCTATGGCCTCAAGTATACTTGTAAATAATTTTTTCATTTTAGTACCTATTTTGAGTTATAAGAAAATGATAATCACGGGTGAAGCGCTCAATGTCGCCCTCATTTTGAGGATTTCTACTGGTGATATATGATTCTAAATTGGTTCCATAATCACCACTTATACGTTTAAGTAAAGAGGTAATTAGTTGAATCATTTTTCTACCGTTTCCTTTATAGAAATTTTCTTAATGGCGTCTTGTGCTTTGACCATGTTTTCTAGCCAAATTTTCAACATACCATTCATCAATTCCGCATCTTTAATTTCTACTTTGTCTGCGAGAGTGAAGGTACGTTCAAATGCACGGTTGGCAATGCCTTTGTACAAATATTCTTCTTCATCTGCGTCTTTTGTTGCAGCTTTAATTACGAGTTTGTTTCCTTCCAAAGTCATCTCAATGTCAGACTTAGCAAAACCAGCAACTGCCATTTCAATGACATACTTGTTTTCTTTTACCTGTTTGATGTTGTATGGAGGATAAGATACGGCTTTAGATGCAGCCGCTGCAGCTTCACGCATGAGGTCCATTGTGTCATTGAAACCTACAGTGAAGGGTTGGATTTTACCAAAGTCAGAACCGAAAAAATCTTTCATAAGATTTGTCATATGTTTCTCCTAAAAGCGAGATTAAAAAATTGATACCCCGAAGGCGTATCGGTTAGGTACTGGTTACGTTATCCAGTGACAGTGCGTCTGTCCGTTTTAATACGCTCCTAAGGTAGGTGGAGCACCTTTTTCCCATCCCGAATGGGACCATCATATCAGTATTTATACTAGTTGTCAAGAACCGTTTGGTTTTTTACCAATGTTATACTTTGGTGTAAGTTGCCAATCATTCTTTTCTTTATGTGACAATATTTTAATCTGTGACAGAAAGATAGGTGTGGGCACCTCGGTTTGTTTTTTATTGACAATCTTTACCAGACCCCAATCTTCCAATAGGTTTGCAATTGCATTTCTGCGAGATAGGTCGTTCTCAGAAATGTCGGTTGGTTTGCCATCTAAGGCAAATAGTTCTTTGAAATGTACCACATAGTATTGACCACGTTTGTGGAGTATGTGGCAAGATTGGTACAATGTTTGGTCTTTCTTGGAGGCGACACCAATTCGGGTCAGTGTCTCACGTACTTTTAGAAAATCATCTTTATCATCCAATGTCACTTCAACTAAGTCTTTAATGTCTATCATTATTCTTCACTCCGCCTGTATCTATTTTTGTTTTTATATCAGCGATTTGTTCATCGGTGAGGATACGTAGGGCTTCTTTAGCCTTGGAGTTTGAATACCCAAAATAGGTTTTCACACATTCAATATCCTTCTCAGAATCGGCCTTTTGCCACGGAACAAACTTCCGTTTCATAGGCCTGATACTATTTAGAAGATACTGGTATTGCATGTCTTTATCAATTCCAGGCCACAAGTTCATGTCGTTGGCATACAAGACACAATCTAAGTGGTTGGATAAAGACCTATTGATTAGGAAAGGTGCATAATCTTTGAAGTCCAATTCGCCATCCGGCACCTTCTTTCTCAGGATGAAATCGGCATAATCGAACGGACTCATTTGAATTCACATTCGACCATTAATTCTGTGAGACAGGCAATCAAATTGATTTCATGGTCTGCAACAAAGGCTGATTGATATTGATACTTGGCCAAAATCAGAACCATTTGCGGTACAGAGTTTGGTTTCAACTTCTCATACAGACCATCATAGATGTTTCTAAAGATTCTGGTGATATCATTATCAAGGTTGTTTGTCACCCATTTTCGACAGGAAGCGAAGTCCTTGTTCATAATAGAAGACACTAGTTCATTCATTTGAACATCAGAAACCGAGGCCAAGATGCCTTTGTCGATTGTGCCACTAACACTATAACGTTGTAGTTCGTTCAGAACACGGCGGTTGTCAGGGAAATGTTTGGTGATAACAGCAGCAACCACTTGCTTGTCGTATGTGATACCTTCTTGTTCTAAAATCCATTCGACACGTTTGAAGAATCCTGCAGCCATCTTCTGTTTACTACCATTGATTTTAAAGTCAACAACAGCACACCGTGAATGAATAGGGTCAATGATTCTGTTCTTGAAGTTACATGTAAAAATGAACGAACAGTTGGATGAGAACTCCTCGATTGCACCACGCATCGCAGGTTGAGTTGAATTTGGATTTAGATAGTCCGCTTCGTCAATGATAACGACCTTGCGGCCGCCTGATAGGGACATAGATGATGCATAGTTCTTGATTTTGTTCCGTAGAACATCAATACCCGATTCGTCTGAACCGTTAATCATAATGTAATCACAACCAACTTCTTCACAGAGAGCCTTTGCGATTGTGGTTTTACCGACACCAGCAGAACCTGCCAACAAAAGATTGGGAATCTCTTTGCGGTTTACATAGTCTTGGAAAGTAGACTTGATACCATCAGGAAGAATACAATCTTCGATAGTCTTAGGGCGATACTTCTCCACCCATAAAATATGTTGTGACATTCAAATACTCCATAATATAATTAAATTTCATCGTGCCATTTAAAGCCAAGAAGATACTTGGCCATAAACCTGATGACGGCATTTGGTTTTGTGGGTCTATACACAAACATAGAGTCTGTGATTTCCCATTTACCAACATTTTTCACAGAAGGTTTTATAACAAAAGAAGTCATTGATGATGATATGGTTGCACCTGTTGACCACATTGTTGCACCTGTACCACCAGAATCAACAGTCAGTAATGTACTGTTATTCCATTGTCTCTTGCGCCACTCAGAAATCCATTCTTCGGTTGGAGTGAAATCCAAATCTAACGGAATTTGTTCCGTTAGTGGATAGAAGAATGGTATTTCAATTTGTGTCATTTGGGAATGGCCAGTTCAATTCACTTTGAATTTCTTCAATACGATTTTCTAATACACCAATTGCTGTATTGTAATGGCCTGTTCCTTCTTCATTTGGGTTGAACCGAGTTTTTAATACTTGAACTTCTTTCTTCAATACAGCAATATATTCATCTCTATCAAACCATGTTCGTATTTCACCCATCATTTCACCTCATTCATACTTTCAAATAGTGCTTCAAACTCTTTTGATTCAGCAACTTCAGTTTGAAAAGAGTTTTTGAATTGTGTTTTTGCCATGCGTTTGATAATCTTCTTAGGGATTTTCAATTCATCATTGGTGATATCCACAATGTCTTTGATAGCATCGTTATTGGATTGATTGCGTTGCATATGTAACACAACCTCATCAACATAACCTTTAAGTTTTTTAAGTTGGTCTTCATCAAAAGAACCAAACAATGTATTTACTTTAGTCATATTATTCTCCGAAAGATAGGTCAGACTCTTTTGCTTCAATAGCAATCCAGTATTCCATATCTTCTTTGGTGTTTTTAAAGTAAGACAAACCTTTTGCAGAGATTTGTACTTCATAAGAACCAGAAATCATTTTAAAGTTCTCTGTGAGGAACAAGGCTCTGAATTTCTTACCATTGCCATCAGCAATTTCTGTTGAATCGGTGTGTGCTGAGTTGTCTTTTGCATCACAGGTTGTGATAGAAATCTTTTCACCATCAGACATGATGGCAATGTTAGGTGATTGTAGGATGCTTGCAGTCTTTAGGATAGAAGCAAGTTCTTCTTCTTTCAATGTGAAAGCCACATCAACGGAAGGTAATGTCAACTCTTTATCTGGCGGAGTTACAATCATGCTCTTTGCAGTTTTGCGATAGTTTAGTTTCTTACGACCAACTTTAAAGATAACATGTTTGTCATCAAAATCAATCTCGCCATCTTTGTACAATGATTGTACAGACAAGAACTGGTTCAAGTCATAGATACAGAAATCCTGTGGGAAATCATCTTTAACTCCAGCCTTAGCTAAGACGGTCTTTGTTGCGGAAATAGTTGTCAATTTCTTACCAGTCTTAAACTCAATGCCAGGATTAATGTTGGCAAAGTTTTTAAGAACCGTTAAGGTCTCATTAGATAATTTCATTACGATACTCCTTGTTTCAATTCACTCATTATACTTGGACCATAAGAGGTTGTCAAGCATTTAATCATATTAATTTTTAAATCTTCTAGGGATTTGGTATTATCAATTTGATGGTCGATGTAACCACCAATCCAACGCCACTCAGATTCATGTACACCAGATTGTTTCAACATAAATTCTTCCGCTTTCCAGTCACCACGATTTGCTTTTGAGGCAATTTCATACCAATGCGGTATAACACCACGTTGTATCTCAATTAAGATGCCATTTTGTTTGTGTACAAAATCAATTTCATTTTGAAATCTTACATCAGTAATAACAAAATTTTGATTTGCATTTTTCTTGATGTAGTTTTTAAGTTTGATAACCCAAAAATCTTGGTGAAACACATCACGACCAACCTCAGTACCCATCAACTGTAGTGCAAGTCTTGGTGTAAATTCACGGCCAAATTCTTCTGACCAAAACTTATCTGGTTGTTCACGCCATTGTCTGGACTGTTCAGTATCACCTTCTAACAAATGTCGAGGCCAACCAAACATTTCCGAGGCAACATCCTTAACACCTTTGGCAAAACTAACGGGAGTAAAACCAAGGTCTTTAAGAATGTCACCGGCAGTACCTTTACCTGAACCAATGAATCCAAGTAAACCAACAATCATCACATTTCTCCAACGAAATTTGCTACTGCTGGCATATCACCTTTGAAGTGATAGGTACCGATATGGTCTGCTCGCATCCAAGGACACAACCAAATAGAACCACCAATCTTGCGCCACAACTGACAGAACATATAATCTTCTGACAAGTAACGGTCTGAACCACCACCTGTTGGAGAGTCTATAGTATCAATTAATGTATCAAAGTATGCATGAATGTACCGTGAACCATCAAAGTTGGCTTGGCCAACGTGGTCGGGTTTGTAACGTAGATGAGGGAACGCTTCTGCAAATTTAGGAAATACTTCACGTTTAACCATCATAAAACCGGTACCAATTTCCAAAACTTCAAGTGGATCAGAAACACTAAATTTGTCTGTACCTTTTACTGGATTAAAAACATAATCACCAGTAACTTTTTCCAAGTCGGTTGCTTCCATGGCCGGATTTTTAGTTAGTGCTTTCTTAACAGAGGACCATTTGATGGCCTTCTTAGGATAAGGACCACCAATAACATCCTTGTCTAAGGCCAATAAGGCAATAACATCTTGTGGATTAAAATGTACGTCAGCGTCAATGAACAACATATGTGTACAATCTGAACGGTGCAAGAATTCATCCACAAGATAATTTCTAGCACGGGTAATTAAAGACTCATTGAAAAGAAATGAAAATTTCACTTGGACACCATACTGCATACAGATGGCCTGTAAATCGAGACATGCTTTGGCATAGAGTCCGTGATTCATTCCGCCGTACATTGGTGTCGCAACGAAAATACTTTTCTTTGCTAGTTCTTCTTTTTTAATTGAAATTTCCATTTACTCTCCAAAAATAAAAAAAGGGGAGACCATGGCCTCCCCATATTCACCTAATTAGGCGCTGAAGCTGTAACCAGCTTTAAGTGCGGTACGAACCATTGATTTGGTTGGTGTACCAATACGATACACAGATACCTTAGAACCATCACCACGGGTTTTGGTGTTAGTGTAGATGACATGGCCTTCTTGGCGCAATTCATCAATACGTGCGGAAACATTTTGGATTCCGAAACGAGCACGAGCTTGTGCTGTGGAGAGAGTGTTGTAACCCTCAGTCTTGCTCAAATAGTTGAGGATCTTTTCTTTCGCAGAAAGTTTGGTAGTCATAATAATCTCCTAATGACAAAGTTAAAAAACAAAAGTCTTGCATTTCGCAAGTGTTCACATTATACTATTACTTAGTGTGTGTGTCAAGTATATTGGCGGTATACTTTATTATCTGCCAACTTGTGGTAGATACTTAGCCTTGGTTTCTTCCCAAGACAAGTATATCAAGTCATCATAAAACAACGATTCATAAGATACGTTATTCTTTTTCTTCAACATTGATATACGACCTTTGGCATATTTGGTTTTCCAAATTTGCGTCAAGGTTTCTTCACTGGTATCAAATGACTTGACCAGTTGTTCATCACCAATTTCTTTCCTTAGATATTCATTGGTATTGTTATAGAGAGGTGAGAAATAGATGCCTCTCTGGTGCTCTGTACGGATAAGTTCTTTTGGGATACCCAACTTACCATACGCAAAATTTAATGTACGATTCTTGTGGTCACGTTTCAATGGCAAACCTTTTTGATTCTTGGCTTCCCACCATTCAAAGTATTTGCGTGTATGGTTCTCTTTGACCCAATCATAAATCATTGCTCGAGTTTTGCGTGACGGTTCAAAAGCAACCGAACCACTTGAGAAACCCATTTTGTTCCAGTGTTCAAGACCATCATACTGAGATAGGCCACCGGATTTAGTGTTGCCATAAAGGGAAGTAGTTGTAACTCCAACGAGAACATCTCCATATTGTCTT
>Ga0315902_10003359_pt1 | contig 24059 bp, 30 predicted proteins | sample LakEriMetagenome_9_FD_203523 | JGI IMG/M metagenome (GOLD analysis project Ga0315902, IMG submission 203523) | Freshwater fungal communities from buoy surface, Lake Erie, Ohio, United States - Buoy 12 MA117 | ecosystem: Environmental > Aquatic > Freshwater > Lake > Lake biofilm | place: USA... | reverse complement strand
CGCCCACTGTCTCGATGGCTTGTATACCGGTCACGTCACCGACGACCTCCAGTATGTCACCGGCCACGGGCTTCACGCGATCACGGACAAAAGTCCCGAACTTCGAGTTCCGGATCTTCTCGCCGATGCGCTGCTTGTCTTTTGGCTCGTCACTCATTTGCGCTTGAACATCGAGAGCACGTTGTTGAGGATCGTCTTGTGGTTCTCCATGACGTATTGGATCAGCTTCTCACCGAAGAGAGTGGCAAGCGGGACCAGTATCTGAGAGAGATCAGTGTGGCCGCTGCTCATGCAGTACTGCGAGGTCAGGTACCCACAGAAGACAGAGAGCGCGATGACTGCGACCCACTGAATGAAAGAGAGAGTGCGTTTCATGTATATGTCGTAGCTTAGTTTCGCAAGTAGACCGACGCCGATGCCGACGACGTAGGTGTGAGTGTGATTGAATAGTTCAGCGAGTTCTGTCCACAGTGCCTTCATTTTGTGATCGTTTTTTCAGTTGACTGAGCAGCTCCTTCTCGTAGCGCTTGAGCTTCTCCAAATAGACTCGTTTTTCGTCTCTTTTCTCTCTCATGGTTGCACTTTATGGAATGAAGTCGATGCGGCGACCGTAGTAGTCCGGAGGATTCACTGGCATGCTCCGGCTGAAGTCGTACCCGAACGGCTGACGACGCTGCAAAGGTGAGCGCTGCGGCCATACATTCGAGCTGTACTCTGGGAAGTCGGCCGAGTTCGCGCAGAGGTAGTCGAAGAGGAGCCCGGTGTAGTACTCCGCGTTCTGCCGATAGCGGACGATGAAGTCCTTCATCGTGGCGTCACTCATGCCGGTGCCATCTTCTGACGATCGCTGCACGAAGGTGCCGTTGTCGAGCTTGTACACGAGCGAAGGAAGAGCCTCGACCATGGTCCACCAGAGGACGACCTTCTGACAGTACTCGGTGACGAGTGTCTCGTAGTCACCGCTCAGCGTATTGCCTGCGATGTCGTCCTTGAGCTTGTTGTATAGGTTCGTGCCCAGCCACGGTTGCAGATACTTGTCCTGAGCGAGGTATACGCTCGGATAGAGGAGGTTCGAGTCAACTGCTCCGTTGACTTGTGTGTACTTTTTGATGTACACGTCGCTGATGAATAGGATCTCTGCCATGTTTTTGAGTTTTATCCGTATTTAAGTGAGCCACGATCTGTTCGTTTGATCGGTGCGATGCCTTCGATGCCCTTCGGCTTCACGTATGGGACGTTGCCGACGCGCTCGTCATTCTCGAGTCCTTTGTTCGGCAGGAACTTGCCGCGCTCACGCTTGCGGAAGTAGATCTGACGCTTCCAGTGGTGGTGGCAGAAGCAGCCGCCGACATACTTGAACAAGTCGTAAGAGCTTTGGCCAGCTGGCGCGAACTGACTGTTCACTCCGGCCTCGCTCATGAGCTGGATGTCTTCGTAGCGATAGACGGTGCCCTCCTTCGAGAGTCCGACCATGTCGACGCAGAACTCGCGGCTGTTATCGTTTATGTTCTGGCTGTATGCGTACCGCAGCTTGTACAGACCACGATCTCCCCATGCGCTCTTTTTGTCCGGTTCGGCGTATCCTTCGAGACTCTGGAGCTGATAGTCTTGCAAGTTCTCGCAGAACTGTCGCTCGATATCGGCATCACGTAGCGCCTCGCCTTCGTGCACCAGCTCCCACTCGTCCAGATCGATCACTTCGCCGCGATCCTTGAGCCTGTCACGCCAGTACTGCTCGTCGTCGGCAGTCATGTCGACCGCTTCAGACTGTCGGGCCTTTTTTTTTTCGCGTGATAGTGTCGCCGTGAGCTGTGCCGGAGTGGTCGGAGGTGTGCCTTCCTTGATGTCTGCGAAGATCTCGTCGACTTGAGCACTCGATAGCATGGGGAAGGACGCCGCCATGACTGCCTTCGCTGCCGTGATCGGTATCAGTCCGCTCGTCACTTGTGCGATGACCTCGAGCATGCTCGCAATCTGGGCTCCATTGAGTGCGGTTGCTGCCACGTTCTCGACCGGTGCCGCATCTGCGGTCGGTTCTGCCGCTTGAGGCGCTTGTTGAGGCGCTATGGAAGCCGTCGGAGTCTGTTCGATTGTGGTCGCAGTGGCTCCTGTCTCGGTCATGAGCGGAGTGTTTGGCACGATCGTGATCGTCACGTCTGGCATCTCGTAGCTGAGCACGTACTCGAAGCCCTGCGACAACTTGCGCTGCTTCGGTTCGATGACCTGCTTCGTGAAGATCTCCAGACCGATGACCATCTCCTCTTTATTCGATCCGAAGCCAGTGCCACCGTCACGGATGCCGAAGATCAGAGGCGTGGTGCAGCGATGCGCGAGGAGTACCTCCTGCCGGGAGGTGTTGGTCAGATATTCGTACTGCTTGTCGGCGTCCGATAGTGGGAAGCTGTCGATCTTCGGCGGTGTAGCGTTCGGCTCGTTGAAGGTGAAAAACGTCTTGCCGCTGTTCTTAGCTCCGCCGAGGTGCATCTCCATGTCGGTCCGCATACGACGGATGCCGTCCTCATCTTGCTGGCCGTTAAAAAAGGACACGATCAAGCTGGGAAACATGCCGTTGAGGATGTTCGAGACGTGATAGATGCCGATCTGCTTCGATAGTTCGATGTAGTTCACCGCGCTGAAGTAGTCCGGCTTCGGATAGATCTGGCCGCCTGTGTAGTCGAAGCACCAGTAGACCTGCCGAGGCTCATCGACTGCGGTCTCTTTGTTGAATTTCGGTATGAACTCGGGCTTGTTTTTCTTTTTGCGGATGTTCGCCCAGTCGTCACTCTGATATATGCCGATGACCTCCTCGTCTTCACCACTCACAGCGATGCGACACTCTTCGTATGGTAAGTGCTGGAGCTTTGCGATCGTCTTGCGATCGACTGAGTAAATGACTTCGATATAGTAGCCTCCGAACTTTTTGAGATCGGATGCACAGCCCTGTCGGATGTCCTCGGTGAGAAGGATGTCGACGCGGTTCTGATAGCTTCCAGCGCTGACTCCCTTCCCTGCGATCATGTCCGCGATGCTGATGCACAGCGCTCCGTGAATAGGAGACGACTCTGCCAGATCGCGGAGGTACATGGGGAACAGGTTGTCGAGTCCGGATGTCACGTAGCCGGAGCGGTCGATCTTCTCGGTGCTCTTCACTGGCGTGTAGTCAGTGAGTGAGACGTTCATGATATTGTTAGCCATTGAATACGATGTCGTTGTTGATGTCAATATCCGGCACAGTGTAGAAGCTCGTGCCGTCACTAAGTTGGCATAGGCCCTGTTCGCAGAGTCCGACCACGCTGGCGTCGGCAGGATTCAGGTTGATCGCGCTGTTCTGTCCGTATACGTCGTAGCGATAGCGACCAGTCAACGTGAGCCCTGTGGTATTGATCAGCACCTGCGTGATCCTCTGATTTTCTGCCACTACATTGAGCACTTGAGCCAAATATACGCCCGCGTCGCTGTTCTCTTCATGTCGAAGTATGAACAGATAGTGCGTGAATGGCGTGGAGTAGTACTGACGCGCCTCGTCGAGTGTGAGGTAGAGCGTCTGGTTCATGGTGTTGGCGAGGAGTGTGATCATGTTCTGAGGTTAAAAAAAGACGGCGAAGCTGATGAGCCCCGCCGTCCCCAAATTTACAAAAACATACAATGATCTCCGCGTAATTAGTACGCTGGATCTACCACGATATCCGGCGTGAAGTTGCTGAACGGAGTGTCTCCGACAGTATACGGCTCAAGGAAGAGCGGCTGAGTCGGCTCCTCTGCGGTGAGAGTGAGCGTGTAGCCGTTGAGGTCTCCCTTCGCCTTGCCTGACTGGTATGTCCCAGCGGTCAGGAAACAGCCGTCGGTTGTTCCGCACATCATGATCTGATCGTCGTACAGACGAACGAACACTGCGACCTTCGCCTTCGAGAGGTTCTCGAGCTCTTTGCGCTTGTCGTTCTCAAGTTTGCCGAGCGTCAACTCGACCGCCTGCACGAAGTAGAGCGTCCCATTTTCAAGAGATGCTGTTGGTGTAATAGTGACAGCGCCGGTGTTTCGGTTCGGCTGATAGCGGAACACGGTCACAGGTGAAGTGACGGTGAACCCCGTGATTATGCCGTCCACGTCCTGAGTCACCCCGGCAGCGAATGAGTTCCAAGGTGCGATGAAGATCTCCTTCACGCCTCCGACTCCTTCGTTACAATCGAGCAAAAAGCCCGTAGAAAGTACGCAAGCCATTGATTTTGAGTGTGTTAAGTTTATAAAGAGGGGAGAACCGAAGCTCTCCCCGTTAAAATTAGAACCATGTCGAGTAAGCCGCGATGTCAGAGCCTACGCCGTACTGAGTACCGGCGAAGAACTTGATCGAGAAGCGGACATTATCGTCAGCCCATGCGCGCATGTCGACAACTTGTAAGCTGTTCCAGTCGCTCACGAGGTTAGTGCCGAACCACAAGTTCGATGGCTGTGCCATGATCATCGTGTTCGCTGGCATGCCCGGGCACACTGCTATGTTATACAAGCCCATGAAGCTCTTCTGAACTTCGGGACCTGCGTATGTATACCAGCCATTCCCTGCGGCGGCGTTCGCGTACATGTACGCCTCCCACACGTCGTTCGACATGTAGATGAGTGGCTTCTCGGTTGCTTTTTTCAAGCCGATCGGAGCCGCAGCGATCAACTCTTGGATCTTTGCGAACACGTTGCTCGAAGTGATAGCGACAGGAGTCGACACGAAGTTGATGTCGCTGTCTGCATCGGCGCCGATCTGAGTCAAGAGACCAGCGTACTCGCCAGCGGTTGCTCCGTTCCCGGTCCAGATCAAGTTCTCGTTGTTCTGAGCTACGCCTGCGAGCATGGTGCTGATCAAGCCCTCAGTCAAGGCAGTGCCGAGCGTGCCGTTCTGCACGTCCTTCGCTTCCCATGAGTCATTGAACTCGTTCAGACATACGTCCTGCTGGAATTGTAACTTTTTGAGCTCAAGGATGCGCTCGGTCAGGTTTACGGTGCCTGTCGGAGTGAAGGCACAGGTCGCGTTCGCGAAGGTCACGTTGTCCGCGATGCGCTTCACGACTTGCTTGTACTCGATGTTTTCCTTGACAGTGATGTGCTGCAATGTCTCGTTTGCGTAGAACGCAGCCTTAATGTATTCGCCCGCGAATTTTCCGGCGAAGGTTGTTGTGTTGTTTACGGTTGTTGCCATTTTTTACTTGTTTTGAAGGTTGTATTCGATACGCTCACGCATAGACATGCGGTGGAACGGCTTGTTAGGTACGGCAGGCTGAGGCTGCTTCACGCGGCCGAGCTGCACGGTCTTGTCTTTTACTGAAGGAGCGGCAGCGCTTGACTTCACCTCAGAGAGTTCGGTCTTGATGCTGCTCAGTTCAGTGGCCTTGCTGATGTTGTCAGCTTCCGCCTTCGATAGCTTGCTCAGGAGTTCGGTGTTCTGTCCTTCCAGAGCAGCCACTCGTGAGCTGAGGCTCTCGATAGTTTTCAATAAATCGGCGGTGCTCATCTCGTCCTCGACTTCGATTTCCTTGATCTCTGCGATCTTGGCATCTTCGCCGATTACAATCATGCGACCGTCCTCGAGTGCGTACTCGCCAGCCATCAGAGGCACAGCGACGCCGTTCTCGTCCTTTGTGTATACGTCGACACCCATGCTCCACTCCGCAGCGCTTGTGAAGATCACAGTGCCGTCGGCAAGTTTGCCCTCGATCTCAAGCTTCACCTCCTCCTCGAGGAAGATCTGCTTCGGGTCGATGCTGAACTGGTGGAAGATGTCGCGTACTTTTTGCGCAATGGTTCCTTTCATCGTTTCAATGTTTGAACTATTGACTCGAGTGTATAACTTTTCCCGAACATGTAGCAAAAGAGTGACTACTTTGCCGTCCATATACTACACCCCATGAGCACAGCCAAATCACTCGACCTCCTCGGACTGCCGCAGGAGCTCGCTCCCTTCGAGGGACAGATCCAGACACGCGTCACGCGATCGATCCGGATATATGAGAACAATGACTTCACCAGCGGCAAGCAGGTCGTCTATTACACGGCCGAGATCGGCCCGGAGGTGACGAGTCTCTTCGGAGCGTACCCTTTTAATCTGGCCGCAGGTTATATCTACCACGGAGCATTCAGTCCGATGGGTCAGAGACCGGAGGGCTACGTCCTTTTCAAGCCGTCGACATGGGTGCGACATGAAGCGCCGAGCGGACTGGCAGGTCAAAACGTGTACTACGTTCAGAGCAAGGTGACATTCGCGCACACTATGCAAGGCGCCGTCATGGACTTCGAGTTCGAGCCATACGAGACGACATGGCAAGGCAAGGCTGAGGACATGAAAGACCCCATGATCAGAGCGGCGTACTATGCGCGCGTAATCACGAAGGGAGCGGACGGCAAGCCGAGAGTGAGCTGGACGTCTCGCAATGTCATCACTCCGAAGCGTCGACTCCGTCGTGCTGAAGTGCTGCGTCTGATGAACATGACGATTGACGACTTGATGTTCGCGACGCGCTGGTCTTATCATATCGCAAAAGTCAGCCCTCAGACTCACATCACGTCGATCGCAATGGACATCGAAGTCCTGCCAGATTCTCAGTATAAGAGTGTCGTGTATGTCAACGGGCAGGACGTGCTCGACTTCGACTATCGCGCACTCACGAACAGCTTCGGCAAAAAGTATGAGGGCTTCATGTGGATGTGGAGGCTGCACAATGGTCCACGGATCGGAGGCACGACCGACAATGTCTACGGATCCACGCTGAACATACCACTCGCTCCGGATGTCGACAGTACGATCACAGTGGAGCCGGGTGTCTCGAATGTATACGACACGATCGAGAAGACTCTGGTGTATAACCCGAACTTGCAAGAGCAGGCGACACTCCTCTGCTACATGGAGTTCCTGCCTGCGAACGGAAAAAATGAAGGAACTGGGAAGACATACAACCTTGAGACAGGTGAGGAGCGCCTCTTCTGATGCGCTGGCTGATCCTCGAAAGTGGTCGCATAATTAAACACCAGAATGATATGAAGTACGTGATCAAAAAAAGCGCCGACGGGCAGTACTACTACACCGTCACCGGAGCGAACGGCGAGGTCATGCTCACCAGTGAGACGATGACCGCGAAGCACAACTGCCTCAAGGCTATCGAACGCCTCCGCGATGAAGCTCGTGAAGCCGACGTAGAGTCGGAAGATTGAGGCTGGTTTGGATCAAAAAAGGGGAGCCTCACGTGTGCTCCCTTTTTTTATTCACTCAAGGCAGCCATCAGCGCCTCCACGAACAGGTCATCGCTGGAGCTGCTCAGCTCTGCGACCATGTGGTCGAAGATGCCCTCGATGCTGAAGCCCTTGACCTTGCCGAGCTCGACCTCTTCCCAGATCTCGTCGGCCTGCACGTAGGTGCCGACCATCCACGTCCCGACAGGCACGTCGATGCCGAGGTGCACGCTCTTGTCTTGCTCGCTCTCTTTGTACCATGTCTCGACCACTGTGCACCCGGTCACGGCGTACTCATGCTCGAGCGTGTGATTGTGGTGCAAGTTTTTCAACATGAACTGGTGCGCGCACTTGTAGACGGTCTCCTCGTCGAAGTAGATGTAGAACTCCTCCCCGGTCGTCTTGTCGATCCGGAGGATATACTTGTTCGGTATTAACGCCGGGCCGTATAACATGCGGCGCTCTTTGTTTACCGCGCGAAGTTTGACCTCACTCAGAGCGACCCAGTTCGTCTCGATCGCAGGAAATTCCACGAGGCTAATCGCTTGTACGCCGAGCTTCATGTCGTCGTCGATCACGCACTTCATAACTTTTTTTTTGTCCATGTTTGTCTGTTTTTTCGTGTGTTTATATTGCCATCGGTTAATCCGCAATATAGCATCAAGGTGTGAAGAGAGGGCTGTCCTAACGAGGGCGGCCCTCTTCATTTAAAGTCGGGCCAGCTCCTCCACTCGATCACGTGCCTGCGTCGCTTTTTCGACGTCACCTGCGAGCACGTAGGCGCGAGGTGTCTCTTGCTCGGGTCGGTTGTTTAGGAAGTCCAGCACGAGAGGATTGAAGCCGGGAGTGGTCGCTTCCGATCCTCCAGCTGATCCTCCTCCTGCTCCACCTCCGGCACCTGCCACGTCTGGGACGTTTGTGCTGGCCGGTGGCGTGGTGCTCTCGAATTGTGTCTGCTTGATCTTTGCGATCTGTAAAGCGCCAGCTGCGGCAGCTGCGGCTGCGGCTATTCCAGCACGGACGACACTGGTCGGATCTCCCGGTATGATCTGTGAAGCGAAGGCAGCAACTGCCGCGCCTGCGGTGTTCACGATTGCCGACGCGATCTGGAGCCGCTTGTTTTTCTCGAAGGCCTTTTTCTGCTCGGCTTCGATGACTGCTCGGCGCTTGATCAGATCGGCACGCTGTTGAGCTGTTCGCGCCTCTTCGATCTGCTTGTCGATCGTCTTGAGCTTCTCGCCGAGTTCGGCGCTTTTTGCTTCGTTCAAAGAGGTCAGAGTGTCCAGAGCTTGTGCAGCTGTGTCGGCCCACATTTGAACTGTCTCGGCCGCTGCCTTGATGCGTATCTCTTTTTGCTTATTGCTGAACTCCTCCTCGAGTGCAGTGGTGTCCTCGCCGTACTGCTTAGCCAGTGCGATCCGTACGTCATAGTCAGCCTTCAGCGCTGCGAGTTCAGCGGTGAGAGCTTGCTGTCTCGAACTTTGTCCGGCAGTCTGTGCGATGAGTGCCGCTTGCTGCCGTTCCTTCTCTTTGTCGACGTCTTCCTGTGCATACTTGTCGATGATCTCCTGTCGCTTTTTGTCCCACTCTTCCTGTATTGCTGAGGCATCCTTCCCGGCATCTTCGAGGAGTGTGACCTTCTCGAAGTAGACCTCACCCAGTGCGTCGAGCTCTTGTTGCTGGGCACTCTTTTGCGCGGTGAGATTCTCCTCCACCAGTGCGTCGACGATGGCTTGCTGCTCTTCCTGTGCCTGCTTCGTCATCTCGATCAGCATCTTCGCATACTTCTCACGAATGGCTTGCTCCTCTTTGCCTTGTAGCTCGACGATCTGTGCGGTGTCGACCTTTGCCTTCTCGGCCTGTTCCTTGAGCTTGCGATACTTCTCGGCCACGTCGGCCAGCTCCTGCTCTTGCGCGGTCTTTGTTGACTTGCTGAGCTCGTCCTGTGCTGCCTTGATCGCTTCAGCGACGGCAGTCTGTTGAGCGATCAGCGCATCTCTGATCGACTTCGCCTTGTCGGCTGCCGCTTGTGCGTTCGCCTTGTCGGTATCTGCGAAGCCCTTGCGAAGCTCTTGGAAGCGTGCCGCAAATACTTCGCCCAGCTTGTCAAGATCCTCCTCGGTGGCGCCGAGCGCGATCAGCTCCTGCCGACGCTTCTCGTATTCACGCGTCAGCAATGCTTCGGCCTTCGTCCGGTCGTCAAGATTGCGAAGCTCGAACTCGCCCTGCAAGTCGGTGCGCTTTTGATTCAGTGCGTTGATCGTCTCGATCTTGATCAGTTCGCGATCGACCTCCTGCGTCCGGTACTTCTGGCGAAGGTCGGCAAGTTGCTGCTCTTGCTCTTCGCTCAGACCGTACAAAGTCTGTTGCTGTTCGACCAGCTTGTTGATCTTCACCTTCGTCGCTGCGATGTCTTCCGCGTTCGATTGCAGCTTGAGCTGTGTGAGCTTCTGGGTGTTGCCTGCGGCTTGTGCGAACGCGATCCTCTCGTTATCTTTTCTGCGTTCTGTGTACTTGTCAACCTCTTTGTTGAACTTGTCAACGTCGGCCCTCTCAGAGTCGAGGAAGGCCTTCACGGCGAAGCCCAGCGCAATGATAGCCGCCGCGATCGCGAAGACTGGATTCCCGAGTAGGGCCTTGCCCAGTGAAGAGAAGGCGCCGCCCAGTCCCTTCACTCCGTCGATCACTCCCTTGAAGGAGACGTTCTTGATGTTTCCGGCAAAGTTGCGCACGTCTTGACTCAGTCCTTCGAAGTCGAGATTCTTGAGTCGCTCAGTCAGTCCTCCCGAGATGTTCGACAGATTCTCAAGCGGTGGCCCTGCGTTCTGTCCTGCACTCTCTGCGATGTCCTTCAGTTGATCGTTGACTTCGCCGAGTCGCTGAGTGAGCTGCGTGTACTTCTCGACGCCGAGAGCCTCCTGTCCTGCGAGGAGTGCCTTCTTGAGTTCGCGCTGCTCCTGTTTCAGGTTGTTCGTCTTCGGGACCAGATCGTCCAGACTGCCGCCGAGCTTCTTGTACTGCTCCGTCAGTTCCTTGTACTGATCACTTTTGACGTCGGTGTTCTGGAGCTGCTCGCGAAGTTTGGCCAGCTGAGCCGTGACGTCTTCGGTATTGTTCGCGACTTTTTGCTCTGCGTTCGCTACCGCTTCGAGTCCTTTGGCGACATCGTTCAGCGTGCCGATCGTCCCGTCTGCTTTGGTCTCGAGTTCAATGATATACTTTTTCGCCATGTCAGTCGATTATTATATAAGCAATAAAAGAGAGCAGCGCCCACGCTGCGAGTATAAGAGTCCACCTGACCAGATAGAAGAGTGCAAGCCGACGTCCTTTGAGATGTCTCTCGCTGGTGTTGGTCTTGTATCCTGCCTTGATTAGATGAAGGAGTGGAGTGATAGAGTTGTGCGTCATGTTATCTGTGATTGTTGGTAATATAGTGAAGCGGTGACGACAAAGGTCGCTGAAAAAGTTCCGCCTGTGACCTGCACAGTGATGCGGTGCTGTGCCGGATCAGTGACGACGTCGACATCGAATGTGAAGACGTAGCCGCCGAAGCCTCCGTTCGTGTTGATCACGACGACAGGAGAAGCCGAGGCTGTGCCGCCTAAATTAAGCAGCGCGAAGCTGAGCTGTCCGCTCTCGTAGTTGCCAGCAAGTGCCTTGTCTTGCACTGTGTAGTTGAGCAAGCAGCTCCACACTGCATCGGTCGGAAGTGTCAAATATGTGCCGGGCACTCCGTCGACAAAGAGCTCCATGATGTCACCACTGGCCACGATCGGTGCTTCGTCTTGTAGCACAATGATGCCGCTCTGTGCCCATCCAGCGTAGGTACTCATGGAATCCCCTCCACGATAGCCTCCTCCGTAGTGGATGCCGGGCATGTTGGTGACGACATTCTTGCCATACATGACGACGCCGCCTGCGCCTTGTTTCGTCAGGTTCTCGCCGATGGCTATACTCTCAGGATTATTTGCGTCGATTGTTATATTCGTGCCGACGGCTACCGTATAAAGGTTTGATGGATCATTGCTGAGCTTGTCAGCCATGACAATTGTGTTCTCGGCGTTGCTGACTTCTCTGGTGCTGGTTCCTATTTTTGTCTGACTCACTAACTGAGTGTTCTGAGGCTGTGACGTGAAGCCGTAGCATGAGTTCGTCGTAGCGTCCCATGTGTAGCCGAAGCGCTCGCATGATTGCTTTGTAGCTGAGGCAGGATTTCCAGCGCGATCCACAAATTCTATCAAGCCCCCGGGCGTTGCAGCGTTGGGACGTACACTTGTCTCAGGCAGCGCGTCGATCAGCTTGAGGAGTGTCACCTTCGTCACCTCAGCGCTGCCGATCTTGTAGTCACTGATCTCGAGGATCCTCCACCACGAGTTCACGACCCAGATGCGATCGGCAAAAGTGAAGCCGAGGATGTCGGCAAGATCGAGCGCCATGTAGCACTCCATGATTCGCGCGTTCGGTGAGTAGAGCTGATTCAGATAGTCGCGCCAGTATAGGTTGAACAGGTTGTTTAATGGATTCACGCCCTGAATGTAGAGCGGCACCTCTGGCGCCCAGTTAAGATCACGAGAAGAGAAAAATGGCTGGAGAAATTCGTAGTGATTTAAGAGCGGCATCTCGTATGACGTGTCTGCTATCTCGAGCACGTTGTCCCACAGCGTCATCGTAGTGCCCCCAGCGTAAAAAAGGCAGCGAAGCTTAGGGCTCACAAAGTTGCCCTCGCTGTTCACGAACTTAGGGATCACGACACTCGTCCCGTTGATATAGTTGCAAGGCGTCGACTGAGTCGTGAGCTGGATCTTCTGCTCGCTATCCTTGGCGAAGTCATTCGGGACGTCGCTCTCGCTGACAGTGTAGTTCTCGATCTTGTAGTCGCCGTAGATCCGCCCGAGGCCCGTGTAGATCTTTGAGCCCACGTCCTCGCCTGCGGCGTACGTGAACGTCAAGCGCTTGGTCTGGAAGTCGCTGGTGTTAGTCAGCGTGATGTCCTTCGAGATGTCGAGCTTTTTGCTCCAGTCTCGATCGGTTCCGGTGCCGACATAGTCCTTGATCGGTTCCACGATCAGCTTGTTCGGTTCGGTGCGATCCGGCACGATCACGCAGCAGTGCATGTTCAGCACGTCGCGAAGGAACTCCGCCTGAGTCACGTCTGGAGCGTTCGCAGTCCAGTCGAGAGTCAGGTCCTCGATCCAGTCCGCGTCATAGCATTCGACTCCCGAGCCTCCGGCGTAACTTGATCCGGCAATATATGTGACCGATGAGCCAGCTGCTGATCGAAACGTGAATAGTGCGATGTCGCCGATCTCAAGACCCGCAGGCGCTATGATCAGGCCGCTGTCGTACGTAGACGTGCCCGCTGGGCATGGTATTGATATGTTCACGTCCAGCGCTGGGAATGGGTAGTTCGCCACGAATTGCACCGTCGTCGCTGCTCCGGTATTGTTCATCGTCAGCCAGATGCGAAAATAAAAACGGCCGGTGGCAGGTGCGACATAACTGGCTCCGCTCAAGTTGCCGCCGTTGTCGTAATCGACGACGATGTTCGCGAACGGAACAGGGAAGGCTGCGGAGGTTGCTGCTTGATTCACGGACAAATAGTACCGAAATCTCGCAGAGTCTTCCGGTAGTGTATACTTGAGCGTCTTCGAGTTTATCCATGGCGCATAGTATAAGTAGAGCACGTTTTCAAGATTTGCAGCGCTATATGAGAAGCCTGCCTCCGTGATAATCTTCTCGAAGATCCACTGCCAGCACAGCGACGGAGTCAAGTCACCCACGCGCACCGCTGTCCCGGAGCTTGCTGCGTATATGCTGCGAGATCCTTCCGACCCTGTCTCGTCCCACTTCTGCCCGTAGTCCGTCAGTGAGTAGAGATACGGATATCCGGACGCGCTGCTCACTTCTGTATAGTCGAGCAGTGCATTCAGATCAGCCAGCGCCGCGATGTCCTTCAGCTTTTTTCCTGCCACTTTATTGAAGAGGTCAGGGCTCTCAGCGTAGAAGGTGAGCTCGAAGTCGGCAAGCTTGCCTGCTTGAGTGATCACTCTCATCACGCGAACGTATCCGGCAGCGATCGGAAGAGTCTGCACTCGTATCTCAGCGGGGAGCTTCACTTGCATGTAGTCGATCTCGGCGTCGATGTTCACGTCTGTGAGGTAGCCGATCGCTTCGCAGTTGTTCTGAGTGGCAGGCACCCGGAACTGTCTGGAGAATGATCCGAGAGCGGCGAAGGTCTGGAGATCAGAGAAGCGCCAGTTCTGTGAGATGGTCTCGTTGAGGTAGAGCTCGAGTGTGCTTGTCACAGGCTGGTCGAGCAGGAAGAAGCCACCAGCAGCGGCTGAGTAGTCCTGTGCCCATGTGCCTGCGAAGTTGAGACGAGTCTGACCGGGCACCGGTGAGTCGATCACTGGCATCGAGTTCAACGTCTTCACGACGCTGTCTCCTGCCGCGTTCCGAATAGTCAATACGTCACCGGTGCTCAGTGCTGCGACGCTCGGGCTGCTGGTCACAATCAAGCGCGACAGCACGCCGATGCCGATGTAGATCGGGTTGTTGCTGATGCTTGCGACAGGTCCACTGCCACCTGTTCGTACTATGAGCTCGACGTCGTTGTTCATGTCCAGTAATCTTGTGAGTATTTTACCTTCAGCTGTATGTTGTAGAGCTTGCCGTTCCGCTCTCTTCTCTCGAGGAAGCTGGTGTCCTCAATGCTGCACGGTGTGAAGGTGCCGTCATCGTTTACTATGTGGACTTGATTCGACACGAGAAGACCGCGCAAGAACACGTACTCGTTCTCCTGCACCCAGTCCGACGTGACGCTCAGCGTCTGAGTCACCAGAGTCTCGCGATCAGTCAGCACGCGATCGCTCGATAGATAGAACGGCGAGCTCGCACGCCAGCGCGTCTGCTTGTATTGCTTGCGCTCGATCGTGTCCGTGATCTCGTTTTTCTTTATGAAGTTGAAGTAGTCCCAGCCGCTTCGTGAGTTGACCCACGCAAGACGGACGGGAGTGTACCGACAGTCCCACTGACCCCAGTCTTCTGCATTGTAAAAGACATAGCGGACGGCAGTGGGAAGATTGTCGGTGTTGAGCAAGGTCAGCAAGTAGTACCTCCAGTTCGGGTACATGCTCGGCTTCTCTGTGACTGTCGCGTCATCGTTCAGATTTGCCGGATATGCTCCGAGAAGCGTGATAGGGTAGTCCGCGAGTGTCGCACTTGTCCATGTATGCGATGCTCCTGCACTGTCGTAAATAGTGATGCGCCACTTGACGACGTTGTTCGCTGGCATGTAGGTCTCGCCTCCCGGTATAACGATCTGACCATAGTCAGCCTCGCGGACTGGGATGTAGATATTTTGAGGGAAGGGCGTGCCGACGTATGCCGACCGGAGCTTCGTCCACGTGTGCGTATCAGCGAAGCGGTCACTCATGACTCTCGAATTTAATGCGTTGCTGAGTGCGTACTTCACGTTGATGCTGCCGAGGTTCGAGTCTGGCTTGTATCCGTCCCTCATCTGGTAGTATCCATTGACCACGACAATCTCGATGGCTGTGGTCGGTGAGCCTTGAGGAGTGAGCACGCCGTCGACGGCCCAGAACTCCTGAAAAGTCACGCTGAAGCCTTCCCACGCCTTGCCGATCAGCTCCTCATTTTCGCCTGTGTATGCGTGCAGGTCTGGATCGTCCTCAAAATTGCGAAGAGTGACCAGACTGCCGAGGTCATAAATGACTCCGCTGTATGGGTCAGGGCTTAAAAAGAAGGAGTAGGTCTCGCCTGTGCTGGTGACTGTCACCTCCGCACGGATCCGGAAGCCCGGCTGTGCCGTCTGCGTGCTCGTCATGTAGAAGAGTAGACGCTGACCTCGTGCGCTCCATGCTCTCGGCTGATCTGATATTGTGATTGCCATGTCTTAGGTCTTGAATTTTTTGCGTGTATCGAATGCAGTCTGCACTCTTATGCTGATTGCTTCCTCCAGTGCAGCGAGGAAGGCGTCGTCTCTCTTGTCCAGTTCCGTCTCAATCGCGTCACGGAAGTAAAAGATCGGCTCGATGCCTTTGCGGCTGATGCTCTTCGCCATGCGTGCAGCCATGCGGAGGTAGAGTTTCTCCATTGTGATCTCCTTCCCGGTCTTCCTGCTCTCGCGTTCTGCCGATGTAAACTGCGAGCGCTTCATTCTGTTCTCGTCGTCGACGTTGCGCGGCTTGATGCCCTTGACCTTGATCCACTTGAGGATCGGTGAGATCGGTATCTTGCCACCTCTGAAGGAATAAGGGCTGCCCCACTGCTTCTCGGTGCCGTTGACACCTTGCTCGATGAAGTCGCCATACTTCTCAGCCTCGCCTCCTGCGTAGAAGTAGAGGTATGAGCTGCGGCCCGTGAGCTTACGATCGAAGCGGAGGTTCTTTGCCAGTGTGCCGGATGCGTTCCGTCGTCTGTTTTTCCCTCCGATCTTCCGAATGATCCGGATGTTCGAGACGGCATTCTCCACCACTCCCCGCCCGAAGTCGTCGAGCAGGTCGTAGAGCTTCTGATATTCGACAGGCCTTGCCATCAGATTTCAGATAGGAAAATCGTGTATGCGGTCGAAGGATTCGCGATGAGAAGCGTGGCGAAGCGCTGAGCCTTGACTGGATCAACAAGAGCCGCGCTCACGCGGTTGCGATTCGCTTGAGCGGCGTCGTCCACTGTTGGCCATGTCAGAGATCCGTCCTCGTTCTCATTGGGTTCAACATAGTCGCTTCCGCACTTGAATACAATCACGCCGCTGGTGCTTTCTACGATGAAGTCCTTGCCGTCGAAGTTTATGGTCATTGTGTTAGTTGGATTTGATTGGTTAATACGTTAGCACTGACTGTTGTCGCGTTGTTCTGGAACTTCATGCCCATGAGATCACCGGCCACGACTGAGACGGTGTTCACGAGATCAGTGAAGACACCAGCTGCTGATCCGGCCGCAATCGTCAAAGTGAGAGCTTGGTCGACGCTGTTCTTTCGTACCGTGCACACAAGTGATCCAGTCGCAGGTTGTGCCGCTGATGTTTGAACATAGAGTCGAGATAGTGTCCCGCTTGTGACCATTGGCGTCCGTCGAACATTGTCAGATGATACTATGGTTTGCGCTCCATTAAAGAGCGAGCCGAAATAGGTAGAAGATGCCGGGATTGTGCTCGCGTTCTGACTCTGGCCGAGAATGGTAAAGGTACCAGAGACGATGCCCAAGTCTGTGACCATCTCCGCCGCTGTTCGAGCCGTCACGCTGTTGTCTGTATTTATGCGCAGGAAGCGAATCGCGCTCGGGTTCGTGAGCTTCATCATGCTCTGGCCGACGGTGGTCGAGTCAGTGATGTGAGAAGCGGTGAGCTGTCTGCTCTGCCAGAGATCAGTCCCTCCGTCATAATAGAACATGTCGTTCGCCGCAGGACTGGGCACTTGTACGCCGTGCAGCTCGTTCAGCTCGTAGCCGTTCTGGATTGCAATGATCACTCTGCCCTGAGTCGGATGTGATCGCGCGATGTACCCAAGGAAGACCGCGTGTGCAGGCTCAGCCGGTGGCGTGTTGGCCTGCGATGCTCCAGCCGTCTCTGATAGCCAGAGAGTGTCGCCTGCCGTGAAGCTCGAGGTGTCGAGATCGTGCAGGGTTCCACTCACAGCGACCTGTCCGTCTGAGTTGTTTGCGATGTTCGCGATCACGAAGCCGATCGTCTTTGAGCTGGTTGCCTCAGTCGATGCGTCTGCGAGCACCGCGTTCGGTCGGTTGCCAGTGGCTCCGCTCAAGTACACGATCTGGCCCTTGAGCAGGGTCGATCCGGTGCTGTTTCGTACTGTGATCTGTACCGTCTCTGAGGCGTCCACTACTCCGTCCGCGTCCGTATCGTATACGCTCTTGAGCATGTCACCGATCACGGGAGGGAAGGTCGGCTTGTTTAGGATCTCAGCCAGTCCGCTCGTCGCATTCCAGTCCGCGTTCACGGCTGCCGTATATTGACTCGAAGCGTCTGGGAAAGTCAGTCCGCCTGCGTTCATGTTCATCGTGTCGCCAGCTGCGTCATCGACCACAGTGACCCCAGTCCTCTCGATGTTGGAGTACTTCGTAGAGTCAGCGTTGCGCGCTGTCACGTATGTCGGAGCGATCTCTGTGAAGCCCGTCGCTGATTCAGTCTTGAGCTTCTGCTCGCCGAGGTTCACGTTCTGTGAGGCTCCTGTGTAGGGCACCAGTCCGTCAATCGAAGGTATCGTCGGCAAGTTGTCGAGATCGTTGTAGTCGCCAGTGGTAGCAACTGTCGCCAGTGTTGGCTTGTTGAGTATCTGGTAGTCACCGCTGGTAGCGTTCCAGTCGACAGGACTCTGCCGAGCACGGAAGGCTGAGCCGACGAGTGTCCAGTATGAGCTATTTGTCGGAAGGATCGCGTCATTTGTAGCGATGCAGCGATAGAGGCTGCCGCCATACCAGACCACGTCGTTCACGAGGTACGGGTTGCCGGTGGCTGTGACGTGATTCTGATTGAACTCTGTGCTGATTAGCGTACCGCTTCCACCTCCGCCTCCTGTCGAGTTGATCCGGACGCGGCCATCTCCCAGATCTTCGATCGTGACGTTCGTGCCATCCACGAGATCGAGTACATTCTGGACCGTGTTGTCGACGTTGTTCACGCGAAGGATCAGAGAAGGAAGTGGCGAAGGAGGTGTGCCGGATCCACCGCCGCCGATGCTCCAGTCCGCAGGTATGTCGCATGCGTTGTAGTCATTCGGGACGCTGATCGTGAGCGCCAGAGTGCAGCCGCTCAGCGTGTGAGTCCACTCCTCAATGAAGGGAGTGATGGTGCTTTCGCCTTCCACTTCGACCAGGCTGCTGAAAACAACCTGCCCGTTCTGGATCTCGCTCAGCAAGTCCTCCGCAAGCCGGATGCAGTCACTGATCGACTCCTTCTGGTAGTCAGGCTTGTCCTCTTTGTCGCGTGGTATGTCCGCGAAGATCACGTCGAAGGTGAAGACGCGAGCGCCTGCGGCTGCTCTGACCTCGACCGGTGCGACGTGCATCCACGGGAAGAGCTGATCCTTCTCCAGATCAGTCTGATCGACTTGCCCGTGAGTGAAGCGCTTGATCAAAAAGTGGCCGTCAGCGAACACCTTGAAGCGCTCGACGACGACGTTGTAGCTAATATTGTTAAACATTGCCTCGTTTTATTCGTTTGAGCAGTCTCAACTTCTCCGCGTTGTAGTCCCGCATGTAGCTGAGATGCGTGTATATTTCGTAGATGTTCCGATCGAGTACCGCGTCGAACTTCGTCACGTCATTGCCGCTCAGGATCTCGAGGATGTGCAGCCAGCCATAACGATCGAGACCGTCTGGCGTGATGTCTATCTCGCCTTCATCTCCGTCATCGCTTCCGTCAGCTCCTGCTCGAGAGTACTTGTCACGCAGTCGCGTGCGATAGTCGAAAAAAAAACAAGGGCCCCTTGTATCTGACTCATGCGCATGCCCTTCATCGTCTCGACCTGACGCTTCGCCTCCTCCATTGTGTACTTTTTGATCTCGTAGTACTGGCCGAGCTGTGCAGTGATCGGACGGAAGAGCACCGCCATGAGCTGAGGCATGAAGCTCCAGTTCACCGATGAGCCCTTCCAGATCTCACCAGCCCACGCTTCCGCGTCGACGTGCTCTCTCATCGTGAGCAGGTCCATGTCTGGAATGAAGCCGAAGAGCTGACCCTCCAGTCTGAAGGTCGGCACGTGTATCGGCGTGCACTCAGACACGCTCCGCTCGATCAGCTCGAGTGTCTTATTGACTGCCTCGTATGTCCAGTTCTCGACCACTGTCTTCTTGATGCCAGTGTATGCGCTGATTCGCTCGCTCTCGGTCTTCGCGTTCATGTACGCGATGTACGTCCGCAGCGTGACGTCGTCCAGTGTCTTCGGTATCTCGACTCTCATCTGTTTAATTGACTCTTTTCGGTTATATGTTCCCAATGATCTCAATGATCGGAGCGCCATCGGCCCCGGTGACTTCCTGCCGCTCGATGTATCCGCGCTGCTTGCCTTGTGTCTTGAGGTAGAAGATCGTGGCTGCGACGTTGCCCTCTTTGATCAGCTTGAAAAGCATCGCTTCAGCGAAGTCGATCGACACCTCGCGCATGGCCTTGACCTTCGCAGCGTAGTCCGGATCGTCGTCGAGCCAGTTGTAGTGTGTTGATCGATGTATGCCCGTGTTGTTCGCCGCAGTCGTGACCACGCCGAGCGACTTCTCGAGGTTGTCGATCATTGTTTTCTTGAGTGTCGAGCTGTCGACCTTATCCATGCTGTTCGAGTTCTGGGTTCCACACTTGTCCGTTGATCTTCACCTCGAGCTCTGGACTCTGTTCGATCATACGGTTGATTATGATCTGGCAGTATCTCGGCTCCTTCTCCATGCCGTAGCACGTGCGACCGATCTGATCGCTGGCGAGCATGGTCGTCCCGCTTCCCAAAAAGAGATCGAGCACGATGTTGCCGCGTTCGCTGCTTGCCTCGATCGCATTCGCCACCATCTCGAGTGGCTTCTGGGCGGTGTGATGTTTATCACTGGTGCGATTGTGTCGCCAGATATTCGGGCGGCCCATGATCGGACGCTCGCCTGTGATCGTCTTGCCCATGACCTTCGTCTCGATCGGTGAGTGCGTCATCAGCCAAATGAGCTCGTGACATTGTTGATACCACGTGCCGAGGCCTCCGTCACCTTTGTCCCAGACGATCAGATTCTTCGGAGTGAGTTCTGCCTGAGTGAATGCCTTCTGGAGTGAGAAGGCGCTGTGCCAGTCGCAGCACACATAGACGTGACTGAAGAGCTGGGTGTGTGCTCTCACGGCTGTGAAGATCGTCACGAAAAAAGGCATGGCCATGCTGTCATCGTTTACTCCGTGCACTCCGGTGCTATTGCCGAAGAGTGCGTAGGGCGGATCCGTGAAGACCATGTTCGCCTTCTGTGAGTTCATGAGCTTGTCGACCTCTGTCGTGATTGTGCTGTCTGAGCAAAAGAGTCTATGCGGGCCGATCTCGATCATGTCGCCTTCGACGATCGTAGTGCGAACTCGTTCCGGCTCGACGTAGCTGTCCGGAGCGTCATCGATCACAGGGTCGAACATGTCCTTCGGCAGGTCCATGCCCCACTCATCGAGCTCGGCTATGTCCCACTCGTTCGCTAACATCTCCCAGTCCCAGTCTCCGAAGCCGACGTTGTCTTTGATAATAAACTGGCGCTGCTCTTCCGGAGTCAGGTCGCTGGCCTTGATCACTGGGACGTCTGTGATGCCTGCTTCCTTGCATGCCTTGAGTCGCATGTTGCCGCCGAGGACGATCATGTCATCATTAACCACGATCGGACGCAGCTCGAGCATCTTCGGGAAGCTTCTGATCGACTCGACGAGGCGCTTGAATTTCGCGTCCTTGATCGTGCGCGGGTTGCTCGGGTTCGGCTTGATCTTGCCCAGTGGTGTGAGTGTGCTGTTCATGATTTCGCCTCCTTGTATGACGCGATGCAGACCGCGTAGCGCTGATCTGCTTCCGTGTATTCTGTGAGCATCTTGCTGTCTGACATGCAGCGAGCCATGAAGTCCTCGCGCTTCTCGCTGGGTGTGGGTGTGGGTATCGGCATTACTTGCGTTTTTTCGTTTGCTTGAGTAGATCCATGAGCGACATGACGACCACGGTCGCGATCGCGATCCAGAGCACGTAGATGAGGTAGAGCTTAATCATGCTTGCTGTGATATTAGGGCCTCGACGTACTCGTAGTGCGCCTTCAGCCGGTGTACGTATCCGTTCGAGAGTTCGATCATCGTGATGTCGTGGACTCCGCTCTCGTATACTCCGACGACGTGCTCCAGTCTGAGCGCGATCCGGTGCTCGCTGTATTGCTTCGCTCTGTGGATCGCAAGATCTCGGAGTACCTTGTCTGTGATCTCGTCGATGTCGGTGTCTTCCTTCTCGAGCAGTGAGATCGCGAACAGGACGTTGTTCTCGACGTATATGCGGTGGCCGTTTCTCATATCTGGACGTCTTGCTTTTTTCCGATCTGGAGCTGGAGCTCCTTGATCACGATCCGGACACAGTTGTCGCAGCGCTGCATCGGCCTGCCGCTGACCCTCTCGAACCACTTGATCACATGATCGACCTGTTCGCTGGTTATCTTGCCTGTCTTCGGGAGCGAGTTGATGAAGTCCTCGAGCATGTTCGTCTCTGTGTCGGTGAGTCGGTACTTGCCCCACTTGCCGATCGGACAGGACTCGAAGCTCCACTTCGTCTTCTCCGGTATGTCGCAGCCGCAGAGGCGGACCTTCTTTTTGTAGTACTTGACAAGATTGAGATCCTTCTGCTCCTCGGTCGTGTCCAGTTCGGACTCATCGACCAGACCGCCATGCATGCCCGTGACGAGTCTCTTGAGATTCATCAGCGAGCCACAGCTTGTGGTCTCTGGGTTGTAGAATTTACACCTGCCACATTCATTCATCCGGGCAGTCCGGACCCGTGCTGGGACGTTGAGCTTGAACATTGTCTCGTATTTTTTTGATCGCGTTCTCGACCAGTTTGTATAGTGCTCTCTTCGGTATGCCTGTTTCCTTGCTGACGACATCGTACTTGAAGTCCTGCATCGCGTAAAGTCGCAGGACGACGGCATCGAGTTCCGGCATCAGCGAGATGTACGCGTCTATGTACTCGTTGTCGATGCGCGCACCCAGCCACGTCGTCTCGGGTTCCATGTTTGAGACGTCCGTCTCGGTGCTCCAGTGTGCAGCGAAGCGTCGGTACTTCTGGGCGTACTTCGTGTGCTTGCCGATCTTCATCAAAAAGAGCGACCTGTTCACGTACTCGTAGAGCTTGCCTCGACTTGCGACCTCTTCAGCCTGTGCTCGATGCTTGTCGAAGATCTTGAGCAGGGTCTCAGACAGGAGGTCCTCACCGCGCACCACGTCTCTCTCGAGTCGGATCGCGTTCTGCCTCCATTGTTCGAGGTGTCTGTTCACAAGTGTCTCCAAAAGTTCTCGGTGTTGCACTTTTTGGGCATATCTTCGCAAATGTAACGACGGCAGAGGCGCTTCGCTGCTTCTGACCTGTGCAATTTATAAACATGACTCTCGAAGCATTCATTCTCGACCACTTCGGCACTAAGGAACTGGCAGCTCGTCGGCTCAAGATCGCGCGCTGGACGATGTACCGCTGGCTCAAGGATCCGGACAGTATTCAACTCAGACACTACAAACGTCTCGCACAAATAACCGACACCGATGTCACGACGCTCATCTCATACGGCCCCTCATCTTCTCGCAGAGTTCGCCGACCTGCTTGACAAAGAGACGGCTCGACAGGTTCTGCTTAAATTGCAGCCGCTCATCGCGGATCGGCATCTGTATGACGTGAACAGGACGATCGTGCAGCTCATGCCGGACGACTACGATGTCGACTCAGACAGTCTTGTGCAGGCCATCGAGCGCGAGCCGGAGCAGCTGTTCACGATTGTGTGCTATTGTGTGAGCGAGGTGACTGGAGTCAAGACGGTCGGCAAGATCAGAAGCCGACGTGCTCCGGAGGTGCATGCCCGTTACTTCGTGCTGTTCATACTTTGCGAAGAGCTTCACAGCATCGGACGCGTCACCTATCGAGACATCCAGCGTATGTTTGACGGCAAGCTTCACCACTCGAGCATCATTCACGCGCGTCACATGGTCGAGAGTTATCTGGCGAGCGATCAGTTCATAAGGAAGCAGCTGATCAGCGTCACGAACATGCTCGCGACCTATGGGCACTGGAAGGCTGCCGCGAAGATTAACAGCATCGAGCCACTATGGAAGACACCGACCGCATAAAGGCACTTAAGAACGAGCTCTTCCTTCTCATGGCTCGCAGGTCGCTCAGGCCGTGCGTCGCTGAGAACTCGAGGATGTGGTCGATCATGCGCGAGCTTTATGAATTAACAGGAGACGAAAATTTTAAACTATGAGCAAATACGAACAGAAGCCGAACACCGGCGTACTATTTAAGAACAACCGAAAAGAGAAGGACACGCACCCGAACTCGAACGGCACCGCCTTGATCGATGGCAAGAGCTACCGGATCAGCGGCTGGACGAAGGAGAAAAACGGCGAGAAGTATCAGTCTCTCTCGTTCACACTTGTCGAGGGACCGAAGGAAGGAGCTCCAGCTCCTGCACCCAAATCTGAAAAGACCGACGACGACGACCTCCCGTTCTGATGCCGAAGATCGACTTCCTCCCGAAGCAGCTCGAGTGCTTCCGAGCGCTCACGATCGACTCACCGGTCGAGTGGGTGCTCTTTGGAGGAGGTCGAGGCGGCGCAAAGTCATTCACCGGATCAGTCTGGCAGATCCAGCGTCGGCTGAAGTATCCGGGCACGCGTGGACTGATCGGTCGCTCGAAGCTTGACACGCTCAAAAAGACGACCCTCAAGACGTTTTTCGAGGTCTGTGGCATGTATGGGCTACGAATGGAGAAGGACATCACGTTCAACGCTCAGTCGAATGTGATCACGTTCTCGAATGGCAGCGAGATCCTGCTGAAGGACCTGTTCGCGTATCCTTCCGACCCCGAGTTCCAGCAGTTGCAAGGTCTCGAGCTGACTGATGCGTGGATCGATGAGGCTGCTCAGGTGTCCCGTCGTGCTGTGGAGGTCTTGAGCTCCTGCTTCCGTTTTAAGATGAAGGAGTACGACCTCATGCCGAAGATGCTGCTCACTTGCAACCCTCACAAGGGCTGGCTCTATCACGAGTTCTATGTTCCATGGAGGGACGGGACGATGAGCGCGAAGCGTGCCTTCGTTCAGTCGCTGGCGTCTGAGAACCCTCACTTGCCGTCCAGCTACCTCG
>Ga0315902_10003357_pt1 | contig 24062 bp, 18 predicted proteins | sample LakEriMetagenome_9_FD_203523 | JGI IMG/M metagenome (GOLD analysis project Ga0315902, IMG submission 203523) | Freshwater fungal communities from buoy surface, Lake Erie, Ohio, United States - Buoy 12 MA117 | ecosystem: Environmental > Aquatic > Freshwater > Lake > Lake biofilm | place: USA... | reverse complement strand
GGGGTGATCGTCGCGGGCGGCGCGGTGCGGAAGGGATTGTGCGCGCAGCCACCGGCCGCGATCGCCATCGCGACGCAGACGGACACCGAGAGACGGTTGGCAAGACACCGCATCGCACACGGCCCCACACCGGCTGGAGGCGGGATGCTAGGGGGCCGCCGCGAACCGGGCAAGGCGGGAACGCGGCCTATTCCGCCGGGACGGTCCGCAGCCGCCGCCAGGCCGTCAGGCTCACGGCCGTGAGCACGATGATCGCCGCGATCACGGCCCCGATCTCCAGCGGCTGCTCGAAGGCCGCGGCGGTCCGCTCCCACAGCGGCCGCCAGGCCACCACCGTGAGGGCGGACGACAGGCACAGGCTGGGCCCGAAGGGCAGCTCCGATTCCCGGTGCCGGATCAGCTGCACGATGCCGTGCGCGAGGCCGATGAAGACGGCGATCAGGGCGACGAGGACGGAAGCCTGCCAGCCCAGCCACGAGCCCACCATCGCCATCAACGTCACGTCGCCGAATCCCATCGCCTCCCGGCCCAGGGCCCGGGAGGCGCCCACCCGCGTCAGCCAGATCATGGCCGCTCCCACGACGAGGCCGGCCAGCCCCGTGAGCAGCCCGCGCCACGGCAGGCCGCCGCACCACCAGGCGGCGACGACGCCCGCGCTGCCGGCGAGCAGGAGCAGGTGACGTGGCTGACGCAGCGGCGGGACGGCGTCGCCGGGCGCCGTGCACGCCCACCACCAGCCGAGAAACACCGCCAGCGCGACGGCGAGGCCCGCCGCGGCCGGCCGCGAATCGAGCCACCACGGCGGCCCGACGGACCGCAGGCCGCCGCACAGGCCGAGCACGTCGGGCACGAGTTCGGGCTGGGCGAACGACCGCGGCACCTCCACGGCGATGGGCAGGAGCGCCGCCGGGGCGAGGGCGGCCCAGGCGAGCCCCGCGACGACCCCCGGGGCCGTCACCGCGTCGGGGATCACCCGGTGCCGCATGTCGATCCACGCGGCTGCCGCGAGCAGCGTGAAGAACACCACGTGGCCGGCGAAGCGGGCCCAGCCGACCGTCGGCGGCTCGCTCGCCATCGATGGCAACTGCCCGCGGCCGATCATCTCCCACCACCACAAGGCGACGGACGCGAGCGGCGCGGCGAGCAGCACCCAGCGGCCGACCGCAGCCCCCTGCGGGCCGGCTGCCTCTCCGCTCTGCGCCAGGAGCCGGGGCACCGCGGCGGCCAGCGCCCAGCCGGCCACGAGGCCGAGGATCGACACGGCCAGCCATGCGATCGCGCCGTGGGGATCCGTCATGGAATCCCTCCCGTGCCGCCGCCCAACCGGGCGAGGATCGCGGCCGCGATGGCGTCCGGGGACGCCTGCCCCGTATCGAACACCATGTCGGCCGTCTCGCGATACAGCGGCTCGCGGATCGCACAGGCCTCGGCGACCTCGTCCAGCGGATCCCGCCCCGCCAGGGCCGGCCGGCGGGTCGCGGTAAGCGGATCGGCCGCCAGCCGGTCACGGATCACCTCGGCCGGAGCGGTCAGCCACGCGACCGGCCGGCCCGACTCCCGCAGCAGCGTGCGGTTCTCCGGTCGGAGCACGACTCCGCCCCCCGTCGCCAGCACGCCCGCAAAGCCGGGCAGCAGGTCGCGGAGCACCGCTGACTCCAGGTCGCGAAACGCCGCCTCACCGCGGCCAGCGACCAGCGCGGCGATCGGGCAGCCCGCCCGCGCCTCGAGCACGGCGTCGGCGTCGATCCACGGCACGCCGAGGAGGTCGCCGAGCAGGGCCGCCACCGTGGACTTGCCGGTGCCCCGATAGCCGATGAGCGTGAGTCGCGGCATGCCCGCTCCTAGGCCTGTAGCTTCGCCGACGCGGTGGCCCGCTTCAGGGCGTCCCGCATGACCTGCGTTGCCGGATCGACGCCGTGCCACAGCCGGAACTGGATGGCGGCCTGTCGGACGAACATCTCCACGCCGGTGACGGTGCGGCACCCGACCGCACGGGCCTCCTTTACCAGCAGCGTGCTCTCGGGATTGTAGACGGTGTCGAAGACGATCATGTAGGGCCGCAGGTGATCCCGTTCGTAGGGCGTCTCGTCCACGTTGGGATGCATGCCCACCGGCGTCGCATTCACCACGCAGTCGTAGGGGAGGCGATACCGGGAAGCCCAGGCCACGGCCTTGCAGCCGACCTCCACCGCGATCCTGTCGGCCCGCTCCTGCGTCCGCGAGGCGACGGTGACTTCGATCCCCTTGCGCTTCAGCCCGAAGGCCACGGCCCGGCCGGCCCCGCCGGCGCCGAGCACGAGCGCCGTCTTCACGGGCATGCCGCTCGCATTGGAGAGATGCTCCTGCTCCGCGATCACCGCGTCGAGGCTCTCGATGGCCGCCGTCGCGTCGGTGTTGTGTGCGGCGATGCCGTCCCGTCCGAAGGTGAGCGTGTTGGCCGCCCCGATCGCCTTGACCAGCGGATCCTGGTTGCGGCACATGCGGAGCACCGCTTCCTTGTGCGGGATGGTCACGCTCAGGCCCGCCAGCGGCCAGCGATGGGCGCTGGAGAGGAACTCCTCGATCTGCTCGGCCGGCACGCGGAAGGGAACGTACACCGCGTCGATGCCCGCGGCGGCCATGGCGGCGTTGTGCACGACCGGGCTGAGGCTGTGGCCGACGGGGTCGGCGACCACGCCATACACCCGCGTCGCGGCCTTCAGGGCGTCGTACCGGTAGACGTCCCGCAGCCGTTGCCAGCCGATCTGTCCTGGCGCGATGGCGCGGTCCTCCTGGAACGTGGCGAAGGTGAACGGCGCCCTGGCGCGGCCGGCGAGGATCCGCGTCGGCACGCCGATCTCGCCCATGCAGATGCCGATGGTCGGCACCTTGCTGGAGTGCACGAGTTCCAGCATCCGCAGGTTGTCGGTGGGGTGGTTGGCCATGGTGGCGATCTTCACGACATCGGCGTCGAGCGACACCAGCCGCTTGTGGAGGAGCGTCAGGTCAGCCGGCGTCTTGCCGAAGTCATGGTGGCTCACGATCCGCTTCGTATCGCCGTACCGCGGCACCTTCGCGGCCACGTCGTCCTCCAGATCGACGTACTCCGCCCCTTCGATGATCGCGGTCCGCAGCAGCAGCAGCCGGGCATCGTCCGACTGCTCCCACCGCCCGCCCTCGCTGGCCCGCCGGCAGGTGACGACCACGGGGCAAGGCCGATCCTTGAGGAGCCGCTTGACCTGCACCGGACCCTGGATGAAGTCCAGCCGCAGCTCCACCAGGCGGATGCCGTTGTCGGCCAGGTGCTTGTGCTCGGCGATGACGTGCCGATGCCGGCCCCGGGCGATGGTCACACAGATCATGAGCGGTCGTCTCCTCCAGGGTGCAAGGTCGTCAGGTGCGGCGAAACTGCCGGTCGAGGTCGTGGCGGGTGAGCGTCAGCGAGGTCGGCCGGCCGTGCGGGCAGTGATGCGACTCGGGCACGATCCGCCGGTCTCGCACCAGGGCTTCGACCTCCGCCGGCGAGAGCGGATCGCCCGCCTTGATCGCCGCCTTGCAGGCCATGCCGTGCAGCACCTCGTCGACGAGCATCGGGCCGGGCCCGACGGCCGCCAGGCGATCGAGCACCTCGCGGACGAGCGTCGCCGCCGGCGTCGCGCCCGCCAGGGCCGGCTTGGAGGTCACGATCACCGTCGAGCCACCGAACCCCTCGACCTGCATGCCGGCCCGTCCGAGCGTGGCGGCGTGCTCGACGACCAGTTCCATCTCCGCGGGCGAGAGTTCCACGGTCTCCGGCACGAGCAGCCGCTGCACCTCGAGCCCGCCGGCCGCGACCGCGGACTTGAGCCGCTCGTACAGGAGACGCTCGTGCAACGCGTGCTGGTCGATGACCTCGATGCCGGCGTCGGTTTCCACCACGATGTAGCGGTCGTGCATCTGCACGGCCCGCTCGGCCCGCGCGGTCGGCTCCGCGGCGAGCCGCGGCGACGCGGCCGCCGGGTCGGCGGGCGGCGTCTCGGCCGCCGCCGGCCGCCAGGACGGGCCGGCGGCGCCGCGCCAGGCGGCCTGTGGCTGCACGGCCGCGGCCGGTTCTCCCGACAGCGGCGGCGGCACCAGCCGCGTCCCCAGGTCGCTGGCCAGGAACTTTCCTCGCAGCGCGGAGAGCACGAGCCGGTAGAGCCGCGACGGGTCGCGAAACCGGACCTCCATCTTCGCCGGATGCACGTTGACGTCCACCATCTCGGCGGGCAGGTCGAACCGCAGGAACGCGATCGGCTGTCGGCCCGTGAGCAGCAGGCCCCGATAGGCCTCCTGCACGGCGTGGAGGATGGCCCGGTCGCGGAACGGGCGACCGGCGACGAACAGGTGCTGCAGCCGCGTGCCGGCCATGTCGTCCTCGGGCCGGCCGACGAAGCCCGAGACCGCCACCTCCCCGTCGTCGGCCTCCACCTCGAGGAGGCGGCCGGCCACCGCGGCCCCGTACAGCCCGCCGATGCGGTCCCGCCAGGAGGTGGCGGGCGGCAGGTCGTGGACGCGTCGGCCATTGTGAACCAGCGCGAAGGCCACGGCGGGATGCGCCAGCGCCGTCCGCACGAAGGCTTCGGAGGCGTGCGTCCACTCGGTCTGCGGCGCGCGGAGAAAGGCCCGCCGCGCCGGCACGTTGCCGAACAACTGGTGCACCTCGACCGTGGTGCCGACCGCACCACCGTGCGGCATCACCGGCCCGACACGGCCGCCATCGACCTCCAGGGCGGCGCCCGCCCCGCCGGGCGTGCGGGAGCGGAGCACGAGCCGCGCCACCTCGCCGATGCTGGCCAGCGCCTCACCGCGGAACCCGAGCGTCCCGATCCGCTCCAGATCCTCGGCGACGCGGAGCTTGCTCGTGGCATGCGCCGCCACGGCCAGCGGCAGGTCCTCGGGCTCGATGCCGCCGCCGTCGTCCACCACCCGCACCAGCGCGATCCCGCCCTGGTCGAGCGTCACGTCGATGCGGCCGGCCCCGGCATCGAGCGCGTTCTCCAGCAGCTCCTTGACCACGCTCGCGGGCCGCTCCACGACCTCGCCGGCCGCGATGCGGTTGACCACGGACGGGGCGAGTTTCTCGATGCGTCCCATGCGCTCCCCACCCCGGACACGGCCACCGGTGCCCGTGCGGCCCGGCCCGGCCGCGTTCACTTGAGCTGATAGTCCTTGATCTTCCGATACAGCGTCCGCTCGCCGATCCCGAGCATATCGGCGGCCTGCTCGCGATTCCCACCGGTGAGCTTGAGCGTCTCCGTGATGAAGATCCGCTCCACCTCCTCGAGCGGCCGGCCCACGAGCGCCGCCAGCCCGGCATGCATGTCCACGGCGGCCGGGGCCGCGGCCCCGGCGGACGGCGGCTCCAGCTCCAGCGGCAGGTCGTCCACGTCCAGCGTCTCGTCGCAATCGACCACCACCATGCTCTCGATCACGTTCCGCAGCTGCCGCACGTTGCCTGGCCAGTCGTACGACCCGAGCCTCACACGGGCCGCCAAGGACATGCCCTTGACGGTCTTGCCGTGCCGCTTGGCGAACTGCTTCACGAAGTGCTCGATGAGCAGCGGGATGTCGCCGGCCCGCTCCCGCAGCGTGGGGATCGCGATCGTCACCACCTTGAGGCGGTGATAGAGGTCGCTGCGGAACCCACCCGACGCGATCGCCTCCTCCAGGTTGCGGTTGGTGGCGGAAAGAATCCGCACGTTGACCCGCAGCGGGGTGTTCGATCCGACGCGGGTGATCTCTCCCGACTCGAGCACCCGCAGGAGCTTGATCTGCGTGGCCATCGGCATGTCGCCGACCTCGTCGAGAAACAGCGTGCCGCCGTTGGCATACTCGAACTTGCCGACCCGATCCGCGGAGGCGTCAGTGAACGCGCCCTTCACGTGACCGAAGAGCTCGCTCTCCAGGATGTTCTCGCTCAAGGCCGCGCAGTTCAGGGCCACGAAGGGCTTGTTCTTCCGCGGGCTGTTCTGGTGGATCGCCTGGGCGACGAGCTCCTTGCCGGTGCCGGTGGCGCCCTGGATGAGGACGGTGGCGTCGGTGGGGGCGATCCGCTTCAGCCGCTCGATCAGGGCGAGCATCTGCGGGCTCGAGCCCACCACACCCTCGAAGCCGAACTTTTCGTCGAGGCGACGGTGGAGCTCGAGATTCTGCCGTCGCAGCCGCACCCCCTCCGAAGCCTTGTCCACGGCGGCCCGCAGGTGGCCCAGGTCGAGCGGCTTCTGCAGGTACGTGAAGGCGCCCTGCTGCATGGCGAGCACCGCCGAGGGAATCGTGCCGTGGCCGGTGACCACGATGACCTCCGTCTCCTCGGAGGCCTTCTTCGCCAGGGCGAGGATCTCCAGCCCCCCGATGTCGTTCATCATCAGGTCGGTGACGACGACGTCGAAGGTCTCCTGCGCCAGCCGCCGGGCGCCGTCGCCGCCGCTGCCGACCACGGTCACGTCGCGGCCGGCCCGGGACAGCGCCTCGCCCATGGTGCGGGCGTGCACCACGTCGTTGTCCACCACGAGCACGCGCACCTGCCCGCCGACGGCCGGCTCGGCCGGCGGGACGATGCTCGAACTCGCGTCGGGATTGGTCGTCATGGGATGGATGGTACGAAGCCGCGCGGCGGGCCGTCCAGTTCCTGCACCGCGGCGGTCACGAACGCGCCGCCGTCGGCAGCCGCGGCGGCGCCGGCAGCCAGATCGTGACCTTCGTGCCCTTGCCGGGGGCGCTCTCGATGTCGATGGTTCCGCCGTGGGCCTCGACGATCTTCCGGGCCGTGGGCAGCCCCAGCCCGGAGCCGCCCTGCTTGGTCGTGTAGAAAGCCCGGAACACCTTGGCCAGCGTCTCCGCGTCCATCCCCGGCCCGGTGTCGATGAGCTCCAGCACCACCCCCAGGCCCGAGGGCCGGGTCCGCACCACCAGTTGCCCGCCCGACTCCATCGCCTGCACGGCGTTGAGCAGCAGGTTGAGGGCGGCCGAACGGAAGGTCTCGCGGTCGAGGCGGACGGCGGGCAACTCGGGATCGAGATACCGCACGATCTCCACGCCGGCGTCCCGGGCTTGCGGCGCGAAGAAGTCGAGCAGCTGCTCCACCTCGGCGTTGAGGCTGCCGGGCTCCGGCTTGAGCGACTCCTGGCGGGCGAAGTCGAGGAAGTCGCCGAGCAGCTTCTGCAGCCGGTCGCACTCCTGCCGCACCAGGTCGATCTTGGCCTTCGCCCGGCGGTCCCGCTGCTTGGTGGGCGACTCCGGGTCGGTGGTCCCGAAGTCCTCCGCGAGCAGCTCCATGTTCAGCCGGATCGTGGACAGCGGGTTGCGGATCTCGTGGGCGAGGCCGCCCACGAGAGCCGCGAACTCCGCATACGTCTCCGCCCTGGCGGATGCCGGCTCGTCTTCGGACGCCATCGACGCCTCCGCCGGACGGCCGCCGGTCAGGCCTGGCTGCCGCCGCCGCCCTCGGCCGCCTCCCGCATCGCCGCCTTGCGGCTGAGCTTCACGCGGTCCTGGTCGTCGACGGCGATCACCTTCACGCGGAGGACGTCGCCGACGCGGCACACGTCCGCCACGCTCGACACGTACTCCTCGGAGAGCTCGCTGATGTGGCAGAGCCCGTCCTTGCCCGGCACGAGCTCGACGAACGCGCCGAAATCCTTGACGCTCGTCACCCGGCCCTCGTAGATCCGGCCCACCTGGATCGAGGCCGTCAGGGCCTCGACCTGCGCCATGGCGGCCATCGCGCCCTCGGCGTCGTGGCTGGCGACGGTCACCGTGCCGTCGTCCTCGACCTCGATGCTGGCGCCGGTGTTCTCCTGGATCGCCCGGATCGTCTTCCCGCCCGGGCCGATGAGGAGGCCGATCTTCTCGGGATTGATCCGGGTCCGCAGCAGCCGCGGCGCCCACACCGAGATCTCCGGCCGCGGCCGACGGATCGCCGAGAGCATGGTCCGCAGGATCTCCAGGCGGGCCTCACGCGACTGCCGCAGCGTGGCCTCGATGATCGCCGGCGAGATGCCGTCGATCTTGAGGTCGAGCTGGATGCCGGTGATGCCGTTCTGCGAGCCGGCGATCTTGAAGTCCATGTCGCCGTAGTGGTCCTCGTCGCCGATGATGTCGGTGAGGAGCACCCAGTGCTGCTCGGACTGCTTCACCAGGCCCACGGAGATGCCCGCGACGGGATGCGAGATCGGCACGCCGGCGGCCATCAGGCCGAGGGTCGCACCGCACACGCTCGCCATCGAGCTCGAGCCGTTCGACTCGAGGATGTCGGAGATCACGCGGATCGTGTAGGGGAACACGTCGGGATCGGGCAGCACCGGCTTCACGCTCCGCTCGGCGAGCGCCCCGTGCCCGAGCTCCCGGCGGCCGGGGCCGCGGATCGGCCGCACCTCGCCCACGGAGAACGACGGGAAGTAGTAGTCGAGCATGAACTTCTTCGAATACTCGTCGATCAGCCCGTCCACCCGCTGCTCGTCCTTGCCGGTGCCGAGCGTGATGGTGACGAGCGCCTGGGTCTCGCCCCGCTGGAAGAGCGCCGAGCCGTGCACCCGCGGCAGCAGATCGACCTCGCAGTGCAGCGGACGGAGCGACTTGGAGTCGCGGCCGTCGGGCCGCTTGCCCTCGAGGATCAGCTCGCGGACCGCCTGCTCCTCCAGGGCGTGCCAGACGTGGGCGAAATCCGCGTCGCTCACGCCACCGGCGGCGCCCGGCTTGAAGCCGAAGGCGGGCTCCGTGGGAGCCACGTCGGCCTTCGCCTTCTCGCGGAGGGCCTTCACGGCCTGGCCGCGATCCTGCTTGCCGGCGATCGCCTTGGCGGCCTTGAGGTCGGCCATGTAGCCGCTCGTCAGCCGGCTCCGCAGCGCCGAGTAGTCGGCGAGCACGTATTCCTTCTTTGGCTTGCCGGCCTTGCGGACCAGCTCCTCCTGCATCTCGCAGAGCACGCGGATGATCCGGTGGGCCTCGTCGAGCGCCTGGAGCATCCGGTCCTCGGGCATCTCGCGGGCGAAGCCCTCGATCATGAGCACCGCCGTCGGGCTGCCGGAGACGACCAGGTCGAGGTCGCTCTCCTCCAGCTGGTCCATGGTGGGGAAGGGGACGAAGCGGCCGTCGATCTGGGCCAGCCGCACGCTGCCCAGCGGGCCGCGGAAGGGCAGTGGAGAGATGCACAACGCCGCCGAGGCGCCGATCATCGCCAGGACGTCGGGGTCATTCTGCCGGTCGGCGGCCAGCACGTTGGCCTGCACCTGGACCTCGTCGAAGAAGCCCTCGGGGAAGAGCGGACGGATGGGCCGGTCCATGAGCCGGCTGGTGAGCGTCTCCTTGAGGGTCGGCCGGCCTTCCCGCTTGAGGAAGCCGCCGGGAAACTTGCCCGCCGCCGCGACCCGCTCGCGGTAGTCGCAGGTGAGCGGGAAAAAGTCGATGCCGGGCCGCGGGGCCCCCGTGGCCGTGGCCACGAGCACCACCGTCTCGCCGTAGGACACGAGCACGCTGCCCGCGGCCTGCTTGGCCAGGAATCCCGTCTCGATGGCGAGCACCTGGTCGCCGATCTGCCGTTCAACTCGCTGCTTCAATTCTGCTGCCCTTCCTTCCCTTCACGCCCGTCGCGGCGGGGCGGCCATCGGGCCGCTGCATGCCTGCGCCACGTCACGGACTCGCCGTCCAAACGTCCTGGAGCCACGAGGCTCCGGACAGCCCCTTCCGTGCGGACGGAAGTCCGCACCAACCATCGCCATCCACCACCGGTGGACCGTCGCGAGCGCCGCGGAGCGGCTACTTGCGGATCTCCAGCCGCTTGATGATGTCGAGATACCGCTGCGGGGCGACCCGCTTGAGGTAATCAAGAAGCCGCCGGCGCCGGCTCACCATCATGAGCAGGCCGCGCCGACTGGCGAAATCCTTCGTGTGCTTCTTGAAGTGCTCCGTCAGATGCGAGATCCGCCCCGTCAACAGGGCGATCTGGATCTCGGCCGATCCGGTGTCGGCGGTTCCCCGCCGGTGGGCACCGATCAGTTCCTTCTTGCGTTCTTTCGTGAGCGTCATCAGCCGGTCTCCACCCAGCCGCGGGTGGCGTTGATTGGTTCGGAAACGACTTTTGTCATGAGGGAGTCTATCGGGCGGCCGCGATTTTGCAACCGGCGGCGTTCCGCGGCGAACCCCGTCAACTGGCCGACCCCCGCCGCTTGGCGATGCCCTGGGGCGTGTGCACGACGTCCCACGCCAGGCCGACGGCCTCCAGGCCCCGGATCACCCAGTACGTCGGGTCGAACTCCCACCAGCGATGGCCGTGGGCGGCCATCCGCTGATAGGCGTGGTGGTTGTTGTGCCAGCCCTCGCCGAAGGCGAGCAGGCCGACCCACCACAGGTTCGTGGAGTCGTCGGTGGTCTCGTAGTTGCGGTAGCCCCACATGTGGGTCGCCGAGTTCACGAACCAGGTGACGTGAAACACGATCACCATCCGAACCGCGAGCCCCCACACGAGCCACGAGATGCCGGTGAATCGATCGTAGAGCAGCCAGCCCGCGGCCAGCAGCGCCCCGCCGATGAGGAAGTGCCAGAGCAGGAAGGTCTGGTGGAGAAAGCGGACGCCGGCGTCCTTGGCCAGATCGGGCGCCCAGCGCTTCGTGTGGGCCGCGACCTCCTCGGCCGTGTGCCGCGGGAAGAGCCAGAGCATGTGCGCCCACCAGCCGCCGTCCCGCGGGGAGTGCGGGTCGCCGTCCTGGTCGCTGAACGCATGATGCTTGCGGTGGTTCGCCACCCAGACGAGCGCCGAGCCCTCGCCCGAGATGCCGCCGAGGAAGGCGAACACGAACTTCATCGCCGGGGTGGTCACGAAACTGCCGTGCGTCAGCAGCCGGTGGTAGCCGAGGCACACGCCCAGGCCGCCGGTCACCCAGTAGAGCGCCAGGCAGATCGCCAGCCCCGACCATGTGAAGTAGAACGGCGCCGCCAGGGCGGCCACGTGCACGCCGCCGATCCACAGCACCACCGGCCAGTCGAGGTCGGTCCATCGGTCGCGGCCGCCCTCGCGCCGCGGCTCGTGCCGGTCGGCCGCGGCGGAGCGGTCGGGATCGTGGATCGCCGAGCGGCCGAACTCCGCCTCGGCGGTGGCGTCGAAGTCCACGACGGCGGTGACGTCGTCGCCGACGGTCGGGTTCGCGATCGAAGGGGTCTGGCGGGCGGGCGACATGCGGCCTCCTGGGAACGTGGTTCGGGTCGCGGGCACGTGCGACCGTGAACTGCCGACACACTGTCGCTTATTTCGGCGCGAACGACAGCCGCGCGAAGTCAGCGGCAGGTCGCACGACTGTCAAGAATCGGTCAAAAGCCCCCGGAACGACGGGGACGAACGGCCTGATCCGCCCGCGGCATCAGTTCCAGGAGCCAGGCGCCGGGCCCGGCAGACGGCACGAACACCGCGTCCACGGGGGCCAGCAGCCAGGCCAACCGTTCGGGGGGCAGGACGCCGGCCGGAGGATCGACCAGCGACAGCCCGTCGGCGACGGCCAGCGGCCCGCCGAGGCTCGCGCCGGAGACGATCTCCACGCCCCGGGCATCGATCCGCAGCAGGCAGCCGGCCGCATCGATCCGGCGGTCGGGCGACTGCGTGAGCGTGCGGTACGCCGGCCCGGGCCGGCAGCCCACGGTCGCGACCAGGCCGTCGAGCAGCCGCTGCTCCACGCGGCCGCGGCCCATGTCGCACTCCACTTCGGCGTCCTCGATCCGCCCGCGGGACCAGGCCAGCCGACGGACGACCACCGTCGCCTCGCCCTCCGCGCGGGCCTGCATGCCGCGGGTGCAGGCGGCGAGGTCGATGCCCGTGATCCGGCCGGTGAACGTGCCGCTGGCCAGCATCCCCGCGCGGACCCCGTGCAGCGTGCCGCTGACGCACGCCGCGGTACCGAGCCCGGGATCCCCGCGGCCGATCGCCGCCGCCACCAGCGCCACCGGCAGCGGTTCGACGCACGACAGGTCGAACTCCAGCCGCTCGTCGGTCGCTTCGACGGCCGCCGTCCGCACGGCCCGAAACTCGTCCGCCGGGCCTGGCGTGCCGCCCGTGCGGACGATCCGCACGGCCCGCGAACCACCGCGGCTGACGCATTCGGCCCGCAGCCCGCCGCCGCTCTCGCCCCGCGGCCCCGCCGCCCAGCCGCAGCCGTCGATTTCCACGACGCAATCCCGCGGATACCGGGCCTCGCGGCCGAGCCACTCCGCCACCAGGCCGCCGATCAGCCGCGCGGCGGGCTCGTCGCCGGCGATCCGGTCGATCCGCAGACGCACCTCGGCCGGGGCGGTCTCGACCTCGACGGCGGGCAGCAGCAGCCGGCCGCCATCGGGGGCCGTGAGGCGGCAGTCGAGGCCCCGGACGACGCCCGGTCGCGGATGCTCCACGGCCTCCACGGCGACGGGCACGCCGACGGCCTGCTGCCAGGCGGCGCGGACGGCCTCGCGATGCGAGTCGGAGCGGAGGTGCAAGGCCCAGGCCACGACCGCCGCGCAGGGCGCCAGCCCGGCCAACAGGAAGGCCAGGCGGGCGAACCGGATCCGGCGGACGGACCGCTCGACGAACATCCCTGGCGCCATCCCTGGCTCCTGCCGAAAAACCGTGCGGGCCTTCAGCGGCCGCGGGCCAACTCGTGATACAGGCCCCAGCGGGCCCGCATTTCCTCGACGCTGTCGCCACCGAACTTGTCCACCAGCGCCGCCGCCACCTCGAAGGCGACGACGTTCTCGACGATCACGCTGCAGGCGCTCACGGCGCAGACGTCGCTCCGCTCGTAGGCCGCCTCCTCCGGCTGCTTGCTCGCCAGGTTCACCGACTCCAGCGGCTTGCGGAGCGTGGCGATCGGCTTCATGGCCGCCCGCACCACGAGCGGCTGGCCGTTGGTGATCCCCGCCTCCAGCCCGCCGGCATTGTTGGTGGGCCGCGTGAACCCGAGTTGCGGGCCGCCACGGACCGCGGCGTCGTAGTGGATCGGGTCGTGAACCTCCGAGCCCCGGCGGCGGGCGGCCTCGAAACCCATGCCGATCTCCACACCCTTGATCGCCTGCACGGCCATCACCGCCTGGGCGAGCCGGCCGTCGAGCTTGCGGTCCCACTGGGCGTGGGTGCCCAGGCCGATGGGCAGGCCGTCCACGCGGACCTCGACGATGCCGCCGAGCGTGTCACCCTCCTTGCCCACCCTGTCGATCAGCGCCGTCACCTCGCCGTCCCGCTCCGGGTGGAGCGAGTAGACGGCGCTCGCGTCGCGGATCGCCCGCAGTTCGGCCAGCCCGCCCGCCCGGTCGCCGAGGAGGACGCCGCCGAGCTCCCGCACCCAGCCGGCCACCTCGATGCCGAAGGCCGAGAGCAGCTGCCGGGCGAGGGCCCCGGCGGCGACCCGCGCGGCCGTCTCGCGGGCGCTGGCCCGTTCGAGCACGGCCCGCACGCCGCCCAGGTGCTTCACGGCGCCGGCGAGATCGACGTGGCCGGGCCGGGGCCGCTCGACCTCCTCGAGCCGCTCGAGCTTGGCATCCTTGTTGACCACCTCCAGCGCCAGCGGGCTGCCGAGCGTGACGCCGCGCCACAAGCCGGAGAGGAAGGTGACCGCGTCGGTCTCGATCCGCTGCCGGCCGCCGCGGCCGTGGCCGCCCTGCCGGCGCCGCAGTTCGGCGTCGATGAGGGCGGCATCGACGGCGAGGCCGGCGGGAAAGCCGTCCACGAGCGCGACGAGCGCCGGCCCGTGCGATTCACCGGCGGTCCAATAGCGGAGCATGGAGGCATCCCACGGGCGGTCGGCTCGGAACACCGGCGATTCTAGTGGCCGTTTTTCGCGGCCCCTAGACCGGTTCTCCCGTGCCGAAACCCGGCCGGGAGCCGCCGTGCGCTCAATCCGCGCCGGCGGGCGTCGCGCCGGTGAGGAGGCGGCAGGCCTCGAGGTATTTCTCGCGGGTCCGCGCCACGACGTCGGCGGGCAGAGGCGGCGGCTCGCTCGCCTTGTCCCAGCCGCTCGCCTCCAGCCAGTCGCGGACGAATTGCTTGTCGAACGAATCGGGAACCCGGCCGTGTCCGGCTGCCGCGGCGGGCCAGAACCGCGAACTGTCGGGCGTGAGCACCTCGTCCACGAGAATCAGAGTGCCGTCGGGCAGGCGACCCCACTCCAGCTTCGTGTCGGCCAGCACGATCCCCCGCGCGGCCGCGTGTTCGGCGCCGCGGGCGTAGACGTCGAGGCTCAGCCCGCGGAGGGCCGCGGCGAGTTCGACGCCGATCGCCGCCTCCATCACGCCAAAGGACACGTTCTCGTCGTGGCCGCTGGCGGCCTTCGTGGCCGGCGTGAAGATCGCCTCGGGCAGCCGCGTCCCCGGGCCGAGCCCGGCCGGGAGGGGCACGCCGCAGACGGTGCCCGAGCGGCGATACTCGGCCAGCCCGGAGCCGGCGAGCCAGCCGCGGACGACGCACTCGAAGGGAACCACCTCCGCCCGCCTGACGAGCATCGTGCGGCCGCGGAGGGGCTCGCGGTCGATGCCCGCGGGCAGCCCCATCGCGTCCACGTCGGTCGAGAGCAGGTGGTGGGCGATCGGCCGTGGCCCGCGCGACAGGAGGTCGAACCAGAAGGCCGAGATCGCGGTGAGCACCTTGCCCTTGTCGGGGATCGGCGTGGGCAGGATCCAGTCGAAGGCGCTGATCCGGTCGGTGCTCACGATCAAGAGCGCCTCGCCGAACGCCGGCGAGGCGAAGCGGTAGCAGTCGCGGACTTTCCCGCGAACGGGCGTGCCCAGCGGGAGGTTCGTGGTGGTGACGGGGGCGGAGCGCATGCGGAGTGTTCTACGGCACGAACCGAGTTCGGCAAACGGCCCGCGTTCCCCCTGAACCCCGAGCCACCCACCCGGTCAGCAGAAGTCGCGGGACATCCGCGGCAGCGCGGCGAGGGCGGAGGCGGGCAGGGCGGGGGCCGGTGCGCCGGCGGGCGGCACGGCCGCCTCGAGCCGCGTCGCCACCACGTGCACCACGGCGCCGCGGCGCTGGATCCGGCCGTGCACGAGCAGCACCGCCGCACGGCGGGCCGCATGATCCGCGGCCTCCCAGACGTCGGGCCGGACGACGACGTTCGCCGCGGCCGTCTCGTCCTCGATCGTGAGGAAGATCATCCCCTTCGCCGTCGCCGGCCGCTGCCGCGTGAGCACGATCCCGGCCACGACGACCCGCCGGCCCTCCGGCGCGGCGGCCGCCGCGGCCGCCGTCACCACGCCCGCGGCGGCGAGCCGCTCGCGCTCGAAGGCGAGCGGGTGGGCGGCGAGCGAGAGGCCGCCGGTGCGGTAGTCCTCGATCACCTCCTCCTGCGCGGTCGCCGCCGGCAGGAGGGAGGCATCCTCGTCGTCGTCCGGCTCGTCGATCGCGTCGAGGAGCGGCCGACGACCCGGCTTCTCCAGGCACTGCATCGCCTCCCAGACAGCCCGCCGCCGCGTGAGGCCGAGCGAGGCCAGGGCCCCGGCCCGGGCGAGGTGCATGAGATCGTCGCGGCCGAGGCCGGCCCGCCGCACGAGATCCCGCGGCGATCGAAACGGCCCGCCGCGTCGGGCCGCCTCGATCCGCGATCCGGCCGCCTCGCCCAGGCCATACACCTGCTCGAGTCCGAGCCTGATCGCCGGCCGGCCGTCCCGCGGCCGTGCGCCGTCGGCGGTCGGCGACGGCTCGAGCGACGCATGCCAACGGCTCGCGTTCACATCGGCGGCGAGCACCGTCACGCCGTGGGCCCGCGCGTCACGGACCAGCTGCGCCGGCCCGTAAAACCCCATCGGCTGGCTGCCGAGCAGCGCCGCCGTGAACGCGGCCGGGTGGTGGCACTTGAGCCAGGCCGACACGTACACCAGCAGCGCGAAGCTGGCCGCGTGCGACTCGGGAAAGCCGTATTCGCCGAAGCCGCGGATCTGCGTGAACACCTGCTCGGCGAACTCCCGCGACAGTCCGCGGGCCAGCATCCCATCGACGAGCCGGCGGTGAAACTCGTCGATCACGCCCGGCCGCCGCCAGGCCCCCATCGCCCGCCGCAATTGGTCGGCCTCGCCCGGCGTGAAGCCGGCCGCCACCACCGCCAGCCGCATCGCCTGCTCCTGGAAGAGCGGCACCCCGAGCGTCTTCTCCAGCACCGCGCGGATCGCGTCGTTGGGATAGGTGACGGCCTCCTCGCCGGCCCGGCGCCGCAGATACGGATGCACCATGTCGCCCTGGATCGGCCCCGGGCGGACGATCGCCACCTCGATCACGAGATCGTAGAAGCACCGCGGCCGGAGCCGCGGCAGCATGCTCATCTGCGCCCGGCTCTCGATCTGGAACACGCCCACCGTGTCGGCCCGCGAGATCATCTCGTAGACCTGCGGATCCTCGGCCGGCACCGTGGCGAGCGTGAGCCGCGGGCCGCCCGCCTCCGCCAGGAGGTCGAACGCCCGATGGATCGCCGTGAGCATGCCCAGCGCGAGGCAATCCACCTTGAGGATGCCGAGCTCGTCGAGATCGTTCTTGTCCCACTGCACGATCGTGCGGCCGTCCATCGTGGCCGGCTGGATCGGCACGAGGTCGTGCAGGTCGCCCCGCGTCATCACCATGCCGCCGACGTGCTGGCCGAGATGCCGCGGGAAGCCGACCAGCTGCCCGACGAGCGCCACCAGCCGCGTGCAGGCCGGGTCGCCGGGATCGAGCCCCGCCTCGGCCAGCCGCCCGGGCAAATCCGCCACGCCGTCGCCCACGTCGAGCACGGCGGCGAGCGACTCCACGCGATCGAGCGAGAAACCCAGGGCCTTGGCCACGTCGCGAACCGCCGACCGCAGGCGATACGAGATCACCTCGGCCGTCATCGCCGCCCGGTGGCGGCCGTAGGTCTCGTAGACGTATTGGATCACCTCCTCGCGGCGCTGGTGCTCGAAGTCGATGTCGATGTCGGGCGCCTCGCGTCGCTCGCGGCTCACGAACCGCTCGAAGAGCACGCTCATCCGGGCCGGATCCACCGACGTGATCCCCAGGCAGTAGCAGATCGCCGAATTGGCGGCCGAGCCGCGGCCCTGGCAGAGGATGCCGCGGCGGCGGGCGAACCGCACGATGTCGAAGACGGTGAGGAAGTAGGCCTCGTAGCCCAGTTCGGCGACGAGCGCGAGCTCGTGCTCGACGAGCCCGCGGACCTTCTCGGGGATGCCCGCGGGATACCGCTGCCGCGCGCCTTTCCAGGCCAGGTGAGCGAGCTGCTCGGCCGCCGTGCGGCCCGGCGGCACCGTGGCCGTCGGATACTCGTACTTCAGCTCGTCGAGGGAGAACGTGCAGCGGGCGGCGATCTCGACCGCCTGCTCCAGCGCCCCCGGCAGGGCGGCGAACCGCTCGGCGATCCGCCGGCGGTCGTGCAGGTGCCGCTCGCCGTTGGCGAGGAGCTCGCCGCGGATGGCGTCCACCGCCGCCCCGCGCCGCACGGCGGCGAGCACGTCGTGGAGCGGCAGCCGCGACCGCTCGTGGTAGCGCACGTCGCCCGCGGCGGCCACCGGCACGCCCGCCAGCCGGGCCACGCGGCCGCAGCAGGCGAGCCGCTCGGCGTCGTCGCCCGCCAGCGCCACCTCCGCCAGGCACCAGATCCGGCTCTCGAACGCGCTCCGCCAATGCTGCACGCCCTCGATCGCCCCGCGCACGGCCGCCTCGCTTCGCCAGTCGCCCGCGACCGCCGCCAGCGGCACGCCGGCCAGCAGGCCGCCGGAGTGGCTGGCGACGTCGTCGAAGGTGAGCGAGCAGCGGTCGTCGCCACGGTCCGGCGCGGCCTCGTCGGCAGCGCGGCTCTCCGCCGCCCGGGCATGGCCGCGGGTCAGCAGTCGGCAGAGGTTCGCGTAGCCCGTGCGATCGGCCGCCCAGAGCACAAGCGGCGGCGCGTCGCACGGCTCGACGTGGACGCCGACCACGAGATTGATGCCGGCCTGCTTCGCCGCGCCGTGGGCCCGCACGATGCCGGCGAGCGTGGCCCGGTCGGTGATCGCCAGGGCCTCGTAGCCGAGGGCCTGCGCCCGCTGCACGAGCTCCTCCGGATGGGAGCCGCCCCGCAGGAACGAGAAGTTGCTCGTGCAGTGCAGCTCCGCGTAGGGCGGGCCGGCCGCGTGCATCGCCTCCATGATCATCCCCGCGCCCATCGCATCCTCACGCGAACACCCCGTGCAGGAACCAGGCGCCGTCCCGCAGCCGCCGAAACAGCCAGAACCGCGCCCCCGACCGGGTCTCGACGACGTAGTAGTCGCGGCGCACGGTCGCCCCGCGCCACCAGGCCGTTTCGATCCGCTCCGGCCCGTGCGCCTGCGCGACGTCGTGCAGCTCGTCGCCGAGGCGAAACCGCACCGGCGGTCCGTCGGGAGCCACCGCCATCAGCCCCGCCCGCAGCGGCTCGAGCCGCACCGGCTTCGGCGGCATCCAGTTCGGCCGCCGGCCGGCCGCGGCCTGCGGGCTCGCCGCCGCCCCTTCGCGGCGCACGCGCTCCCGCGGCCGCCGCTCGCAGCCGCCTCCCGCGCCAGCGACGGTCGGCCGGCCCCCGGGCGGCGTCGCGACCCAGGCGTGCTCGGGCTGGGCATCGGCCACCGGCCGCGGCTCGAAGACGGCGGCCCTTCCCAGCCGGCCCGCGAGCCGGTCGAGCAGGCCGCCCACTGCGGCGGCGGCATCGTGCTGCCGATCGGCCGCGAAGAGCGACCGCTGCCGGCAGTCCAACGGCCCGACGGCCACCACCTCCACCGCCACCGCCGCGATCTCGCCGCACAGCCGCACGCGGTCGAGCCGCAGCCCCACGAGCCCGGTCAGGTGCCGCACCGCCACCGACGCCCGAAACAGCCCCACGTCGATCACGATCGGCGTCGCGGTCAATTCCGCAAGCCCGGCGGCCCGCTCCAGCCGCACCTGCAGCGCGAGCACGCCCACGCCCCGTGCGGCGAGCGGTGCCAAGCAGGCCGCGACGAGCCGCTCGATCACGTCGTCGAGCGCCGCGCGGATCGCGTCCCGCGCCGCCAACGGAAAGTCGAAGGCATGCGCCGCCTGCGGCAATTCCTCGCCGTGCGGCGCCGCCAGCGGCTCGGCCCGGGCTCCGGAAAACTCCGCCAGCCGCCGGGACACGAGCGGCGGAAACCGCGCGGCGACGCTCTTCGCCGACAGCCGCAGCAGGCTCCCGACCGACTCGATGCCCACCTCCCGCAGCAGGCCGAGCGTGGCGGCGTCGAGCCGCAGTGCCTCGGCCGGCAGGCCGGCCAGCGCGGCCTCGTCGCCGGCTGCGAGCCGCTGCGCCCCGGGCGGCACCACGGCGCACCGCCGCCGGCGCGGCCGCGGCCAGGGTGGCCGCCGGTCCTCGATGCCCACCTCCCGCGAGCCGACGAGGTCGGTGTGATGCGCGGCGGCCCACGATGCGCCGGGCGTGTCGGCGATGGCGGTGCGGGCGTGCAGGCCGCGGGCCGCGAGCGTCCAGGCCGCCGTGCGGGCCAGCGGCCACTCGCCGCCGAAGAACGCGGCCGTGCCGGTCACGTCCGCCTGGATGCATTCGGCCGCCGCGCCGTCCGGTGGCTGCTCGACACCCACCGTCGGCGAGAATCGCCGGCACCACCGCGCCAGCCGCTCCAGGGCCTCGCGATCGGCCGCCGGATCGTCGGGCTCGACCGCGGCGGCATGGCAGGCCCGCGAGCCGTGGGCGATCGCGAGCACCGCCATCGCCTCGGCGAGCGGCATGCCGGAAACGATCCGTGGCCGGCGGCCGGCGGCATCGCGACCGGATGGCGGCTCGGCCCAGGCCCACGAGACGACGGTCATCAGCCCGCGCCGCTCACGCCGGCAGACGAACACCGGCACCCGCCGCAACTCCGGCCGCTCCACCAGCCGCCGCTGCACAGCCCAGCGCGGCAGCCAGATCGTCAGGATGCGCGACATGCGGCCTCCCGGGTCTCCGATGCCCGCGTCGCGGCCGCGACGCTCGTCGGCCGCATCGCCCCCGCCGTGCCCCGCGCCAGATCGAGCACCACGTCGGCCGTCGGCTCGTCGCCCTCCGCGCCGCCCGTCCCGACGCCACTCCAGACGCCGCTCACGCGGGTCAGCCGCAGCCGCCGCTCGAGCAACGTGCCGCCCGGCAACGGCACGACGGCGATCCGCGCCTCGGCCCACGAGGCCTCGGCCCGGGCCGAGGCGGGCCGCACGAAGAGCCCGACCGCACCGCTCGATCGCGCCGCCAATTGCCAGCGCCGCATCGCGATCGTCCACGACTGTGCGGCGCATCGCCGCCCCGCGGCCGGGCCGCCTCCCGGCGTGGCGGCCGTCCGCGGCCAGGCCAGCACGGCCGCCACGCCCGCGCAGCGCAGCGCCTGGTCGATCGCCCAGATCTCGTCGTCGTCGTGGGCGGGCCGGGCCACGACCAGCCGGACCGCCTCGACGCCGACACCGAGCCACGGCAGCAGGGCGGGTGGATGGAACCATCCCGTGCGATCGACCACCACGAGCGTGCGCGGCTCGGCAGCCCGACCCAGCCGACAGGCGACGGCACAGGCGAGCGCCATGGCCCCGGCCCCGGCCATGCCACCGGCCGCCCCCGGCCCTCCGGCCAGCCACTCGAGCAGGCTGCCGCGCCGCACGCCGCCGGCCGGCAGCAGGGCGTCGAGCGACCGAAACCCGCTCGCCACCACCTCCCGGACGGCCTCGCGGGCAGCCAGCTGCCCGCCATCGAGAAGCCCCGTCGCCTCGCACCCGATCGTCACCATCGCCCGGCCTCCACGACCGCCGCTCCCAAAAGAATGAACATTCGTACAGTATACGAGGCGTCGGCCATTGTCAACCACCGGCGGCGATATGCTGAAGGCCCATGATCCGCCGCCGCGTCCGCGTCGCCGCCGCCCTGCTCGTCGCCCTCGCGGCCCCCGGCCGCGCCGCCGAACCCGACGCCGCGATTCCCGCGACGCTCGTCGCCTTCCAGCAGGATCTCTCCCCTCGGGTGGCCGCAGCCGTCGGCTGGCCGGCGCGGAAGTGGACGCACATCGAGCCCGCCGTCCACGCCCTCGCCCTGCGGCAGGCCGCCTCGCTGGCCCGGCTCGACCCGGCCGCCCGCGTGCGGACGCTCGCCGCCCTGGCCGAGTTCATCGACCGCCGCCGGGCCGCCGCCGCCGAGATCCCGGTGCTCGGCCCCGGCCGCGCCGTCCTCGGCCTGCTCGACCCCAACCCCGACCTCGACCCGAAGATGGTCACGGTCATCGCCTCCGCCTACGAGGCCACGCCCGTCGTCTTCAAGAAGGACGCGGCCGACGAGACGATCGCCGGCGTCGCCGCCGCCTTCCTCGCGGCCGTCGCGGACGCCGCGGCCGCCCCCACGCCGGCCACGATCGTCGTCCTCGGCCACGGCCTGCCCACCGAGATCCAGAGCTACGCCATCCGCCACGAGCGGCTGGCCGACGCCCTGCTGGAAGGCGCCGCCCGTCGTCCGGCGGCCGCCGGTGCCGGGCCGGGCACGACGATCGACCTCGGCCACCTGGTCCTCGTCTGCGACGACTGCTTCAGCGCCGACTTCCTCGTCAACCTGCTGACGGACGTCGAGACCCGGTGCCGCGACCGCGGGCTCACGCTGGTGTCGCAGCCCGCCTGCGTCGCCGGCACCAACCACGGCCGCGTGGGCTTCGCCGACGTCGCCGGAAAGTTCGTGCCCCACTTCTGGAAGGACGTGATCGAGCTCTACTTCATCCGCCGGCCGCGACCCCGCGCGGTGCTGCTGCGGAACATCTTCGAGAACGTGGACTTCATGATGTACGGCTACGGACGGACGCCGATCCTCGACGGCGCGACGATCACGGGCTGGCGGCTCGTCGATCCGGACGCCGTGCAGGACCCCGTCACCTTCGTGCCCCTCGACGAGCCGGGCCGGGCCGAATTGCGCACGATCCTCGGCCTGCCCGCCGACGCCCCCCTCGACTCGTGGCTCGACGTCGGCTGATGTCCCGGTGCGGCTTCCGGCCGCGGGAAACACGGCTGGCGGCGGCCGGGGCGGGCCGGTACCGTTTCCCGCCCCCACGAGGAAAGGCGACGTCATGGACCGGCGCGGGTTTCTCGTCTCCACCGTGCTCGCAGCCGCCGGCGGCTGCCGCGGCGCCCAGTTCGCGCGGATCGTGCAGCCCGGCGACGACCTGATGATCGGCAGTCACCAGGCCGGCCAGGAGACCTTCTGCCCGCTCGTGCAGGAGGCGGTGGCGAAGCTGCTCGCCCGCCACGTCGCGGCGCCCGTCATGCAGGCCTCGTTCACCGGCGAGGAGCTGCCACCGCCGACGCGGCGGATCTGCTTCGTCGCCGTGGAGAACAAGAGCGCCGAGGAGATCGGCGACTTCAAGGAGCGGATCTACGAGATCATCGACCAGCGGATCCTGGAGTCGGAGGTCTTCGAGTCGATCAACCGCCGCTTCGTGGACGCCGGGCTGCGGGACTCGCGGCTGCGGCCCGACCAGCTGATGGTGCCGGAGAACCGCCGGGCCTTCGCCGCGATGATGGAGCAGCAGGGCCAGCCGGTGGACTACCTGCTCTACGCCACGATCACCTCGGGCACGACCCGCGAGAACCGTGATTACCAACGGGATTACATGCTGACGCTCGAGCTCGTGGACGTGGCCACGGGCACGTACGACAAGCAGTCGGCCGCGATCAGCAAGGGCTACCACCACAGCCGGCTGTCGCGTTGGCGGGCCACCAACCCGCTGGCGCCCAAGTGACCGGGCGGCCGCCATGCGTGGGCTCGTGCTCTTCCTCGTGATCGGCACCGCGACCGGCTGCGCCGCCCACGGGCAGCGAATGCGGGAGGCGCGGGCCGCCTTCCATCGCGGCGACCTCGCGGCGGCCGAGCGGGCCATCGAGGCGCAGCGTTCGGCGGGAGCGGACGGCGACGTGCTCGATCTCGACCTGGCGCTGGTGGCGCTGGCGGACGGCCGGCCCGCCGAAGCCGAACGCCTCCTCCGCCGGGCCCGCGACCGGTTCGACCACCTCGAGCAGGCCGACGCGGGCGAGGCCGCCGTCACGCTCCTCGCCGACGACACCGCCCGGGCCTACGCGGGCGAGGACCACGAGAAGGTGCTCGTCCGGGCGCTGCTCACCCTGGCCGACCTGGCCCACGACGGCGACGACGCCGAGGCCTACAGCCTACAGGTGATCGACAAGCAGCGGCAGATCGTGGAGGCCGCCGCCCGCGACGACGGCGGCAATCCCAAGGCCGGCTACCCGCAGGTGGCCCTCGCGGCCTACCTGCGGGGCGTGCTCCGCGAGGCGACGCATCGCGACTACGACGATGCCGCCCGGCAGTTCGCCCTCGTCGCCGCCTGGCAGCCCGACTTCGCCTCCGCCGCCGGGCACCTCGGCCGGGCCACGGCGGGCGTCCACTCGCAACGCGGCAACGGCGTGGTGCACGTCTTCGCGTTGGTGGGCCATGGCCCCTTCAAGGCCGAGGTGGTGGAGATGCCGTCGTCGCTCTCCGTGGCCCTGGCCGGCGAACTGCTCGCCGGACCGCTCGGCAGCCCGCTGCCGCCCACCGTCGCCCCGATCACGGTGCCACGGATCGTGGCCGTGCCCAGCGCCGTGGCCGGGCTGCGGGTCCGGCTGGGCGACTGGCAGGCGGGGAGGACGGAGACGCTCACCGACGTGTCGGCGCTCGCCCTGCGACAGCAGGAGGCGGCGCTGCCCGGGACCGTCGCCCGGGCGGTCGCCCGGCGGACGCTCAAGAAGGCGACGATCTTCGGCGTGCAGCGCGGCTTCGGGCTCTCCCGCGGCGGCCTGCCGGCGGTGGCGCTGGATCTCGCGGGCGTGGCCTGGGAGGCGGCCGAGCGGGCCGACACCCGCTGCTGGAGCCTGCTGCCGGCGACGATCCAGGCCTGCCGCATCGAGCTCCCGGCCGGCCGTCACACGCTCGCGCTCGAGGCGGTGGATCAGGGCCAGCGGCCGCTCGGCCGCCCCGCGACGGCCGAGATCGACGTGGCCGACGGCCGCGACACGTTCATCGTCGTGCACGTGCCCGAGACGGGCGCCGTCGGCCGGCCGCTCGTCGGCCGACGTTGAAAAATCGGGGACGGGAGCGGATTTTCGCCGGAGCCGCTGG
>Ga0315902_10003356_pt1 | contig 24062 bp, 32 predicted proteins | sample LakEriMetagenome_9_FD_203523 | JGI IMG/M metagenome (GOLD analysis project Ga0315902, IMG submission 203523) | Freshwater fungal communities from buoy surface, Lake Erie, Ohio, United States - Buoy 12 MA117 | ecosystem: Environmental > Aquatic > Freshwater > Lake > Lake biofilm | place: USA... | reverse complement strand
TCCGGCGCTTCAATGCGCACCTTGCGCCCATCGGCGACCTGGATCGTGTAAATGGGCATCTACTTCCCCGCAGGTTCAATCGACAGGACGCGAACGCCTTTGGTTGAGGCGGCAGGCTTGCGAGGCGCTGCGATTGCGGGCGCGGCGGGCCGTGGCCGCGATTGAGATTGCAACCACGCTTGTTCTGCCCCCGCCAGCGTGCCGCGCTCAGACGCCCATCGGTCAAGAAAAACAGCGTACTCTTGGCGCCGCGCCGCGTCGGCCCGCGCTTGCCGCGCAATCGCCGAGTTAGCCGGGCCGGGCTTGTCCAGTCCCGGCACCGCTTGCAAAAATAGAGAAAGGTCTTTGTTTGATGTTTCTCCCGAACCGGGCACGCGCTGTTGCGGAGCCATGCGGGCGGTAAGCGCATTCATCTGGCTAATGTCAGAATCAAACGGCCCTGCCAACTTTCCAATCCCTGGAATGGCCCACAGCCCTCCAGTGTTTTGACGCCGGTTGATGTCGACAAATTGCTCAGCCGTCCGCGCCGCTTCATCCGACCCAGAAGCGGCCTCACGGGCTTTGCGAAGCGCAATTTGCTCTTGAGCAGAAAGCGTTTTTGGCTTGGCAGGCGCCGCCCCGCCCTTGGCGGCTTGATATGCCGCCAAAAGCTGTTCATTCGTCATGCGTGACAGGTCGGTCATGGGATCAGCTTCCTCCGGCGAAGCTCGGCCTCGATAGCGGTCATAGCGGGAGAAGTTCCGGCGGCAGCGGGGGCCGGGCGACCGCGACCACCGCCCACACGCGGCGGGGCGAAGACCTTGGGAGCGGCGCCAAAGTTAGCGACCTTTTTCCACTGGCCGTCGTCTTGCAGTTCGTAAATGCCGTCAGGCCCGCGCTCGCGGGGCCGCTCTACCGGCTTTGGCGCGACCTCAAACGGGTCTTGGCTTCTCACCACCTGACCAGTGCGGGGATCAATAATGTCGTAAGCGCCAGCGCCGCGATTGATGGTCTGCATTTCCGGCGCGGCTTTCGGCATCCCGTAGCTTCTCGCCCACGCCTCCGGCGAGACGTCGAACAGCGCCTGTTGCTCCAGCGGCAGGTTGTCCCGGATCTGGCCAATGCGCTCTTGCTCGCCGCGCTCGGCAAACATCTTGCGGGCCGCGTCAAGGTTCCCCTCACCCCCGCCCATGTCCTGCAATCCAGCGCCGATGATGTACGCCTTGTCTTGCCACGAGCGTTTGGGCACGCGCTTGCCGCCTGACGGGTCCACACGCGGCGGGACGCCGGGAGCCTGCGGTTGATTTTGCTGCGGCATAAAGCCCGACAAGATGTTCCTTAAGTTCATCACAGCGCCCCGTAATTGACCTGGAGATAACCGGACGGATGCACGCTCACGGCCCCGGTGTGCATGACCTCTTGCGCCATCACGCCCTCCCGAACCGTGCCGGGCTCATCCCAGACGTAGCGATAGCGATACCAGTTATGTTCGCCGCGCTTGCCGATGGGTTCGATGTCGGTTTTGACCCGAATGTCAGACGCCGCGACCATCGCAGCGGTTTGCAGCGCCTGCCCAATAAGCTGGGCCGGAGCCTGCGAATTGACCTGCGTCCCTTGGGTTGAGGCCCCCGCGTACAGGTTCGGGATCGTACCCAGCAGCCCTTGCGTCTGCGCGATCTGGTTCTGGCCATACTGCTGTTGCAGCAGGTATTGCTGATACAGCCGGTCAAGGCTGGCCTGATCAAGCTGTTGAGCCTGCGAGCCGAAGGCGTTCAGCGCGTTGACCGCGTTCAGGTTCATGCCCTGTTGTTGCTGGCCGATGTTGCCGAGCAAGCCCGCCGCCTGGAGGTTCTGCGAGTTGTTTTGCAGGAAGTTGTTCGCGTTGGCGAGGGCCGCCTGTTGTGCAAGCGTGGCGTTGGTATTGAACGCCGTGTTGCGCGCATCCGCCCCGAACCGGGCCGCGTCCGCCATTTGACCGGCGTTGAACTGCCCGGCGCTCTGCAACAGCCCGGCGTTGAACTCTTGCCGGGAATTGGCCGCCGCAGCGTTCTGGCCGGCCGCTTGATTGAACGCTCCGGCCCCGAACTCAGCCGCACGGTTGCCCGCCGACAGGTTGGCCATGGTCATGTCCTGACCAAGCCCGGCGTTGAACTGATCGCGCGCGTTCAGGGCGGATTGATTGGCGAGGCTTGCGGTATTTTGAGCGCCCGCGCCGAATTGCGCCGCCTGATTGCTGGCGTCCATGTTGGCGAGGCCAAGCTGTTGCAGCAAGCCAGCGTTGAACTGGTTTCCGCTGTTGATCGCGCCTTGATTGGCGAGCCCAGCCTGTTGCAACAGACCAGCGTTGAACTGGCCTTGATTGTTCATCGCCGATTGATTGGCGAGCGCCGCCGTGTTCTGCGCCCCGGCTCCGAACTGCGCCGCCTGATTGAACGCCCCCGCCCCAAACTCAGCGGCCCGGTTTCCGGCATCAGCGCGGAACTGCCCCGCCGTGTTAGCCGCGCCCTGATTAGCCAGCCCAGCCTGTTGCAGGAGACCGGCGTTGAATTGGTTTTGGTTGTTGAGCGCCGCTTGATTGGCAAGGCCGAACTGCCCGCTAAGGCCCGCGTTAAACTCCTCGCGGCTGTTGGCGGCGCCTTGGTTAGCAAGCCCGGCCTGTTGCGTAAGGCCCGCATCAAACTGCCGTTGGCTGTTGAGCGCGTTTTGATTGGCGAGGTTGGCCTGTTGCGCGAACCCGGCGTTCTGCCCCGCAATGGACATGTCAGCGCCCTGGTTGGCCATGCCCGCTTGCAGACGGTTGCCAACGTCTTGACCCGACAGGCCCGCCGCCGTGTTGAACCCTTGCGCTCGCATCGCAGCCGACAGGTTGCCGCTTTCGCGCAGAAACGCCTCGTTCGTCAGGCTATCGGCGACGCCTTGCCGAGATCCGCCAAACGCCCCGGCCTGCGTGAAGCCGCCAGCGGCGTTATTGATCGACCGCTGACGTTGCAGGTTCAGGTCGTTCAGGCTGTTTTGCACAACCTGATCTTCGAACGGGTTTCGATACAGCCCCATCCCCGAGGCGATGGTGTCGGCGTCAACGTTACGCACAGCGCCACGGTTGACGCTTGCGGCCTGCGCCATTTCCGCCGGGCCAGCCTGCGCGGCGTTCATCATGTAGGCATTGCCAGCGGTCGGAGCCGTGCCAAGCGCAGCAGGGCCAGCCGAAGCCGCCCCCATCATCGCCGGATTATAGCCCTGCGACTGGTAGCCTTGCGACTGATAGCCTTGCGCGTTGCCAAGCGCAGCCGGGCCAGCTTGCGCGCCGTTCATCAGGGCGGTTTGCGCGGTCGGCGCCTGGCCCATCTGCGTCGCCTGATAGCCTTGGCCCATCGCCATAGCCGCAGGCCCGGCCTGCACCGACTGCCCCGTGATCGGCTGATAGCCTTGCGCCGTGACGTTGTTGGTTTGCCCGGCGTTGGCCGCTTGCATCGGTCGGAACCGGTAGCCTTGCGCTTGCGTGGCCGCAGGCGTGACCACCGGGGCCTGAGACCTCATCAGCCCGTAAGCGCCACGCGCCGCCGCGTTGGTCGCGCGCTGTCCCGCGTTGACGTTCAGCAGGCCCCGCGCCGCTTGTTGGTCCGCGTTCATCGGCGCCGAAAGCTGCCCCTCATACGGGGTAAACGGCCTGTTGATCAGCCCCTGCATATTGTTGAACGCAGGGTTAAACAGCGCCGCCGTTTGCGGGTTCGAGGCCGTCGTAGACGTCGTCTTCGTCTTCGACTTGAACAGATTGCTCATTCGATATTCTCCGCGAGCGCAACGCCCACTACTTTCCAGCCGAGAGCCTTTTCCCAGCCCCGACGTCCGACCAATGCCTTGCGCGTGCAGCCTTGAGCCTTGCCCCAGGCTGTTATCCCGTCCTCGTGCGAAAGGATCTCCGCCAGGTCGCCACCGGCCAGCCAGAAGAACAGCGTGCGCCCTGCGTCCTCGTCGATGAACTGCGTCACCAGCGCCGACCGCTCAAACAGCCACAGATGCGCCTCGCCCGCTTCGATCTGGGCAATGACGCTTTCATAGGTCCAGCGGTCGCCGCCATCGCGTAGGGCGGCCTCAATCCACTCTCTCAAAGGGCGGTCAATGCCAGCGCGCCGCTTGTCACCGCGACCGCGTAGCGCGTGCCCGTGACCGTATCGACGAAGATCACACGGCAGCCCTTGCCAACCTCGATATCCCGCCCGCGCTTGTGATTGGCGTCATCCTGTTGCGCGAGCTGAGACCGGAACAGCGCCTCGTTCTGCCGGTCATACGTCCCCGGCGCCTGCGGAAAGTTCATCGCTTGCTCATCGGCTTGACGTCGAATTGATAGACCCCGGCCCGTGCATCGCTTGGCGTCACGAAGCTGATCTGCATCTCAATGTCCCGGCCCGAAAACAGGCAGTCCACCGGGCTTGTCGAGATGGTGTAGGGACCAAACGTCTCCGTTGACCCGTTGGGCCACGGCTTGGCGTAGAACGTCACCTGACTATCGCCGACGGTCGCCTCGTCAGGCACAAAGCCCCGAATGAGCGAGCGCCGATCCGAGCCGCCACCCTCGCCAGGCCACTCAAACGGCCCCGTGCGCGCGTAGGGCGTCGCACCCGACCATGACCATCCGAACTCGTGCGTGTAGATGGCCCCAGAGGCGTCAACACAGATGGGATAGGTAAACACACCGGCAGGCGCACCGCAGGTCCGTGAGAGCGTCCCTACGTCCCAGGCGTTGGTCCGGTAGCTCCATTTGACGTACCGGTCATTCTCAGTCGAAGCCCCGGACGGATAGAACCACCAGACCTCGGAGAATTGCGTGTTGTGCCACGCCGAGACCTTGGAGATAGCCGCCGCCGAAATGTCGGAAAACACGTAGTCGGCCACCTCGCAAGGAAGCTGCGATACCCCGCCGTCGTAGATGTAGAAGTTGTCCTGCCCCATCCACACCGCGCGGCTATCGAGCCCGACCGCCGCGCCCTTGGCGACAATGCCGCAGTTATCGCCGACCTTGGTAAAGCCGTAGACGGTCGGCAGGCCCTGATAGTTCGCCAGCCAGACGTCCACATTGCTAAACAGCAGCGTTCCGCCCGCGACCCGCTGGCCGCAGACAAGCCGCCCCGCCGTATCAAGCTCCTGGTCCCCGGCCTGATCGGTCGCACCCGCCGTCCAGTCGGTGTTGACCCCTTGGTCACACCAATGAACCGTCCGGTTCTTGAGCGCGAAGATAAACCGCTCTGCCGTGACCACCAGTCCCGTGCAGCCGGTCGGAGCGCCGGAGATCACCGCAGCGTCAGACGCCGTGTTCAGTTGCCATTCGTACAGCTTGCCGTCGCCGTCCATGCACCCGACGAGGTATTGACCCCAGGTATCGAGCGACCAGACCGAGGCAGGCGTATAGGTGCCGGTATCAGGCCGGGGCGTGCCGTAGGTTCCCGCGCCATAGGCCCCGCCGCCATAGCCCGTCGTGGAACCTGCATCCGCAGAGCCCGCCGTAAATCCGCTTGGCGTAATGTCCGTGATCGTGCCATCGGCAGACATGACGTACAGGCCCGAATGCGTGCCCACGCCAAGCCATCGGTTGCCATTGGTGGCCACCCACGGCAGGCAGGCGCGAGCCTTGCCCGTGACCGTGCTTGCGGTCGCTGCCGCCCATCCGCCGACCGGCTGGAGGTTGTTGCCATCAGGCCAGCGGATAAGGTTCCCGGCCCGCCATCGGTTCTTGGCCTGCCTTGCCGTTCCGTTGGCCATCAGCCCCGGCGGCAAGTCAATGTTGACCAGCATTTAGAGCACGCGATCCACGACGGTAAACGTAAAGTAGTTAGGGTCGGTTAGTGCGTTGGACGAGTTGTAAAACCGAATATCCGCCGTTGTCGTGGTTTGCGTCCCCGGCGTTGTCTCGATCTGCAAAACAGCGGAGTTGCCGCCGGTGCTTCCAATTACCGTCCAATCGCCGACCGCGCTCGCCGCTGGTGAACGGGTGACAAGATAGCGGCCAACAGCAGTCCGCGTGACGGTGCTGATTACACCCGAAACAAACTGCATTGACAGAATTGTCGACGAGACGCTGCCATACGCCATCCCCGCAATACAGGCCCCCGGCTTGATCGCGGCATTAGCCCCGCCGATCCGCGCCGACAGGGCCGACGACGTGACCCACACGTCGCCATTGTTCGGGCTGGTGGGAGCCGTGCCAGCCGGGACGTTGAACCCTGCCGCGCCCGTACCAGAGGCCACCGTGATAACCGGCCCGGTGAACGTGCCACCGGCCAGCGAGGCCAGTTGATGCGTCGTGCCGTTCAGGCGAACGAAAAACCCCGCCGTCGTGGTCCATGCGTCGCCGTTGGTGATGTTCGTGGTCGGAGCCGCGCCATGCGGGTAACGGAACGAAGCATAGCCCGCACCGCCAGCCGCAGGCGTTGTGCCGACTAGCACGCCGGTCATGGTAGACCCGGCCTTGTCCACCTTGCCGAAGACGATTGTATCGATGCCGTCCAGATCGGTGTTGATCTTCGTGCCCCAGGTATCGCTGGAAGCGCCGACTTCGGGCTTGACCCAATTGTAATTGGTCGTGTTCGCGTCGGGGATGGCAACCTCCCATGAGGTGACGCGCGCAAAGGCGCGTTGTTGCAGTCAGCTTGTGCGGAGAGCGGCTAGGCCGCGTCGTCTATCCAGTAGTCAGCCAGCAGCGCCCGCGCCGTCGCCTCGTCGGGGAACTTCAGCCACCCGGTAGAGCCGCCCGCGAAGATCCGCACCGGGTTCTCAGGCGTCACCGCGTAGAACGCCAGCTCCTCGGTCACGAGCCAGGGGGCGACGTTGATGTGATAGCCTTCAATGGTCCCGGTGACAGGGCGGACGCCATCAGCGTCGGGCTCGCCGTAGGTGTAGACGGTTATAGGCCCGTCGATCAGTGCAGGATTCCAGCTCATGTCGTGAGGCTTTGCAGTTGGGCATCCGGAAGGGCGCGGTTGTAAATGCGGATGCGGGAGATGGTGTAATTCGGCTGCGCCTGCCCGCTTTGGTTCGATCCAATGCGAAGGTTTGCTGGCCCTGAGGGCATCGTGGCCGCTGTGTCTTCCGGGCTAAGGACGCCGTTAAGCGCCCCTGCGATGCTGTTGGTAGCAAGGCGAGCCGCAGCTTTTGACGTTGCGCCCACCGGGACGCTGGCCGCGCTAGTGGAGGAACCCTGCCCCGCCCCGCCCGTCGCTACGCCGACTTCCAGCTTGTCGCTGGGGTTGACTTGCACAACGGTACGATTGGTCGCCGCGCCGTCGTCCACTTGCGCCCAAAACTCGTCCGCCCCCTTGTCTAGCGCCCGGTAGGCGTCGACCGTGATGGAAAGCGGATAGGCTAGAGAAAGCCCCGTCACCGCAGCAACATCCGCCGCCCGCGTTACCGCCGCTGTTGTGGTTGGGATGGGGGAGGATGCTCCGACGGCGGCCTCCACCTGGATTTGCCAGATGTACGCGCCCTTGGTAATGTCGCCAACGTAGGCTGACACCACCCCGACCGTCGTGAACGTGTTGCCCGTCGGAGCCGTCGCCAGCCCCACGCAGAAGCTTGACGTGCCAGTTACCACACCAGTGACAACGCAGCGATACCAGCCGTTTCCAACGCTCTGGATCGAGCTGGCCGAGATCGTTCCCGACGTGCTTCCCACAGAGGTTTGGCTAACCGACACGCCGGACAGGTCAAAGACCGCCGTAAAGTAATTATTCGGCGAGGCTTGGACGTTCAGCCAAACAGCAGAACGCCCGTTGTCCTTGATAAACAGCGAGTAAGTGTAAGTTGTCGCTGAAACGCCGTTGACGCTGGTATGGTAGGCCCAATGCGAGGCGTTTGCCGCGTTCTCCATTAACGACGTGGCGTTAACCGTGCCGTCTGGCGATGTCGCAGCGGCTGCGGTCAAAACCGAATTACTGACCGTTAAAGCCGTCGCAAGGTTCTGACTTTGCGTCAGCAGATTAGTCCGCGCTTCCTCTACGAGGATGCCCTGAGAGGCCAGCGTTACCGGGTCGTAGACGAGGCGAGGGCCGTAGTATGCCGCCGTGGTCGTCGGGTAGTAGGTGCTGGGGGTCGTCTGGTAGGTGACGGCCTCGAGTTGAGCGCCCCAGAGGAAGATGCCGGAGGTGCCGTCGCCTGCATAGGACGTCGAACCGTCGTCCGCCGCAAGTACGTACAGTCGCGCCTGATTGGCCGCCGCAGTCGTTGCTACCGTAATCGAACACCGATACCAGCCGTTGCCGACGCTTTGCATAGCCGATGCTTGCGGAGCCGCCGCGCCGCCAGTCCCACCCAACGCGCCCGTTGAAAGATTGAACACCCGACCGGAGGCGCTGACGTTGTGGTAAACCAGCACGAAAGACCGCTCAGCGGCCTTAGCATAAGTGCTAATTACTGTTTGGTTTGCAGAAGTCGTGACCACTTGCAGGGCATAATGGTTCGTGGTGGCCGCGACTTCTACCAGCTTGTCCGCCGTCAGCGTCCCATCTGGCGCCGCAACGGCGTTCGCGGTAATCGTCGCGCTGTTTAGCGTCCAGCTCGCGTTGTCTAGCGTCTGGCTTTGCAGCAGCAGATTATTCGGCCCATAGACCAGCTTCCCCGTCCCGTCGTAGCCCATGGCGAGGGACGCACGGGTGAACGTAAAGCCGGGAAGCGCAGTCAGGTCGCTCACCGACCGACCGTCCAGCCCAAATGATCCGCCCGCGAAGTTCAGATCGGCGTAAGGCCGCTGCGATCCGAAAACCGGGATGATGCTCGCGGGTGTCAAGGACGGATGCCCTCGACGTCAACCGTAAACACCTCAGCCGAGGCAGGCGTGTAAGCCGCCGTCGCCTGCACCGCGATGTAGATGGTCGTGTCGGCCTGGGGGGCGATGGTGATGGCGCCTGACGACGGGTTAGCCATGCCATAGGCTCCGGCCGCGGCCGAAGCCCGGTCCATCGTCACGTCAACAAAGCCACAGTGCCCGGCCATGTCCGTCACCGCCAGCGCGCCAATCGCTCCCCCGGCGCCGTTGTCGCCAACCGTCCACGTCGGAAGCCGGTCGAAGAAATGCACCCGGAAGCTGGCGCTGGTCAGCGAGATGCTCGACTTGCGAAGCCGCACCCGGTCCAGCCGGAACGCATCGCCCTTCATGGCCACGGCGTTCACAATGGCAGGCGAGTTGACCGGCACAACAGCCGTCTGACGCGCAACCAGATCGTTAGCCGTGTACGCCGTCGTATCGGCAGGGCGTGTGAGAACAGCGGTAAGAACCGCCACCCCTTGAGGAGAGTGAGACATTTAGAGCCCCGTCGTGATGTTGAAGTAGCCCCGCCGCGTCGGGATGATGTCGTTTGCGGTGAATTGCGGCGTGAACATCACGCCTTGCCGGCGCCGCTCAGAGGCGATCAGCCCCGCCAGCGCCGTCTGATAAAGCTGTTGCCAAAGCCCGACCCGCTCATCGTCCACCAGGTACGGCGCCGCCTGCAAAAGCGAGCCGTAGAGGTAGACGTTGGGATAGTTGGCCAGAACCCAGTTGGACGCGTTGCTGTCGCTCAGGGCCGGAATCGCGGCGTAGTAGGCAAGCTCGCCCGTGTACGCCTGATCGGGAACCGGCGAGTAACGGAAATCATCGCCGACCATCGCGAACGAGCGCGGGAACGCCGCCTGAATGTCCGTCGTCGCACGCAGGAACGCGAGGCTTTCCGGCGTCACGTTGTCCAGCGGGTAAATGTCCGTGTTCGTGGTCAGCGTCAGAGACACGATGCCGACCATATCGGACGGGACCGCCTCATATTCCGCATCAACGGTGATCGCGAGCCGCGTCATCATGCGGGGCGACTTGATCGCCTCCGGTCCCGTGCCGAACGCCTTTTCAGCCAAGGTCACGAAGTCAGGAATCACCGACGTCAGGTCAGTGCGGTGCAGCCATGACGCAATGGACGTCTTCAGCTCACTGTAGGTGGTTAGAGCCATTTTTGATCCATTCGCCAACGTGGCCGGTGTAGGACTTCGACCCCGCGACGTGCGTCAGCCGGTGTTCAGGGTCCAGCCACACCTTGCCGCCCGCATCCCGCCAATCGAGGCAGAACCGCGTGTCCTCCCCGCCCCCTCTAGGAACGTGGAAGAACGCAAAGCCCGTGAACGCAAAATGCGAGTAGACGTGTTCCGGCTTGGCCAGCGTCTCAAAGACCCGCTTGGAGAGGCACAGGAAGCCGCCGGGCAGGGTTTCGACCTCCAGCAGCCCGTTGACCGCGTAAAGCTCCTCGCCCTCCAGCCACGTCACCGGATAGGCTTCCGCGTCCTGCTTTAGCCGGTAGGCGCCCCCAACGAAGTCAACGTCGTGGCTGGCCAGTCGCAGCATTGCGCCCGGCTCCCATGCAACGTCACTATCGAGGAAAATCATCTTGTCCGCGTCGCTGGCCATGAACTGATTGGCCAGTTGGTCGCGCGCCTGGGTGATCAGGCTGCATCGCGGAAGGAACGCGACCTCAAACTCCACACCCGTGAGAGCCGCAGCCCCCTGCTCATTGAGCAGGGAGCGCGCCGTTTCCACGGTAATCCCGCCATCATAGGCAGGAACAGCCACAAGTAGTTTCACGCAGCGCCCTTGATCGCGCCAAGCGACACCAGCGCGTTACGCAGGGCGTTGCCCTGGGCGGCGAGAGTGGCGATAGCGTTGGCAAGGATGGTGCTGTTGTAGGTGCCAGTCAGAGCGGCGATGCCGTTGGTCGGCGCGGCAGTGCCGGTCGAACCATCAGTCACCGCAGCTTGAGCCGCACCGGCCGGACGGGCCAGCGGAGTGCTGCCGTAAAAGGCGATCAGGTCGGTGGCCGATTGGCCGAGCGTAGTGCCGTCCGGATTGCCGTCAGAAAGTTGCTTCACAGCCATGTTGTGATCTCCTTAGACCGAAGCGGAGTTGGCAAGGCGGGTTGCCAGTTGAGGGCGAAGCGTCTTGTAGCCGTACAGGACGTCGAGACGACACGGGAGGATGTCGTTGTTGATGTCGTAGTTACGGACGACGCGCATCGAAATGCCGTCGTAGACTTCACGCGCGGCGAAATCGACGCCCTTGGGCATCACAAGGTCAGCGGTCGCAAAGGTGAACGCATCCTTGTGGTACATCATCGACTGGCCGTAGTTGGTCGAAGCCGTGCCAGAAATGGCGACAACAGCGTCCGCTTGCGGGAAGGCCGAGATGTTCTGCGTGGCGCCGGTCGTTTGCATGGCCGGGGAAACGCTGATGGTGCCAGCGCCGCCCGCGTAGTTAGCCGTGACGACAAACTGTTGCAGGATGCCCGTGGACACCTTGGTTTCAGGGTGAACAGAGAACACCGACCCGAAGGTGATGATCTCGCCCGCCTGAATGGCCCCGGTGCCGGTCTTCAGCACAACCGAAGTGGCGCCTTGGGTCGAAACCGTGGTCGTCACCGCGTAGCTGGCGTTGCCGGCGCCGCGATCTTGCGTCGACAGATGGGTGCTTTCGGCGAACTCAAAGCCCGAAGCGTAGCCCATGTATCCCTCACGGTACTGCTTGCCGACCTCGCGACCGTCCTGGAACAGGCCCTTGAGGGCGTCCACAAGGCGGGCGTTGTCGAGAGTGTTCAGCAGGGCCGTGCGGCCACCAGCCGGGGTCAGGCTGTCTTCCAGCTTCTTGCGGCCTTCCAGAACCTTCGCGAAGGTGATGGCGGCAGCGGTGTTGTCCACTTGATTGTAGACGTCCCGACGCATCGACAGGGCGTCGCTCTCGATGGCCGCCGAGAGAACCGCCATAGCGGGCTCAAGGATGCGCTTGGAGAAGTCGTCCAGCGACAGGGTGAGGTCAGCCGACGTAAACGCCAGATCGACACCCTTTTGAGTGGCGACTTGCAGCGTGACGCTGGTTTCGTTGGTGTCCTGCACCGACATTACACGGCCCGTACGGACGGTGTATTGGTTCGGCAGGCGGATCTTGAGGCTATCGCCGATCTTGGCGCCGGACTTGGCGAAGCTGTCATCGTACTGACGGTTGATGCTGCCGATGAAGGTCAGCTTCTGGTGGAGACCTGATGTTCGCCTCGGTTCGCTACTTCCGAGACCGCCTTTCGGCAGCTGCGGGTTTCCTCCGCAGAGCAGACTATCTCATCGCCCCGGTGGGGCGCGACGCGCTTCGGGCCGCTTGGCCCTACTCCCTTACGGGATAGTCGTTACACCTTGACTGATGCGGGCAAACACCACCGTTGCGGTGCTTTCCCACGTTGCAATTCATACACAAGACCTGAAAGCCCGGCGGAAACCCGCTCTTGACCAGCCATTGATAAAACGCCGTCCCGCCGCGTGAATGAACACCTTCGCGACGCATTTCCGCGCCGTCGTTGTTCACGTGGTCGATAGACAGGAACGCCGCTTCATCTTCACCGCAACACGCGCACTTACCGCCGTATGCAGCGTATATCTTGGCCCTTCGAGCAGCGTGCAGCCTGCGAGCCTTGTCAGCCTCCGCAGCCCTGAACGCCACCTCCTCTTCAGGTGTCATTGTCGCCAAGGCATCGAGCCGCCGGTTGGTCATTTTGACCCGGTAGGCGTCGCCTTGCTTGGCTCGATATCGGCGGGAATAGAACGCGTGGCGCTCTTTATCCCGTTGGGCCAGCTCTCGTTGATATTCGCTGGTGCATGGCTGGCATCGCCACTTGGCCCCGCGTTTCGCGGTGCTGAACTCTCCACCGCAGCCCTTGCAGACTACGGTGACGGGGTTCGCCTTTAGCTTCTCTCGATATCGTCTTGTGTACTCGACAGAGAGTTTTCGCGAACATTCGTCGCAAAACTTAACCCTGCCGCTACTCGGCGCAGCCAGTTGGCCGCACCCTTTGCAAATAATCAGCCCTTGGCTCGGTATTGTCATGCTTCTTTCGTCCATAACTTAATATAGACGTCAGAAGTTTAGATTTCCACCGAATTCACGTCGTTTTCGACACACATTGCTGCGTGAAGGGGCTTCTACTTAACCCGAAGGGCCTCTCTGGTAACAGCAGTAGGAGTCAGAAGCACGTTGCTCATGACGTTTCCTTTCAAATGGAATGGGGTTAGCCGCGCTTGCGGGCGGCCTGTGCTTGTCGGGCCTTCATCCAGGCATCAACGCTCGCCCGGTCATCCAGCCTGCCGGACGGGGCGCTATTTGCGCCGCGCACCTTTTGCGCCGGTTGCACCGATTGAGCCTTGAGGCCCTGTTGAACGGCCTTGTTCGTCTTCGCGCCCTTTTCCAGCTCCATGAGCCGGTGCATGGCCACGATGAAACGCGCGTCAGTGACTTGGTTCAGCTCTTGCGGGCTGTAACCAAACTGCGTTCCAAACTGGATCAGCTTGCCAGCCAGATCAGGGGTAAGGGCGATGTTGTTTGCTTCAAGGTAAGCCATGCTTTCCTGTGCCTGGCGTGCGCTTTCGCGTGCCGCGACCAGTGAGGCTTCCTGTTGCGCCGATTGGACATACTGCCCAGCCTCGGCGCGGGCTTCCTTCAAGGCTTGATGCTTGCGAAGGGCGCTTTGGAGCGCAAGGGCATCCTCTTGCGCCTGATCGTACTGCCCGGCAGCACGAAAAGCGGAGACCCGTTGTTCCCAGCCGTCCCAATCAATCGTCTCATAGTCCGCAAGTTGCTGCTCGACCATGACCACGCGGGCCTTGGCCTGCACGATCTGTTCGGACACCTGAGACTGTTGGGCCAGCCTTTCGCCCAATTCCCGGCGCTGTTCAGCGATCTCTTGCGTTTTGCGGGTGTAGTCCGCCTGCATCAGGAACGCGCCCTTGAGCGCCTTCGGAATGCGGTGCTTTACCCCGTCTAGGTCAACCTCTTCGGTATCGTCCTCAGGCTCTGCCTCGTCGGCGTCGCCGTCAAACTCAACGTCCAGATCGTCCTGCACGTCCTCGACTTCCGGGGCTTCCGCTTCCGGATTGGTCTCGTTTTCCATGGTGTCCCTTTGGGGGTTAGATCAGGGGCTGCGCTGTGGCTTGGCCCAATGCGGTCATCCGCATTTCTTGTTCGACCCTTGCGCGGTCGGTCTCAGCCTCAAAACGCTTGGTCTGGGCTTCGAATTGTTTCACCTGAAGTTCCGCCGCCTTCAGCGACTGGTCCGACTTCATGGCCTCGTTTTCCGCCTGGAGCTGGCCGATCATGGCCTGACCTTGCTGAATCTGCTGTTGCAGTTCCGGCGGGATGCCTTGCTGTTGGCCTTGCGGGTTCAGCGCGGCGAGGCGCTTGGCGACTTCCTCGTGTTCCGGCCAGTCCATTGACTTGGCGATCAGGTCGCCCAGCAGCGGAGCGGCTTGCGGGAACGCCTGTATCAGCGCCGTCATCTGTTCGGCGGCTTCCTCGCGGCGTGACGTGTAGGACGGTCCAGCAGCGACGATCAGGTCATACTTGCCAGCGTCCAGCGCGTACACCGCCGGGATAGGCCGCCCCTCGCCGTCAACAACCGGCTGGCCCTTTTCGTCAAGGGCCTGCGTTTCTTGATTGATCGGCACATTGCGGGGCGAGCCGTCAACGCCCATGACGCGGATGATACGCTCTGTCGAGTACACGTGCGGGATCAGGTCAATCAGGATGCGCCCGGCGTGGCGAATGGCCCGCGACAGGTTGTCCACGAAGTGGAACGTGGACACGTCCCCTTCCCGCTGGCGAGCCATGATCGCCCGCCCGCTGGTCTCGTTAGACCGGGCGCCGAGCGAGGCGTCATAGATGCCAAGGATCGCCTTCATCTCGTCAGACGTAGACAGGGCCTCTTGCAGCGCGCCAGCCGGAACGCCAGCGAAGCCTTGACGCTGCGGAGCCTCTGGCCCGTCGTACTCAATGAAGGCGTGCGTCGCGCTATTGGCGGTTTCCCACTTGCCGCGCTCGGTCTCAAACGCACCGACACGCCCGATAAACGGCGCCTTGGGGGCAAGGGCTACCAGCTCCGTCGCCATCGTGCGCCAGTAGTTATACATCCGCTGTGCATCTTTGGCGTCGCGGATGAGCGAGCGGAAATGTCGCTTGCCCTCGACGTTCACCTCGTCACCGTAAACCGGGACGATGGGGATATACTTGCCCGGCCACTCGACCGTGGACAGAACCTCCGCCCCGGTCATGGTGTATTGCGTGACCTTATAGCCCTCGATCTCACGGGGCGAGCCGACCACCGCAATTCCCTCAGCCTCAAACGTCGCCTGGTGCGTCGCGTAGACCTTGGCGTCGATAACCTCGCCGTTGGAGAGGAGGAGGATCTGCTTCTTTACCTTGTCGCGCTTCCACCACTCGGCGATCAGCACGCTATCGTCAGAGATCCACGGATCACGCAGGCTGGAGTATGGTTCGTCGTTCCAGTTGACCGCCTCGGCGCCCTTGTACTCGCGTTCGAACACCGACTTCTTGATGACGTCGATGATAAAGGCGCTGTTCCAGTCGGAGCTATCAGCCGCCGTGGAATAGGGGTCGCCATAGACCGCCAGCGGGTTAGCGATCCGCTCGACGCACAGGTCCTGATCGAACGTGTCGCCGGTCGCGTACTTGGTGTTGATCCTAAAGAACCCGTATCCACCCGTTACCGCGCACTCCATCGCGGTATCGTACGCAACGTCGGCGTCTGACGTGTACTCAATGTTGCGGATAAGGTCGGAGTAGATGTCCGCGACAGCCGGATCGGCGTCGCTATCCGCCGGGTGAACCTTAATGCTTGGCTTGTTCTGCCTGGCATCGTTGACCACCTGCCGAATGAACGCGGGCAGCTTGTTGACGGTCAAGACCGGGCGCTGTTCAAGCTCGCGCTGCTGCTTAACGCGCTCGTCCCATTGCTCGCCCAGACGGGCAAACTTGACGTCATCCAGCCACAGTTCGCGGTTGTCGTTTTCGGCGTCGCGCGCCTGTTCAAACGCCTCGCGGGCCTGGTCTAGGATATCGTCAGACACTAGCCCATCCATCCGTAAGAGCCGACCTGCGATTGAGGGCGAGGCCGCTTGATCATCGGTTCTTCATAAGCGACGCAGCCAAGCCCAAAGGCGTCGGCGCCGTGCGACGACCAATCGTGCTTTGGCCCCAAGCCAACGCCGGTCTTTTCGTGTTTCTGTTCGTGATAGGCTCCGAGCGCGTCCAGCCCGCCTTGGCAGGTGTCAGCGTTGAACCACATCGATGGGAACAAGCGCCGCCCGGCCTCAATGCGAGCGGAAGCAGCGCCCTTGCCCTGGTTCGGGACCACTGTGACCGTGTAGCCCGCTGAACGCAGCGCGCTCTCATAAGAGACGTCGAAAACCTTGTCGTTGCTCGCCCCGTCGTGAGGCAGCCAGATTTGCGCGCGGTCGGGCGTATAGCCCTGCGCTCGCATCCAGTTGACGTGAGTGGCGAGCGGTTGGCCTTGCGCCTCGTAATAGTCGAGCCACCTGATCTCGCGACCAATGAACTGCGCCGCCCAAATGGTGAGGCTGTCCGCTCTCGCGCCCGTTCCGCCGATGTCGAAGAACAGCCGGATCGTCATAAGGGGGTCTGCGGCGACCTTGCCAATCCGGCCCTCTTTCTTGGCCTTGGTCAAATCGGCAGCGTAATACGCGCCCTCAGTCACCTTCTTGTATCCGCCGTCCCACACGTGCTCGTAATTGTCGGGCCGGTCGCGCTCATCGTCCCGGCGTTCTTGCTCTAGCTCAGCGGGAAACCACGGGTTATCCGACCAGTTGGCTTGAACGATCACGGCGCCGGTCGGCGGTGTCGGCCCACGCAGCAGCGCGTCAACCGGATCGGCCTTGCGGTTCGGGTTCCACGAGAACCACAGCTCAGACCCACTTTTGCGGATCGTCGGACGGAGAAGCGTTAGGCTGGCCTGGCTGAGAGACTGGGCCTCTTCGACCCACGCTATGTCGAAGCCTTCAAGCGACTTGATGCTTTCGGCGGTGTGGTCCTGCATCCCCTGAAAGACGATGACGCCGCCGTATGGCGCCTCAATGTGCGTGTTCAAGATCGTGAACCGATCCGACAGGCCCATTTTGGCAATCTTGCTCTCGACCAGCTTCTTGACCGATTGCGCCAGCGATTTTTGGATTTCGCGGATGCAAACAACGTCGGTCTTTTGCCTAGCGCAGCGCGCCACAAGCAATTCGGCAAAAAAGTGCGACTTGCCAGAGCCCCGCCCGCCGTGGGCGCCCTTGTAACGCGCCGGGGGCAGCAGCGGAGCAAAGACCCTTGGGCACTCAAGCTTTAGGGTCAACTATCACCCACTCGACAGGGATAGGGCCACCTTGGGGGCCGCTGTGTTCGTTCTGCACCTTGTCTTTCCACTCCTCGGGAGCGGCGTTCTTAAGGGCGAAGATATGCCCCGTGACCTTGGGTCCAGTCTCACCAGCGAGGAGCGTAGTTTCGAGGCAGCGCGTGCGTGCGGCCTGGCCTCGCTTAACCGCTACGGAAAATTCCGGGTGGACGTTAGCCCATTCAACGAGCGTGTCGTGACAAACGCCGATCTCACCGGCAAACGCGGTCTTAGAATATCCCCGGCCCATAAACGCGACGGCTTGGTCACAATAGGCCGGATCGTACTTGGTCGGCCTTCCGGCTGGCATGGTCAGTCCTCTCGGGTTGCTGACAGGGTTTCCCAAGCTGGCCGTTGCCGCAGCGCAGTACACAGATGGGGTGTGGGGTGTCGCCCGCCGCTGACCGCCAAGGTGCAGATGCGTTGTCGTGATGATCGGTAACTGGGTCGGGCGATGGTGGTGCGCGTTGGCGCGAAACTCAACGGGGCTGCGCTACAGGCGCAAGACCCCGGATACAAAATGTATGCCTGATTCGGCGCGTCGGCGCAAGGGGTTGTGTCAAGCCGCCCTCGCCTTCCGTTCCCGCGCCGCATAGTCGAGCGCCTGCCACGCCAACACGAGATTCTGACACGCCGCCCGGATAACCGCCGCTTGCGCTTCCTTGCGGCTTTCGTCGGTGATCCGCTCCACCGTGTCCCGCCAGCCTGAGCCAAGCCGGGCGTTGGTCCCCGACATGAGCGCGCAAAGCAGCTCAGCGTCACGGCGCCCGCACTTGCTCAAAACGATCTGCAACAGCCGTGAGGCGTCAATCATCGCCTGGGTGATCTGTTCGGATGCGGTGGCGGTGGCCTTGTCCACGCGGTCCATGCTGATTTCGGGGCGCTCATGGCCGTAGGCGATGGCGATGAGGTTTTCGAGGCGTCGGGCGGCCCGAAGCTGTTGATCGGTGAGCGCGGCCTTGCCGGGCTTGCCGTCTTCCTGCGGCCCCTTGCGGGAGTGCAGGAGGCTAAACACGTCCAGCCGGTGAGCGGCGATGATGCGGTAATCGGCGTCATGCACGACGCGGACGCCTTGGGCCTTCAGGGCGATGATCTGGGCCTTGCGGGCTTCGCGGTCGGCCAGAGCCTCAGCGGTGTCTGTTTTCTTGCGGCGGGGCGTGCGGGTCATCGCAAAAGGCTCCTCAGCCATGTGTGAACGTGAGCGAACCCTTCCTTGATCCACTCGCAGAAGACGTCGAAGGCCACGCGGGCGAGCCGTTCCGCGTCCAGATCCAGCCGGGCATCGAAAGGCCGACCGGTTACGCCCCGGCGCTGGCGGATGATCTCAGCGTCAAGGGCTTCAGACATGCGGAAGATGATAGCGGGGACGGGGCGGGTCATGGCCTAGAACGGAATCTCGTCGTCAAGGTCGCGGCTGGCCGGGGCGTCGCGGCGCGGGCTCACGTCGTCCTGTTGACGCTGGCGGGGCTCCTCGACCTTGCCGGCCAACATGGTCTCCGACTTTTTCCAAAGCGCCACTTGCAGCTTCTGGCCATCGGGGGTGACGACCGTTCCCTTCCAGTCGGGGGCCTTGTCGTTGGTCTTGGACTTCTCGAAGAAAATGGCGATGTCGCCGGGGCGTTGTTCGTAGGCCATGTCAGGCTGCTCTCAGGGTTTCGGGGACTTGGGTTTCGGGATGGTCAGGCGGGGGGCCTAGCGACTTGGGCCAGCGGCCCGTGGCCCTCCAGGTGGCGAGGAAGTTTTCCCAGTCGGGGGCGGTCTCGGTCGCCGCGTCGCCGCCGTAGAAGCCTTCGCGGAGCCGCTGGAACGACTTGGGTTGGCAGACAAAATCCAGATCGGCCCGCCAGCCTCGATCGTTCTCGCCCCGGCAATGGCTGCTGCGCTCAACGCCGCTCAACGCCTCCCGCCAGCCCTCAAGGCCGCAAGAGGCTAGGCGAGCCCGGATGTGTCGCCGACGTTCGGGGGTCAAATCCTTGGCCACCCGCAAACCAAGCCTTCCGGCAAGTTGGTTCCAGCCCGCAAACGCCGCCTCAACGTCGCCTCCAGCGACTGAGGATGCGTTAGCATCCGATATGGTAGCTTTAGCTACCTTTGGTTCTGGTTCTGGTTGCTTTAGCTCGGCTACAGCATTTGCTAGAGGCACATCGTTATTTTTCAACGCCTTAGCCTTCCCGCCGCGAGAACCACTTTCGCGTCGCTGTCTGACGACTTCGCTATGTTTCGTCAGTTCGCGGGTCAGACGGCGCTGCGTGATCTCCCCGTTTTCGAGGTCGAAGAACGACAGGATCGTCCCCTTCACGCGGCTCCACTGACCGGCGGTCATGCGCGTGTACTTGGCCAGCTTCACGTCATCGGCGGGAAGGCTTCCGCCCGCTCGCCACATCGTCGAAAGCAGGAGCAGATAGGCGCCGTGTTCGATGGTCGTCAGGTGGCCGGTGTCGGCCAGATAGTCGCCGACGTAGAAGGGCATGTAGGGCGGTGCGCTCATGCGGCCCTCCGAATGTCGCGGATGGCGCTGCAATCGATCCGGCAGAACGTCTCAGCCTCGGCAGTCGGGCCTTGGCGGTTCTTGGCGACGATCCAGAACAGCTTGTTGCGCACCTGGTCCAGCTTGCGGACGTAGGCGCCATAGGCGTTGTCGTCGTTGATCTCGTCGCCGGTCGGCTCGGGGGGTTTAAGGTAGTATTCCGGGCGATACAGGAACATGACCACGTGCGCGTCCTGCTCCAGCTCACCGGCCCAGCGAAGGTCACTCAGGCCGGGGCGGCGGTCCTTGCTCTCGCGCTTCTCAACGTCGCGGGAAAGCTGGCAGAGGGCCACCATCGGAACCTCTAGTGCCTTGGCCATCTCGCGCAGGGCGCCCGACACCTCGGCGACTTCCGAGACCTTGTTCCCGGTCTGGCGGTCGGGGCGGATAAGGCCCAGATGGTCAACGATGATGCAGCCGGGCTCGATACCGGCCTTGCGCCAGTTGCGGACAATGCGGCGGGCCGCTGACATGATCTGGGCGGACGTAAGCGCGGGGCGGGTATCGAACAGCACGGGAAGGCTGCTCATGGCCCTCTGCGCGCTTTCCAGCCGTCCCCATTGGGCGTCGTCCAGCGATCCCCATTCGGCCTTGTAGTAGGACGGGTTATCGTCCTCGCCGGAGTAAACCGGGCGCATCGGGTCAAACGCCATATCGCAGGCCATGCGAAGGCCAAGCTCGGGCTCGGTCATCTCCAGCGAGAAAAACGCGACGCCCTTCCCCTGCTCTGCAACGGCCTTGGCAATCTGAAGGGCGGCGGTGGACTTGCCCATACCGGGGCGCCCTGCGAGGAGCGTCAGTTGGCCCTTGCGAAGGCCGCCAGTGATCCGGTCCACCTCGGACAGCCCGATGGACAGGCCGGGCATCCCACGGCGCTCACGGGCGATCCTGACGGCCTCATTGGCGACGAAGGCGAGAGGCTTCCATGCCTCCCGCGAAACGCCGTCACGAGCGATATCTGCGGCGCCGCGCTCGAGGCTCGCCAGAACCTCCTCAGCAGTCCCCTCGCCGGTGTTAAACGCGGCTTTGGAAACGTCCTCGGCAAGGAACGAAATTGCCCGGCGTGCGGCGCGGTCGAGAATGATTTCGGCGTGAGCCTGGGCCGTCCACACCGCGCCGCGCTCATACAGCTCGCCCAGCATGGGAAGCCCGCCCCAAGCGGCAAACCCTGCATCCTGCGAAAGATGCTCAGCGACCGAAACGACATCAGCCCGACCATTTATCGATAGACGCCGGGTCGCTTCCCAGATCCGCTGATGCACGGGGTCGAAAAAGTGTTCCGGGCGAACGCGCTCGATTTCCTCGACGCAAGCCTCGGCGTCAGACAGCGCGGCCCCGATCAGGGCTAGCTCGGCTTCAAGCGCGTGGATCATGAACCACCTTCAGCTTGGCGATGACGGCCCATGCGGCTGTACCGACACTGACCCACGGGGCGGGGGGATTGGCAGGCAAGCCGGGGGAAGTTGGGGAAGCGGTCATGCCATTAGCTTGGCAAATCCCCCGACAAGACGAAGCGGAATTAGCGGGCTCGATCATGCCACCCACTTGGCGAACTTCTGCTTCGTGAAGTTGTCCCAAGACTTCGGCATAGAGCCGGTCATGATGGCCTTGTGCTGCTGGCAGTAGGTCGCCTCGCCGCACGGGTTGCAGCAGGACTGAATGGCCGTCACGTCGTCGTTGATCGGAAAGGCGCACTCTCCGAACCGGCGGCTTTCCCAATGGCGGGGGGCGGCTGCGATGTCAGCGGGGGGCGTTGTCACCTTCAGTCGGGCGGGCCGGGTGTCGTGAACGAACGTCGCGCCGTTGCCAGCGACGACGACCTTAAACGTAGGCTGGTGCGGCGCCTTCGGCTGGCGCTTGTGCGTACGTCGCACTGAGGGAGCCCTGACGCCCTCGGGCGCCGTGTAGCGGGTGTTTGTCCGCGACGGCTTTGGGGCGGTCGGCTCCAGCGCCCGTATTTGGGCGACGCCGGTGCGGTTCATTTTGCCAATGACGGCGTTTCGCGTGACGATAATGCCGAACTTGGCGCGCAGCTCGCGCGCGACTTCAGCGGCGCTGCGGCCCGCCATATAACGCTCTGTCGCGTAAGTGACCGCCTCGGGGTTTGCCCATGCGCCAGCAGTTGAACCCTTGGTCATGCGGCCACCTGTGAGCGTCTGGCGTTGCGTTCGGCGGTGTAGGGCACATAGGGGCCAGTCAGGCGCGGCTCGCCGTTGCGGCCCCGCGTTTCGAGGAAGCGGCCAAAGCCACCTTCGGCCAAGCAAGCGGCGGAATAGTCCTCGTCACGGTTGGGCTCGGGAATCTCGTGAGTTCCCACAGTGCCGTTGCGGTCATGCTGGTTTTGTGCCCAAGCCGCCTCTTTTGCCGTTTGAGTGCGACGCACGCCGAGAACCAGGGCGCGGTTGCGGATCGCGTCGCGGGAAACCTTCCACGCCTCAGACCAGCCCGCAATCGCCTCCAGAGAGGCGTTGGCGTACTGTTCACGCAAGATCGCGTCATGCTCGGGAAAGAACACGCGGCGACGCTTTTCGGGGTAAGACCTCATGACCGCACCTCGACAGTTCCGTTGAGTTTCTTGCGAAGACGGGTGTTAAACCCGGCGCTCTTGATCGGCTGACGCTCGCGGCGGGTGCCGTTCTCACGGGCCAAGATGCGCTTGACCTTGGCGCGCTTGCCGCTGTCCCCGGCGGTCTTCAGCCGGTCGCAGTCACGGCAGAGGAAACGCAGGTTTGCGTCCTCGTCAGCGCCGCCCATCCAAAGCGGGATTTCGTGGTCAATGACCGTTCCCGCCATCGGAACCTTGACGCCACAGGCGCACCGGCCATTGCAGGCGAGGTAAAGACGCAGGCGGCGGGCCTTGGTCATGGCCTTGCGGGGCGTGGCCTCGATAGGCTCGCCCGTCATGCCCGGCGCTCCAGTTCAAGCATCCGGCGGACGGCCACGGCCAGCTTGCGGCGGGCCTCAGGATTACCGACCTGCACACGGCGAAGGCGCAGGGCATCGGCAACGAGCGCGTCATGCTCCCGGCGGTTGGCCAGTGCGACCAGATCGGCCCCTAAAAGGCCCCCCGCCGCGCTCGACTGCGGCGAGGGGAGTTCTTGGCCTTCCAGGGGAGGAAGTTCACCGGACAGGCGATCAGCAGTCGCCTCCGGAGTGTCTTGATTAGGGAGGGCCAGCCGAAGCGGGTTAGCCTCTGACCCGTAGCGCCGAGGCGCGGGTTTGGAGGCCCGCTGCTCATGTTCAGGATTGGCCATCTAGGCGGCCTCGCCAAAGATGAAGCGCGCCGCCGGGATGCCAGTCAGGGCTTCCAGCTTGACCGCCGTTTCAGGCGACGGGCGATTAACACCCTTGCGAAGTCGGAGAACCTGCACGCGGCTTACGCCGACACGCGCGCTAACCGCACCATCGGTGTAGCCGCTCGCGTTCATCCATTGGGAAAGAATGGTCATAGTCCCGATGTACGCTGACGGTACATTTAGCGTCAAGCGGAATTGTACGCCGAAGCGAATGGACCGCCGGGCCTTGGTTGGCCACGCTGATTAAATGGCCAAAACTCCGCACTACCTGCGCCAATGGCGAAAGCACAAAGGCCTGACGCTTGAACAGGTCGCAGAGCGGCTGCACACTACGCACGCGACCTTAAGCCGTATCGAGCGCGGCAAGCTGCCATATAACCAGCTGCTTCTAGAACGGCTTGCGGAGGAGTACGGCACGGAGCCAGCAAGCCTGTTGATGCGCGATCCGGCTTCGCCCAGGTGGTCAATTCTGGACGATCTTACGCCGGTCGAACGAAATCAAACCGTTGCGTTCATAGAAGCGATCCGTAAGACCGGCACCCGCGACTAATACGGAAAATCCCCAGCCCTAGCTGGGTGCTGACGGAAAATGTACGTCAGAGAAACATTTTCCCTTGACCGCTCGTGTACGCTGTCCGTACATTGTCTCCAACACCGGGAGACACCCATGCAGACCGAACGCGAGCTTTTCAACACCGCCGACAGTTTCGACGCTGGCATCATCGGCCTTGATGGCCCTGCCGAGCATTACGAAGCCGACGGCCTGCGGCTGACGGTTGGTTATGACCACCTCGGCCCGTGCTTCACCCTGAACGGCCCGGAAGGCGAGATCGTCCTTCAGGCGCCCGCCGCGAAGATCATTGCCGAGATGATCGGCGACCAGCTCCGTTACGCGAGGGCCGCGTGATGAGCATCCGCGCCCGCGCCCTCCTGATCCTCGCTCTGGCCTGTGTGTCATGGGCCGCTCTGGTCGGCCTCTACGTCGTGAGCATGGGGGGCGCGCAATGACCCGCCCCAGCCGAGCCGCCGCGT
>Ga0315902_10003355_pt1 | contig 24065 bp, 1 predicted proteins | sample LakEriMetagenome_9_FD_203523 | JGI IMG/M metagenome (GOLD analysis project Ga0315902, IMG submission 203523) | Freshwater fungal communities from buoy surface, Lake Erie, Ohio, United States - Buoy 12 MA117 | ecosystem: Environmental > Aquatic > Freshwater > Lake > Lake biofilm | place: USA... | reverse complement strand
TTGTCTTCGCAGCGCGACCTGGTGAATTCGCTGTTGAATCGCGCCCGGCTGCAGGACCAGCTGAATCAGCCCGCCCAGGCCGAAGAGTTGCGCCAGCAGGCCGAGACGCTCTTGGCGGCCCTCGGCGAAAACAGGGGGACCGATCCGCAGGTTCGCCACCGCAACGCCGCGAACCAGTTCAACCGGGGATGCCGCCTGCAGAATGAGGGACAGCTGGACGAAGCCCTGCAGGCTTATCGAAAGGCCGCCGAGGAATGGGGCCGGCTGGTGTTGGAGTTCCCGTCCAGCAACGAGTTTGCGCACGCCAGACGCCAGGCGTTGGTGAACCTGGTGATCGTGTTGAATCAGCCACAGCAAAATGTCGAATGCCTGCAGACCCTGGAGCAACTGGTCGACATGGACCGTGCGCTCCACCGCCGGAATCCGGGAGTTCTGGAACTGCAGGCCCAACTGCTGGAAAGCCTGCACAGCGAAGGACATTTGCTGATGGCGCTGGGGCGGGGGGACAAGGGAGTGGAACCGTATCTCGAGGCCCTGGCCCTGGCCGAGGGGCTGCTCGCGGCGCAGCCTGGTGATCGCCGGTGGGCAAGGCAGGTGGTGGATTTGAATCTGCACCTGGCCGATCTCAGCCTCAATGCGGGTGAATCGGAAGCCGCCTGCCGGCGATTGGAGACGGCCCGCCCGGTCGGACTCGGTCTCGTGGAGGCGGGAGCGGTGGAACCCATGGACCGCAACCTGGTGCATGGACTGCTGGGGACCCTCGCCGGACTTCAGGAGTTCCTGGGAGAAACCTCGGCGGCTCAGGAAACCAGACAACTGGCACTCCATTGGGATCAGCGCGATCCACTCATGCAGGCCCTGGATGCGCGGTTGCGGGAGGTCCTGAACGGGACGCGGGGCAACTCGGGGACCGAGCGGATTCAATTGGCGCGGCGGGCCATGGAACGGCTGGATTATGAATCGGCCTTGAAACTGCTGAGCGAGGCACTGCAGGACGAACCCGCGTTGGTGAAGAATCGCCAAGTGCTGCCGGGATACCTGGAGGCATGCCTGGCGCTGCGCATGGCCGCCGCACTCCCGGAAGAGCGGAGTTCCCAGGGGGCCCAACTGCGGCAGCGGGCTCGGGACCGGCTGCAACAGGAGCTGGAACACTGGCGCGAGGTGGGGCCCGAACTGACGGACGAACGGCGGTTCGCACTGAATCGCTGGCGGACTGAGCCCGCACTCATCCCCGTTCTGCGTCCCGCCGAGCTCGCCCGGCTTCCCGCCGCCGAACAACAATCGTGGCGCGAACTGTTCGCGGCCGCCGCGCGACTCGCGAACGAGTGATCCTCCGCCATGGCCGAGGTCCCCCCGTGCCCGTGGGAGACTGCGGCGGGTTGTCACGCGGGGGGACTTGCCCAGGGGGAACCCGACTCGAGGATGAATGGTCCTGCTCCATCACACCTGGCTCGGAAAGCAGTCCGGGATGTGGGGCAAGACTCGATCCTCTTACTGATGCCAGATCGGTCGCTGACCATGCCGCGGTCCATGACCCAGACACGCTGTGACTGGCCGTAACGATCGGTTCTTTCAGAAACCATCTGCTGGACTGTCGTGACATCCGCCGTGTTGCCCGCGAATACCTCGTCGCCCAGTGGCATCCCGCAACGGGAGATAGCGTGGCCGATACAGACCTGTTTGCAGTCACGGCGCTGATCGCGGGAAGAGCCGCGCTGCACGAGTGGAGACGTCGCCGTCCCCTCGAAAAACGTGCTCGTCACATCAGAGAGCAACAGATCGGTCCTGAGTCCAAAGAGTCTCCCCGGCCGTTCTTTGAGATGACATTCCAGGGCCTGCTTGTGGGGCAGCAGCTGATCCAGAAGCGGCACAGGCGACTGTCATCCATGGCTACCGCAGGCACTCCCAGCAGCTCGGGAAGCGCGGTCTTCGAGTACCACTGCTCCGCCACTACAGTGCACTGGACGGATCGGGCAGCCTGGCGACGATCAGGATCAGGGCGGTCGTGGCCGAGGGAACGTTCTCCTTCCCCTTTGGCAGCGTCTCTTCGAGGAACTGGTCCAGCGTGAGTCGCTTCACGATGTACAGCGCCGCCACGGTCCGCCAAACATCCGGGAATTCTCCACCCTGACCCCTGCGGAATTGACTTCGACCCAGCGGGGTTCCAGCGCCGTCTCCTCCTCGGGGAACAATCGCAACTGCCGATCGGGGTCCTGGGCTTGCTCCGTCGCCACTTGCGCAGCCTGGGCAATTCCCAGCCGCCCCGCCTCGTCCAAACGCCCCCGCCAGGAGACCACGCGCTGGCGTTGTCCAGGGTGGGTGCGAAAAGACTCGACGAGGGCCCAGCAGGCCTGGCGTTTGCCATCGATTCTGCGGGTGTGCTGGCGGATGAACATGGCAGGATGCAACCTGCCGTGACCCCACGGAACAGGGCAACTTTTTCCACGACACAAGGGTTGAAAGGTTTGTGGTCCCCCATGGACAACCCGGCTCTCCAAGAACTGCTGGAAATTCGCGAATCCGCCATCCGGAAAACTTTCAACGCGTTGATTTTTTAGTCCACCTGGGGAAGGAAGTTGGGTTGGTGATCTGAAGCCCGGGGCTGTGAAAGCGGAACGGAGGAAATGGCTGTCGTCATCCAGACAGGGCTGGTCATTTTTTGACCACAGGTGGCGCGCCAAAGCCAAATGGTGTTCTAAAGCAGATGACCCAGAGTCTGATCTGACTGGATTCTCACCAACGACTGATCACAAGTCTCCTCCAGGCATACATTCATGAACCTGTTCCGCTTCAACCGCCGTGACCTCGCCCGCCTCTGGAGCCGTCTGGTGGATCGGGCTCGATTGATGCGGCGTGAATCGCAGCGAAGCCGTCTGCGGGGCCGTCGACGGGGAATGGAGCAACGACTGGCACAGACCCAAACCTGGGTCGCCACGCCGGTGACAGCCCTGGAACCGCGCGTCTTGCTGGCCACGGTTATCTCGACAGACATGATTCAGCCGGGCCAAACGATTCTGATCAATGATTCCGAGTCGATCACGATCGAGGCCGGAGTGACGCTGAGCACCTCCTCCAGCACCGGTGCGGCGGGGAACATCTGGCTGGCGGCCCCACAAATCACCATTCAAAACGGCGCCTCGCTCTTGGCCTCCGGCAGCACGACGGGTGGAAATGGATCCATCACATTGAATGCCTCGAACGTGACCGGCACGAGTGGGTTCCCCGCCAACCCGCTGGGCGTTTTCCAATTGTTGGGCGGAGTCACACTCTCGGCGGGCATCACCCTCCAGGAGAGTGTCACAATCACGGGGGGCAATGTGTCCCTGACCGCGTTTGCCGGCGATCAAATGCAAGGAGAGCAGGATCTGGAGAATGTGCCTGTCGTTGGACAGGCAGTCGATGCATTTTTCAGTACATTTTCGATGATTAGTGCCGCCCCGGTCTCGGTGGCTGTCAAAATGCCGACGGCCTCCGTCTCCACGGGGAGTGCCCAGATCGTCAGCAGTGGCACGGTGACCATCAGTTCGACCACCGGTGCGTATGCAGTGGGTATGGCAGCCATGACTTCACTTTATCCGTTTGTCAGAAGTTTGAGCTGGCAGGGCGCCGTTGGATTCAGCTATGTCGACTCCTCGGCCATCACGGAACTTCAGTCTGGAACTTCGATTACGGCGGCAGGGAAAGTCTGCATTTCGTCGGAAACCAAAAATACGTCGAACATGGTCGCCGAAGTCATTCGCAGCACAACTGAGGCGAGTGTCAGCCCCACGCTCTTTGAAGTCTCCAGTGCCACCACGGTGAGCAATGCGGTCTCGCACGCCCTCGTTGATCAGGGAGCGTCCATCACGTCAACCGGCAGCTCGGTATCGATCTCGGCCACGGCGGAGGAACTGCAGGATGTGACAGCCCAGTCTGTCTCCTATCTCAAGGGAAATGTCGGAGTCGCCCTGGGTTTGCTGTTCGCTGAAGCGGATGTCTTGGCGCAGGTCGATGGAACCATCACTGCGGAACAAGCACCAGTCCCTGCGGCTGTCTCATTCAATCCCGACTTTACCGTCAATTTCGCAAACAACTCCCTGGTGTTTCCGTCTCCTGTCGAATTCTCAACTGGAGATCCGGTGATTTACGACGCGGGAGTAGGAGGCCAGCCAATTCCCGGCCTGACCGATGGGACAACCTATTACGCGATCGTCAATTCTGCCTCTCCCAACAGCCTGCAACTCGCCACCAGCGTTGCCGATGCACTCGACGGTTTTGCCGTTTCCCTGGGGAGTGGATATCCGACGTTGACCACCACGAATGGGGTGCTGCCCATTGTGATGGTGAACTCGGCGACAAGTAACACCCTGGCCTTTGGTTATGCGCAGTGGCCCAATGGCACTCCGTTGTTCACGAATGGAGAGACGGTCACCTACACGCCGGCCCCCGGCCAGTTCCTGGGGCAAAACGACTCCTCGGGCAACTTCCAGGGTGCGCTTCCGGCTGGCAACTACACGGTCCAGATTGTCAATTCGACAGTTTCCGCCACCACTCCCTATACCATCCAACTGCTCGACGCCCTGGGCAATGTGGTCGACCTCAATGACCAGGCCTATTTCACAGATGCATCCAACAACGTCTACCAGGTCTTTCAGTTCCTCCCGACCTCACAAGCGGTCAATTTCAGCTTTCCCACCCAAGGGACAGGCGCTGGGCAGGTCGCGTGGCCAACTCCCGATCAATCCAGCCTGATTGCCAATCTCTCCAATGGGACTCCCCTGACCTATCATCAAGCCCTGGGAACCATTGTCTCGGGGCTGTCGGACGGCACCACTTACTATGCCGTCGTGGATCCAACAACTGCGGGACTCATTCAACTCGCCCAGTCGGCCAACCAGGCCGCCGCAGCCAATCCGGTCATCCAAAACGCCATCCCGACCCTGACGGCACCAAGCGGGCAAGCCCTCTCCAGCACGCTGCTGCTCGTCAACTCGGTTACAGATTCCCTGACCGGAGGCAACTCCACCCTGCAGAATCCCACACAGTCGCTGTGGAACAATGCCACCGGGGGAACCTTCTCGCTCTCGCTCGCGACTGGGGGAGCAACCTTTACCACGGCGGACCTGCCCTGGAATCTCGCGGCGGCGGACCTTGCGGCAGCCATCGATGCCGCGGCGGGGGTTTCCTGCCTGGTGACAGGGAATGGAACTCAGGCAATTCCCTGGTCGATCACCCTGCCCGCCGGCGCTTCGGCCCTGTTGGTCACCGCAGCGAACGACTCCCTGGTCGGTGGATCTTCCACACTCACCAACTCCCTGACCCAGACCATTTCCAACGATGCCAGTGGAGGAACGTTCGTCCTGAATCTCCAGATCAATGGAGGACTGGTGCCGACCAGTGCACTGGCCCAGGACAGTTCGGCGGCGGACATTGCCGCGGCGATTCTCGAGGCCACGGGGATCACCGTAACGGTCACTGGCTGTGGGGAAGCGACTGATCCCTGGCTCGTCACCCCCACCTACAGCGGCGTGGTCAGTGACTTTCAATGGGGCACCACACTGGTGTTTGACACCGCCCCCGGGATCGCCGATGGAACACCGGTGATCTACAACGCTGCTCCTGACAAACCGATCATCGGACTGAGCGACGGCGCGACCTATTTCCTCTACAGCCAGATCAACCCGGCATTCAATCCAGCGGCGCCCCAGTACGTGATGGGGTTGCGTGCGACACAAGACTCCCTGGCTCCGTTGGTAAGCTGGACTTTCCAGCAGTCGCTCACGGACACCGCGGGGAACGACTATGTCATCACCGGGATCGACCGCGGCAACAACATCCTGACAGTCGCGTTGACGGATCCCGCCCCAGTGACCACGGCGAATGGTGCCGGACTCGTGGGGGGCCCACTCGCCCTGACGACGGTTGAAGCCGGAACGTGGTCACTGTTCAACAACGCGACCGGGGGAACATTTCTCCTGTCGATCCCCACAGCCAACGGCGGTACGGCCACTACTTCCCCCCTGCCGTACAACGCCTCAGGCAGCGATTTGCAGGTCGCCTTGACCGGACTTCCGGGCATCAGCAATGTTTCGGTGACCGGACTGGGGACGCTGGCCAGTCCCTGGTTGATTGCCGGTACGGGGCTGTCGGGGTTGGCATCTGATGACTCTGGGCTGACAGCCGGCACGATGGACGCGGGGTCGCTCGTGACCAACGGGTATCAGGTGTCGACCAATGCCACTGGCGGGACATTCACCCTGTCCTTCTCTTCGGCTGGCGGACTTCAGCAAACGACCATTCCACTGGCCTGGAATTCCTCCGCCAGTGACATCCAGCAGGCAATTGGCAACCTCCTGGGAGCGGGTGCCACCGTGACGGGCAGCGGCACGGCCAACAATCCGTGGAACATCGACTGCGGGTCGTCCGAGATGACCATCGATGACTCCCAACTGACCAATGGGGGAGGTGCCGCCACCACGTCATCCGAGGTTGGCATTCAGCTCTGGACCAATGCCGATGGTGGCACCTTCTGCCTGTCACTGACTCCGACGGGGGCCGGATCTCAGACCACGACACCCTTGTCGGCGACCGCCACCGCCGCACAGATTCAATCCGCCCTCGCAGCCCTGGGCTACACGGCCACCGTGACCGGTGAGGGAACCTCCACCTGTCCCTGGAGCATTGCGGGGCCGGGTCTGGACGGGCTTGCGGTCTCCAACTCTCAACTGACCCAAAACCTGGGCGGCGGTACTTACTTCAACTCCACCCTGGTCGACCAGACCCTGTTGTCAACGACGGCCACAGGAGGCACTTTCGTCCTGGGGATGACGGTCGACGGAATCGAGCAAGTCACGGCTCCGCTTCCCTGGAATTCCACCGCGGCCCAGGTTCAGGCCGCCTTGGCCTCGCTGCCGGGCGTGACTGCCTGGGTCAGCGGATCGGGCAGTCCATCCGATCCCTGGGTGATTCAGGCCTTTGCCTCATCGGTTCAGGCGGGCAGCGCCCTGATGTTCAACGATGGCTGGGGAGTCAGTTCCCTCGGGCTGCTCGATGGCATCACCTACTACGCGGTTCCACTGCCAACCCAGGGGACGGCTGGCACACTCATGCTGCAGTTGACCGCGACCCAATCCGAGGCACTGGCGGCGACTCCGACTCCATTACCCCTCAGCACAACCCTGTCATTGGGAGCAATCTCCACGGGCGAAATGTTTGGTTCGAACATGACGCTCTCCTCCCCGACTTCCGCCACCGGGATTACGGTTCAGGCCACTCTCACAGCGGCCAATTCCAGCACGGTCTACACACAACTGGGTGGAATACCGCTTCTGGAACAGAGAATCTCGCAATTGCCCCTGTGGGGCACGAATTTCAGCATCAGCAATTGGCTTCAGCATGATCCGAAATTGAATTCATGGCAGACTGCGTATTCGCAGGAGCGTTTTTGGAACTTACAAAAGGGGAAACCACTGAACGTCTCCACCTCCGGCTCAGGGAAAAAGATCACTCACCAGGTTTTGGCCGTTGTTGGCAACCCCGCGCAACTGCTCACTGCCGGCAGCGTACTTGTGCAGGCAACGGTGGTGAATGACCTGTCAGGCAGCGTGGAATCCTACCTTGCCTCCTCTGGCTTCGGTGGCACTGGTGTGGATGTTGCAGCGAATATCACGGTGGTCACAAACACTGTGCAGGCGATCGTTGAATCCAACGCATCGGTGACCGGAGGTGCCGGTGTTTCCGTCGACGCATCAGTCGAGTATCCTTATCAGTTCACCTGGATTCTCGACCACGCTCAGGAGGAGAGTGGTCAAGACCCTGCTGAATATCTGTTTCTTACGGACACAATCGGATTTCTCGATTCACTGGGAAATGGCGATCTTGGAATCGATACTCTCTTTGTCAACAATTGGACAGACGCCGCAATTCACCCCAGCCTGCAGGGAGATGGAACGACCTATCAAAATGCTCTCAGTACCAGCATTCAGGTTGTCAATGTCACCACGACGACCATCGCCCAAATTGCGGCCGGCGCACAGATCAACACGCTGAATGCCCAGTTAGACTCAGTTCCAACCCAACAACCTGTCTCGGTGACGGCCGACACCGATTTGACCCAGGCTTCATTTGCAGGACTGATGGAACTGAATTGGGGGCCAGAGTTGCTGCTCAAGTTCCTCTCACATGGTCTTGGGCATGCGCCCCTTTCGCTTCCCAGCGGTGCCAAATCCGCCGGAGGCACAGCGGCCTATTACGGTTTCGACACCTCCACTCAAGCGGTGATCGGGGCAAACAACCTGCTCGCCGGTGCGGCTTCGACGCCCGGCCCGCTGAATCCGACCGTCATCAATTATGGAAATGGCAGCACCGATTCGGGAAATCATGGTTTGCTGGTCAACGCACTAACCAGCCTGAAGGGCATCCAGTTGGGTATGTCGGGCGATACGTCCACGAGCCTCGGATTTTCCGGGGTCGCCTCGGTGTTGGAGGTTCACTCCCAGGAGACGTTCGCGGGAATTGTTCCGCTGGTGGGATCCAACCTCACGGTCGCTTCGTTGCCGAATACCTCGGGCGACATGGAAATCAATGCGTATGACAACATTTTTCTGTTGAACCTGGCGGGCTCTGTCTTGACGGGGAGTGGTAACGGGGCCGGTGTCAGCACGGCCGTCAACATTGTCGACAATCGGTCTGTGATTGCCCAACTGGGGGTCGCTCCCGGACAGTCGTCCCCAGATTCAGCAATTCTTCCTGCCGGTGATGTCACTCTCTCGGCTTATGCGGGCGGCAACCTGATTGCGGCCGCACTCGCTGCCGACATCAATTCCTCAGGGACGGCTGCCAACGGAAACCAGCAACCCAATCAGAATGCCGGGGATGCCAATGCCGCCAATCAACCGGCAAGCGGTTTTGGAATCGCACTTTCCGGTGACTTTACATTGAACCTGTTGGAGGCCAATGTCACCGCGATTGTGAATGACATCGATATTCTGACAGCACAACAGCAGGGGAGCGCGCTGACGATCAACGCGCTCGACGGCACGACACTGGTGGACCTTGCCGGTGGCTTCGCCATTCAGGGCAACTCCAGCAAAGGGTCCGTGGGGCTGCAGGGATCGGTCGCGGTCAATTACGTCACCTCGAACGTGGCCGCGGACATCCTGGAGACCAGTTTCACAGGATTCACCCCCACACTGTCAGCAACAACCCACCTCGTCGTGATCGCCCTGGCGGCGGGCGGATCCGGCCCCGGCACTTCGACGGGTGCCAATCTTGATGAGGCCTCTCTCTCGGTGGCTGGATCGATTGCCTACAACTACGTCGTTCTCAATCCGACTGTTGCGGTCACCAATTCCCAGGGCCAGAACCTGGGTTCAATCGAGATGACAGCCGTCGACAACAGTTACCTGCTGGCGTTTGCGGGAAGTGCGAATTTGCCGGGACTCGCGATCGCGAATGACGCTAGTCCCGGGAGCGTCCGGGCGGGAATTGGCCTCGCTGGCGCATTGAATGACGTGACAGTCAACCCCCAGGTCGAAGTCAAGGGGGCCAGCCTCAGCCAAACCAGCGGTTCCATTGCCCTGTCCGCCGATCAGAACCTCACCGCCATGGCCTTTGCGGCTGGAGGGGGGAAAGTTCAGGGGGGAACGGCGCTCGGTGGGCAATTCACCGACACTCACCTCAATTCCAATGTCGAGGTGAAGGTATCCGGAAACTCAGCCATCACCAGCAGTTCTCCGGCCTCACAGGCGGGGCTGGTCCTGCAGGCAACACTTTCGCCATTGTTGATCTCTGTGGCCGGGGATGTGCTGATCAACACGGGCACGAGTCCCTCCAGCATCACCGCCACCGTCGGAGCAGCGGTGGCCAACACCATCATCAACACCAGTTCCAACGCCCAGATTGATGACTCACAAATCACGATTACAAACGGAGAAGTCCAGGTGCTGGCCGGAGCTGGCAGCCCTCCTCCGGAAAATGTGGCTCTGACGAATCAGCTGGGAAATATCAACCTCCCCCATTTTACCGGGAACAGTGTTTACTCGTTTGCCGTGGGCGCGGCAGCGACCAACTCCAACGCCACCGGGGAGTTTTCGGTGGTCAACAACAATATCGAGCAGTGGGATGTCTGTGCCCAAGTCACGGGAGGATCAACCATCATGGCAGGTGGCAATCTGCAGGTGGCTGCGGCCGACGATGCCACCATCGTCGGTGTCGCCGGGGCGTTTTCCGTGGCTCTGACCACCCCAGGCACCAGCATCCAGGGGGCGGTGGGGGCGTCTGTGACCACCAATAATTTCAACGGGAACGTCGAGGCCCAGGTTCTCAGTTCAAACGTCGCCCTGACCGGTGTGGAGTCCACCGTCGACGTGACCGCCAGCAGTACCCGGCTCGTTGGGACAGCCGCAGCAGGCGGGAATAAGGCCGGAGTGATCACCGCGGGGGTCGCGGTGACAGTCAACAACATCCAATCCGAGGTGACCGCTCTCGTGGGCAATCCCGGCGGCACGACCACCCCCACCATCGTGGCCCCCGGTGGAGTCACCATTCAGGCCAACGACACCTCCACAATTGGAGCGGGAGCGGGGCAGGTCGACATTACCTCCTGGTCGGCGAGTGAAAGCGCCGGAATGGGAAACCTGTCGGCGGGTGCCGCTGCTGCTGCGAATTCCATCTCGATGAGTGTCGAGGCCTTGCTGAACAACGCGCAGGTCACTGCGAACGCAGGAGATGTCTCTGTCGAGGCGACAGCCGATGCCAACATCACCTCGTACGCCGTCGGAGTCAGTGGCACGTACACAGCCACGGATCAATCGTTGGCCATCCTGTCCGGTGCTGGTTCCGGCACCGGCAACTGGTCCAACAGCCTGGTTCTGGCGGAGGTCGCAAACAGCACCGTCGTGGCTGCCTCGCTCGAGGTCTGTGCTGCCGACTCCTCAACGCTCGAGTCCAATGCCGGCTCGCTTGATATCCAGTTCACCAGGGCATCCGTTCCGATCTCGGTGTCTGTAGGGGTCTCGGTCGCCGCGAATTACCTCGGGAACGCCGCCACTCCCAACACGGTCACCGCTCAGGTTGTCGACTCAACGGTCACCCTGTCGGGCGAAAACCCCCAGGGACAGGCTCTTTCGATTATGGCGAGTTCCACCGTCAACTCGACCACGGCCTCAGCCGCTGGCGCCGGCAGCTTCAATACCAGTGGCAGTAGCACTATCGACGGAACTGGTGTCGGCGCTCTGTCCGACAACAACATTTACGAGAGTGTGCTGGCGCAACTTTCCGGGGGCGAGACGATACTGACCGGCGCTGGAAATGTCGACATCCAGGCCAAGAACCAGACCAGCAGTTCCGCAGGGGCTGGTGGTTTGGCAATCGCCGGTGCCGCGCCAGATGAGTTTTCCTCCTCGGGCGTTGCCGTTTCAGTCGGCGCCGCACTGAGCAGTAACATCGTGACCCTGTCCACCGAGGCCATGATCACGGACACAGCCACGCTGACTTTCCCGAGCGCCAATCCAGGTGATCTGTCGCTGTCGGCGAGCAGCCAGGCCAAGTTGATCGGCGTCGCGGTCGGCGTTGCCGGGGTCTTTACTCCCGCTGGCGAAAACCCGACGTATATCGATCTGGCTGGGGCGGGTTCTTCCAATTTCAACACCCTGAACACCACGGTGCTCGCCACAATCTGCGACCAGAGCACGGTGACGGGCCCCGCTTCGGCAGATATCTCGGCCTCCGACTCGAGTTCGGCAGTCTCCGGCACAGGCGCTCTGGCGATTGATTTCGCTCTGCAGTCGGACGTCGATCTGTCGGTGGGGGTCTCGATTTCGGAGAACGACTTGTCTGGCAGTGTAACTGCCAGCATTGACTGCTCGACTCTGACGACTCCCGGCGAGGTCTCGGTCGAGGCCACACTGGAACCCGGCCCGGAGCATGGCAACGCCTTTGCGGTCGCCGTGGCGGGCAGTGGGGCATTTGCCAGTTCCGGCAGTGAAAAGTTCAACCTGAGTGGTGCCGGTGCCGGGGCGGGGACTTTCAACACGGTGGAATTCACCGTCGCTGCCGAAGTGACTGACAACGCCCAGGTCACCGCCGGTAGCCTCGCGCTGACTGCCACCGACCAGTCCCAGGTTTATTCCAACGCCGGGGGAGTGGGTTTGGCTGTGTCGGTCAGCAGTCAGTCCGCGGCCGCCATGGCCGTGGGAGCCGGGGTGGGTCACAACAACGTGACCAATACGGTCTCGGCCTCGATTGAAAATTCGACGGTGGTGACGACCGGCAAATTGTCGCTGAATGCGACCTCCGAGCCTTCGATCGAGTCGATCGCGTTTGGAGTCGCCCTGGGGGTCGCCGCCGCCGAGAAATCGGTCAGCGGGGCTGGTTCGGGGGCGGCGGGATACAACACCGTTGGCAACTCCACTCAGGCCAACATCTCTCAATCGACGGTTTCCGGTGGAAGCACTTCCGGTGCCCCCTCGGGTCCGAGTTCTCTCTCGGTTACGGCAACCGACAATGCCACGATTGATGCCCGTGCGGGGTCTGGGTCACTGGCCGGTGCGCGTGGGCAGGGGGTCGCCCTGGCGGCTGGTGCCGTCATCGCGGAAAGCAATGTTTCCAACACCACGCAGGCCTGGCTCGGTACGCTGGATCCGGTCGCGGGAAGCTCCACTCCCGCCACCACGATCAACGTCGATGGACCGGTGTCGGTCTCGGTCAACACCACCCCCAGCGTTACCGCCGAGGCAGTCGCCGTGGCGGCCAGTGCCGAGATTGGAGGTGGTCTCGCACTCGCCGGGGCGGGGGCCAATGCCGAGATCAATTTTGTTGCTGCGTCCGGTTCCGGAGCGACCGTCCTCGCCGGGATTCTGGCGGGAACAACACTTACCTCAAGCATGTCGCCTGGCAGCGGCAGCCCGGCCACCGGGGTGACGGTCTCGGCCAACTACGCTCCCGATGTGTCGGCAAACATCGGCTCGGGAGCAATCGAGGGGGCCAGTTATGGGGCCTCGATCGGCGTCTCTCTCGGCACCATCAGCGACTCAACGAGCGTTCAATCGCTGATCAGCGGGGCGACGATCGCAACGCAGGGAACGGGGATCGACATCGAAACCCAGTCCAGTTCGGACCTGTCCGTGCTGACAGTTGCGACCTCCGTCGCGGTCAGCCCCTATGGCGCAGCAGGTGCCGGGGCCAATGCCACGATTGTCGATGACGCCACCTACGGAGCGCAGGTGGACTCGACCGCGTCCATTCAGGGGGGGCCCCTGTCCGTCGTGGCCAACAGTGCCGATTCGCTGTCGTCGGAAGTCGCCGGTGGCTCGGTGGGCGTGGGTTCGATTGGGGTCTTTCTGGGGAACGCCACCCGCGGTGGCTCGACCTCGGCCCTGGTGCAACAACCCGAAACGCTGAATGTCACCGGACTCACCATCAATGCGACGACAAATCAGTCGGTGGAGACCTGCGGGTTCTCGATCACCGTGGGCTTGGTGTCCGGCAGCGGCGTGCAGCTGAGCAGCTATGTGTCCGAGTCGGTCTCGGCCGAACTGTCGGCACCCAGCGGTTCTTCCGCCATGACGATTTCCGGATCGGTCCAGGTGATCGCGTCGTCGACCAATGCCGTCTCGGCACTCAATGGCATCAACGTGCCGGATGTCGCGGTTGGAGCAGCCCTGGGAGCCGGGGCGTACCTCAGTACAGCCGGGGCCAATCCCACGGTGTCGGCGACGATCGACGGTGTGGATCTGTCGGCGACCGGTGGCATCTCGGTCCAGGCCCTGGCCAACAGTGCCACCACCTCAATGAGTTCGTGCGGAACGGGGGGGCTGATTTCGGGCTATGCCACCCAGGCAACCACCAACCATACCCCCACCGTGACCGCGTCGGTGCAGGGGGGCTCTCTGACGGCGGGCAACCTGTTGCAGATCGTCAGCAGCAACCAGAGCAGTTACGGCAGCCAGAGTGACGCCTTCAATGCCTCGGTCCTTGGGGGGAGTGGTGCCGTCCTCGTGAATAATGGGCTGGCCAATATCACCTCCGAGATCACAGACTCGGCAACACTCACGGGGGGGCTGGGAGTCCAAATCGCCGCGGCGAACAACTACACCAGCACCAAGTCATTCGCCCGGGGTGGTGCCGGCGGTGTGCTGAACGGAAACGCGGTCGAAATCGACACCGGATTTGAGGCGGATGTCAACGCGACGTTGGGCAACGGCGTGCAGGTCATCGGCCAGGGAGCGCTTGGCGTCCAGGTGGCTGCCGTGACCAATGCCAACCTGAATGAAGCCTCCCAGCTGATCACCGGTGGACTGGTCGAAATCACCAACACCCAGTCCAACCAGAGCCTGACACTCAATCCCACCGTCACTGTGGGGGAACAGGCGACGCTGTCGGCTCCCCAGGGATGGGTGGGGATCGGCACTGTGGCCGATGTCGTGGCGGTGAACCAGGCTCTCTGCCGGACCTATGGGCTGGCGGGCAACGCCACGGCCCTGGACAACATCAACCTCAGTGTGAACCCCACCGTCGCGATTGAGTCGAACGCCGGTATCAGCGGGCAGAATGTCAGTCTTTCCACCAGTTCGCTCCCAATGATTTCGACGGCCGTCGGCATCGCCACGATTCCCCTCAACAGCCAATTGCTGGCCAACGCACTCTCGTATGCCGAGGTTGTTTCGGTCACCCCGGCGGCCGATGCCACAACGACAGTCAACATTGTTTCAGACGCACAATTGAGCCTGGCCGCCGGCAGTTCGGTGGCGGCGCAGCAGGATGCCATCCTCGAGGCGAATCCACTTCCCGCAGTGGCTCAGGCCAACGAGACTCGCAATCGCTGGGGGGTGCAAACTCAACCTGCTGGCGAGGTCACCTCCAACCTGTCGGCAACCCTGACCCTCGACGGCAGCGTCCAGGCCGGGTCGGCCAACACCCTGAACATCGTCATTCCCGCGTCAGGCTCTCCGGGTGAATTCACGGTCAATGGCCAGTCGGTCACCGTGGCGGCCGACCCAGGTCTGCAGGGGACTGGAACCACCGTGACCGCAGGAAGCTCGGCCAGTGTTCCGTTCCTGTCATTCACTGCGGCTTATGATCCCGCCTTCAACCCCCAGACGCTGCTCACCGGCCTCAATCCGACGACGCTCGCGCTGGTCTCTCCCACCATCTCCAGCACGGGTGTCAACACCCTGCAACTCAGCGGGCTGCAGGTGGCGGGAGGACAGGTGGTGATCGCCGCACAGAATCTGCAGGGAGCGGGGACCGTCACGGCCAATGTCCCCGAAGTGACGATCACCAATGATTCTGAAGCCTACCTGGTCCTCGATGGCCTGACCGTGATTTCCGGAATTGGTGCCGGCGAAATCGCCTTCACCGGAGCGGCGACCTCCGCCGGTGCACCGGGCGTGACCCTGCATCCGTTTGCCTCCGGGATCACGACTCCCACAGTGACCGTGTCACTGACGGAAACCGACACGGTCGGGACGCCTCAGGAGGCATCGGGGCCGTCGCTGTTCATCACCGCCCCCGTGGTGAATCCGACAGGCGACATCAGCCTCTCGGTCGCCAACGGCTCGGTCGTGCAACAGGCGGGACTGAGTGCCATGGGGGTCACCATCTCGGTCCCCAACGGAGCTTTGATCGTCACGTCGGCACCCTATGAGGGCGTCGGAGGTGCCATCGCCGATGCCTGGGGACAAACGGCCGCGTCCAATGCGGCCTTGACGGGCGGCAATCTGCAAAACAGCCAGGAATCCCAGTCGATTCCGGTCCCCACCTCGTTCTTCCTGCCTGGACTGGTCAGTGCAACCGCAAATGACTCGGTCTACAACGCCAATCTTGCCGTCACCACAGCCGTCAATGCGGCGTTCAACGCCAACGGACAGTACCAGACCGCCTGGGACCTGACCTCACAGGCGGTTGTTGGCCCTGTGAATTCGACCAGTGCCACGTCCTACATCTACTTCGGCGATGCGATGCCGTATCTCTGGGGCTCTGGAAATGACGACAGCCGCAGCTATGCCATCAACCAGACCAACATGGGTTCAAACTCGCTGATCACGGGCAGCGACGCGCAACTCGCCTACCTGCTCGGCTCTGGTGGGAGTGATTACAACATGGGCTATCTCCCCCTGGTCATGCCCAATCTCCCCTTGAAGGCGCAGGGAAACAGCATTCCGAGTGCGGTGACCGAGGCCCTGAATGGAGGGATCAACGCTTCGGCGGTCAGTATTACCGCTGACATCATCGACCTCAATGCGCAGCTGAATGTCGGTCGACAGGGGAAACTCACTCTCACCCTGGGAGCCCACCTGGGACAGTTGTTGCAGGCGTACCAGGCGAGCTACCAGGCCAATCCCACGGGGGTCTCGCCCCTCTATGACATCCCGGCAGCCGAACTCACCGGGGGGGTGACCGCCACTTTCAACTGTCTCACCGGGGAGATCACGGTCGACCAGATGTTGCTGGGCACTCCCAGTGTGGAGGTGGTCCTCACCGGGCAGATCATGTCGAGCCTGTCGGGATCGGCGATCAATGTGAGCGGGGGTCCGGGCACCAGTTCCATCAGCAATTACACCGGGTTTCCGGTGGTGCTTTCGGGTATCCATGCCGGTTCCAGCAGCCTGCAGGGCACAGTCATCATCAATGACACCTTCCGGCAACGGACCGACATCTATACCTATTCGCCGGGAGGGGAGATCCAGGTCTACTCCGGTGTGCTCAACCAGGTCACCACGATGGGCGGGCCCAGCAGCACTGTGGCGGGAACCTCCACCAGCTACACGCCCGCAGAGAATCTCGTCTATACCTGGGCGAATACCGCCACCCTGGCACGTCCCGGGAATGACCCATCCACCGGTGGCTGGGGGGTACCCCCGCAAAGCGATACGACCGATTTCGATTACGCCGGTTCATGGAGTTTCACCAGCGGCACCTCAGGGGCTCCCTATTCGACCTCTTCAGGACAACTGTCGGTGTCATCCACGCGACAGCCCTACCTGTTCATGGAATCGGTCGGCGCGGTGGTGAACCAGCAGTATGAGGTCCCGATCACCTATCATGGAAACTACGACTTCAACGATCCATTCACCCAGACCTATGTCTACCCGTACGACATCACATTGACCGCCACGAGTTCGGTCGTCGCCGACAACCCGGTGACGATCAATTTTGGCGGTCTGACCAACGGGTCGCTGCAGGTCTCGTCGAATGCCAATCTGACCCTGTCGGGCCCCGTGGTGATCCCGGGGAGCCTGACATTCAACGTGCTCGGTTCGCTGCTGCAGGACTCAGGCACAGCGGTCATCACCGCCGCCTCGCTCGACGCCAATTCCACCCTGGGGAGCCTGGGGTCCGCCGCCCAACCGCTGAATGTTTCCCTGCTGGGGAATGGGGCCGTGACTGCCAGTGCCAGCCAGGGGGTCTACCTGACGGCTCCCGAGAACCTCGTTGTCAATCAAATCACCACCCAGATCGCCGCGACGGTGACGCTGCCGGGAGTGTCCTTCTCCGGGTTTGGCGGGAATGGCAGCGGATGGACCAATGCATCGAACAATGCCTGGACTTCCACCATCAACAACGACGTGATGACCCTGACGCAGTCGGGAACAGGCAACACCGCCAATGCCTGGTGGTTCAACCAGAAGATCTCGCTGTTGCAGCCGTTCGCGGTCAGTTTCACCTACACCGGAGAGGCCAACGGTGCCGATGGCGTGGCCCTGGTCTTCCAGGACAGCTCGGCGGGAACCCAGGCCCTGGGAGCTGCGGGAGGTGGGGTTGGATATGCCGGAATTGGCAACAGTATCGCCCTGGTCCTGGACATCTACGCCGGTGATGGGGTCGAGGGATCGGGAATCGCCCTGGGGGTGAATGGCTCAATCCCCACCCTCTCGAGTGCTGCCCCCGTGGCCCTCGACAGCGGTCATCCGATGGGGGTCGTCTTCCAGTACGATCCGCTGGCTGACCTGATCAACGTTTCCCTGACTGACCAGGTGACCGGAGACACGTTGAACCAGTCCTACCCCGCAGTCGGGTTGACCAACATCCTTGGAGCATCAGCCGTCTACCTGGGATTCACCGGCGCGGATGGCGGTGTGACCTCAACGCAGACCATCACCAGCTTCAACTACACCAGTGCCCAGGTGTTGACACCCGGGCAATTGCCGCTGAATGGGTTCAACCAGGATGGTGCCGGGTGGAGCCTGGTCCCGGGATCAGGATTCCCGGCGGGAATCGAGAATGATGTTTTGACTCTCACCCAGGCCGGGACCGGCAATACGGCCAACGCCGCCTGGTTCGAATCCCCCATCACTGTCGACCAACCCTTCGCCATCAGTTTCACCTATACCGGACAGGCCAATGGGGCCGATGGTGTCGCGATGGTCCTCCAGAACGACCCCCGGTCGACCTCGGCTGTCGGCTCGATGGGGGGGGGGCTCGGCTACACGGGCATCCAGAACAGCCTCGCGATCGCCCTCGACATCTATGGGGGGGATGGAGCCGAGGGTACCGGTCTGCAGATCGCCACGGGGGGAAACCTGGGAAGCTACCAGCCGACATTCCCCGTGGCCCTTGACTCGGGCCACCCAATGCAGGTCGGGTTGGTCTACAACCCCCAGACCCAGGTCCTGAATGTCACCCTCATCGACACCGTGACCGGAGCGGTCTTCTCAACCCAGCAGCTGGATGTGAATCTGGCCACCGTCGTCGGTGGCCAGACAGCGATCTTCGGCTTCACCGGAGCCGATGGTGGCGTCACCTCCACCCAGACGATTTCGAACTTCCAGTTCCAACCGCTGGTCTCGGCCAGCTTCAGCGGCAGTTCCGGCACCTGGAGTGGGATCACCTCGGGGAGTGGTGCCCCCCCGACGCTCGCGGGTGGAAACTCCGTTTCACTCACCTCCACCTCCGCCCCCAACACCGCCACCGCGTTCTGGCTGGGTACACCGGTGCCGGTGGCGGCCCCCTTCGAAGTCAACTTCCTCTACACCGGGCAGGCGGGCGGTGATGAGGGTTTCGCCCTCGTGCTCCAGAATGATCCCAACGGACTGAATGCGCTTGGCACGGCGGGGAGCGGCCTGGGCTATGCCGGAATCCAGAACAGTGCCGCCCTGCTCTTCGACATTGGTTCGGGCAACGGAACCACGTGGGTGACCGGAGGGAAGACGGGGCCCTATCTCTCCACGGGAGCGGTCAATCTCCAGTCCGGCAATCCCATCGCCGTCTCGTTGTCGTTCAATCCCAGCCAGAACCTGCTGGTGCAAACCCTGACCGACACGGTCACCGGTGCGACGTTCACCCAATCGTATCCGCAATTCAACCTGGCTGACGTCCTCGCCGGCAGTACAGCCTGGATCGGGTTCACTGGGGGAACCGGCACCAATGGTTCCAACCAGTCGATTGCCAGTTTTTCGATCGTGGTGCTGCCGTCGCCAGCCCCCATCTCGCTCTCTGCGGGAGGTTCAATTCTGGCCGCGTCGAGCACGGCACTGGTGCAGGGGAACACCCTGCAATTCACAGCCGGGGTGGCTTCGCCCAGTGGTGCGATCGGTGCGACCGGGTCTCCGCTTCCGATCCAAATCACTCCCCAGGTCTTCCTGGGATCGCAGAATGCCGGCAGTGTCGCAGCCGCAGCCCCGCAGAACATCAGCCTGGTGGCAAGTTCGGGCGACCTGGTTGTGGAGTCGATCGTCTCGCAACAGGGGACGGTCACCCTGCAGGCCCCGGCCGGGGGCATTCTCAGCGCCAGTGGGCTGACCAGTCTCAACATCCCGATGAACGTCCTCACCGGTTCGCAACTGCAGCAGATGGTGGGAGAGATCGCCCAGGCGACCGACGAGAGCACCGCCGCCACCATCAGCTCGTTTGAAGCCACGATCAACCAGTTCTACGGGCAATACTGGAGCATCCAGCAGAATTCCCCCCTCACTGCCAACAACCTCTCGGTGAACAATGCGGGACTGACTGGGGGCGCGGTCACCCTGCAACCGGTGTCATCGGGGGAAATCCCCCTCTGGACCACCGCTTCGGGGGGTTCCTTTGCCCTCGCCGTCACCAATCTCGAGGGGGCCACGGCCACCACCCCGGCCCTCGCCTGGAACAGTTCGGCCAACCAGATTGCCAGCGCCCTCAATGGCCTTGTCGACAGCAATGGCAACAGCCTCGCCAGCCTGGTGACCGTGACGGGTGCCGGAACCGTGGCCAACCCCTGGCGAATCACCGGAGCGGCACTGCAGATCACGATGAATCCACTCGCGCTGGTCGGCGGCTCGGGTGAGGTCGGCATGCCTGTCGGAGCCAATCTCCAGGGGGTCAACACAGCCACCGGGGGCACCTTCACGCTGACCTTCACCCCGTTTGGCGGCGCTCCGCAGACCACTGTTCCGCTTCCCTGGAACGCCACCGCCAACATGGTCTGGTCTGCCCTGGGCGATCTTCCGGGAGTCGACCAGATCTCCGTCTATGGCGAGGGGACAGACGCGTCACCGTGGCTCATCTCGGGGGCCAATCTCAGCGTCAGCAACGTGCCGACCAATGCCGCCAATCTCGTCTACCAGGTGCATGCGGCCAGCGCACTGGGGCTCCCCACGGGCACGCTCCCCACACCGGCCCAGACCGCGCAGTTTGTCAGCGAGCTGCTGCAGAACTGTGTCAACATGTTCGCCAATCCGGTGGTGTTTGGGCCCACCTGGTTCAACCTGCCCGAATTCCAGAGCTACAACAGCTCTTGGCAATTCACGGCCAGTCTCAAGCAGACTGCCCAGCTCACTTACAATGCCAGCTATGGGTTTGCCGACCTCGGACTGCTGGAAGTCAATGCGCTGACCTCGACCATTCCGGGACAGGCGGCACCCAACGTCACACCACAAATCGCCGCCCGGGATCTCATCCTTTCCGCCTCGGGACCGGTCGGACAAGTCGCCCAATCGACCGTCCTGGTGGTCGACGGCTTGGCAGACAATTCGTTGTCCAGCGATCTGCAGTCGGCCCTGGCACTGGCCACGGCGATCGGTGGGCCTCTCCAGATGGTGGGAACTCTCGCGAATGGGGAACTGGTCACCTACAGCTACGGCTCGACTCCCGCGGGTGTCACACCCTTGGGGATCCAGGCCCAACTCGATGTCCCACTCTTCATCGACCTCGCCCCCGGTGGCACCCTCACCGTGCAGCAGTCGAGCGAGGTGGCCATCGTCGAGGTTCAGGGGGATCTCACCGCGGGCACAGTGATCAGCCAGGGAGAGATCGACCTTACCGCCCAGGGGGGTGTTGACAGCCAATCCCTCGACAGCAGTTCTCTCTCCACCCCGGTGGTGGAGGGCTTCGGAATCAATGGCACAGGGTGGACCATCAACTCCAATGCCTCAGCGGGGTCGGGATTCGCTGCCGAAGTCAACAACAATGTCCTGGTGCTGACCGATGCGAGTTATTTCAACACCGCCAATTCGGCCTGGTACAACACACCAATCAATGTCTCGAACGGATTCACCGCGACCTTTACCTACCTGGGATCCACAAACGGTGCCGATGGGGTTGCCTTTGTGATCCAGAACTCCAGTGCCGGGCTGACAGCGCTCGGTGGAGCAGGCGGCAGCCTCGGGTATGCCGGGATTGGCAACAGCCTGGCGATCGCTCTCGACATCTACGGGGGAGATGGTGCGGGAGGGAATGGGATCCAGGTCGCAACCAACGGCAACCTGGGCAACTATCTCTCCGCCTCTCCCGTGATGCTCAATGGTGACCATCCCATCGACGTGACGATCACCTGCGATGCCGCCACCCAGTCGCTGACAGTGCTGCTCTACGACACCCAGTTGCAGGCCTCCTGGAGCAACACGTTCGAGAACATTGATCTCGGCCAGATCCTGGGACAGTCGACCGGCTGGATCGGCTTCACGGGGGCGGATGGCGGGGTGAGCTCGACTCAGGCCATCTCCAATTTTGCACTGTCGCTGGTGATGCCACCGGCCGCCGCCCAATTCAGCGAGATCGGACCCCTCAGCTTCGGTCCCATTCCCTCCCCGGCGAGCTGGATGGGAGTCAGCAATGGAGCCTTCGCCCCGACCGTTGTGGACGGAATCCTCACTCTCACCCAGGCGGGGATTGGCGGCACCGCCAATGCCGCCTGGTATTCCAATCCCGTCTCGGTCAGCAATCCGTTCCAGGTCAGCTTCACCTATCAGGGACAGTCCAATGGGGCCGATGGGGTGGCGTTTGTGCTGCAGAACTCCCCACAGGGTTTGCAGGCCCTCGGTGGCAGCGGCGGCGGAGTTGGCTACTCCGGAATCTCCAACAGCCTTGCGATGATCTTCGACATCTACGCGGGTGGTCCCTCGGGAGGCAACGGCATCCAGATTGCCCAGGGGGGAACCGTCAATTCGGCACCGGGAAGCTACTACCAACCGACCGCATTGAACCTCAGTTCGGGACATCCGATGGATGTCGTGATCGACTACAACCCCCAGACCTGGGTCCTCTCCTGGACCATCACCGACACGGTCACCGGAGCCACCGCCTCATCGAGTGCCCAGGTGTTCCTTGAGGTCCTGGCCCAGGGGGATGCCATGTTCCTCGGATTTACCGGCGGTGACGGAGGAATTTCGGCCACCCAGACCATCTCGAATTTCAGCTACTCCACGTATTCCCCCTCACAGATTCAGGGAGCCGCTCTGTCGATCGCTGCGGGAAGCGACATGGGGACCATGTCTTCGCCCCTGTCACTCAATGTCTCCGGCGAGGTCAACCTGTACAGCGGCGGATCGGTCTGGCTGGCCCAACCCAACGACAGCCTCGACTTCACGATTGGAGAAATTCAGGCCAACGGCAGCGTGTCGCTGTCTGCCGGCGGTTCGATACTCGCCACCGACGAACCCAGCCAGGGATCCCTCGGGGGATTCGGAGGGACCGGCAATGGCTGGATCACCAATGGCAATGCCCAGATCCAGGCGGCGGTGGGCGAGTCCACCGAGTCGAGCCTGCTCGTCATCGACGGCACGCAGCCCAATGAGATCTCCAGCACCTGGTACCCCCAACCGGTGCTGTGGCAGAACGGTTTCTCGGCAGGTTTCATCGTCAACCCCGTTGGGTCTGGTACCGGACTGGGACTGTCACTCACCCTGCAGAACGATGCCCGCAACACGGCCGCCATTGGGGGCACCGGTTCACAACTGGGATCCGATGGCTCGACACCGATTCAGAACAGCCTTTCGCTGCAATTCCAATTCAACAGTTCCGGTCTGACGATTGGGCTGGGAACCGATGGCGCCGCCTTCAATGTCAACCAGCAGACCCTCTCCTCCGCGACCTACAACTCCTCGCACGCTCTGCAGGTCCTGATCACCTACAACCCCAACGGTACCAGTGCGAGTGGTTCGGCCAACACCCTGCTGGTCACCCTCATCGATGCGACGACCGGGGCGACCTATCAGACCTACTTCAAGTCCTCGATCGATCTGCTGCAGATCCTCGGCCTCGAAACGGCCTGGTTGGGAATCACAGGCGCCAGTTCCACCAGCACCGGATCTGCGTTGTCGATGGGCAACTTCTTCTATGCCTACGGTGCCGCGAATGTGATCGCCTCGAGCCTGACCATCGAGTCGGCGGGGTCGATTGGCACGGCCAGCCAACCGCTGGTCATCGAGGCCGCCGGAACCGACTCGATCAACCTCACCGCCACGGACGACATCACCCTGCTGGCTCACGACGGAAACCTGAACACAGGGATCATCCTGGCGGGCGGCACCGTGACCCTGCTCGCACCCGATGGGGCGGTCGTCGGCAGTGGGGCGTCATCGCAGGTTCAATCGCAGGGCTCCCTGTCGATGTCCTTTGCCGCGGCAACTCCGCTCGACAGTCTCATCACTGCCGACAGTCTGGTGATCGACGCCCGACGGTCCGCCGGAAGCTCCGACAGCCCGCTGTTGACACAGGTCCAGAATCTGCAGGCTCGCAGTGCCGAGGGAGATGTCATCGTCCACAACTCCGGGGCCCTGCGTATCAACTCATCGTCCCGAATCGCAGGCCTGCAGGCGGGAGGTCAGATTGAGGTCCGAACCACCGAGGGGCTGACGGTCGATGCCCCCGTGCAGGGAGTCGGTCCTGTTGCG
>Ga0315902_10003350_pt1 | contig 24082 bp, 19 predicted proteins | sample LakEriMetagenome_9_FD_203523 | JGI IMG/M metagenome (GOLD analysis project Ga0315902, IMG submission 203523) | Freshwater fungal communities from buoy surface, Lake Erie, Ohio, United States - Buoy 12 MA117 | ecosystem: Environmental > Aquatic > Freshwater > Lake > Lake biofilm | place: USA... | reverse complement strand
AATCGGGTTACTGGCTTTCATTGATAACACGATATTTTGGTAACCTTCATCCTCTGCTATTTCCAGAAATTCGAAAGCCGAGGCAACCATGCCTTCGGGCGTATCGCCATAGCGACTCATGATGCGATCACTAAGTGAGCCGTGGTTAGTGCCTATACGCATGGCTGTTCCATACTCCTTACAGATTTTAACCAGCGGCGTGAATTTTTCACGGATACGTAACAGCTCGGCTTGGTAGGCTTCATCGGTATATTCTATGAGGTCAAACTTTTTTTTGTCGGCATAGTTACCCGGGTTGATGCGAACTTTTTCAACAATACGTGCCGCCATTTCCGCCGCATTGGGTGTAAAATGGATGTCAGCCACCAGTGGTGTTTGGTAGCCCCGCTTACGGAGTTCGTTTTTGATGAGTTCCAGATTACGGGCTTCGTTGATACTCGGAGCGGTTATTCGAACCAATTCGGAACCGGCTTCTATCATCCGGATGCACTGTTCTACTGTTTTTATAGTATCCATCGTGTCTGTTGTAGTCATCGATTGAATACGAATAGGGTTAGGCCCGCCAATACCAATGCCGCCAATTTTTACTTCACGTGTTGGAAATCGCTTGTATTCGGTGAGTGAGAGACAATATGGTTTTGGTGTGGACATGGTCATTTAAATTGTGGTGTAATTTACAATTGACTTTTTCATCACGTTATATGTGGATTAAGAACACATCAATATAGGCTTTGTTCGACTCGATTAATGCGCAGGCTGAATCTTTCGTTTCTTGAACTCCGAGTTGAAGTGAAACTGTATCTTGGGATTATTCTCCATCATCGTATTCAGCATCCAGTTCGACTCAGCCAGATAGACATAATGCCCATCTTTATCGGTGGCCACATTAGCCGCCTTCAGGCGAACAAATTGTTCCAGTGCCGCTTTATCCTCTGCGGTCATCCAGCAGGCTTTAAAAACCGGTAAAGGTTTAAAACTTGCAGCGGCTCCATATTCGTGCAGGAGGCGGTATTGAATAACTTCAAACTGCAGTTCCCCGACGGTGCCAATGATTTTGCGGTTACCGAAACTATGCGTAAACAACTGCGCCACACCCTCATCGGTAAGTTGCTGTATGCCTTTTTCCAATTGCTTGGTTTTCATTGGGTCATTATTGACCAACTCCTTAAATATTTCAGGAGAGAACGATGGGATACCGGTGAAGTAAAAGTTCTTCCCTTCGCTCAGGGTATCACCGATTTTAAAGGTGCCGGTATCATAAAGTCCGATAACATCACCGGGGTAGGCCTCATCAACAATATTGCGTGAGGAGGCCATAAAGGTGGCAGGCGTTGAGAAGCGAACGTCCTTATCCAGGCGCACGTGATGAAAGTATTTATTTCGTTCAAACTTGCCACTGCATACTCGCAGAAAGGCAATGCGGTCTCGGTGTCTCGGATCCAAATTCGCGTGTATTTTAAAAACAAAACCACTAAAATCGCGGTCTGTTGGAGTCACCGTGCCGTGATCGGTTTCACGTTGCCCGGGCTCTGGGGCAATTTCGCAGAAGGTATCGAGCAGTTCTTTTACACCGAAATTGTTTACGGCTGATCCAAAGAATACAGGGGCTACCGATCCACCGAGGTAGTCCTTAAGTTGGAGTTCGCCATACACACCTTGAATCAGCTCTGCATCTTCGCGGAGTTGAACCGCATAAGATTCATCAACTTCGCGGTCGAGTTGTGGATCGTTAAGGTTGCTAATCGTTATTACTTCATCCGTAACCGTAGTCAGGCCTCCTCTAAAGAGGTGCAATTCTTTATGATACAGACTGTATACTCCCTTAAAGCGGGAGCCGATGCCGATAGGCCAGGAGAGTGGATGAACCTTGATATTGAGCTTCTGTTCTACTTCATCAAGCAGGTCAAACGGGTTTTGTCCTTCGCGATCCATTTTATTGATGAATACAATAACCGGCGTGTCGCGCATACGGCAAACCGACATTAGCTTTTCTGTTTGTTCCTCAACACCTTTTACGCAGTCGATAACAAGTATTACAGAGTCCACAGCGGTAAGCGTGCGATAGGTATCCTCTGCAAAGTCCTTGTGACCGGGTGTGTCCAGCAGATTAATCAACAGGTCGTTGTATTCAAACGACATCACCGAAGTACTAACAGATATACCACGTTGCCGTTCTATTTCCATAAAATCGGAGGTGGCACTTTTTTTAATCTTATTCGACTTAACGGCTCCTGCTGTTTGTATAGCTCCGCCAAAAAGCAGAAACTTTTCGGTTAGGGTTGTTTTACCGGCATCGGGGTGTGAGATGATGGCAAAGGTGCGACGTCTTTTGATTTCCTGTGTATTTGACATAAGCAACTGCAAAGGTACGGGCTAAAGGATAATCGTATTCGGCGACCTGTATGTTTCCGATTTGTTTATTTATTCAAGGGAACCCGATCACGAATCACTCTGAAACGATGGGAGATACCGAATGATATATAGTTTTCGGGAGATTGTTTGCTCATACCCAGGCCTCCGGATAAATCGATAATCAGATCACGGTTAATCAGGTAAGTAAATCCACCATCCATCCTATGGTCGGGCACCTGACCGTGTGTCAGAAAACCGTATAGTTCAGCATATGCAGATAGACGTTTTGTGAGGCTGAATCCATTGGTGAGTGTATAAATATAGGTATGCGCCGCCGTGATGCCATTCCATTCTGCCCCCAGATTATAGGCCAGTGCAATCCGGTTGGTAAGCGTATGTTGCATGGTAAACCGGAACGATGGTGCGACATAGGGTGTATGAAATGCCTTGCTCCCAAGGTTTGAAGTAGTCAGATGTCCGATAAAAGAGGTTTTAGGTATGATGCCATTTTCTTCAAGTAGTGCCGTTTTGAAACCAAAGGTTACCGGTGCCAGGCCGCTCGTTTTTGAGTCGTTAATCTGTTGGGTAATGAATTCGGTAATTAGCCGGAATTCCAGTTTTTCATTAATACCGAATTTCGATAGTGATGTGGGATGGCTGAATATGGACTGATTATTACGGATATTTTCCATAGTAATCCCATGTTCAATCTGTATATAATTTTTGGGCGTGATAAAGGGACACTCCGTTTGGTCGGGGCGGTCGAGTTGTATGGGGGGCAGGGTCTGAGCCATTGACTGATGATGAATCATAACGGTGATACATACTATACATGCTACTACCCCGAAGGTTAATTGCTGTTTTAAGAATAGTTTCATTGATGTTAATTCTATTTGGCAACAATTTAACCTGAAACTATGATAATCATGATAACATCCCTAAGAAGACTGAATAAAATTATTGTGGATGTTTGTATAATTACGAATTGTTGTATAAGATGATGTAGTAATAAAAAAATAGGTTTCAATCTTGATGGAATGGAGATGAGTCATTACAAAAATTACTTAGAACTCTAAGACACTGTCTTTAAGCTTGATGATAATAATTATGCAAAGTCAGCAGAACTCAAGCTTATGCATCAGCATCTTTAATTAAGCCATAAAACTTTATTTTAAGCGTATACCTTTTGTCCTGGCTATACATTCATTACAATACGTTTTGCCATCGCAACCAACAACACCGGGACAGTCCATTGTACAAATGTCATTTTTATGTTTTTGATATAAGACCTCATCATAGCAAGAGCTGTTTTTTTTACATGCGGTAAATAAGCCGGCTAGTATGATGATGATGAATAAGGTAAGGTGTTTTTTCAAATCAAAGTCTTTATGTAATAAAATTAAATCATAATTATTTGAAGTAGCAGAATGGAGTGAGCGTTAGGTGGGTTACTTGTGAAGTAGGTTGATGCGTTTTCAGGTAACAGGCAGAGTAATCATTAGGTCCGTATGTCGAATAGGCATTATCGCTTAAATAGGCAGTAACATATGCAGTAGCTTTAACAAGTTTTTTAAAATCAAGATGGCGTCCTGCTCATATTATGGATTTAACTCTTTTTGAGAAAAATTCAATCGTATTAAGAAAACGGATTTAGAGCTTACTTTTTTTAAGCAATACTTCTTTTACGGCTTCATCTAATTTATCGGATATGAATACATTTCCAAAAGCACCAAACCCGATTATTCTTGTGTTTCCATCCCAATTGAGCTTAGTTGTTGAGAATAGAATATAGTTATCTGTGCTAATAATGTTGTCGATGATTCCGTCAATAATTGCGCCGCCAATCATCATGCCCAGGGCCTGACCGGCTTGCTCCAATCCACCATCTGATTTATTTGATTGTTCATTCTTTGACTTTTGGATGATTGAAGTCACCTTGTTTTTAATTTCTTCTTTATGCCTGTTCTGATTGGGATTTGTAAAAAATGCGGTGAGGGCTATTAAGCCAATTGTCAGTAAAAAGAGAATTTTTTTCATCTTCTATCAATTTTTATAAAGGTAAATATTTAATACAACTTGCGAATGTTTCGAAGGTATTAGCGATGTTTATCATCTGTGAACCTACCCCTAAGAATCCAAGCATACCCTATCTTGTGTTAAATATGCTAATCATAAAAAACAACAACCATTAACAACAAGAATTTACCGATACAAACTATTTTTTAACGTTTATCAAGTCATATACTAGATAAAATAGCAATTGAGATGAGTCTTTATAATTTACTTACTCTTTATGACTGCAAGCCATACGCTAAACATAAACCACTTCAGTGTTTTATAGTTCTCTGCTTTGTTATGCTGAGTGGAGAGTTTGCTTATAAAACGTTGGTATGCTTTCAGGTTGTAATACTCGCCGAGTTCGGGAGTGATGTAATCGGTCCAGGTTTTTTCCAATGAGGTCATCCACGGGTTATTTGGTGAGGCAAAACCCAGCTTATCCCGCCGGGTATATACTTTGGCCGGTATAATATCCTTAAAGGCTTCACGTAGCAGATATTTGGTGATACCTTGATTCATTTTATATATGCCGGGTATGGAAAAAAGTAGTTGGCTTAATGCGGTGTCGTCGGCAAACGGCACGCGGGATTCAATATGATGTGCCATAGCATTACGGTCCTCGCGGTAGAGCAGTTCTTTCAGGTAGGTGCCATAATAATCCAATTGCAGGCGTTTGTTTAGCCCCAAAGTCAACGTTTTAGATGTGTGCTGTATGGTGTCGTAACGAAAAAGTTCTTTATGCAGTAAGCGATGCGCCGGATGAAAGGCATCCAGCACGTGTTTCAAGGAGCCGGCTTTAAGCCAGGCCTTGAACTGATAACGATTAAAGGTACGCAGGGAGGATGCATCAGAAAAGAAATCGTTTCTGAGTTTTTTTACCATCGTTGCGCCGCCCACACTTTGGGCATCGTTCAGGTAGTGCGCAATATAAGGATAGTAGCCGCCAAACAATTCGTCGGCACCCTGCCCATCTAGTACTACTTTGATGCCCTTCTCGTTTGCACACTGCATTACGCGGTATTGCGCATAACTACTAAACGAACGTAAGGGTAACCCATGGGCACGAACTACTTTTTCGAGATCGCTTTGCAATTCGTTTAACTTAGGCCGAACCGTGTGCAGGGTGATGTGTTTGTCTTTTACTACCGCTTCAGCAAAAGCAGTTTCGTTGATTTCTGCATCATCAAATGATGCGTGAAATGCGTGTTGAGTCGTTCCGGTATGCAGTGCCGTTTGATCCTGTAACCCGTGAATCACAGAAACGAGAATACTGCTGTCCAGGCCACCACTTAAACAAGTGCCCACCGGCACATCGCTTTGCAGGTGTGAGCGAATGGCTGCTGTTACGGTATAACGGATATCGTTTAGATAGTTCTGTAATTTTTGCACGTCGATTGGTGCTGTACTGTTGTTAATCTCCGGTGTTTCGTAAGCACTGATCTTCAGTTGATCGGTATGCAGTTCGTAGATAAAGTGGTGGCAGGGGGCTAATTCCATCACACCTTTGAAAAGGCCTTCCGTTTCATGTTCAAGTAAATCGTGATACAAAAAATCAAAAACAGCCTTGCGATTTACTTCAAAGGGTAACCATCCGGCCCGGTGAAAAACAGATTGCTCCGAAGCAAAGGCCAGCAAACGATACTGATGTATGTAATAAAATGGTTTAACACCGGTGCGATCGCGCGAGGCAAAGAGCAACTGTTTATGGCTGTCGTAAATGACGAACGCCCACATACCATTTAAATGAGCTTCGCACTGCTCACCCCATTCGGCATAGGCATAAAGTAATACTTCTGTATCGGATTTGGTTTTGAAGATATAACCGAGCGACTGAAGTTCTTCGCGAAGTAATTTGTAATTATAGATTTCGCCGTTGTATGTTATCCAGTAACGCCCACCGGCATCACTCATCGGTTGATGTCCGGATATGCCGGTATCAATAATGGAAAGTCGGCGATGCAGTAAACCAAGCGAAAGCGGCTTGCGGCATTCCGCTGCCATCAGGGACTTATTGGCCTTAATCCATTCGGCTTGTGTGTTCGAGCCCGCAAGTTGCACGGTATCGCCGTCGGATACAATCAGATACCCTTCATCATCCGGCCCACGGTGCAACAAGGCTTCTGAAGCTCTTTGCAGTGCGGGGAGCTCAAAATGCTGATCATCGGGATGTCTGGCAATACCTGCTATTCCACACATAGAGATTAACGTAGTCTTTTATAGCGCAATAGTAATGAATTACCGATAACAATAAGATCGGAGCAGGCCATAGCCGCGGCGCCAATCATCGGCGACAGGTAGCCGGCCGCCGCAAGCGGAATGGCCAGCACATTGTAAAAGAAGGCCCAGAAGAGGTTCTGTTTTATGGTGGTATAGGTTAGTCGGCTGATGCTTATGGCATCGGAGAGTGATTCTATTTTATTACGGAGTAATACCACGGTAGCCGCATCGGTAGTAATTCCGCTCTGTGCGGCAAGCGATACGCCAATATCCGCGGCGGCAAGTGCTGGGGCATCGTTTATGCCATCGCCAACCATCATTACCGTTCCTTGTTTTTTTAGTTCATCAATGCGCGCTACCTTGTCTTCAGGCTTATGTTCGGCATAGTACTGCGTGATTCCTGTTTCTGCCGCGAGCAATTTCACGCGTTGTATTCGATCGCCGCTCAATATGGTCGTAGTTATTCCGAGATGGTGTAGTTCCGCTACCAGCTGAGTGGCTCCTGTATTAACTTCATCCGATAACTGCACACGACATACCGACTGCTCGTTTACAAAAAGTTCAACACCATAAAGACCTTGCTGTTCATCATAGAAGCCGGTGAGTAAAAACGTATTACCCTGATTGTCTCCAGCCTGCATGCCACGGCCTGCAATTTCTGTAATGCCTATCAGATCGGCAGTTTCAGCAGATTGCAGTTCCTGTATCAGTGACTTGGCAATAGGATGTGATGAGTGTTTTTCGATGGTGTATATCCACGATCTGCATTGTTGTTCGCTGTAGCGAGTACACGAAAGTTTATTTATCCTGAATGCACCGCTTGTAAGTGTTCCGGTTTTATCAAATACTACGTTACGCACTTTCGGTATACGCTCAATCACAGAAGCATCTTTGAATAAGATGCCTTTACGTGCCGCAAAACCAATTCCAACCATAAGGGCAGTGGGTGTGGCTAAACCCATAGCACAGGGGCAAGAGATTACCAGAACAGCGATACTGCGCATCATACTTTCCGTGATGCCGGCATCGGCCACTATATAGTTGATTACGAAAGACATCAAGGCAATACATAAAACAACAGGAACAAATACGGCAGTGATGCGGTCTGCGAGCCGCTGTATAGATACATCACGCGCCTTCATCGTTTTCATAAGCCTTATGATGGAAGACAGGGTGGTGTGGTCGCCAAGTTTTTTTACCTGCACGTTCAGACTACCGTTGAGTATTGTTGTGCCGGCAAGCACCTCGTGCCCCTTTTGTTTATGAACCGGAATGCTCTCTCCGGTTATCAGTGATTCGTTAACATCGGCTTCCCCATCGATAACCAAGCCATCAACAGCTATGGCATCACCATTACGGATGAGGATGATGTCGCTTGTGAGGAGTTGTGATACCGGTACTTCTTCCAGTTGTTCAAATTTGCCAAGTCCATAGAAATTGATACGCCAGGCTTTTTCGGGCTTAATGTGTTGTAGTTGCTTTAGCGCACGACGGGTTTGTTCAACAGCCCGATGCTCCAGATAATTGCCCAGCAATACGAGCGTAATAATCGATGCCGAGGTCTCAAAAAATAAATAGTCGGACTGCTTGAGATAAAACACACCGATCATGCTGTAAATAAAAGCCGCTGTAGAACCAATAATAATCAGCAGGTCCATATGTAACACTCCAAGTCGTAAGGCGTTCCAGGCAGTACGGCCAAAATGATACCATCCTATGCACATCACCGGAATACTACAGGCTAACTGAAAATGTACATCGTGCAGGAGCGCCACGTTTGATATCATATGTAGCATTAGGGGCAGGGTCAAGCATATACTTGTAACTAATTTGATGATGAGTGGATTAATGGTGCTCTGCTTACCGGAATCCGTTTGACCAACAACTTGGTATCCGAGGTCCGAAATACCTTTACGGATTGTGTCGAGATCGGTATCATCACCGGCATTGAACTGAGCCATACCGCCGGCGTAATCCACGCTTACGTTGCGGCATCCCTTTTTTTGTAAATAGGATGCAATCGTATTTGCACAGGTGGAACAATCCATTCCGTCTATCTGCAACACAAATGTTCTTTGCTCTTGTGAGGTCATTGCCATTTGAATGTGAAATTAAACCTTACTTTAGATTAACAATTTAAACAATCTAAACAATGGATAAATCAAATAATTCAAGACGCACTTTTATAAAGTGGAGTGGCCTCCTTGGCGCCGGCGTGTTAACCGGAATGCATACGAAGTCTTTCGCTACGATAACTGCCGATCAGCCGATTCGGTTGGATCATATTCAGGGTGCGGGGGGGCAATTTCAATTACCTCCATTGCCATATGCCTATGATGCACTGGAGCCGCATATCGATGCTAAAACGATGGAGATTCATTACTCAAAACATCACGCGGCGTATGTAAATAAGTTGAACGAAGTAATGGCCGGCACAAAAAAGTATGAATTCAAATCGCTCGAAGAACTTTTACAAAACCTGGATAAGCTACCCTCAACAGTATTGAAAGCTGTCCGAAATCAAGGGGGCGGCCATTGGAATCATTCCTTTTTCTGGACTATACTTGCTCCCGGCGAAAAGCCCTTTAAGGGAAAGCTGGCCGATGCCCTTACGGCTCAGTATGGCAGTTATGACGCGTTTAAACAGGCATTTAACGATTCAGCCATGAAGGTATTTGGTTCAGGCTGGTGCTGGCTGATAAAGGATGCCTCGGGTAAACTGAATATTGTGAATACTTCGAATCAGGATAATCCGGTTATGTCTATTTCAGAGGTGAAAGGCAAACCGATTATGGCGGTTGATGTATGGGAACACGCCTATTACCTCAAACATCAGAACAAACGTGTCGACTACCTGAATGCAATCTGGAGCGTGTGGAACTGGGAGAAAATTGAAGAGAATTACCTTACAGCTTGATATTACAAACACAAATAGTACTTTTGTGCCGCCAAATTTTCAAGCATTGGCACATGGTGATTGTAGCTCAGTTGGTTAGAGCGCCAGATTGTGGCTCTGGAGGTCGCGGGTTCGAGTCCCGTCTTTCACCCTAAAAAAATAAACCGCCACAACAGGGCGGTTTTTTAGTTTATGGAAGCATCCTACCGGTCAGTTAAAACGATACTTCGCATTGCCCTTCCGGTGATGATTGGTTCGCTGGCTAATAATATCATTAACCTGGTAGACACCTCACTGTTGGGACGGGTTGGGCAGGTTGAGCTGGGTGCAGGAGCCATAGGAAGCATCTTTTATTTTGTGATGTATATGAGCGGTTTTGCATTCAATACCGGTATGCAAATATTAATTGCACGCCGCATGGGTGAGGGCCGCAAAGAGGATATTGGCCGAATTACGGATCATCAACTCTTTATCATTGGTGGTGTAGCATTACTGGCCTTCTTGTTTATGCAGCTGCTCAGCGCACCGCTGTTTGGTCTGATAATTTCATCGGATGCTGTTCGATCTGCGGCTCTGGAATTTATTTTTTACCGCTCGTTTGGCATTTTTCCCGGAATCATGAATTCATTTTTCCTGTCCTTCTTTATCGGTATCGGACGCACAGGCATAGCCACCTTTACGATGCTCGGTTTAGCATTGATTAATACCGTATTGGCATACGCACTTATTTTCGGGGCTTTAGGCTTTCCGGAGTTGGGTATTGGCGGTGCCGGATTGGCATCGGCCATTGCCGAACTCGTTGTATGTATTATTTATTTTATCTATATCCATTATTCCGGCTACCGCAAGCAATATCGGCTTTTTACTTTCGTACAAACGGAGTTGTCGCTGATAAAAAAAACATTGAATCTGTCATACCCCCTTGTTTTTCAGCAATTGTTGAGTATTACAACTTGGTTTGGTTTTTTTCTGATAATCGAAAACCTGGGCGAACGCGAATTGGCCGAGTCCAATATTGTAAAGGGTATTTATGTATTCTGGGGTATTCCCAGCTGGGCATTCGGCGCTACAGCCAATACGATGGTGAGTCATGTACTTGGTCAAGGCAAGGCGGAGTGGGTGAAGCCGGTGGTTATCAGAATATGTACGATTAATACCTTAATCACACTCTGCGCCTGCATACTCCTGATGGTATTCCCTCATTTTTTTATTTCCATGTTTACTGACGACCAGTCGCTTTATCCGGGTTCAAATGCTATACTGCCCGCAGTAATATTAGCTCTGTTGTTTTTTCCGAGTTCCTTTGTAGTGTTGATGTCTGTTTCCGGAACGGGATCCAGCAAGGTAGCGCTGTGCATTGAACTCATTAGTGTCTCGGCATATATTCTTTATACCTATCTGACTGCAAGGGTATTCGAGGCTTCATTATCTGTTGTTTGGGGAGCGGAAGCACTCTATTGGGTTACGACACTAATTCTTGGCCTGCTTTATTTCCGTTTCGGTAAGTGGAACAAAACCATTTGATTCATTTAACGGAATAGGACGATACCTACTTGTTAATTTATATTTCCAGTTTCGTTGCAAAATATTCGATGTATCATTTCCTATTGCCGAATTCATCACGCATCTTTCGTTATTTTCGTTGCCATAGCTACATGACTGTATGAATGATAAAATCAGCGAACTGCAACAGAAAAAAAATAAGGCACTTGAGGGAGGAGGACTTAAGCGCATCGATTCACAACATAAAAAGGGTAAACTCACTGCACGGGAACGAATTCATTTTCTGCTCGATGAAAATACTTTTGAAGAAGTTGGTATGCTGGTTACACATCGGGCAACCGATTTTGGCCTTGAGCATGAGGTCTATCTCGGCGATGGTGTTGTAACGGGATATGGAAAAATTGATGGCCGACTGGTCTATATATTCTCACAGGACTTTACCGTTTTCGGCGGCTCGCTTTCCGAGACTCATGCGGAGAAGATTTGCAAGATCATGGACCTTGCCATGAAAAACGGTGCTCCTTTAATCGGATTAAACGACAGTGGCGGCGCACGTATTCAGGAAGGCGTAGTATCACTTGGTGGCTATGCCGATATCTTTTACCGAAATACGCTTGCATCAGGTGTAGTCCCTCAAATCAGTGCCATTATGGGTCCTTGTGCGGGCGGAGCAGTTTATTCTCCGGCTATTACGGATTTCATTATGATGGTGGAGCATACTTCCTACATGTTTGTTACCGGCCCTAATGTGGTAAAAACAGTAACACACGAAGAAGTGAGTAGTGAAGAGTTAGGCGGTGCCGGTACGCATGCATCTAAATCGGGAGTTACTCATTTTACTTATGCTACCGAGTTGGATTGCCTGCGTGGCATCCGACAGCTAATTACCTATATACCACAGAACTGTGAAGATGACCCCTTAGCATTCAGCTATTCTGCCTCTGATGAACTACGTCCTGCTTTGAATCAGATTATCCCGGAAAATCCGAATCAGCCCTACGATATGAGAGAGGTCATTGAACAGATCGTAGATGAAGGCAGTTTCTTTGAAGTACATAAAGCTTATGCCGAAAATATTCTTGTTGGTTTCTCAAGGATAGCCGGTCGCAGTATAGGTATTGTAGCCAATCAGCCTGCTGTATTGGCCGGTGTGCTGGATATTAAATCATCCGGTAAGGCGGCACGTTTTGTTCGTTTTTGCGATTCGTTTAACATTCCTCTGCTGGTATTGGAAGATGTGCCCGGATTTATGCCCGGCACCGATCAGGAGTGGAACGGTATAATCAATAATGGAGCAAAATTATTATATGCTTTCTGTGAAGCCACCGTGCCTCGTGTAACCGTTATTACCCGCAAGGCTTACGGCGGTGCTTATGATGTAATGAATTCGAAGCACATTGGCTGTGATATGAACTTTGCCTGGCCCAGCGCCGAGATTGCCGTAATGGGTTCAAAAGGTGCGGCTGAGATTATTTTTAAGAAAGAGATCGCTGAGGCTAAGGATCAGGAAAAGATGCTTCAGGCTAAAATTGATGAATACACCGAGAAGTTTGCTAATCCATACAAGGCGGCGGCAAGAGGTTTTATTGATGAAGTTATCGTTCCTGATCAAACGCGCATCAAGCTGATTCGTGCATTTGATATGTTGAAGAATAAGGTTTCGCATATGCCACGCAAGAAGCACGGCAACATTCCGTTATAGAACTGTGTTTAATCGCATCGTCAGACAAATTGGCAACGTTTTTTTCTTTGGCAATATTTATATGGCCTGCTGTGCCGTTGCTTTGCTTTGGATTACCTACTTGCGTGCCGGAATTCCGGTGCGCTTGGATTCACTGAGTGCTTTTATTTTTTTTGCAACCTTATTTCAATATACGCTGCATCGGTTTTTGGCCCTGCGCAAACATAAAAATTCCGATAACGAGATATTAAAGTGGACCGCTGAAAACCAGTTTTTATTTGTTATGCTGGCGATTATTTCCGGGGGCATGTGTGCCAATTTGTCGTTCCATCTTACTCGTGATACATTTTTTCTATTACTTTTTTTGGGCACATTGTCGTTGCTCTATGAATTACCTGTTTTTCGGCAAGATGATAAGCAGATGCGCCTGCGTGATATCTGGTTTTTCAAGATTATCCTGATCACCTTGGTTTGGTCTTGCACAACAGCAGTTCTTCCTTATCTGCAATATGAACTTAACATATACAGCACCTCCTTTATCGTGTTGCTCATCCAAAAAATAGCTTTAGTATTTATTGTGGCCTTGGCTTTTGATATACGTGATATGGAGTACGACCGTCGGGATCAGGTAATAACCATACCGATACGGTTTGGTTTGATCAGAGTACGTAAATTAATCATCATCCTAACGGCCCTTTGCATCCTTACCGGATTTATTCATGCATTATGGTTGAGTCCCTTTTCGATGCCGCTTATACTCACAGCCCAGTTATCGCCCTTATTTTCATACTACATTATCACGCTGGCATATCGCTATCCGATTGATTTATTTTTTATTGTAGCGGTTGATGGTATCCTTGCCGTGGAATTTATATTTGCTATGCTTCTTAAGTTGATTTTTTAAGTAGCCTGTAATGCAGTATACACGTATGTAGTTGATATCTGTTCAACAAAAATCCGTAAACTATCCAATCATAAGGATAACTTTACCAATATGAGCAAGGATGAGTTTTCGCTGAGCGTTCATAACTTGAATCTATTTTCAGGCGAAACCCGACTATTACATCAGGTAGCATTGGATATTAAGCCCGGAGAAATATTAGGTTTGGTTGGGGAGTCGGGATCGGGCAAAACCATTACATCACTAAGTATCATACAGCTGTTACAAAAGTCAGGACTCACAAGCACCGGTAGCATCAGGTTAAAGGGAATCGATCGTAATGTCCTCGACTTGAGTGAGCATGAATTACAAAAGGTGCGGGGTAACCATGTTTCAATGATTTTTCAGGAGCCTATGACGGCACTGAATCCACTGATGACCTGTGGTAATCAGGTAAAGGAGATTATTGTTCAGCATCGCAAACTCAACGATCATGAGGCTAAGAGCGAGGTGTTGCAATTATTTGAACAGGTACGCTTACCGGATCCCTCAAAAAAATACAGTTCCTATCCTCATCAGTTATCGGGCGGCCAAAAGCAACGTGTTATGATTGCTATGGCACTTGCCAATAAACCATCGCTCATCATCGCAGATGAACCTACTACGGCTTTGGATGTTACGGTTCAGGCTGAAATATTACACCTGATCAGGGATATCGTGCGGGAGCATCAGGCCGGATTACTGTTTATCTCTCACGACCTTGCTGTAGTATCCTCATTATGTGATCGGATTGCGGTGATATACCGTGGTGAGATTGTTGAGGAGGGCGACAGTAAGGCATTGATGGAGCAACCTAAGCATCCCTACACACGCGCCCTGTTAGCCTGCAGACCAGCAGCACATAAGCAAGGTCAACGACTGCCGGTTGTTGCGGATTTTCTTGGCAACGATTCGCGACCGCAGCATAAAACCATAAGCATGACGCAAGAGGCTTTTGATCGCCCCGCTGATGCGTATCTGCTTGAAGTAAGCAAACTCACTAAATCATATGCTTCAGGGTCTGTATTGCAGAAGGCTAAAACGGAATATCTTGCAGTAAATGAGGTGTCTTTCCGAGTTCGACGGGGAGAAACTTTAGGTTTGGTTGGTGAGTCGGGTTGCGGTAAGACTACATTGAGTCGTTGTTTACTTATGCTCATACCACCTGATTCCGGAAGCATTCGTTTTCAGGGAGAAGAAATTACTAGGCTACATCACGATCAATTGCAATCTTGGAGGAAAAAGGTGCAAATTATTTTTCAGGATCCTTACAGTTCACTTAATCCGCGATTAGCTGTTGGCAGGGCAATCAGCGAGGCTATGCTGTTTCATAAGATTGTTTCATCTGCTCAAGAGGCCCGATTAAAGGTTCAGGATTTACTCGTACAGGTTGGGCTCAAACCGGAACATTATCATCGTTACCCGCACGAATTCTCTGGCGGGCAGCGACAGCGAATCTGCATTGCGCGAGCATTAAGTGTGGAGCCGGAATTTATCATTTGCGATGAGTCAGTATCAGCTCTCGACGTGTCGGTGCAGGCTCAGATTCTCAATCTGCTCAACGACCTTAAGTCGGCGTTCGGATTATCCTATTTATTCATATCACACGATTTGTCGGTAGTGCGGTATATGAGTAACCGTATCATGGTCATGCAAAAAGGTCAGATTGTAGAGGAAGCACCATCAAACCAATTATTCGAACACCCCAAAACCGATTACACTAAAAAATTAATCGCTGCCATTCCTAAACTGCAGCATGAAAACAACTATGTCAAAACATAAAGATAAAAAGCCACGGGATGCCCGTGATCTGATTTTGCAACTATTCAAAGACAGTAAGAATAAAAAATTATCATTTAAACAAATTAAGAAGAAGCTGTCATCTAAATTTCCGGTAGACGTATTACACGATACCGTTACCGAACTGGAGCACGATAAACTGCTCGAGCGCAAAGGCACTGCATTTGTTCAGCGAGGTGAAAAAAATAAACTGACACGGTTTGAGACTACACTAACCGGCATTCTTGAACTCAATCAATCCGGTGTCGGGTTTGTAACCATAGAAGGCTACGAAAAAGATATTCGTATTCAACGACGTAATGTAGGCAGTGCTTTTACCGGGGATAAGGTGCGGATTGTACTAACCGAAACGCGCAAAGGAAGCCGTACAGAGGGCCGAGTGGTTGAAATTATTGAGCGCAACACCGATTACATAACCGGTGTTATTGAGATTACTGACCGTACCGCATTTGTTACCCCCGATAACAAATCCTATCAGCACGATTTTTATGTACCCTCAGCGATGCGAGGAGAGGCAAAGGATGGTGATAAAGTGGTCGTGCGTTTTGTTCAATGGAGTCCCGATGAAAAAAATCCCGTAGCCGAAGTTGTTGACATTCTCGGTAAGGCCGGCGAACACGATACGGAGATGAATGCTATTCTGATTGATAATGGATTCCGGCTTGAGTTTCCTGAAGCTGTAATGAAAGAGTGTGGCATGATGAGCGACATGGTCAGTGAAGATGAAATGCTTTTACGACGCGATATACGCACCATTCCCACCTTTACAATAGATCCATACGATGCTAAAGATTTTGACGATGCGTTGTCGTTCCGTGAATTGCAGGATGGTGTTTATGAAATCGGCATTCACATTGCCGACGTTTCTCACTATGTGACACGGGGAAGCGAAACCGACCTGGAAGCACAGAAGCGCGCAACATCAGTATATATGGTAGATCGTGTAATTCCCATGTTGCCGGAGCGTTTGTCGAACGAACTTTGTTCTCTTCGTCCTAATGAAGACAAACGATGCTTCTCGGTTATGGTTCAGATGAATGAAAAAGGTAAGGTGCTCGATGAGTGGTTCGGTAAAACGTTGATTCATTCCATACAACGATTTACCTACGAGGAAGCTCAGGAAGTACTGGAAGGCAAAGCTCATGCCTTGAGCAGTACACTGCTTACATTAAATAAGCTCGCTTATAAACTGCGCGAGCGACGTTACAAAGATGGCGCAATCAATTTTGAAACTGTAGAGGTTAAATTCAAACTGGACGAGAACAATAAGCCCATTGGCGTTTATGTAAAAGAGCGCAAGGATGCCCATATGCTTATCGAAGATTTTATGTTGCTCGCCAACCGGCTTGTTGCAGAGTTTGTCAGTAAAAAGAAACGGGACGGCGCTCCGGTACCTTTTGTATATCGCATACACGACTTACCCGATATGACTAAACTGGAAGATCTGCGCGATACTGCGGCGGTGTTTGGTTACAAACTCAATTATGATACACCGCGACAGATTGCAGAATCGTTCAATAAAATGATGAAGGACCTTAAGGGAAAGCCCGAACAAAACATGCTCGAATCATTGGCCATACGAACTATGGCTAAGGCAGTTTATGCTACGGAGAATATTGGCCATTATGGACTTGCCTTTAAACATTACAGTCATTTCACCTCACCGATACGCCGATATCCTGATGTACTCGCACACCGGATTTTATTTGATGTGCTCTACGGTGCCAAGCATAAAAAATATCCTCAACTGGAGGAGTTATGTAAACATTCATCCGACATGGAGAAGTCTGCCGCTGATGCTGAAAGGATGTCGGTAAAATATAAGCAGGTTGAATTTATGCTATCCAGGGTAGGGCAAACCTTTGACGCATTGATTACCGGCGTAACGGAGTGGGGTGTTTTTGCCGAGGTCATAGAAAATAAATGTGAGGGACTCATTAAGTTATCTATGCTTGGCGACGAACGATTTGAGCTCGATCCAAAAGCACATGCTGTTGTAGGAATCGAAACAGGAACAACCTATTCACTCGGCGATCAAATTAAGATAAAGGTACTCAAGGCCAATATGGATAAGCGACAACTTGATTATGCAATGGTCTATGATGAGGAAGATGATGATTAAACTACGATGTTTATCATACGTCCTTTTACAAAAATAATTTTCTTCACCGGCTTACCTTCCATCCATTTCTGTACCGACTCCAGTTGTATGGTTTCGGCCTCAATCTCTTTTTGATCTTTATCCAAGGGGAATAAGGCTTTTGTGCGCATCTTACCATTAACAGAAACAGGATATTCAAATGTATTCTCTATGAGCAGGCTTTCATCTGCAACCGGATAAACCGAATCCAGAATGGATTTTGTTTCGCCTGATTGCAGCCATAGGTATTCAGAAATAAAAGGTGCAAATGGATGAAGCAGGGTTAACAGTGGTTTAAGTAGTTCGGCATGATGATATTTATTTGCACTCAGGTCATTCACACAAATCATAAACGTGCTCACACAGGTATTGAATGAAAGGCGTTCCAGATCCTCGTTAACTTTTTTTATGGCACGATGAAGTATTTTAAGCCCTTCTGCAGGGGCCTTATCGTTATGGATTAGTTGTTGTCCCTGTTCATTGTAAAACAGACGCCACAATTTTCGGATAAACCGGGAAACGCCATCAATGCCCTGTGTATCCCAGGGTTTACTTAATTCAATAGGGCCAAGAAACATTTCATACATCCTGAAACAATCGGCACCATATGTGGCAACCACATCATCCGGATTTACCACATTATACTTGGACTTAGACATCTTCTCCACAAACTGCTTCACGACAAACTCATTTTTACTGTTGCATACAAATTGTGCATTACTATAATCGGTATTCCAGTTCATGAATGCTTCCGTATCCAGTTTCTGATTGCTTACCTGATGAATATCTGCATAAACATATTGTACATCGTCGTGACTGAGTTGCTGTTCGGTTAAATAGTCATTCAGGATATCGTTAGATACAAATACCTGTTTACCCTTAATGCGTGCGGCCATACTGGATATACCCTGTATCATGCCCTGATTAAGCAGCTTACGTGCCGGCTCATCGCAGGGCACATGCCCAAGATCGTGAAGTACTTTGGTCCAGAAACGGAAGTACAGTAAATGGCCTGTAGCATGCTCTGAACCTCCCAGGTAGAAATCGACATCCTGCCAGTAGTTTAGAGCTTCTTTAGAAGCAAAAGCACTAGGGTTATTCGGATCCATGTAGCGGAAGAAATACCACGAAGAGCCAGCCCAGCCCGGCATCGTCGTTTTTTCATATTCATAAATTCCCATATACTTCCAATCTTTGGCCCGCGCCAAAGGAGGTTCGCCGGTTTCAGAGGGTATATATTTATCAATTTCAGGCAAACGAAGCGGTAATTCATGTTCCGGCAATACATAGGGTATGTTCTCTTTATAGTAAACCGGAATCGGTTCGCCCCAATAACGCTGACGACCAAATACGGCATCACGTAAGCGGTAATTGGTTTTTCGTTCTCCGATGCCCATTCGTGTTAACTCCTCAATGCATCGTTGAATGGCATCGGGGGCCTTCAGTCCATTTAAGAAATCGGAATTGGTGATTACAACATCTTTCGATTCACAGGCCTCAACCGATACATCAACACCTTCAAATACATTCACAAACGGATTTAATGCAGTGAAATGCTTTGCAAAACGATGATCGCGCGAATCACCGCATGGTACTGCCATAACAGCACCTGTGCCGTAGGTTGCCAATACATAATCAGCGATATAAATCGGAATTTGTTTTTGCGTGAATGGATGCAGGGCGTAGGCTCCGGTAAAACATCCGCTTATATTTTTTACATCAGTACTGCGGTCGCGTTCTGTTTTTGCGGCGGCTTTCTTTTGGTATTCAGTTATCGCCTGTTTATGCTCGGGTGTAGTTATCCGTTCAACAAGGTCGTGCTCGGGTGCCAAAACCATGAACGCCACACCGAATATCGTGTCCGGTCTTGTGGTAAACACGTTTATCTGATGCGTTGTGTCAGCCACGCTGAAACGAACATAAGCACCCTCACTTTTTCCAATCCAGTTTCGTTGGGCTTCCTTCATCGATTCAGACCAGTCAATAGCATTAAGGCCTTGCAGGAGGCGCTCGGCATAGGCCGTTATTCGTAAGCTCCATTGTTTCATCAGCCGCTGTTCAACCGGATATCCGCCTCGTTCTGATACACCATCGCGCACTTCATCGTTTGCCAGTACACAACCGAGTGCCGGACACCAGTTTACCCAGGAATCAGCCAGATATGCAAGCCTGTAATGAAGCAGTATGGTTTGCTGACCGACTTCATTCATCTGCTTCCATGCATCGGGTGTAAATGGTTCGTGGGGTGAGGCATGAGCGTGCACCTGACTGCCGACCTCTTCAAATTGTTTTATCAGGGTCGAAACAGGCTCGGCCCGATTCGTATCCTTATTATACCAGCTGTTGTAAAGCTGAATAAAAATCCATTGTGTCCACTTATAATATTCGGGCTCGCAGGTTCTTACTTCGCGCGACCAGTCAAAACTGAAACCGATTTTATCCAACTGCTCACGGTACCGTTCGATGTTGTTGCGTGAGGTAATGGCCGGATGCTGACCGGTTTGAATGGCATACTGCTCCGCGGGCAATCCAAAGGCATCATAGCCCATAGGGTGCAATACGTTGTACCCTTTCAATCGTTTGTAACGGGTGATGATGTCGGAGGCAATATAACCCAGCGGATGTCCTACGTGTAGCCCTGCTCCCGAGGGATAAGGAAACATATCCAGCACATAATACTTTGGTTTACTCGTGTCTGCTTTTACTCTATAAATCTGCTGACGATTCCAGAAGTCATTTATTTCCTGCTCAATCCTTGAGATATCCATGTCATTCATGCCTGCAAAACTAATTCCTTGGCGCCTTATTGCACAGTGGATACAAATTAATAGCAGATGTTGAAATCTACATCGCTACTTGCCCCCGGCCGACTATAATTTTAGCGGCATAAAATAAGCCTCAGCGTGTCTGTAAAACGTGGAAATAATTTGTCTAGGGTATATGCCATCATAACAACCTCTCTGGTGTTGTTTATGGTAGGCATATCGTTTTTGATTTTTCTACATGGCAATAAACTGATCGATCAGTTTAAGGAGAGTGTAGAGTTTTCGGTTATTCTAAAAGACACCATTGAAAACGAGCGCATCATTGCCCTTAAAGAAAAAATTGCCTCAGCACCTTATACACAACAGTTCGAATTTGTGAGTAAAGAGGAGGCTATGAAGCGATACATAGAACTTACGGGAGATGATTTCAGGGAGATGCTCGATAATAACCCGCTGTATGCATCCATCAATATCAAGCTGAAAGCGAAATACGCAAATAGCGATAGTATTCAGTTGATTCAAAAAAGATTGATTGGTGAGGTTGGTGTTGCAGAGTTCTATTACGAAAAAAAACTGGTTGATGCCATCAATGATAATCTCAAAAAGCTTACACTGATTGTAGTAGCTATTTCGATCATTCTATTGATCATTACGTTTATGATGATTGATGGAACGGTTCGTTTGGCCATGTACTCCAACCGTTTTATCATTCGCAGTATGAAACTGGTAGGGGCCACCCGTTGGTTCATCGTTAAACCCTACCTAGTACGAAGCTTGTTTGATGGTATTTTAAGTGGCCTGCTTGCTGTAGGCGGTTTGGTGATCTTACTGAACATACTCATCAGCGTTATACCCGAATTAACTGTGCTACAGGATGTATCGCTTACCATAACCCTTTTTAGTATTGTAGTTTGTTTTGGCGTATTTTTCTCCTCCCTGAGCACCTATTTTGCTGTGGGGAAATATCTTAAGATGAAACTTGATGAGTTGTATTAAACCTTTATTACTTTTACCACGCTATGAGTACAGCAGGCAAATCTTCAAAATCGGTAAAGGGTAACCCCACCAATTCGGTTCCTACGGTTAACTTTTTACTTAATAAAGAAAATTATTACATCATTGGCTTCGGCATACTTCTTTTGGTTATTGGCTATATACTTATGTCCGGTGGCCAACAACCTGCAGACAAGTACAATCCTGAAGAGATCTACAGTTTTACTCGTATCACACTTTCTCCCATTATCATTGCCGTCGGCTACATCGTTATTGCTATTGGTATTATGTACCGTGCCAAGACAGATCGTGCCAGGTAATTATTTTTACCAATAGTTAAAATAACCAATTTAATACTGCTATATTTGCGGCAAGAAATCGCGGAGTGGAGCAGTTGGTAGCTCGTTGGGCTCATAACCCAAAGGTCGTAGGTTCGAGTCCTGCCTCCGCAACTCATTTAAACCCTTGTCAGTAGATGCTTACAGGGGTTTTTTGTTTTTTTGTGTTTATGGCGCCGGTTTCTTAAAGCGGAGCATAAAGGGCATTGATCATTTTTGTGCAAAACGAAATTACGGCAACTAATAACTAAAGACAATATCGAAGCCATGTGCCGCCTAATAGTTATGATATTAATCAAAAAAGATTAGAGCTTCTCCAGCAAGGGGATAATAATAATTAGGTGTTGAGAGTATTTTAGCCACAACATACGAATACCGTTTTACCGTTCGTTGTGCATAAAAAGACGGTATGAATATCTTAAAGATTATGGGCTTGTTTTTATGGCTAATCAGCCAGGCAGGCAATGCACAATCGCAGGTTCCTATTGGAGATGTCCTTGATGAAGACCTTTTGGATTCTCTGATTGTGGTTGAAATTAATAGGGTGCGAGAAGAAAAAGGTTTAACAAAGTTTGTTTCATCACAAAATGTAAGGAAATATATTTCTTTAAGAAATACAATGATCATGGTCGAAAAAGATAGTTTATTCCACCCTAAATTGCCGAAAACTCAAGAGTTTAAAGATCAACTTCTTATCATTCAATCTGATTATAATAAAGTTAATCCGGTTAGGGATACATCATTTAATCATATGACCTACAGAGGAGAAATATCAATATTTCTTTTGGGGGGTTTTAATTATGATGGACTTGCACATAAATGCATTGAAACTTGGCTTAATTCCCCCCAACATTATGATATTATGATGAATAATTGGTGTAGAGAAAAACATATTATGCTTGTTGGAGCTTCGGCTAAAAAAGCAGGTGAATATACCTTTTACGTATCAGTTAATATCGTCGCATTTAACGTGTCACCGTTTTAATCATCTTATAATACAATATCGAATTTCATTATTAATAACCGGCCTTGATTTAAAAAATTCTAAACACAGCAGAAGTTTCCAAGAGCTTGTTATTTTTTTGCTCAAAAAACTAACATCGGCTACGGTTTATTATAGCTTAAACTTTTTGAATACGGTGATAGCTTTTTACTCAACTGGTTATTCTTGCAACCATCGTTTAAAATCCGTGTAAATAATTACCGATGTGAACTCTCCGTTAAATAATAGTAAATAGTACGATTTTCTTTTTTCTCTATTATGTTATAACATACCACCGGTTGAGGTATTTATCCGGAAAAACCGAAAGAAACCCGGGGCATAAGCATGAATCTGATGCGCTTAGACAACAGAGCGGCAAATCGCATACAGTTGAAGTAGAACACAAAATGCGAAGTGCGAACGAATACCACATAAAGAAACAAATGATGAATGAGTAATGGTGGGGTGGGCAATATCCCAAAGCCCCGGCATGAAGCAATCGGAAATCTTGCTGCGATTAAACAAAAGAGGTTAGGCAACACCATTATTATTTCAATGCTGAGTTATCCTGTAATATTTTCAAAATTGTTGCCACAGGCATTCGTTTTGTATAATCGATATCAAAATGTCGGCCTATAATATGCCCATCGGGAGCAATGATATATGTTGCCGGAACCGGAAGTACATTATCTTTATTTCCGCTTGCTTCATTAATGTTTATACCTGCAACTAAATGCATAAAATTATTAAGATTGCTAATTTTAAAAGTCACATCATAAGCGTCCATGATTTTATGTCCTTTATCATATATTATCTTAAACGAAGCCCCTGACTTGCTTATCGTTTTATTAATTTCATCATTACTTTCAGGAGTTATGGCTACGATAGAGGCACCCAGCTTAACGACATAATCAAGTGAATCCTGAAGATTACGCATATACCGGTTGCAATGGGGGCACCACTGACCTCTGTAAAAAGTAACAACTACAGGTCCTTTGTTTAATAAGGATTGCAGGCTAATAAAATTACTATCATTATCGAATGCTTCAAAAAGTGGTGCAATAGAATACATTGCTAATGTATCCTGAGCAACTGCAGGTGTACCTGAAACTATTAGTATACAGGCAATAATGAGATGTCTAATTTTAGTATAAAAAGCTATGTTCACCTAATCGTTTGGTTATAGTTTTAATGAGATGTAAATTTCAATAAATAAATTTATCCGCTTGTGCATTAGCCTATAACCTTCGAAGAACCATAAGCATATCAGGAACAAGAGCAATAATTGAAAAAAATAAGGATTCGGACTGTAATTGATGGTTTATGCCAATACAAAACAGACCTCATTATAAGCGAATAGAGCGAAGATAAAAAGAGCGTGGCGCATAGCCGCTAAAAAAAAGTGCTTCGCTTAAATGAATGTTGTGAAGCAACAGGA
>Ga0315902_10003349_pt1 | contig 24084 bp, 25 predicted proteins | sample LakEriMetagenome_9_FD_203523 | JGI IMG/M metagenome (GOLD analysis project Ga0315902, IMG submission 203523) | Freshwater fungal communities from buoy surface, Lake Erie, Ohio, United States - Buoy 12 MA117 | ecosystem: Environmental > Aquatic > Freshwater > Lake > Lake biofilm | place: USA... | reverse complement strand
AGCGTGCGCTTCGAGGGAGCCGATTTACTTGCACTCGCGCCCGAAGAACGCGCGCAAGCGGGTTTGTTTCTCGGCTTTCAGTACCCCGTCGAGATTCCGGGCGTCAACAACGTCTATTTGCTGAAAGCTGCACTCAATGCTGCGCGCAAGCATCGTGGCCTGCCGGAGGTCGATGCCTTCGAATTCCTGACGCTCGTACGCGAGAAGATGCGCTTGATGCAGATGGACGAGTCGTTTCTGTCGCGCGGCGTGAACGAAGGGTTCTCCGGCGGCGAGAAGAAACGCAATGAGATCCTGCAGATGCTCGTGCTCGAGCCCAAGCTCGCCCTGCTCGATGAGACCGATTCGGGACTCGATATCGATGCGCTCAAGGTCGTCGCCAACGGCGTGAATTCCCTGCGCTCACCCGATCGAGCCGTCGTACTCGTCACCCACTATCAGCGACTGCTCGATTACATCAAACCCGATGTGGTGCATGTACTCGCGCGCGGGCGCATCATCAAAACCGGTGGCCCCGAACTTGCGCTCGAACTCGAGGCTCGTGGCTACGACTGGCTACTCGCGGATGCCGCCTGATCCCATGACCGCAAGCCCCCTCACGTCCGCATCGCGAGCACCGACCAATCGCGATGAAAACTGGAAGTACGCCAATCTGCGTGCGTTGTCGAAGATCTCGTTCGATGCAGCCGTCGACGATCGAACGACAGTCCCGATCGCAGCCGACCTTCCCGCCAGTACGACCGCATGCCGTCTCGTGTTGATCGATGGGCAATACTCGGCCTCCCTCTCCGATGCTCTGCCAAGCGGCACCGAGCTCAGCATCGATACTCGTTCCGCGGAGGTCGAGACCGACGAATCGGTTGATCACCATTATCTGAATCTCAACCGTCAAGGACGTCGCCAAACGCTGCGCTTGCATGTGATGCAGAACCAAATCGTGCAGCTCGAGATCCTGCATGTGGCGACTCGAGTGGGGCAACCCGCGATCGAAGTGCAAATCGAGTCGGGCGCAGAACTTACCTTGACCGAGCGCCATATCGCTCTCGGCACCGCCACGGCCGCAACCAATCTCGCTCTCGATATCCAACTCGCTGAACACGCCAAGCTGCACCTCGCACGCTGGCAACACTTTGCGAGCCCCGCCACATACATCGAGACACTGAACTTAGGGCTAGGCGCATCGAGCGAATGTGATCTCACCCAGATCACGAGCGCAGATCGCAGTGACACTGTCGTATCTAGTCGCTCCACGGTTTTCGTCAAACACGCCGGCGAAGGAGCACAACTGCACTGGAATAGCGCGGTGATCGCCGATGGCCAGCAGCAGCACGATGCCTATGTGCGCATCGACCACCAAGCGCGACGGGCGCAAACACATCAACTCTTCCGCGGTATTGCGAGCGGCCGCAGCAAAATCGGCTTCAACGGGCACATGCTCGTCGGGCCGTCAGCCTATGGCACGCATTCAGGCCAATCGCTCAAGACGTTGCTCGCAGGCAGCGAAGCAGAAGCCAATGTTCGTCCGCAGCTCGAGATCTACACCAACGAAGTGACCGCGACGCACGGCGCGACCGTCGGCAAACTTGACGGCGACATGCTGTTCTATCTCCTCTCACGCGGTATCGATCCGGATACCGCCAAGTCTTTGCTCAAATGGGCCTTCGTCAGCGACGTGCTGACCCACCTGCCCTCGGCTGAGTTGCGACACCAAATCGAAGCCAGCCTCGTCCGGCAGCTACCGGGCGCCATGGCCGCACGGGAGTCCTCGACACAGGAGACAGCTCGATGAGCGTCATCGAACAACCGCTCGCCGACTACGACGTCGAACAAGTTCGCCGCGACTTCCCAATCCTGTCGACTACGGTGCGTGGAAAACGGCTGGCTTTTCTCGATACGGCTGCCTCGTCGCAACGGCCGGCCTCCGTCATCGAGGCGATCGTGCATTACGAAACACACCTGCATGCCAACGTGCATCGCGGCGTCTACGAACTGAGTCAGAAAGCCACTGACGCTTTCGAGGCGGCGCGCGAGCGCGTCAGAGTTTTCCTCAACGCACGCTCCACGCGCGAAGTGGTCTTCACGCGCGGAACGACCGAGTCGATCAATCTCGTCGCCCAGTCCTGGGGGCGATCTTTGCAACCGGGCGATGAAATCCTGATCAGCTGGATGGAGCACCACGCCAACATCGTGCCGTGGCAGATGGCGTGCGAGCGTAGCGGCGCGGTGCTGCGCGTCATTCCGATCGATCGACGCGGCGAGCTTGACCTTGCCGCCTTCCACCGACTGTTATCGCCCAAAACGCGATTAGTTGCGATCACGCAGGTATCCAACTCTCTAGGCACGATCGTTCCGATCGCCGAGATCATCGCTGCAGCGCGACGTAACGGCAGCCTCGTGCTCGTAGATGGCGCACAGGCTGTGGCTCACCAGCGTATCGATGTGCAAGCGCTAGACTGCGACTTCTACGCCTTCTCGAGTCATAAGCTCTACGGTCCGACCGGAATAGGCGTGCTCTGGGCGCGTGAGTCCGTGCTCGCCGGTATGCCGCCGTGGCAAGGTGGTGGCGACATGATCAGGACGGTCTCTTTCGAGAAGACCACCTACAACGAGCTGCCCTACCGCTTCGAAGCGGGAACGCCGAACATTTCTGGCGCCGTAGGTCTCGCGGCTGCGATCGACTATCTCGAGTCGCTCGACATCGACAAAGTCCATGCTCACGAACAGTCGCTACTGCGCTATACGACCGAGGCGCTGCGAGCCATCCCGGGCTTGCAGATCATCGGCGAAGCTGCCGACAAAGCCGGCGTCATCTCATTCACGCTTGAGCAAGTGCATCCGCATGATCTTGGCACCATCCTTGATTCCGAGGGTGTCGCTGTGCGCGCCGGACACCACTGCGCGATGCCCGTGATGGATTTCTTTGGAGTGCCGGCAACCGCCCGCGCTTCTTTCGGCTGCTATACGAATCGCGAAGATGTCGACCAATTGATCGGCGCACTGCATCGCGCGTTGGAGGTTTTCGGCTGATGGACCTTAAGGACTTGTATCGAGACGTCATCCTCGATCACAACAAGAACCCGCGCAATTTTGGCAAGCTCGAACCTTGCGATACTTCGGCTGACGGGCATAACCCTCTCTGCGGCGATCGTCTGACGCTCATGCTGCGTCTCGAAGGTGACACCGTCAGCGATGTTCGCTTCGAAGGTAAAGGCTGCGCCATTTCGACAGCCTCGGCTTCCCTGATGACCGAGGCGATCAAGGGGCTCGATGAACGGGCCATCACGGCATTAAGTGACGTTGTGCATCGCACGCTCACCTCGTCGACCGAAGCGGCTGTTCCCGAGGGGCTCGGGAAACTCGCAGCGCTCTCGGGTGTTCGCGAATACCCGGCGCGAGTCAAATGCGCGAGCCTCTGCTGGCATACATTGGCAGCAGCGCTCGCCCATCGTGGCGGCAGCGCCGCCGTTTCAACGGAATGACACCATGCGCAGTCACGAGAACGAAGCTTTCATACTCTCGCGCGATACCCCGGCGGTCATGGTCCCCTCGGGAGATGCAATCACGCTGAAGTCGGGTCTCTCCGGCTTCATCACGCAGGCCTTGGGCGGCAGCTTTACGCTGTACATCGAGGGCAACCTCTATCGTCTTTCGGGTGAGAACGCCGATGCCATCGGCAAGCAGACCCTGCAGGCCCCCGAGTTGCCACCGGACGCCACAGCGGCGGACGTGCAGGCGCTGGCCTGGCAACAGATGCGCAGCTGCTACGACCCTGAAATTCCCATCAACATCGTCGAGCTCGGCCTCGTTTACGAGTGTGAAGTAGTGCCGAACGACGACGGCACACGGGATCTCGCGGTCAAGATGACCCTGACCGCTCCGGGCTGCGGCATGGGCGATGTGCTTGTCCAGGATGTCAAAGAAAAAATCGAGATCATTCCAACCGTGCGAGAAGCCAAGGTCGAGCTCGTCTTCGATCCGCCCTGGAATCAGTCGATGATGTCGGAAGCCGCGCGGCTGCAAACGGGCATGATGTGAGCCAGCCGTGGATCCCGGCGGGATCGATCGAGCAGCTCGCCGCTCAGTCACGCCTCGAAGTGGAAGTTGATGGCGACTACGTCACCGTCGCCCGATTGAACGGTGAACTGCACGCCTTCGAAGATCGCTGCACCCACGACGGAGAGCCGCTCGCCGGCGCCGAGCTCGAGGGTGATACGTCGACGCCCTGCGGTGTCGTGATCTGTCCGCGACACGGCGCTCGCTTCTGCCTCAAGACAGGCGCCGCACTGACGCCACCGGCCTATGAGCCCATCCGGATTTTCGAGGTTCGCGAATGCGACGGGCAAATCGAGGTGCGTAAATCTTGATGATGCAGCGACGCTTGACGCTGCTGCGCCATGGTCACGCCGAAGTATCGGCGCCAGGTGGCGATATCGATCGCGCCTTGGATGAGATCGGCCGCACCGAAGTGACGGCTGCGGCGGCCACACTCGCCCTGTTCGACAAGCCAACTCGATTGATCGTCAGTAGCGCCCGACGCACTCGAGAGACCGCTGCGATCCTCACTCAAGCCCTCGCTCTTCAGTCGGCGCAGGTCGAATATCTCCCTGAGTTGTATTTGGCGAGTGCAGTCACCTTGCAGCGCGTGATCGACATGCAGCCCGACGATCGCGCGCAGTTGTGCCTGATTGGTCACAATCCGGGGCTATCGGATTTCGTACTTGAAGCCCTGCTCTCGGACTCACAACGCGACGCCTATCGAGGATTGACGACAGCCGGATGGGTGTCGTGGCAATTCACCGCAGCAAGTTGGCAGGCATTCGCACCCGACGCGAATTACACCTTCGCTCAATCGATCTCGCCAGCTAACGCCCGCGCGATATAAGTGGCAGGCACTCGGGTTCGCGGCAAACGAACACCCGGCATGACGTCGGCGAACCAGTCGCGTACCGGTCGGTCGAGCGCGACGCCATGCATGTAGTTGTAGAGCGCAGTGCTCAAGGCCTTGCCAAGCAGGTCATGATCGACACCCGTCGGGTCGTGGAAACTGATGTCGTTGCGCGCGAAATCTCCCGTCGGTGGCGCGATCAAAGTAACACCATACTCGGATGGGTTCAGACCCACCGGGGAGTGCACCGTGCAGGTGAAGCGATGGAAGTACCCTGACTGCACGCAACCCTTGGCAAACAACTGCCTGACGTACTCGAGAGAATCGACGGTCTCCGCCACCGTTTGCGTTGGAAAGCCGTACATCAGATAGGCGTGCACGAGAATGCCAGCATCGGTGAAGGCACGCGTCACACGCGCCACCTGCGCGACCGATACGCCTTTTTTCATGAGCTTCAACAGTCGATCTGAGGCAACCTCGAGACCACCCGATACCGCAATACAGCCACTCGCCGCCAACTCCTCGCACAATGCCGGCGTGAATGTCTTCTCGAAACGGATATTCCCCCACCACGAAATCGTCGTCCGACGACGCAGCAACTCGGCAGCGAGCGCTTTCAAAACTTTAGGTGGCGCAGCCTCGTCGACGAAATGGAAACCCGTCTCACCTGTCTCGGCGACGATCGCCTCGATGCGATCGACGAGAACAGCCGCCGTGGCGGTTTGATAGTTGGAGATGTAGTCGAGACTCACATCGCAGAAGCTGCACTTCTTCCAATAGCAGCCGTGGGCTACCGTCAGCTTGTTCCAACGACCCTCCGACCACAATCGATGCATCGGGTTCAGCATGTCGAGTAGCGAGAGGTAGCGACCCAGAGGCAAGCCTTGCCAGCTCGGTGCACCGGTGTCGGCAAACGCGATCTCAAGATCGCCTGCATCGACGTAGCGCACCTCGCCCGCACTGTTGCGGATAAACGTTCTGATCAGACGCGCCTCATCACGCTGACCCTGCCAACGCTCGATCAGCGCCCATAGCGGCGCCTCACCGCGATCGAGCGTCACGTAGTCGACGAAGTCGAAGAGCCGCGGTTCGGCGAGCTCACGCAACTCGGTGTTGACGTAACCACCGCCCATCACGATGGTCGCATCGGGGCACTCGGTACGGATCGTTTGCGCGATCCGTAATGCGCCGTAGAGCGCTCCGGGGAACGGCACCGACAACAACACCATATCGGGCTGATGCTGCAGCAGAACCTGCCGGGTGAGCCGCTCGAGGTGCTCATCGAGGAAATGTCGGGGTCGCGCCAACGCCTGCGCCAACGGATCGAAGCTCGACTGGCTCGCCGCCAACTTCTCACCGTAGCGCACAAACTCGAAGCCTGGATCAACGGCATCTCGGATGACATCCGCGATGTCGTTCAGGTACAGCGTCGCGAAGTGCCGTGCACGATCCTGCGTCCCCAAGGCGCCAAAAGCCCAAGCGAGTGGATCAGCACCCTCATAGGCCGAGAGAGTCGCGAATCGGGGCCCCTCGGGCAAATAACGGCGCGAGACGATCCGATGCGCCAAGGTAGCATCCCGTCCCTGCAAAAACGCGATGACGGATTCGATGGTCGTCGCATAGATCTCACTCGCCGCAAGGAACGAGCGCTCCGCCTCCGTGCGCCGCTTCGCGTGACGCTGCGCGACGACCGCCGCAAGCGACTGGAGCCCCGCCTTCGTCATCACGGACAGCACGAGCTCGAGGGCGAGATCAGCCTGCGCGATCGGCACCTTACGGCTGCGCAGAAAACCACTGAGGTAGGCCGTCGCCGGGTACGGGGTGTTCAACTGGGTCATCGGCGGGATGAGCGCGAGGACCTTCGGCGGCGGCGGAGACATCCGCGCATTATGCGAGATACCGCGACACGGTTGAAATGCCGATCGGGCGTCCCCACTCTGGTGAAGTAGGTCATTCTCGAGAGAGACATCATGAGTCAGGCCGTATCTGTCACCACCGCGAGCTTTCGCGAGCAAGTTATCGACGCCTCCCATCAGCAGCCGGTCCTAGTGGATTTTTGGGCGCCGTGGTGCGGCCCCTGTCGCATGCTCGGGCCCGTGCTCGATCAATTGGCCGCGAGCACGCCTGGCATCAAAGTCGTGAAACTCAACACCGACGAAGAGCCGGAGGTCGCCGGGGCCTATGCGATCCGCAGCATTCCCGCAGTGAAGCTTTTCAAGAATGGCCAAGTCGTCGATGAATTTGTCGGCGCGCAACCGCTCGGGGCCGTCAAAGCGTTCGTCGCAGCACACCTGCCCAAGGACGTCGACCCGCGACTTGCCGAGGCGGAGCAATTGATCATGGCAAGCAACACGAGCGCAGCCGAAACCCTGCTCGACTCGCTGCCACCGGTGATGCAAAGCGAGCTAGAAGTCAAAGCTTTGCGGGCGAAACTGTATTTCGCCCGCATCGCACTATCGCCCGACGAAACCGACTCTATCCAAAGTGCCCGTGTCACTGCGGCGCGCTATCTGCTGAAAGATGCTTGGAAATCTGGGGTGGAGTCGCTCTTCGCTGCCGCCGAGCGGAACCGTCGCTACGCCACCGGTGCTGGACGCGACGATCTCCTGAAGGCATTTGATCTCGGCACGGCCGATGAGGTCACGTTAGCGGCCGCGCGCCGACGTCTCGCGGCACTACTGCACTAAAGGTCAGTTAGCAGCGCTAGTGCGCTGCCTCATCACGCAGGCGAGCCGCCTCAGCCTCGCCTAAGTAGGCTTTAATCCAGCCACGAGCGAGGTACAAAAGCGGAATCAGCGCGATGGCTGCGCCGAGCTTGTAGAGATAATTGACCGTACCGACCGCCAAAAACTGCGGAATCGGCCACTGCTGCGGCCCGAGCACGAAGGCGATGTAGAGCACAACGAAGCTGTCGATGAATTGCGAAACCGCTGTCGACCCGGTAGCGCGCAACCAAACGAGCTTTTCACCCGTCGCCCGACGGATGCGGTGGAACACCGCCACATCGATCAACTGGCCGATCAGAAAGGCCACCACCGAACCCATGATGGTCCAAAGTCCCTGGCCAAAAATCTGTGCGTAAGCATGCTGGATATCGGGGACTCCGAGCTCACGATTAGCATCCACCCAGAAGCCGGCCGGTGCGAGCGCGATCGACGCATAGGCCGCGAAAAATGCGTAGCAAATGAAGGCGACAGCGATCCACGAAATCAAGCGCACGCCGCGTGGACCAAAGTATTCGTTGATGACATCGGTCATCACGAAAACGAAGGGCCATAACAGCACACCCGCCGTGAAGTTGAGGTTGCCCGTGATCCCGAGCAACGACCACTCGAAGGGCGCGATTCCGAGGGTGCTCTCGAGTGAGAAGATCTTCACACCCACGAACTCGGCCAACAGGGCGTTGGTCAGGAAAAACCCGGCTAATACGATGAATAGCCGGGTCGCCTTACCGTCCGTGACGCGCATCGAACGAGATTAGTACGGCGTGCAGAAGCAGTGGGCGTAGAGCCGATCGGCGATGGCATGCCGATTGAACCGCAACACCTCACGCTCGACCGGTCCGAAATCGCGCTTGGCCGCCTGCAAGGCCCAAGCCGACGTCAGATCGGCAGGACCAGCAACTCGCAGCATCAACGACGCCGCCGATGTTTCGACGGACGCTACGAGCTCTTGTGCCCAACTCTTGTCGGACTCGAGATAGTCGCGCTCGTACTTACCCTCTTCGAGCCCCGCGCGTTTGGCCGCAGCCGCAATCGCTTGATCGAGCGAACCCAACTGATCGACGAGACCACGATCTTTTGCATCACGACCTGACCACACACGACCTTGCGCAATCGCATCGACGTCGTCACGCGACTTGTTGCGGCCCTTGGATACGCGCGCGAGGAAGTCTTCGTAACCGCGCTCGATCGTGGCCTGCAGCAACATCGCAGCGGCTGGACCCACAGATCGGTCTATTCGCAGTTCACCCGAGAGCGGAGTCGTGCCGACCCCGTCGGTATTCACCCCGATCTTGTCGAGCGCCCGCGGCGCCGTCGGGAAGAGCCCGAAGATACCGATGGATCCCGTGATCGTCGCAGGGCTCGCCCAGATCTCATCCGCCGGCGCAGCGATGTAATAGCCGCCTGAGGCAGCGAGGTCACCCATCGAGACGACGACCGGTCGGCCGGTTTCCTTGAAAGCCAGCACTTCGCGATAGATCTTTTCCGAAGCCAGCACACTGCCGCCCGGGCTATCGATACGCAGCACAAGCGCCTTGATGTCTTGGTCGAGTCGCGCCTTGCGGATCAACGCCGACATGTCATCGCCGGCGATCACACCGCCGCCGCCAGACCCATCGACGATCTCGCCGGAACCGACGAGCACGGCAACGCGCGCATCCGGATGGCGTGAGATCTTGTCCTCGGCGCGCACGATGCGCAGGTAGTCGTCGAGTCCCACGCTGCGATAAGTCTCTTTGTCGTCGTCCTTCGCAGCGAGCTCCATCACGCGCTTCTCAACTTCGAGCGGCGTCTTCAGCGCCGTCACGAGTTTTGCGTCGAGTGCGACCTTGGCGGTATCACCCTTGGCCGCCTTGACCGTCGGTGAAAGCGTGTCGACGTACTGACGCAGCGCCGCCGGCTCCATTCCGCGCGCGGCCGCGACGACATCGATGTAGGTGCCCCACAGCGAATCGACGAAGGCCTGACTCGAAATGCGATCTTCGGCCGACATATCGTCGCGAATCCAAGGTTCGACCGCGCTCTTGAAAGTGCCGACACGGAAAACATTGACGTCGATGCCGAGCTTGTCGAGCGCGGATTTGTAATAGTTCCGATAGCGCTCGTAGCCCTCGAGAACCACGAGCCCCATCGGATCAAGATAGATCTCATCCGCATGTGCAGCGACGTAGTAGGAGTCGCGGCCATAGCCCGTGCCGTACGCGATCACCTTCTTGCCGGACTCGCGGAACGATTTCACCGCGCGCGCAAACTCATCGAGAGTCGGTTGACCCGCACCGCCCATAGCATCGAACTCAAGCACCAGCGTCTTGATGCGCTTGTCGTCCTTGGCTGCTTCGATCGCCTCGGTGAGATCGCGTAAGGTGGTCTCGTTACGTCCAAGACCGCGCGCTTCCGCCAACGCGAGTTCAAGCGGATCTCCGCTTTGTTGCTCAACGATCTCGCCCTCGGGGCGAATCACGAGTGCCGCTTCGTCGGGCATTTTCGGGATGCTGCCCTGTAGCGCGCCCACCACGAAACCGAAGATCGCAAGCAGCAGCAACAGATGCAGCGTCTTGCGCAGACCCTCGAACAGAGAAACGACGAAGCGGAAAAACTTGCGCATGGAAGCGAACCTCTACCGTCAAAAACAAACGCCACCCCGAGGGATCGGGGTGGCGTGAGCTAGTCTAGCAACGCGCGCGGCTTGTACGCCACGCGCCCGGAAGATCAGACTTTTTCTTCGATGCGGGCAGCCTTGCCAGACAAGCCGCGCAGGTAGTAGAGCTTGGCGCGACGGACATTACCGCGACGCTTCACCGACACATCAGCGATGCTCGGGCTGTGCGACTGGAAAGTACGCTCGACGCCCTCACCGTGCGACATTTTGCGCACCGTGAAAGACGAGTTGAAACCGCGATTGCTCTTGGCGATCACGACGCCCTCGTAAGCCTGCACGCGCTCACGGTCGCCTTCGACCACCTTCACGTTCACCACGACCGTGTCGCCCGGCTTGAAATCCGGCAACTGACGGGTGATGCGACGTTGTTCCATTTCCGCGATGACATTAGCCATTTTCATCCACCTCTCGCTCGGCGAGATACTCGTTCAACAGGGCGCTCTCCTCTTCGGTGAGCGCTCGACCTCGGCCATTATCGGCCTTTAGCAGATCGGGGCGCCGCAACCAGGTGCGACCCACGGCCTGCTTCATTCTCCAGCGCGCAATTGCGGCATGGTTTCCACCCTGCAGCACCTGCGGCACCGATCGTCCTTCCCACTCGACCGGGCGCGTGTAGTGCGGCCAATCGAGCCTTCCAGCGGAGTGCGATTCCTGCTCACTAGAGCGCTCGTCACCGAGAACTCCGGGGAGCAATCGCACCACGGCATCGATGACCGTGAGCGCCGCGAACTCGCCACCGGAGAGCACATAGTCTCCGAGCGACACTTCGCGATCGATGCGCGCGTCGATCACCCGCTGATCCAAGCCCTCATAGCGGCTCGCCACCAGCACCAAGGCGGGCAAGGCTGCGAAATCTCGCGCCATCGCCTGCTCGAACCTCTCGCCCTGGGCCGACAGGTGCACCCGAGGGGTACCCGCAGCCGCGAGGCTACTCGCCAGATCGATGGCCGCCGCCCAAGGCGCCGGTGTTCCGACCATGCCCGGCCCGCCGCCGTAAGGGCGATCGTCCACGGTCTTGTGCACATCCGTGGCGTACTGCCGCGGGTCCACACACTCGATCTGCACCAGACCGCGCGACATCGCGCGACCCAGGACGCCGTGTTCCAGTGCCCCCCGAACGAGTTCGGGAAACAACGTCACGACGACGATTTTCATAAATCGGCCGGCCAATCCACCAGGATGGTCTTGGCGGCATCGTCGATTTCGCGAAGGTGCTCCCGACTAACCGGAAGCCATCGCTCACGCTCGCCTTTGACCACCATGACGGCATTCGCCGGCAGGTCCTCGAACCCCTCGACGGTGCCGAACTCGACACCCTCCAGGTTGCGCACCTGGTAACCAATCAGGTCGTGCCGGTAATGCTCCCCAGGTTCCAAGGGGGGCAACTCCGTCCGGGGAACCTCAATGATGCAGCCAACCCAAGGTTCGGCTGTCTCTCGTTGGGAGACCCCCTCCAGACGCACCAACAAGCCTTTTGGGCTGCCGTCTGCCTCTGCCACCAAAGCCTTTTGCCGCTGCCCGGAGGCGCTGCGCAAATGCCAGGTGGGATAGTCCAGTATGGCCTCAGGGGGGTCCGTCCAGGACTGCAGGTGCAACCACCCCTTCAAGCCTTTGGGGCGACCGAGTCGCCCCAACTCAACCCAGTCGCTGTTCAGGCCGCGGCCTGAGCGACCTTGCGATAATCGCTGACCAGCGATTTCACGCGGTCGGACTGCTTGGCACCCTGGCTCACCCAGTATTCGATACGGGCGAGATCGAGCTTCAGCTTCGGCTCGCTCTTGCGCGCCACAGGATTGAAAAAGCCCACGTTTTCAAGGCTCGCGCCGCCCTGTCGCTTGCGGCTATCGGTCACAACGACGTGATAAAAGGGCGAATTCTTCGCACCACGCCGCGTCAGACGAATCGTCACCATAGGTCGTTACGCTCTCGGTCGTAGCCCCGGGGGGCTGAAAAAGAGCGCGGAGTCTACAGAAATCAGGGACTTGATGGAAGCGGTCTTAAGGCTTTGGAAAGCCCGGTGGAAGGCCGCCCCCCTTGAGAGCGCCGAGCATGCGGCGAAACTTGCCGCCCTTCATGCTCTTCATCATCCGCTGCATCTCGGTGAACTGCTTCAGCAAGCGGTTCACATCCTGTACTTGGGTACCCGAACCCGTAGCGATCCGCCGGCGGCGCGACCCATCGATGATGTCCGGTTTGCGACGCTCGCGATGGGTCATGGAGTTGATGATGGCGATCTGACGGCGAATCTGGGCGTCACCCTCGCCCGCCGGCATCGCACCTTTGGCCAAATTGCCGGGGAGCTTATCCATCAGCGACTCGAGACCACCCAAACTCTGAACCTGTTCGAGTTGGCCTTTCAGGTCGTAGAAGTCAAAGCGGCCACCGCCCATGACTTTCTTGGCGAGGCGCTCAGCCTCGGCCGCATCGACCTTGCCCTGCACCTGTTCAACGAGCGCGACGACATCGCCCATGCCAAGAATGCGCCCAGCCATACGTTCGGGGTCGAACGGCTGCAACGCATCGGTTTTTTCACCGACACCCAAAAAGAGGATCGGCTTACCGGTGACATGTCGTACCGACAACGCAGCACCGCCACGGGCATCGCCGTCGATCTTGGTGAGGATGACCCCGGTCAATTCGAGTGCAGAACTGAAGGCCTTAGCCGAATTCAGAGCGTCCTGTCCGGCCATCGCATCAACGACGAACAGCCGCTCGTGAGACCCCACGGCAGCATCGATCGCTCGCGCCTCGGCCATCAACTCCGAGTCGATGTGCAAGCGGCCAGCGGTATCGACGATGAGGACATCGAACACCCCCTGCTTGGCAGCCTCGAGCGCCGCACGCGCGATATGCACCGGATCGTCACTGGGGTCGCAGGCATGGAACGAGGCACCCACCTGCTCGGCCAAGCGCTGCAACTGGGTGATCGCCGCCGGACGGCGTACGTCGGTGCTGACCAGTAAAACCCGCTTCTTGCGCGACTCGATGAGCCAGCGTGCAAGCTTGGCCGCAGTGGTCGTTTTACCGGCGCCCTGTAAACCCGCGAGCAGCACCACATAGGGTGGCTGGGCCCGTAACTCGAAACCGGCCCTAGCGCCCCCCATGAGCTCGACGAGCTCGTGATGGATGATGGAGACGAAAACCTGGCCCGGGGTAAGGCTGGTGGCCACCTCTTGGCCCTGGGCTTTTTCCTTGACGGTGTCGAGGAAGGTCTTGATGACCGGGAGGGCCACGTCGGCCTCCAGCAACGCCATGCGCACCTCGCGCAGGGTCTCGGCGATGTTGTCCTCGCCGATACGGCCCTTGCCGCGCAGGTTTTGGACGGTCTTGGCGAGTTTTTGACTCAGGTTTTCGAACATCGCATGATTATAGCCGTGAGTGATCCGGCCCTCCCCGTCTTGATAGGCCTCCTCGCGCTTTGTCTCGCCTTGTCCGCGTTTTTCTCGGGCACCGAAACAGCGCTGATGAGTTTCAACCGTTATCAGCTGCGAACCATGGCCAACCAAGGCCATCGGGGCGCCATGCTTGCCGAGAAGCTCCTGCAGCGCCCCGATCGACTGATCGGTTTGATTCTGCTTGGCAACAACCTCGCCAATAATCTCGCGGCGACGCTCGTCGCCATCATCGTGCTACGCACCTACGGTGAAGAATGGGTCGCCGTCGGCGCAGGCGTTCTCACACTGGTGATGCTGATTTTCTGTGAGGTCGGCCCCAAGACCTATGCGGCGATACATCCCCGCCGGCTCGCGACGACCTCCTCCTTCGTCTACGTCGGTCTGCAGTGGATGTTGCGACCGGCCGTCTATGCGATCAATTGGATCACCAACGGCGCGCTGCGGCTCGTGGGTCTGAACGTCGATCGACAAACTCAGCAGAACACTCTGTCGCGCGAAGAACTACGCACCGTCGTCGCCGAAGCGGGCCTGATGATTCCGCGCAGCCACCAGCAAATGCTGATCGGCATCCTCGATCTCGAGCGAATCACGGTGAACGACATCATGATCCCGCGCCAGGATATCTCCGGCATCGATCTCGATGACGATTGGGAGCGCATCCTCGATCAGCTACGTCAGACACCGCACACCCGACTGCCCGTCTATCGCGGTGACATGGGCAACATGGTGGGTTTGTTGCACATGAAGCGCGTCGCGCAGGAACTCGCGCGAGGCTCACTCGATCACGAACGACTCGGCGAAGTAGCGGTACAGAGAGAGCCCTATTACGTGCCCGAGGGCACGCCACTGACCACGCAGCTACAGAATTTCCAACGTGATCGACGTCGCTTGGCATTCGTCGTCGACGAGTATGGTGAGGTCATGGGCCTCGTCACACTCGAAGATATTCTGGAAGAGATCGTTGGCGAGTTCACACAGAATGCGGCCACACTTTCACATCGCGACATCCACCGCGATCGATCCGGCGCCTACATCATTAACGGCGGCACGACGATCCGTACGCTCAACCGCACGCTTGGCTGGCAGCTACCCACCGACGGACCCAAAACCTTGAACGGTCTTTTGATCGAGCGTCTTGAAACGATACCAAGCTCGGGCACTTCGCTGCGCATCGACAGTCTCGAGATGGAAGTCTTGCAGGTGGCCGACAACACGGTGCGCACCGTGAAGGTCCGCGTCACAAGTGAATCAAGCGCCGAAAGCGATCGCGAGAGCCTCGGATAATCTCGAGACACTTTTGACCTGCAGCCCCTCAATGGGCTTGCGGGGCGCGTTGTCTGCAGCCACGATCGCAACACGAAAGCCCTGTTTGGCCGCCTCGCGCAAGCGCTCCTCGCCGTAAGCGACAGGGCGAACTTCACCCGTCAAACCCACCTCACCAAATGCGACGAGCGTCGCCGGGAGTGGTTTGTCGCGTAGGCTCGAAGCCAGGGTGAGCAGAACTGGTAGATCGCTTGCCGTTTCGTGCAACGACAAGCCACCCACTACGTTAGCGAAGACGTCGTGATCCTGCAGCGACAGCCCACCATGCCGATTGAGTACCGCGAGCAGCATGGCAAGCCGCGTGGAATCGAGACCTTGCGCAACCCGCCGCGGATTGCCAAAGCGCATCGGATCGACGAGGCCCTGAATCTCCACCAACAACGGGCGCCCTCCCTCGCGCGCCACCGTCACGAGGCTGCCTGGGGCAATCTCGGTAGGCCGCGCCAGAAAAATAGCCGATGGATTGGCGATTTCTTTGAGGCCCGACTCGGTCATCGCGAAGAACGCCAACTCGTTGACTGCGCCGAAACGATTTTTGGTGGCTCTAACGATGCGATAACGCGAACCTGCATCGCTTTCGAAGTACAGCACGGTATCGACGAGGTGCTCGAGAACTTTCGGTCCCGCGATGGTGCCCTCGCGCGTAACGTGACCGATGATGAGCACCGTCGTCGATGTGCTCTTGGCGTAGCGCACCAAAGCGGCTGCACACTCCCGCAGCTGCGAGACACCGCCTGCACTCGCCGCCACCTCCGGCAAATGCACAGTCTGGATCGAATCGACGATCAATAACGCCGCTTTCGAATCGCGCGCTGCATCGAGGATCACATCCAGACTGGGCTCGGACATCAACTGCAGATTGGCAACATCGAGACCGAGACGGCCCGCACGCGCAGCAACCTGAGAGGCAGACTCTTCACCCGTGGCATAGAGAACGCTGGCATCCGCACAGACACGCGCACCGACCTGCAATAACAAAGTCGACTTGCCGATACCGGGATCGCCACCCAACAGCACTACGCTGCCAGGCACGAGACCACCACCAACGACTCGATCGAGTTCGCTAGAGCCCGTTGGGCGCCGCTCTGCCGAAGTGGCGCCGTCGAGTTTTCCTAGCAGCGTTGCCTTGCCCGTCGCAGCCGCGGACCGCACGGGCGACGCACGACGCTCCTTGAGCGCCGCCTCCATCGTGTTCCACTCCTGACACTGGCTACACTGCCCTTGCCAGCGCGTGGCCTCGGCTCCGCAGGAGCGACAGACGAAAATCTCACGCAATTTACTCATGCGGCGTGGATGCTAGCACGCGCGAGTCGATGACCGTTTCCGCTCGGTGACGCCGTAAGCCCGGTGGGAGGAACCGTCTATGCAAACGACCATTCGACTCGATGCCGCTGCCGTGAGCGATCGCGGTCTCAAGCGCAGCACCAACGAAGATAGCGTGCTGTGCGACCCCCCTCTTGGCTTGTTCGCCGTGGCCGACGGCATGGGCGGCCACGCCAGTGGCGAGGTGGCGAGCCGACTCGCCATCGAAACCGTGCACAGGGAGTGGCGAGCTGCTCGTCAATTGAAGTTAACCTCTGAGGGCGAACAGTGGAATTGCGAACGCTTGCTCGGCGATGTCGTCGCTACCGCTAATCATGCGGTCATGGAGCGCTCACATGGTTGCGATTTATTTGCCGGCATGGGCACCACTCTGCTCGTCGCGGTATTGCACGACATGACGCTGCACTACGCGCATGTCGGTGACTCGCGTCTATACCGATTGCGGGACGAACAACTCGTGCTATTAACGCGCGATCACACCGTCGCTCAATGGCGCTTGGAGCTTGGCCTGTGCACCGAGGCAGAAGCCCGAGTATCCGCGGGCGCTCACCGACTCACACGCGCCATCGGCATGGACCCGGAGTGCGGCGTCGAAGTGGCCGCCTGTCGCTGCGAGCCTGGTGATGGCTATTTTCTGTGCAGCGATGGCTTGAATCACGAACTGGAGGATGACGCGATCGCGCGTGCATGGCGCAGCGCGAGACGCCGCGAGGATTCAGCCGATAGTCTGTGTCGAACGCTGATCGACCAAGCCAACCAAGCCGGCGGTCGTGACAACATCAGCGTGCTCGCGCTGCACCTGCGCGCACAAGGTCGATCGACAAATCAATCGACATAGATGCGAGGCACCCGAGCCGTCACCCGACACAGCAACTCGTAGCCGATCGTACCCGCGTGTTTTGCGATCTCGTCGACCGAGAGATCCGATCCCCACAACACAACGCGATCACCGATGGCCACGTTCGGGACATCGGTCACGTCGACCGTGATCATATCCATCGAAACCCGACCGACGAGCGGCGCGCGATGACCCGCCACCAACACCGGCGTTCCACTCGGACAACTGCGCGGCACACCATCGGCGTAACCCGCCGCGACGACGGCCAATCTTGTTTGTCTTGCTGCCACCCAAGTGGCGCCGTAGCCGACCGATTCGCCGACCGCGAGGTCGCGCAGCGCGATGATCTCGCTCTCGAGGCTCATGACCGGTTCGAGACCAAGTTCAGAAGCTGTACGCTCGCTCGTCGGCGAGGAACCGTAGAGCGCAATACCGGCGCGCACCCAGTCGCCTTGCGTCTTCGAACCTCGAATGATGCCGGCGGAGTTTCCAACGCTGCGCGAACCGGGGATACCCGCTGAAACCGCCGCAAAGTCGGCAAGCTGACGATCGGTCAGCGGGTGCGCCGACTCGTCTGCCGTCGCAAAGTGCGTCATAACTCGGATTTCTTTGACGATATCGAGGTTTTGTAGACGCCTGGCCGCGTCTTGAACCTCGCCCTCGCTGAACCCCAGTCGATTCATGCCCGTATTGATCTTCAGCCACACGACGATCGGCTGAATGCCGGTGGTCGTCGCGAGCGACGCCAACCAATCGATCTGGTGCATCGAGTGCACGACGAGATCGAATCGATGTTCGAGCGCCAACGATAACTCATCGGTCGAGAACACCCCTTCCATCAAGACGATCGGCGCAGTGATGCCCGCTGCACGCAACTCGAGACCCTCACCCAAACGAGCGACACCATAGGCATCTGCCGGCAAGGTACGAGCAGCCTCGACGGCGCCGTGTCCGTAAGCATTCGCTTTGATGACCGCCAGCATGAAGGCATGCGGTGCCGCGTCTCGCAGACGCGCGAGATTACGCTGCCACGCAGAGCGGGAAATAACGGCGCGGATGGGGCCCTGCGCCATCGAACTCAACGCAGTACGCCCTCTGCATAAGAATCAGGCGCGTAATTGACGAAGCGCGAGTACTGACCTTGAAAGGTCAATACGAAAGTGCCGGTCTCACCGTTACGGTGCTTGGCCAGATCAATCTCCGCCATGCCCTTCTTGGTAGTGTTCTTATCGTAGACCTCTTCGCGGTAGATCAGCAGGATCATGTCTGCGTCCTGCTCAATAGCTCCCGATTCACGAAGATCCGACATCACCGGCTTCTTGTCGACACGCTGCTCGACACCACGATTGAGCTGCGAGAGCGCGATGACGGGTACATGCAATTCTTTGGCGAGCGCCTTCAGGCCGCGTGAGATCTCGGCGATTTCAGTGGCCCGATTCTCCTGATTGCCCGGCACCTGCATCAGCTGCAGGTAGTCGACCACGACGAGGTTCAAGCCGTGCTCGCGGTGCACGCGACGAGCACGGGCACGCAGCTCGGTCGGTGTCAGACCCGGCGTCTCGTCGATGAAGATTCGTGCCTCGGAGAGTTGTCCGGCTGCACCGGTGATACGCGGCCAATCATCGTCCGAGATTTGCCCGCTGCGAATGTGCTGCAAGCTCACCCGCCCCACAGAAGAGAGCATACGGGTGAGCAACTGCTCTGACGGCATTTCCATCGAGAAGATCGCGACCGAGGCCTTCACGCCTTCTTTGAGTGCCGCGTACTCGGCCATATTGACCGCAAACGTGGTCTTACCCATCGAGGGACGGCCGGCGACGACCACGAGATCGCCGCCGCGCAAGCCACCGGTCTTGCGATCGAACTCGTCGAATCCGGTCGGCAGACCACGCATGCCATCGGGATTGTTATGCCACTCGTCGATCTGATCGATCAACGCGGGCATCAAAGATTGAACGGCAACCGCCCCGTCGCGCTGTCCGCGCACACCTTGCTCGGCGATCGCAAACACGCGGCTCTCGGCCGTTTCTACCAGTTCACGCGCCGTCTCACCTTCGTTGTTGAAAACCGAGGCCGCGATATCGGTACCCGCTTTCAACAACTGACGCAGCAGCGAACGCTCGCGGACGATTTCGGCGTAGGCACGCACGTTGGCGGCGGTCGGCGTGTCCCGCGCCAGTGCGCCAAGGTAAGCGAGCCCACCGGCATCGGCCAGTTGGCCGCTACGCTCGAGCGATTCACTGACGGTGACGGCATCCGACGGCTGACCCAGCGCGGCTAACTTGCCAATAGCATCGAAGATGATGCGGTGGTCAGGACGGTAGAAATCCTCGGAACGCAGGACGTCGGCGACGTTGTCCCAGGATTGCGAGTCGAGGAGCAGGCCGCCCAAAACGGCCTGCTCCGCCTCGATCGAATGCGGCGGTGTTCGCACGTCTCCGCCGCGTGCGCTCATCAGCGCGATTACTCTTCAGCGATGACGATGAGCTGCAACTGCACATCGACATCGGTGTGCAAGTGCAGCGAGATCGCGTGCTCACCCACCGAGCGGATCGGACCGTTCGGCATGCGCACTTCCGAGCGCGCCACCTTGTGGCCCTGAGCGGTGCAGGCATCGGCGATATCGGTGGTACCGATAGAACCGAAGAGCTTGCCTTCGCTACCGGCCTTAGCCGTGATCTGCAGCTTGAACTCTTTCATCGCATCCGCGCGACGCGTTGCATCGGCGAGCTCGTCGCGAGCGATCTTCTCGAGTTCGGCGCGGCGAGCTTCGAACTTGGCGACATTCGCCGGCGTGGCGAGCGTGGCCTTGCCCGAGGGCAACAGGAAGTTACGGCCGTAGCCGGACTTCACGTTGACGCGATCACCGATGTTGCCGAGGTTGGCAACTTTGGTAAGAAGAATGACATCCATGGTGATTCCTCCGCCCGATCAATGCTGGTCGGTGTACGGCAGCAACGCGAGGTAGCGTGCGCGACGTACAGCCGTGGCCAGTTGGCGCTGGTAGAAAGAACGGGTTCCCGTGATACGGCTAGGAACGATCTTGCCGGTCTCGGTGATGTAACCCTTGAGCGTCGCGAGATCCTTGTAGTCGATCTGCTTCACGCCTTCGGCGGTGAAACGACAAAACTTCTTGCGACGGGTGAAACGGCTGTTGCCGCCTTGCTGTTTGCCATAGCTCATGATGATTACTCCGCGAGGCCTTCTTCATCGCCTAGGTCGTCACGGCGGCGGCGCGGACGATCGACGCCCTCACCCGCTTCCTCTTCTTCACCGCGCGCCATCGGCGACGGCTCGACCACAGGACCATCCATCTTCACGACCAAGTGACGCAACACGGCGTCACTGAAACGGAATCCGCCAGTCAGCTCAGCGAGCGTCTTCTGGTCCGTCTCGATGTTCATCAGGATGTAGTGAGCCTTGTGAACCTTCGCGATCGGGAAGGCCAGTTGGCGGCGACCCCAGTCTTCAAGGCGATGAATTTGACCACCGCCCTGGGTGATCATGCCTTTGTAACGCTCGAGCATGGCAGGAACCTGCTCGCTCTGGTCGGGATGGACCAGAAACACGACTTCATAGTGCCTCATGTGATCTCCTTTTGGATATAAAGCCCCCCGGCGAGGCGCTGCCGGTGGAGCAAGGGGCGCGAACTATAGCGGACGAGCCGACCCTCGGCAACCGCTGAAGACCTGCCGAGCGACCCGGGCAACGGATCAGAAAATCAAGCTGGATCAGTCCTTTACAGACTGGCGCTGGCGCACTGCCTCATACAGCAACATGCCGGTGGCAACCGACACGTTCAGGCTTTCGACCGCCCCCAACGACGGGAGCCGCACCAGAAAGTCGCAGTGCTGACGGGTGTTCTGGCGCAACCCGCTGCCTTCGGCACCCATGACGAGCGCGATGGGTCCCGTCAGATCCACTTGGTCGGCGCGCTTCTCACCCGCGGCTTCGGCGCCCACGACCCACAGGCCTTGCGACTTTAGATCTCGCAGACAACGAGCGAGATTCGTGACGGCGACCACCGGAGTGGTTTCGGCGGCACCGGCTGCTACCTTTCGTACGGTGGCGTTCATCTGCACGGCGCGATCCTTGGGGATCACCACAGCGATCGCACCGCAGGCATCAGCCGTACGCAAACAGGCCCCGAGGTTGTGGGGATCTTGGACGCCATCGAGCGCCAAAATGAGGGGCGCGCCCCGGGTTGCATCCCAATCAGACAAGGCCGCCGTCAAACGATCTTCATTCCACGGCGCCATCGCTTGGACCTCGGCCACGACCCCCTGATGCACTGCAGCACCGGCCATGCGCTCTAGGCGAGCGCCATCGACGCGCTCAATAGCCACCCCACTCGCCTCTGCCGCCCGCGACAAGGCCAAGATCCGAGCATCGTCGCGACCTCGCGCAACATAAACTCGCTGCACGCGTTCGGCGTGACGCTCTAGCAAAGCCTGCACTGCGTGAATGCCATGCACCGTCTCGAGCTGACTCATGACCGCTTCTTACTCCGCTGCTTCGACGTGCGTCGGCGAGTCTTGGGCGTTGTCGCCTCGATCGCCGAATCGAGTTCGAGATCGACAAGACCCTCGACCGGATTGGCATTGGTGACGATCACCCGCACCGCTGCACCGATACGCAATTCGAGGTCTCGCTGCTTCGCGTACCACGCTTGACCATCCGCGCTCATCTCGTAGTCGTCGTCGCGCAACGTATCGAGACGAAGCAAACCGTCGATTCCGATACCGCGCAATTGGATGAAGCAACCATATTCAACCACCGTCGTAATCAAACCATCGAATGTTTGCCCTAAGCGCTCGCGCAGATAACTGCATTTGAGAAAATTGTCGACGTAACGATCCGACTCGTCAGCACGCTTCTCGAGCCGTGACAAATCCTGTCCTAACGGCGCGAGTTGCTCAGCACCATATCGAACACCCGACAAATCCTTCGGATCGACACTCGCCTTGATAGCGCGGTGCACGACGAGGTCCGGATAACGACGAATTGGCGACGTGAAGTGAGCGTATTCGGTGAGTGCAAGACCAAAGTGACCGATGTTCACCGGTTGGTACAAAGCCTGCGGCATCGAGCGCACGACGAGCGACTCGATGAACGGCAGATCGATACTGTGCGCAGCGCGCTCGGTGATCTTGCGCAAATCGCGTGGCTCAACCTCTTCGGGCAACGTGGCATCGACACCGATGGCAGTCAGCTGCGTGAGCAGTTGATCGAGCTTCTTCTCATCGGGCACCGCGTGCACTCGATAAAGACCACCGGCACGCGCAGCCTTCAGCTGGCGGGCCGCCGCCACGTTAGCGAGGATCATGCACTCTTCGATGAGCTTATGGGCATCGTTACGCGCATAGAGAGACATGCCACGCACCCGCCCCGCCTCATCGAAATCGTAAATCGGCTCGGTGCTCTCGAAATCGAGCGCACCCCGACGATGCCTCGCTTTGAGCAACACGCGATACAAATCGACCAAAGGCTCGAGTGCCGGCAGCAATGCGCCGATGCTGTTACGCGCAGCGGGCTTGCCCTCGAACAGCGCCTCAAAGGCGAGCGTATAGGTCAAGCGCATATGACTACGCATGACGGCGGGATAAAACTTGAAATCGAGCAGTCCACCGCTTTTGCCGACGATCATGTCGGCGACAAGACAGAGTCGATCGACTTCGGGCTCGAGTGAGCACAGATGGTTCGACAAGGCGATGGGTAACATCGGCAGTACGCGCCCAGGGAAATACACCGACGTACCTCGCTCGCGCGCGTCGGTATCAAGACCACTGCCGACTCGGACGTAGTGACTCACATCCGCAATCGCCACGACGAGACGAAAACCCTTCGGATGTTTCTCGGCGTAAACGGCGTCGTCGAAATCACGCGCATCCGCACCATCGATCGTGACGAGTGGCATCGCGCGCAAGTCGATACGACCGCGTGCCTCGTTCGGATCGATTCGCTCACCAAAACTCTCTGCCTCACGCAGCGCAGCAGCGCCGAACTCGACCGGTAGCGAATAGCGGGCGATCGCCGTCTCGGTGGCCATCTCGAGTGGGCGTTCGGGATCGAGAACCTTGACGACCTCGGCCATGGCCGTGCGATGCGCATCGGGATAGCGTGTGATTCGGGCGATCACCCAGTCGTCGCGACGAGCACCGCCCAATCGATCTGCGGGCACAAGACAACGCAGACTCAAGCGGCGATCCACAGAGTGCACGAATGCCGTACGGCCCTGCACTTCGACCGTACCCAGAAATGCCGTGACGCCACGCGAGAGGATCGAGAGCACCTCACCCGAATAGCGACCGGAGTGATCCTTCTCGACACTGACTCGAACCCGATCACCGCTCGCCAAGCCCACCGCCGCTCGCGGTGGCAGGAAAACGCTCTCCTCTTGGCCCTCGACGCGCACAAACGCAAACCCGGAACGGTGGGTGGACACCACACCCTCCATGGTTCCCGCACTGGTTCGACGGCCACCACTAGCAGGCCGCCGCGTCGCGTCGCGACGGGACCCGGAACGATGCTTCATTGACACCCGTGCCGCCCCTGCGTACATTTCGCCGCCCACCCTGCCCGGGTGGCGGAATTGGTAGACGCACTAGTTTCAGGTACTAGCGGGTAACACCGTGGAGGTTCGAGTCCTCTCCCGGGCACCAGGGTGGTGATATCAATCATCCTGTCTTTCGAAGCTAAGGCCGGCGTGCGCCTGCAGCCGGTTCAACAACTTCTCGCCGAGCGCACTCGCCGGCGTCCAGAATCCACCGCCAACCTCGGCACGCGAGACATCGAATGCGAGGCACACGGCTGCTTCACCCAACATCTTCGCGGTCGAGCCGTAGCCCGGATCACGATCTCCGGTGACTTTGACGCGCAGCGTCCGACCATCACTGGTGCGACCGAACAAGCGCAGATCAAAGAATCCACGCTCCTGC
>Ga0315902_10003345_pt1 | contig 24101 bp, 16 predicted proteins | sample LakEriMetagenome_9_FD_203523 | JGI IMG/M metagenome (GOLD analysis project Ga0315902, IMG submission 203523) | Freshwater fungal communities from buoy surface, Lake Erie, Ohio, United States - Buoy 12 MA117 | ecosystem: Environmental > Aquatic > Freshwater > Lake > Lake biofilm | place: USA... | reverse complement strand
TAGGTCAGAAACCATTCCGGATGTTTACGCGTAATGTGATCCGGCGCGATGGAAGAGCCATTGATATTGAATACGGCCCGATAGGGATTGAGCCAAGCGTGGAATTCCATGCCGCGCTTATGTGTTTCTTCGATCATGAACTGAACCGGATCGTAGTACGGGTTGGGGGCCTCTCCTTGTTTACCGGTTAGGAATTCGCTCCAGGGTTCGAGTGAAGAGGGATAGAAAGCATCTGCTGCGGGACGGATCTGTACAACGAGTACGTTCATGCCGTTGCGCTTATGTAGATCGGCTAGTCGAATGAAATCGGCTTTTTGTTTTTCGGGGTCGTTGGTCCGCGTTTGGGGCCAATCGATATTGCTGACAGTGGCGATCCAGACCCCGCGAAATTCGGTCGTAGGTTGTGCTTGGACTAGGTGGGTGGTCAGCAGAAAAACAGCGAGAAAGTTGAGTCGTTTCATCATGACTCAAAATTACGTTATTCTCTTCCTTGGCGGATCTTATCGAGCAGATGATTCAGTTCTTTGGCTTCTGCTTCGTTCAGGCCTTTAACAATCTCATCCATTTCATTTTCTTTGAGATCGAACCGTTCCAATAGTTTTCTGCCTTTGTCGGTGATTTGAACATCTACGAGGCGACGATCGGATTCACAGGTAACTTTTTTTACCAGTCCCTTAACGATTAATCGGTCGACAATGCGACTGGTATCGCTCATTTTTTCAACCATACGATCGCGTATGGCTTGGGTGGAGAGAGGTTTAGGGTGACTTCCTCTCAGGATGCGCAGGATGTTGAATTGTTGGGGTGTGATGTCTTCCGGGTCGAATATCGCTTTTGTCTGTTCTTTCAGCCAGCTGACGGTGAACAGCAGATTCACGACCGCCTTTTGGTGTTCGTTTCGAAATTTGGATTGTTGTATGTCTTGCTCGAGTGACACGTGCGTTTGGGTTCAGCGTTGAAAGCCTAAAGTTGGTTTAAAGAATAGGGTCTAGTTACTTCTAAACCCTATTCTCTAAACACTAAACTAACTATTGTAGTAGAATTTTTCTTCTACGATCTTACCGTCTTTCCAACGCTGTACCGCGAGTTGCGTGTACGTGCGGGATCCAAAATCTTTGTGGGTATAATCGAAGAACCACTCGGATACGGATAAGCCCTCGCTTACGATTGTGTTCAGGAGCTTGGCACCTCGGAATTCAGTCAGGCCGGTAACGAAAAGCTCTTCGAACTTCCGATTTTCAGCCTTTCCGACGCGGGCGGGGTAATCGTTGTCCTGCATCACTACGTTTTCATCATAGAATTTGTCGAATGCCTCCAGGATCTTGCCCTCGAGGATCATCTGGTTCAGTTCATCGACCAGGGATTTAAGGTCTGCCATAGAAAATAAGATTTGATTGAAGCACAAAATTAATGTTGCAACATTGATACGCCAAATCTTTATTTAACCCCAGACTTTAGTGCCTTCGGAGCAGTTGGCGCAGATGTCGATGTTTTTGCGGCCTTCCCAGAGTTGTTGGCGGAATGAGTGGTATGCCGGGGAGCGCCAGATCTCTTTGAAGGAGGTTGCTTTCAGGTCGCCTAGTCGGTGCGTGGCGTCTTTATCGAAGCAGCAGGGGGCTACGAGTCCGTCCCAGGTGATCACGGGGTCTTGCCAGAGTCGCCAGCAGTGGTTGGCCATCCGACCTTTGAATCGGGTTCCGGCGGCTGTCCTTTTATATCGGCTGAACCGATCCAGCGAAGGGATCAGTCCGTTCGGGTCATTTTCGTAATCGTAGATCTGGGCGGTTTTCAGCCAGACGGCATCTACCCCCATGGACTTACCCAACTCCTGTACTTCCTCAATTTGGTGTTCATTGGGTTTCACCACCAAAAATTGAAAGACGATGAAAGGCGTTTTGCTTTTCAATTCTTTTTTCCAGCGTACGATGTTCCGCGTTCCTTCCAATACTTTATCTAGTTTTCCGCCCACTCGGTATTGTTGATAGACGTCTTGAGTGGTGCCGTCGATGGAGATGATCAGCCGGTCGAGGCCGCTTTCGATGGTGCGCTTGGCGTTTTCGTCGTTCAGGTAATGGGCATTGGTGGAGGTAGCGGTGTAGATGTTTTTATCGGCGGCATACTTTACCATCTGGAGGAAGTCGGGATTGAGATAGGGTTCTCCTTGAAAATAGAAGACCAGGTAGGTGAGATCGCGGTGGAGTTGATCGATGGTGTTGCGAAAGAAATTGGTGTGGAGCATGCCGGTGGGACGGGTGAAAGCGCGCAGTCCGCTCGGACATTCCGGGCAACGCAGGTTGCAGGAGGTGGTGGGTTCAATGGAAATGGAAAATGGATTGCCCCAATGAATGGGTCGTCGGATCAGGCGACTTAGTTGGTAGCTGGACCAGAGTTGAAGCGCGTTTGCAACGCGGCGAACCGTCAGTTTGGAAATAAAATTCAGCGCATCACTCCGGTACAGTCGGCTCATGGAATAAAGGTAGTATTTGGATGCGGTGCAGGGAAAGGCTGGTTCATGGAAATAAAAAGCCCCACGGGTCGTGGAGCTTTGAGAGTGGTTGTCTGATCGATTATTGTATCAGCAGTGGCCTTGTTTCCATTCCGGCTCGGACGCGGTATAGGCCGGCTGCCAACTTTGGTAGGATGATGGTATGCGTGCCAATGGGAAGAGGTTGACGATAGACTTCTGCACCAATGCTGTTGTAAATTAAGATCGTAGAGGCGGATGTGAGTTGTATATAGATCCGATTGTTTTCAACGGGATTGGGGTATACGAACAACCCGGATTGTTCTTTTCCTAGAACCACATTGACTATGCGGCTACGTTCTGTTCGACCATCCAGATCACGTTGAAAAAGTTGGTAAGCATTATTTCCTTCTACAGGTGTGATGTGTGTAAATTGATAGTTGCGGATGTTTTGGCTATTGCCTGCACCTTGTGCGGTTCCAATCTCTTTCCATTGTACGCCGTTCGTGCTGTGCATCACCAGGAAATCACGACTGTTGGTTTCCGAGGCCGTACTCCAATTCAAAATCACTTGTTTGTTCACAGCCTTTCCGGTGAATGAAGACCAGGTGACGGGGAGGGTATTGCTTACAAATAAGGATCTGGAGCAAGTAACACCGTTGATTGTATAAGTAATGCTGCATGTTCCTACAGTATTGCCAGCCGTAATACTACCGGTGCTTGAATTTACGGTAGCAATTGAGGTATTGTCGCTAGCCCATACTCCTCCAGTTATAGTACTAGAAAAGGATGTGTTTCCGTTCTGAACCACATTTTGTGTACCACTCAAACTAATAACACTCACAGCAATTGGATCGGTACTTGACGAAACGAAGCTGGCGGCACAAGTTGCAACTCGCAGAAAGTAGGTGGTTTGAGTTAGTGTACCCGGCGAATATGTGATGCCAGTAGCACCTACAATATCGGTATAGCCATTAGTGCTAGAAGTAGTAGACTGTTGCCATTGGTAGGTAGGGCTTGTGCAAGAGGTTGCATTGCTGCTACTGGTTATGGTTGAAGCTGCGGAGCCCGTACAAATGGTTTCATCGCCACTGATGGCACCGGCTGAAAACGACGAGCTGTTTCCTGTGTTGTCAATTGTGTATATACAATTGGTAAGAGCCCCTGTAATTACGTCTCTAAAAAATAAGGTCCATCGACCGGCAGGAACTGCATTGTCATTATTAGAAATTCCATAAAAACAAAGATCTTTTGATGAAGCATTGTAACCCCCAAACCAGATCGTACCTAAATTATTGTACAAGGTTTGACCCTCTTGATATAGCTGTCCATTCAATAGTACTTTATCCAAATATTGATTATTAGCAGGCCCCGTACCATTTTGAAAAGTAAATCTTCCCGTATGTTGTTTTCCTGCCGGAATTGTAATGCCGGATAAGCAAGACCCCCCCGTACCATTATTTCTAAAATTATTGGTAACAGGCGTAGGACATTGACTCCATATTGGATTGTGGGATATGAGATAAGTTAGTAGTCCAAGAATAACACATTTATGCCTGGTGACATTAAAAAAGGAAATATTTTTCATGAATCTGATTTAAAAGTGCGTAGACAAATATATTGGAAACGGCCAATATGAGTTAAAACAAAAAGCCCGATATAGAAATATCGGGCTTTTTGTTTCATCCATCCTTGATGTGTCCAATCAGACGTTTGGTCTTTTGTCTACTATCAATCCGTGCCGGGATCTAGGATGGAATCTTTTGGATTAGACGCTCGTGAGGGTAATTCAGTTTGGATATTGGATTGGTTTCTTGAAGGATATTGGTTGGTTGGTTTTAGATAGGATGTCAATCGCTTGACAACACAAACATATCCCGACCTTTTGGTGCACACCTGAATTGAATCTCAGTTTCTTACTAAATCAGGGGTATTTCCTATATCGATATTTCCATCGATGCGTAGAAATACGAGCGAAATTTCGATGTTAAGGCTGTCGGGGGTAAATGATGGCATGAACTCAGACGCCACGTTGACGAGACAGAAACTCGCTCGAGTATATGCGTAGCAATAAATTGAAGAGTGATATAAGAAGTGGACCGAAGATCAGTCCGATGAATCCGAACAGATTCAATCCGATGATCACACCGAATACGGTGGTAAGTGGATGCACATCCCCTATTTTTCTCAGTAAAGAAAAGCGAAGCACATTATCGACCGTTCCGATAATACCGAATCCATATATCGCCATGGCGATGCCTTGTCCGATGTCGCCGTCTGCCAGAAACATAACGGTGAGCGGAATATAGGCGAGTGCGGCTCCGATCACGGGGATCATGCCAGCGATGCAGGTGACCCCGAACCAGAACAAGGGTTCATCCACGCCGATCAACCAATAGCCGAAGAGTCCGACTACTCCTTGTGCCACAGCCACCACCGGGATGCCGATGGCATTCGATACGACCATGGTATGTATCTCTTTTTCCAGTCGCTCTACGTTTCGGTCTTGCAGGGGAATGTAATCGTACAACACTTTTTCCATTTCACGGCCACTCACAAACATGAAGTAGAGGATGAAATACATGAAGAAGATCGCAGTGAGTCCGTTGAAGGTGGCCCCCAGTATCTGAGGTACGGCGGTGCTGATGGTGTTTCCGATACGAGCGATATTCTCGTCGCTCAGTAACTCTACCTTATAGCGTAATTCAAAATCGGCAATGGTCTCTTTTATGGCAACGATCCATTCATTGGCATGAGACACGGCATAGGTCACTTTATCATACAGCATATCTACCAGCATCCATATTGGCAGCAGGATCAGGATCAGGGATACGAACATCAGGAGCAGGGCTGCGGCACCGGGTCTCCATTTTTTCTTTTCGCTCAGGTAAAACATACTCTTGCGAAGCAGGATATAAAGGGTGGCCGCACCCAGGGCGGCGGGCAGAAAGGTGTAGAGTTCGATGAAAAGCAGAACGCCCAATCCGGTTATGAGTAACAGAAATACGATCTGTCGGAGTCTGTTTTGATCGATCGTGTTGTGCATAGGTGTGAATTCCGTTTCAAATTAGTGAATTCGATTCATTGTTGGCAGGCTGACCAACAACAGGGTGATGGCAGACAGGGCTCACCGGATAAATGGGTTGCACAGTGGATATTGCTAAACAATTCAAAAACATGAAAACATCATCAAAAGTAGCAGTGGCCCTTGGGGTCGGGTTGGCAGTAGGTGGTTTGCTCGGTATTTTATACGCACCGGCCAAGGGAGCAGAAACACGGGAGAAGTTCCAACGGCAGCGTAAAAAATGGCGTGCACAATTCGATCGAGGGGTGCGTAGCGGGCAGGACTTGTTGGCAAAAGTGGCGGAGCGAATGGACGAGACCGGGGATTAAAATTGTACCTTTCATACATGCTGGATGAAATTAGAAAAATCGAATCGTTGATTGATGAGGGTAAGCGCTATGTGCAGACCCGCATCGATGAAATGAAATTGTCGGCAGCGGATAAGTCTGCCCGCATACTATCATTGACTGTTTCTGTATTTCTGACCGCAGCCGTTTTCTTTCTGTTTTTTGTGCTGATCGCCGTGGCATTGGCCCTGTTTGTGGGCGATTGGCTGGGCAGTCGCGGACTTGGATTTTTGATCGTGGCGGTTTTGTCGTTATTGGCAGCCTTGTGGATTTGGGTGATGCGGGAGCGTTGGATCCGTCGACCCATTCGCAACGCATTGCTTCGTGTCTTGTTCGAAGAAGAAAATAAGCATGAGTAGTCCAAAACCTTGGGAGGATTTTGAAACGTACAAGCTTCACTTGAAGCTGCGTCGTTTGGAGCAAGAGAAGCGTTTGCGAGAGGATTGGGATTCGCTTGGTCGCTCCTGGAAGGAAAATGATGAATGGATCCGGAAGCAAGCCGACCTATTATCGAGCGGCAAGACAGAGAGTCTGATCTGGGGTCCGGTTGGGCGTTTCGTGATCGATCTGGTCAGGGATAAATTATTCCGATCAAAAAAATAATAGTAAAAAGGAAGCCCTGACGATCGTCGGGGTTTCCTTTGCAAGGGCATATTACAAATCAGCACTAAATAAGGCATTTCACTCATCAAATTCACGTAATTGGACTTAAAAGGGTGTCGACATCTAAAGCACTGGTTCAATGTGATTTATACGTGGAGGGTGGGGGTTATTTTTGATAAGTTTAATTTTTTGTTGAATTATTTCTACACATCAGCCCCCAAAAAATTATCAGAATGATAGCCGATCTTCTACATTTTAAGCAGGGTGAATGGGGTGGCTCTGAGCATCTGAAAAGGCCCGGTCAAGACTACTCGTTGGTACTTGTTTTTGCGGATCGGTTGTTGATGCAGCAGCATTCGCTGGTGGAGGATCTGCGTAAAACATTTCCTGCTGCTCAGATCGTCATCGGATCAACGGCCGGGGAGATCTACGGGGGAAAGAAGTTTTTAGGAACGGCGGTGGCAACGGCTTTATTTTTTGAACACACCCAGATTCAAGCTGTTTGCCGCAACCTGTCAGCTACAGCGGATTCTTTTGAATTGGGTAAAGTGGTGGCGGCCGAATTGCCCACCGAGGGGTTGAAATATGTGTATGTGCTTTCTGATGGAAACCGCGTGAATGGTTCCCAATTGGTGTTGGGTATCAATGCCGTTTTGCCAAAAGACGTGTTAGTTACCGGTGGTATGGCCGGTGACGGTGATCGTTTTCAGGCAACGCTTACTGGCTTGAACGAGGATATTCAGGAGGGAAATGTTATTCTGGTCGGATTTTACGGCGATCGAATACAGGTTGGATATGGCACCCAAGGAGGTTGGTTGTATCTGGGCCCGGACCGAGTCATTACTTCATCTGTTGGAAATGTATTATACGAGATCGACGCTTCACCGGCACTCGATCTTTATAAGCGTTATCTCGGATCCTTTTCGGATGAGCTGCCGGGTTCAGCCCTGCTGTTTCCCTTGGCTTTATTGAGTGATAATGCGGAGGATGCGCCCTTGGTGAGAACCATCCTTTCTATCGACGAGGCCAATAAGTCGATGATCTTTGCGGGTGATGTGCCGCAAGGCGCCCGTGTTCGCTTGATGCGGGCCGGCTTGCAGGAGCTGGTTGATGCAGCAGGTGAAGTTGGTAAACACGCCATGGTTTATGTGAAGCAGCAACCATCTTTTGGTTTAGTCATGAATTGTGTCGGACGAAGATTGGTGTTGGGTCATCGGGCGGATGAAGAGCTTGAGTCGATCGCTTCCGGACTACATGAGGATGTGCCTTTTGCCGGATTTTATAGTTATGGCGAATTTTCACCGATGCATCGACCCAGCATGACCTGTAGCCTGCACAATCAGACGGTTGTATTGACTATTTTCGAGGAGATTTAATCATGCAACATCCCCGCTTAAAGCGCTTGTTGGAGAAATGGCAACAGGAAACCCGCTATTGGCCGGAGGGAATGACAGATCTATACGAAGAGATCAGCCGGAACTTTTATGATTTTGACAGGGAGAAAAAGATCATGGAGCAGTCGATTGCTGCTTCGCAGGAAGACTATGCATATGCCAATCAGCGCCTATTGCAGCTGAATCAGGATCTGGAACGCCAGGTTGCTCTTCGCACCAAAGAGAAGGATATGCTGGCCGATTTTCCATTAGAAAATCCGAATCCGGTTTTTCGGATCAATAATAATGGTCACATCGTTTATCAAAATCCGCCGGCTCTCACTATGCAGATGGTCGAATATCAAAACAAGGCCTATCTGATCGCCGATTTTCTGGAAGCCTTTCCGACTTTGCTCAAATCTTCGGCCGGAAATATTGAAGTCAAGTCCGATAGGAGGATATTTTCAATCACTTTTAAGAAGTTACTGGATGATGATATCAACCTGTATTGTCTGGATGTGACCGATCAAAAGCAGTTACAGGAAAAGGCTTATGATAATTTCTATCGCCTCAATAACTTTTTGGAGTCTACCGATTCGGTCTATTATATCATTTATAAAGATCATCCGGAGAAAAGCTTTTTCACATCCCGCTGGCCATTGCTCTTTGGTTTCAATCCGACTAAAATGTCTCAACCATTACAGGAGCGACAAAAAAGTATTCTACCGGCTTCTTTGGAAGCGTATCAGGAGGCGATGCGTCAGCTTGATTTCGGCGGGCAGGTAACCTTCAAGTATCAGATCGAAAATACTGTAACACGCAAGCGGCTTTGGTTAGAGGAGGAAGTGAAGAAAAAATTCGATCCGTTTTTGAATGATGAGGTGCTAACAGGGCGCATTACGGATATCAGCGGAGCAGAGTTTTACCGGGAGTATATTCTGGAAAGTGAGAAGCGATTCAAGCGTGTTACGGATTCGTTGCCGGTGATGGTTTGGGTGTCGGATCAAAACGACCTGGTCACCTATTCAAATGACAAGACCAAGGAATTCTTCGGCTTTGCCTTAGAAGAATTGAAAGGGCAGAACGAATTTATTCCACTGGTTCATCCCGATTACCGAAAACTCGCTATTGAGGAGTGGGGGCAGAAGATCAAACGTCGGGAGCCCATCGATGGTGTATTCAGCATCAAAGGAAAGGATGGAGAATATCACTATATCCACGAGATCGCCGTGCCTCGTTTTCTGGAAAGTGGGCAATTCGTCGGGTATATCGGAGCGTATTTCGACCTAACCAAAGAGTATCAATATCAAAAGGAACTCGAGGCTGATAAGCAGCAGTTTGAATTGATCGCCCAAAATTCCAGTGATGTTACCGTGATCACCGATTGGAAGGGGAAGATCTCATATATCTCGCCCGGCGTGAATCGATTACTTGGATATACGCCGGAGGAAATCAAGGGGACGAGCTTGTACGAGTTGTATTGCGAGGCGTCTTGGAAAATGCTAAAACCCAGCTTTTCCAAAAAAGAGTTGCAGGGCAGCGGCATCAAAACATTCACGTTCAGACTGGTCAAGAAGGATAAAGAATTGCTTTGGGTGGAAACCGCGGTACGAACCATTGACTCCCCCACGGATAAAAATCAAAACCTGTTGTTTCATATCCGTGATGTGCACGAGCAAAAAATGGCGCATCAGGCACTCGAGTCTAGCGAAGAGAAATATCGGACGCTCTTTGAGAATATGGATCTGGGGGTGCTGGAAGTGGACCAGGAAGAGCGGATAATTTATGCTAACAACGCGATGGAGCGCATTACCGGATATGTGATATCCGAAATGAAGGGACAGGTGGCTTCGCGTCTATTTATAATTAGCGAAGAGGATAAGAAAATATTGTCCGAACAGGAAAGAGGTCAAAAAAAAGGTCAGGAGTCGATTTATGAGTTAAATATGACTCGTAAATCCGGAGAAGTAGCCCGACTGGTTATCAGCAGTGCGCCAGTGTTTGATAAAAATGGAAAGGTGCGGGGTTCAGTGGGTATCCACTGGGACGTCACCCGTATCCGTTCAATGGAACAGCAGTTACTGGAGGAGCGGATCAATCAGGAAAAATACATTTTGGAAGCCAAGCTTCAAGCCGAAGAAGACCAACGCTCTCAGATTGGAAGAGATCTACATGACGGGGTAGGACAAATGCTCGCCTACATGTCACTTTTCCTGAATATGATCAAGTCGAAGGCCGTGTATGATCCGGTTGATATTGCGCAGCTTGAGAAGACGGTAAAACAAACACTGGAGCAGGTGCGTACCTTATCTCGCACGTTGGCGCCACCCGCCATCCGTGACTTGGGATTGCGCGATTCTGTGGTAGAGCTCGTGGAGAGTTATGGTATCCTCACTACACCAGTATTCAAACTAAAGGTATATCCTCAAGTAGAGGATTCCCGCCTCACATTGGATAAGAAGATCGTCGTCTTCCGGGTGTTGCAGGAGTTGCTTAACAATACATTCAAGTACGCGAATGCAGATACGATTTCGATACACCTGTATTTCAAGGGAACCGACCTCCATATGGATTATGTCGATGATGGAAAAGGATTCGATATAGCCAAGATCCAGAAGGGAGTAGGCTTAGACAGCATGCGTTCTCGTATCGGATTCCACAAGGGGCTGATAGAGATTAAATCTGCGCCTGGGAAAGGAACAAAAACATTTATACAACTGCCAACCGAATAATTATGTCAACCAAGATCAAGATCGTAATCGCTGATGATCATGTACTCATTGCTGAAACCTGGGCTACACTCATTAACCTCGATCCAGCCTATCAGGTGATCAAGGTTTATGACAATACACAATCGTTGCTCGATGAAGTAGCAGATCTGCAGCCACAGATCGTTATACTGGACATCAATATTGCACCGATTTCCGGACTGGATGCAGTTAAGGTGATACGTGAGAAATCACCCAACTCTCGTACCATCGGCGTTTCCATGCACAATCAGCCCTCCTTTGCCAAGCGTATGATATCTAATGGGGCAATGGGCTATGTTACCAAGAACTCTACCAAAGATGAAATGTACAAGGCGATCAATGAGGTAATGGAAGGAAAGATCTATATCTGTGCAGAGATCAAGAATCGCATCACGCAGAATATTCTGCTGGAGGATGATGAGTCGGCCCGACTCAATTCACTCACCGACCGGGAGATCGATATCATTAAATTGCTGAAAGAGGGATGTACAAACGAGGAGATCGCGAAAAAATTATTCCTCTCACCACGAACGGTGGATACGCATAGGGCTAAAATTCTCAAAAAGCTCCAACTGAAAAACTCTCTTTCACTGATTAAACTCATTAATGAGCGTTTTCCGGACCTGTAGGTTTGCTCCATGCACCCTACTATAAAAGTTCTGATCTGCACCAATGACCCGGAGACGGAATTATCCCTCCGCTCTTTTTCTGACAATCATCCCGATGTGTCGGCTATTCAGATGGCTGCAACCTGGACCGAGTCCCTTTCCGAGGCTGATCATTTTGATGTCGTCTATCTCGATGCTCGCCTCATTCCTTCACCAGAGGCGTTAGATCTGTTACCGGATGGCGTATCTGTCATTTTGTTGGCGAAGAATGCAAATGAATGTCGCCGTTACCGCGGTACACGTGTCAGGAGTTGCTTACTCACACCCGTTTCTTTGGAGCCGTTCCAATGGACGATCCGTTCCGTACAACCCATGTACGCAGCCGAAATGGCATGAAAAAAGGCACCCGAGGGTGCCTTCATTCAGTTGGGCAAAGCGTTGCTTAGCTCAGGTTCTTAGCCAAATGCTTCGCCATGTCAAACATGGATACTTGGCTCTTACCACCAAACACGGCTTTGAGCTTCGCATCTGCGTTGATCATGCGCTTGTTGGTTTTGTCCTGCAGCTTGTTCGTCTTGATATAACCCCAGATTTTCTTCACCACTTCGGTGCGGGGCATAGCCTTGCTTCCGACTACAGCAGCCAGGTTGGCGCTAGGTGTCAGGGGCTTCATGAAGGCAGCAGATGGTTTACGAGCTGACTTCTTCTTAGCTACTTTTTTTACGGCTTTCTTAGCCACTTTCTTAGCAGGCTTCTTCGCTGCTTTCTTAGCTACTTTTTTCGCGGGTTTCTTAGCCACTTTCTTAGCAGGCTTCTTTGCTGCTTTCTTGGCGGCTTTCTTTTTGGTTGCCATGGTTAAAAGTTTTAGAATTTAAATGGGTTTGTGTTGCAAACCGATAACAAATATAGAGTAAATCCATTCCCTTCCAAGAGAGAACAAAATTTTTCTCCGAGGGAAATTATCCTCATTCGGACCGATTTCCCTTGTGAACGGGAAGGATTTTGTTGTTTTGCACTCCAATCGTTCACCATGACCACCGACCTATCCTGGCTCTCTCGTACGCAACTTCTCATTGGGGAAACTGCATTGAAGCGACTTGCATCGTCACATGTATGTGTGGTCGGTTTGGGTGGGGTGGGGTCCTACGCGGCTGAGTTTGTGGCCCGCGCAGGCGTTGGAAAAATGACTATCATAGACGGTGATGTGGTGGATCCCACCAATAGAAATCGACAGCTTCCGGCATTGGCCACCAACCATGGTGAGCCCAAAGCGTCCATTATGGCCGAGCGGCTGCGCGCCATCAACCCTGAATTGGAACTGCATGTGATCAGTTCTTTTATACGCCCTGATCAAGTGCTTGATTCCATTGCCGAAACACCCTCCTATCTCATTGATGCGATCGACAGCATTACACCCAAGATCACCTTCATTAAGACGGCCGTCGAACGAAAAATCCCCCTGATTAGCAGTATGGGCGCCGGCGCGAAACTCGATCCGACTCGTTTGCAGGTGGTCGATATTGCAGAAACGTATAATTGCCCCTTCGCTCAGCAGATCCGTAAACAATTGAAAAAACGATTCGGTATTCGACGCGGGCTCAAAGTCGTTTTCTCCCCGGAAGAACCGATCAAAGAGAGTTTAATGCTGACGGACGGAAAAAACTATAAAAAGTCCGCCTACGGAACCATCTCTTACTTGCCCGCCGTTTTCGGTGCTGTGTGTGCCTCTGTCGCTATACGCGACTTGAAGGATGAAAGGTGAAAGATGAGAAGTTGAGTGTCCTCTGATCTTGCTCACCGGTTAGATTCCTTTCAAATGGCATTTTGTGTGCATGGAAGAGGCACTCTTCAAAGACCGGGCAGATGCTGCCGTGCAATTGATCCCCAAAATTCCTTTAGCTGATCCGGAAAAGATGGTCGTTTTAGGGATACCGCGAGGAGGAGTGCCTATCGCATCACAGATCGCGGTGGCACTGCATGCCCCGATGGACGTGTTACTGATAAAAAAGTTGACCACGCCCAATAATCCGGAGTATGCCATCGGGGCGGTTGGTTTGGAGGAGTCCTGGATAGATGAAAAACAATTATTATCTGACGAAGAGCTTGATCATCAAATCCGAAAAGCACAACAGTTGCTGCGCGAACGCAACAGGATCTACCGCAATGATCGGCCCTTAACCCAACTACGTGGTAAGGTCGTATTACTGGTAGACGATGGTATTGCCACCGGCCGCACCCTACTTCATGCGATAAATATGGTACAGTCTCATAGCCCCCTGGCGATTTGGGTGGCCGTACCCGTCTCCTCTCGCGAGGCAGCCGCCAGAATCATTCCCAAAGTTGATCGTTTCATTTGCCTGCATCAGCCGGAACCCTTTATCGGGGTCGGCAGATTTTATCAGCTCTTCCCCCCTGTCAGCGATCGGGAGGTTGTAAGCACCATTTACCCAACCAATCGTTAGCTATAATATGACATAGTATACATATAATGTGCATGTAATCAATTATATATACTCAACAATGAGCCCCAATCTTGTCGAATAATCTTCGGAGGGACCTTGTAGAATTTGTTGTACAGCATAGGCTTGAATTTTGATTCAAAACTGCCTAAAAAATAAATTATATTTAATACTTAGGTAATCACCCCCCAGTTGGCTGTTTCGAGGGAAGTCTTCCGGACCCGTTTTCCATGACTTTTATTTGAATGCAGTTTCGCAAAGGGGCGAGACTACTGATTTGTAAAACCAAAACACGCTTTGTTGTGCAGCATGATGTTTTCATGTTTGTATGCGATCTATAAACTACTTCTATCGTCCAATCAAAACCGATTTTATGAGAAGGTTTTCCCCGTTCGTCATCAGTTTGTTTGCCTTAATCGTTTCATTCTGTATTCCGAAACAATCGTTGGCACAAGTTGACATTAATATTGGTACCGGCACAGTAGGTAATGGAACTACCACCTACCCATGTCCGTTGCAGGATTTTTATGAAGGCTCTCGTATGCAGTATCTCTACCGGGCGTCTGAGTTAACGGCAGCCGGTATGGGACCGGGTCTGATCACAGCAATCAAATACAACGTGGTATCGGTTGGTACAACCGGTGTGATCGAAGCCTATCAGATCCGTATCGGTCATACGACTTCCACTTCATTGGCTACTGCTACCTGGGATGCATTCTCTGGTCCAACGGCTGCAACGGTGGCAACCAACTATCAACCGGTTCAGGGTGTTAATACGTTCACTCTCCCTTCTGCGTTCAACTGGAACGGAACCGACAACATTCTCATTGAGGTTTGTAATGGAGATGCGAACACCACGGCTGGAACCCTCTTTACTGAAAATGCCGTTGTTCCCTGGACTACTGGATTGTCCTTCAATGGCTCCCATAATTACCGCGCTGATAACCTGGATAATCTTTGCGGTTCAACCACTACTACTAATACAGGGACACAGACTACTCGCCCTAACATCACTTTTGCCTGGACGCCCGCTACTGCTTGTGCGGGTGCCCCAACCGGAGGTACGGCAGCGGCCAATCCGATCTTTGCTTGTGCCGGACAAACCATCAGCCTGACCCTGAGCGGGCAAACCATTGCTTCCGGCATCACGTATCAATGGCAATCTTCTCCTGATAACACCAACTGGACCAATATCGCCGGTGCTACCACCTCCTTCTATAGTGGAACACAGGTGGTGACCACCTACTATCGTTGTGTGGTTTCTTGTACGAACAGCAGCCAGTCATCTAACAGTTCATCTGTGCTGGTCACTACACCCGGACTTGTTTCCGGCACCTTCACGATCAACAGCGCCCTTCCTACAGGCGGCATCAACTTTGCCAGCTTCAATGATGCTTATAATTATATCAAGTGTGGTATCAACGGTCCGGTTACGTTCAATGTAGATGCTGCCTCCGGCCCCTACACCGAACAACTGATCATCACACCGGTATTCGGCGCCTCCGTCACCAACAAGATCACCTTCAACGGAAACGGACGACAACTCCGCTTCCTCTCTACCAATACCAACGAGCGGGCTGTTATCAAGCTGAATGGAGCCGATCATTTTGTGTTCGATAGCTTACAGATCACGGCAACCGGATCCACCACTACAGAGTATGGTTTTACCGTACAACTGATCAATGATGCCGACTCCAACACATTCCGAAAGTGTACAATCGAAGCCAATGCTGTTTCGACCAGCACGAACTTCACCCCTGTGGTGATCAGCTCCAGTGCCACTTCTGCCAGCGCAACCGGTAGTGCTAATTGTGACGGAAACACGTTCAGCGACAATACGATCATCGGTGGTTATTATTCGGTTACCAACGTGGGCAGCAGTACCTTGGCCAATCAGAACAACCGATTCATCCGAAACAAAATACAAGAGTTCTATTTGTATGGGTTCTTAATGAATGGAACTTTCAATGCGCTGATCGAGTCGAATGATATCACTCGCCTGACCCGTACCAACAGTGCTACTGCCATCTATGGTATTTATTTCACCGGACTCAGCACCAATGCTCGTATCAACGCGAATTACATCCACAGTCTATTCGATGGGGCGACTACCACTACCAATGACGCATATGGTATCTATTCTACCGGAGTGGATGCATTGGCCGGTCTGGAAAATCGGGTCACCAACAACGTGATCTACGACATCAAGAGCAATGGATCGCTTTACGGTATATACAACTTGAGCTCAGATAATATTTTCTACTATCACAATACGATCTCTTTTGATGATGCGGCCAGTACAGCCGTAGCTACTGAGCTTACCCGCGGCTTCTATCAGACGACGGTAGCAGCAGGTATTGAATTCAAGAACAACCTGATCTCGTTGAATCGCGGCGGAGCGACTGTGCGTGCCGGTATACATGTGGCATCCACGGCTAGCGTCATAGCTTCCAATAACAACAATATTTATTTTACGCCATCGGCTTCTGTGAATTATGGCGTGTGGGGTACAGCTAATCAGGCTACCTTGGCCAACTGGCAAGCGGCATCTACACAAGATGCGAACTCTGTAACCATCGATCCATCTTATCAGAACTTTGCCATTGGTAATCTAAAGCCAACGGCTCCGGCGCTGAACGATCTCGGCACTCCTGTTGGCATTACAACCGATGTGATCGGTGCGACCCGTAGTGCCACCACACCGGATATCGGTGCCTGGGAATTTGACGTAGCGGGTTGTACCACTCCTCCCACTCCTGGGGATGCAACTTCTAGCGTGTCTGCCCCGATCTGTCCCAACGAACCGGTTTCACTCGGATTGATCAACAACTCATTCGGTACCGGACAGACCTATCAGTGGCAATCGGCTACTACGCTGGCAGGACCGTGGACCAACATCGGTCCCTCACAGAACAATCCGAATTACAACCTGAATCCGACTACCACCTTGTACTATCGTTGTGCGGTGACCTGTTCGGGAAGTACAACTTTCTCTACACCGGTACAGGTATTGGTGAATGCGTTGTTCCCAGCCGGCACGTATACGATTAATCGGAATCAGCCAACTGCGGGTACTAACTACAACAGTTTCAATGCGGCTTATGCAGCCTTGCGTTGCGGTATCGCTGGTCCCATCGTATTTAATGTGGTTACCGGCACCGGTCCGTATAATGAACAGGTGAACATGTCCTATGTACAGGGAACATCGGCGGTGAATACCGTTACATTCAATGGTAATGGCGAAACCATCACGTTCCTGTCGACGAATACAGCGCAACGAGCTGTATTCAAACTGAGCGGTACCGATTATTTTATTTTCGACAGTTTGAACGTGGTGCCACAGGGAAGTACGACCAGTGAATTCGGATATGGGTTCCATCTCACGAATGGCGCTGATTCCAATGTGATCCGGAAATGTACCATCACGTTGAATACAACTTCTACTTCAACCAACTACGCGGGCATCGTCAACAGTGCGGGGGATACACCTACTACTTCCGGTCTGAACGAAAGTGATGGAAACATCATTGAGAAGAATACGATCATCGGTGGATACTATGGCATCACCATGGTGGGTAGTACCACCAATGCGGTTGGCAATAACAAGATCATCGATAATACGATCCGCGACTTCAATCTATATGGTACATACCACTTGGGTAATTTCAATACGCTGATCGAATCCAACCGCATCACGCGTCCTAACCTCGCCACGCCAACCACATTCTATGGTTGTTATATGACCGGACTGAATACGAAAGTCAGTATCAACAAGAATCGGATCTTCAATCCATTCGGTGGGGATCCGGGTAGCACGTCGGCCTTCTACGGTATTTATTTAACGGGTACTGATGCGCTTAGCGGCTTGGAGAATGTGATCAGCAACAATGCTATCTACGACATCCGCTCCGCCGGTGCTATTTATGGTGTGTATAACAGCAGCTCTGATAATGCCTGGTGTTATCATAATACCATCAGCTTTGATGATGCAGCGGCATCTACTACGAGTCTTGCCTATGCATTCTATCAGATCACAGCTGCGGCCGGATTGGAATTCAAGAATAACTTGATCTCCATCGCTCGTGGTGGACAGGGAACTAAAGTCGGTCTGTACTTCGCAACGACTACGACCACGTTCACTTCCAACAACAATAACTTCTATTTGACGGCACCCCAATCCCATGTAGGATTCAATGGCGCCAATCGTACTACACTGGCTGCTTGGCAGGCGGCTTCCACGCAGGATGCCAACTCCGTCACCATCAATCCATTCTATACAAACCCGGCAACCGGCGATCTAAAACCTCGTAGTGTTACGCTCGATAATAAGGCTGCACCCGTGGGGATCACATCGGATATCGTGAATGCTGCTCGCAGTGCCACCACCCCGGATATCGGTGCTTGGGAGTTTGCCGTACCGGATTGTATTGCACCACCGGCCAGTGGTGCTGCTACGGCCACACCCAATGTGGGCATGTGTATCGGTACTCCGATCCTATTGGATCTGAGCGGCAATTCTGCCGGTGCGGGTCAGACGTTCCAGTGGCAGGTTGGAACCTCTGCAACCGGTCCATGGACCAATTTGGGCGGAACACGTTTGTTTGCGGATACAACTATTCTCGCCAGCGGTAGCTTCTGGTATCAGTGTGTGATGACTTGTAGCGGACAGTCGGCCACGTCGACACCCGTGGAGGTGACCATGAATCCGCCATTCCCTCCGGGCGTGTATACGATCAATAATACACAGCCGACCAACTATCCAACTGGTGTGAACTTTAACTCCTTTGTGGAAGCCGTTGCGGTGATGGATTGTGGTATAGGTGGTTCGGTTACATTCAATGTTGCACCCGGTACCTATACGGAGCAAGTTCGTATTCGTCGTATCACGGGCGCATCCCCTACAAGTCGTGTTACCTTCCAAAGTGCGAACGGCGATGCCACTTCTGTGAATCTTACGTATGATGCTACGCTGGCTACAAGTAATTATACACTTGAACTTGACAGTGCACAGTATATCACTTTCCGGGGTATTACCATTACCGCTATCAATGCGACGAATGGGCGAGCGGTTGAATTCGCCGGCATTGCCTCCTATGACAGTTTATTGAATTGTCGAGTTATTGCACCGGTGGGAACCGGAACCGGTACTACTGTTGCCGGAATTTTCGGTAGCCTGGTGGGTACTAACAACACGATCAAAGGAAATACAGTGATCGGTGGTACGCAGGGTATTTACTATACGGGTACTTCTACTACCCTGGTTACTTCGAACAACGTCATCGATAGCAATTTTGTGCTCGGCTTCAATAACAACGGGGTGTATGTAGGCAACAGCAACTTTACCTCTGTCAGCAAAAATGAAGTGACGTTACTCGATACCCGCTCGGCGATCGGATACGGGGTATATGCAAACAATCTGGATTCTGCCTACCAGATCAATGGCAACAAGGTGATCGGTGGCGCCACCACTCAAACATCTTATGGCATCTATGGTACCGGATGTGGAGCGGTTCAAAATACCGGTAGTGTTTCCAATAACAAGGTGATCTTGAAAAACACGCAGACCGCTACCGTATATGGTATCTATCTGACAACTATGCAGGGGAATTTCACCCGTAACAACGTGATCAATGTCGGATCTACTGGCTCTACTTCATACGGACTTTATGGAACCGGTGGAAATGGTGGAGTGAAGTATTATAACAATACGGTTGTATCTACTGGAACCGGAACTGGCACTACAAACGTGGCGGCTTATTTCAGTCACAGTACCACCACAGCCGGCGTAACCGATATTCGTAACAACATCTTCTATAATTCGGGAGCGGGTCGAGCAGCATACTACGTGAATGTATCGGCTATCTATTCGGATTATAATATGTTCAAAACGAATGGTGCCACCTTGGTCAATTTTGGAACGACCGGGTATCCGACGTTGCAGGATTGGCGCAATGCGCAGAACTGGGATTATAATTCCATTTCATATACACCTGCTTTTGTAGCGGGTGATGAATTGCAACCAGATCCATCAAACCCTGATGTGTGGGCTATGCACGGTCGTGGGGAGCAGATCGCCGATAATAATGTTGATATAAATGGCGCAGCGCGTCCGACTACATTGGCCGCCGGTGTTCCTGACCTAGGCGCCTATGAATTCTTGCCGACGGTAACACCACCGGCACTGCCTGCTACGCCGGCAGCACCGGCACCTGGCATCACCCAATATTATATGTTCGGTACCGATACCGTACAGAAGATCACTTGGGGCGCTACTGTTCCTTCTTCTGTGGATATACGTCGTTACTCTGGTGTCATTCCTCCCGGACTGGCAGCGGGTCAGGCTTCCATGTATTATTATACAGATGTTTCAACAACCGGCAGTACGCCTACCGGATTTACAAACCAACAATATTACATCGACCCTTGGATGCGCAACATTCCAAGAGAGAACACGGTGAAAATGGGACGTACGGTTCCGGCAGGTACTTGGTTTGTTTCTTCCAACAGTGCGGTTGATGATCTCATGAATGTGATCACCGAATCTAACCTAAGCTATTTGGGTAAGTTTACCGGTATGACAGACGGACAAGCGCCTTCACCCGCTGCTCCGCCATCCAATACGCTCGATACCTCGAACCGTGGTCGTCGATTCTGGGTGGGATATGGCCATCACCAGGGATTTGATATGTCGAACTCCCAGGAAATGGTCTTGTATCTGAGTGCGGAAGCGGCTGCTAATGTTACAGTTAGAGTAAATGGCACTAATTGGGTTCGCAATTATTCTATTCCCGCCAATACGGTGCGTGTCAGCGATATCCTTCCTGAAAATGGGTTGGTGGATTCACGTTTGCCGGATGAAGGTTTGTACAACCGAGGCATCAGCATTGAAAGCGATGTTCCGATTGTAGCGTATGCCCATATATATGATGGAGCCAATTCCGGAGCCGGATTATTGCTGCCAACTGGTGCGTGGGGATATGAATACACGACGTTGAATTCGGATCAATTCTACGCGTCCAATACTTTTTCTTGGTTTACCGTGATTGCAGATCGTGATAGCACACTCGTAGAAATTACGCCGGCTGTTACCTCCAAGGGGGGAAGACCAGCGGGCGTCCCTTTCCAGGTTTATATGAATCGTGGGCAGGTCTACCAGGTCATGGGTACTACAACCGGTTCTGCAGGAACGGATATGTCGGGTAGCCGAGTCAAATCCATTCCAAATGCCAGCGGGAAATGTTATCCGATCGCCGTGTTTTCAGGTAGTAGCCGAACCTCTCTGTGTGGATCATCAGGTGATAATTTCATCCAACAAGTGTTCCCCACACAGGCATGGGGTACTAAGTACTTAACCTTTGGCACAGCCAACTCCACTTCCAATACGCTGTATAATTCCAACAAATGGCGTGTGATGGTTAAAGATCCGACAACGGTTGTACGTCGCAATGGCACCATCATTAATCCGGCTACGCTGGTTGTTCCGGGTAATTACTATGAATTTGGTATTACTGGTGGAGCAGGTGCCAGTACGGCTACCTACATCGAATCTGATAAGCCTGTTATGGTCGCTCAATATATGATTTCCTCTGGTGGCGGTAGCTGTCCCGGCTTATCTGCACCATCCGGCAATGGGGATCCAGAATTGATTTACATCAGCCCCATTGAGCAGGGTATTAAACGTGCAGTGTTCTATTCTACCAATCAAGATGCAATCACGGCTAATTACATCAATCTTGTATTGCCGACAGCCGGATTGACTTCGTTGACCATTGATGGAGTCAATACATTCACCGATGTATTCGCACATCCCGGATTAGCAGGTTATAGCTGTGTCAGACATAATCTCGGAAATGCAGCTGCGCAACACATTGTTCAGTGTGACAGCGCTTTTAATGCTATCACGTACGGATTGGGGTCTGTAGAAAGCTACGGCTACAATGCCGGTACATTGGTTAAGAATCTCAGCGCCCTGCCCTCATTCAATAATATTTTCAATACCGGTTCTAGCAGTAGTTATACTTGTAAGGGCACACCGTTCCGTCTCACCATGCAGATCTCGTTGCGCCCGACGCAACTGGTTTGGCAGCTGAGTGAAATTTCAAACCTTACGCCGAATGCAAACGTGACGCAGGTCAATCCGGTGCCGATCGATTCAGTGGTGGTGAATGGACGTAAATTCTATATCTATACCTTGCCACAGCAGTATACGTTTACACAAACTGGTACCTATTCAATACCCATCAAGGTATATGATCCAAGTTTAGAAGGTTGCGACGGTTCTGTAGACATAAACTTGAACATCAGTGTACTTCCTGCACCCGTCACTGATTTTACCATAAGCAGTAATGGATGTTTGGGCTCACCGCTTCAGTTCAACGGTACGTCTGCGCCAAGTAATAGCGTAGCTGTGAGTTCATGGAGCTGGAATTTCAATGATCCGCCGACGAATGGTACCTCCATCTTGCAAAACCCGCAATATACCTTTGCCGCTCCTGGCACCTATAATGTTCGTTTGCGTGCAGTTGCAGCGGATGGTTGTATTGGTGATACGACCAAGCCTGTAACGGTCAATCCACGCCCGACGGTATCGATCACCCAGGATACGCTTTATATCTGTATTGGTGCAAATGCAACGTTCACCATTCAGAATCCGATATCTGGTGGGGTATACAATTGGTACGATGCTGCATCGGGAGGCACCTTGTTGGGAACTGGAACTACGTTTGTATTGAACAACGTGACCGTACTGACTTCTGTGTGGGCCGAAGCGGTGATCAATGGTTGTCCAAGCAGTTCCCGAGATCGAGCCTATGCCAATATTCTTCCGAATCTGGTGGCGCCAATTGCCGTCGTGGATTCAGTTGGCACCAGCATCATTGTATGGCGTTGGAATGCGGTTGCTGGCACAGTTTCTTATCAAGTATCTATCGATAATGGTGCTACCTGGATCACACCTTCTTCTGGCTCTCTCGGCTTGACCCATACGATCACAGGTCTGCCATTGGGTACATCGGTGACCCTGCGTGTTCGTGCAAACGGAGGATGCAATCCGGCTGTATCGGCGCCTGTTACTGGACAGACAGTGACAGACCAGATCTATATTCCCAACAGCTTCACGCCGAACAATGACGGATTGAACGACGTGTTGCAGGTATACAGCAATGTGATCCGCAGTATGCGTTTCACGGTATACAACCAATGGGGAGAAAGAATATTTGAATCAACGAATCAGGCACTGGCTTGGGATGGTAGCCACAAAGGGCAATCACAGCCATCCGGTGTTTATATCTATGTATGTGACATCTTGCTTCGTACCGGAGAACGCGTTCAACGCAAAGGCTCCGTGAACCTGGTGAGATGATGAAATAAATATGATGAGATTTTCGAATTGGTGCCATGCGAGGATCCTCGTACTGGCGGTCAGTCTGCTGCTGGCCGCCAGCGGGCGATCTTATGCCCAAACTGGCAACCTTTCCAACCGCGGGAAAGAATTCTGGGTGGGTTATGGACATCATCAGTTCATGGAGCTAGGCCAAACCAACGCGCAGGACATGGTGTTGTACTTCAGCGCTGAACAAACAGCCAACGTTCGGGTCATCGTCAAAGGAAGAACACTAATATGGGATTCGGTTTACTCCGTGCCGGCCGGAACGGTGCTTGCTTCCAGGCCTCTACCGAAAGGTCAAAATACACCGACCAACAACTATGGGGCCAGTGTTGTAGGATTAGATTGCCGGCTGTTTGACTATCCACCAAGTTTTGGTGGAATCGGGTCTGAAAATATTTTTAATCGATCTATTCATATTATTAGTGATGTGCCGATTGTTGCTTATGCGCATATTTTTGGTAGTTTTTCGTCGGGTGCGACCATGTTACTTCCGATCGAATCCTGGGGCTATTCCTATACTTCCATCAACAGCTATCAGGTAGATGCGGCTGGTCCCGGCTATTCTTGGTGCTATGTAGTTGCGAAAGAGGATAATACCAAGATTGAAATCACTCCTTCCGTTACCACGCTCACCGGGAATCCAGCAAACGTGCCGTTCACTAAAACAATCAATAAAGGTGAGATATATCAATTCGTTGCACCATCCGATGCTTCTGGAAATGGCCCCCAACTAACAGGGTCGCGTATTAAATCCATCGATAATGGAACAGGAAATTGTTATCCCATCGCAGTTTTTTCCGGAAGTAGCCGGACACGAGGGGAGATTGCATGCGGAACGGGGTCAGGAAGAGACAATGATATGCAGCAATGCTTTCCAACTCAAACCTGGGGTAAGTTATACCTCACCGCTCCTTTCTCAACGGCAAACTCTGCAACGGCGATCAATGCTTCTGTCTTCATGACCTCCGTATATAAGATTGCTGTGAAAGAAGCTGGCACCGTGGTGAAACGAAACGGCGTAGTACTCACCGGTGCCGTGAATGGC